>ERZ773235.332-NODE-332-length-64976-cov-9.490719_pt1 | contig 64976 bp, 58 predicted proteins | sample MGYA00580522_ERZ773235 | MGnify/ENA primary metagenome ERZ773235 (study PRJEB29015, sample SAMEA2737797) | human gut metagenome | biome: human gut; feature: human-associated habitat; material: faeces | place: China | collected 2012 ...
TTGCAAACATTGTAGGGGTCGCACTCCTGGGCGACCCGCAATGCATCGTAGAAATTTCTTCAACAAATTCCAATTTATATAATTATTTCTTGCTATGCCTTTTTTACTATGTTATAATTAGCTTGTAAATTTATTTTAATAGGAGGTCTTTATTATGTGGATTGCAATAGCCATTGTTGTATTATTAGTAATTCTTGTAATTTCTATGTACAATAATTTAGTTAGACTAAGACAAAAAGTAAAAAATTCTTGGAGTCAAATTGATGTTCAATTACAAAGAAGATTTGATTTAATACCAAATTTAGTAGAAACAGTAAAAGGTTATATGACTCATGAAAGTGATGTATTAACAAAAGTTGCAGAGCTTAGAACATCTTGGGCAAATGCTGGTACTATTCATGAAAAAGCAGAACTTGATAATCAATTATCAGGAGCTTTAAAAACTATTATGGCAGTTTCTGAAAGTTATCCAGATTTAAAAGCTAACCAAAATTTCTCTGAATTACAACAAGAACTACAAAATACAGAAAATAAAATTTCTTTCTCAAGACAATTTTATAATGATAGCGTAACAATGTATAACACTAAATTAGAGGTTTTTCCTTCTAATATTATTGCTTCTATGTTTGGATTTAAAGCAGAAGAGTTCTTTAAAGTAGAAAGCGAAGAAGCTAGAAAAAATGTTAAAGTTGATTTTAACAAATAATAATGCAAACAAAATAAGCTAGTGCTTAAAGCACTAGCTTATTTTGTTGTTTATATTTTTGTTATGCTTACTACCTTTCCTGCAAATTTATCTTGTAATTTTCTTGTATTTGGTTTTGTTCTACAATAAAACTCTAGCATATCTTTGCATCCATTGTCCATTTTATGAGCTATTGTTTTTCCATTTGCTGCTTTAAAATAAGCATCTTTTCCTTTTGTATCACACATTATAATTTTTATTTCTTTTCCAGTACTTAGTTTTACAATAAACTTATCACCTACTTCTCCAAAATAGCTGCCTATTGCTACACAATAATACTCATTATCGACTATTACTATATTTGTTTCTGGATCAAATGTTATTCTATTTCTATAGTCGTGATTGCTATTGTAATACTCTCCATAACAAATAGCATGTTCAAGTGTTCCAGCAGCTAATGCACTTCTATATGCCCAGTTTTTATTTTTGTTTGTCTGAGGTTCATATATACTTGAATTAGATGTTTGTTGTGATTGTGTCGGCTTATCTTGCTGAGTTGCTTTTGCAGAAACTGTAACTTTAGCAGTTGCTTTCTTTCCATTGAATGTTGCTGTTATTGTTGCATTTCCTTTTTTAATACCTTTTACTACTCCTGATGAACTTACTGTTGCTACACTTGTATCACTTGATTTATATTTTGCTTCTGCTGTTCTTTCTTTATATGTTGCTGTTATTTTTTCTGTACTTCCTTCTTTTATTTCTATATTTGTTTTATTCAATACTAAATTATACTCTGGTTTTGCTGTTGATGATCCTCCATTTAATCTTCCTAGCAATCCAGAGAAAGCTTTTAATGTAAGCTCTGCTCCTTTTTCTGCCCCTTTAAATGTTAATCTTAGTAGTGCTGCTAATATACTTCCTGATGAACTTGAAGAGCTTGATGGTTTGTTATTTCCTGTACTACTACTTCCTGTACTGCTTATATTTAAAGCTGATTTTTGAACATATCCTGTATCGTAAAATGATACTCTATAATAATTTCCATATAGTTTGTTATCCAAAAATTTTACTTTTCCATGCCTTAAATCACCAATTTTATTTGAATGATTTGCATCAGAATAAATATTAGGTCCTCCGTTTTTTTATTGTACCATCTGACTTATTTATAAAGTTTTTATGTGCATATCCTTCTTTGACTTTCCATTTTACATTACACCAATTTCCATTTGTACTTAGCACTTCCACTTTTTGTCCTGCACATATTTGCGCTCTTACAGTTGATTTACTTGTATCTGCATATAATAATGTGGTTGTTTTTACTGTTGCTGTTTTTGTTGCTGCAAATATTGGTGTTGTTAATCCTATTAGCAAAATTGCTACAATCATTGAAGCAATTGTTTTTTTATTAGTTATCATATTCATAATAACTACCTCCCTCCATATATATAATTAATGGTTATTTTTATATGCTTTTTAAAAAATGTAATAATCTTCCACTTGTATTATAACATATTTTACATGTTTGTGTCAAATTTTGGCTTTGTAGTGCTTCTTGTATCTCTACCACAATAAAAAAATAGGTTAGATTCTTTTCGAATTCTAACCTATTTTTTATTGTTTATTCACTTTATCTTTCCGAATCATATTCTCCTCTATCTAATGAAGGCTCTTGTATATTGGTTATTTCATTACCATTAAATGAAATTTGTAGCTTTTCTCCATTTTTAGATTTAAACACTATATTGCCAATTCCGTTCTCTTCAAAATACTTATATTCTGTATTATCTAAATTATTAGGTATATATAATTCTTGGTAAACACCATCTTTATCATAGTATGGATCGTTGCTGGCCATTAATATAGCTTTTAATGCCATTTTATTTAATTGCTTATTTTGAGTAAATTCTGGAATTGCATTATACTCTAAAATTTTTGAAATCATTTTATTGTCTAAACTCTCTATATTAAAAGTTTCATTTGTTACATTGTTTCCATCTGCATCAATTATTTGAGCTAAATTATTTAATTTGTATCCTCTATATATATTAATATACTCTTCTACATCTTTTTTACTGTTTAATGAGTTAATATCTTTTTCTATACATTTTAAAAATACTTGTTGTGTTTTTATTGCTTGTTCATATTGGGCATTTTTGTTACGAGAGTCCTCTAACTTTATTAATTCTGCCAAATTGCTCATTACCTCTGAAGCTAGCTCATTTCCATATCTTTTTGAAATTGCACTTTCAATTTGTGTAGGTATGTTTTGTCCTTTTACAGAATCTAAATTTTTGTATCCAGCAAATAAATTCAAATTCTCATACAAATTCATATATTTTGCATAGCCTCTTCTTGTTGATTTTCCATATTCTACTGTATCTCCATTATTATTATCTATAATATCATAGTCTACTTTCTCTGAAGATGGACTTTCTGTAAATTTCATATTAAAAGTCGCTTCTCCCTCACATAATGCTGTGCTTAAATCCACTCCATTATAATAGTAATTTTTCTTTTCTGCTGCTGGACTTTCTTCTATATTTTGTTCGGCATGAGCTATCTCATGTAATGCTATCATTGGAACTTGTTGGTTATTATTGATTATTGATATTGTATTATCTTCAGTTGTAATATTTCCCACACCATATTTTTTTATTAATTTTTCTGCCTCTGGTGAGCCTTCTTCATATATATTAAATTCTTTAATATACTTTATTGAATTTATTAATTTGTCTTCTATAAAATCTTCCCTTGTAGGTAGATCCTTATATAGGCCTTGCCAGTTGTTGTAGTTCTCGTACAATTCATCAAATGCTTTAATCAAAGTATTATTTACATCAGAATCAAACCCTTTTTTAGCTAATTCTGCTTTTAGTTCATTTAAAAGTTTATTATATGAATTTGTATTAGCTTGTACTTTTGTTTCTTCTTGTCTTCCAACTGTTTTAGGTTCTACAAATGTTTTTGTGTCTACTTTTATTTCTTCTCTAAAAGATGTTTCTGTTGTTTTGTTATCTTCATTATTTGAAATGCTGGTAGATGCCATTGTAGTATTATCTGGTTGCTCAATTGCATTTGAATTAGAACATCCAGAAAACATTATTAATGTAGCTCCTGCCACAGCTAGTCCGCCCATAATTTTGCTTTTTATTCCATTCGTTTTTGTTATTTCTATGCTTTTATGATTCTTGTTTACAAGTATTCTCATGTTTCTACTCCTTTACTTGTTTTTCTATTATTTCTTTTAGCATTTCTTTTTCCCTATCAGATAAATTTGTATCCAATTCATTTGTGTGAGGTTTTATTTTTGCAACATATATATCGTCAGCATTATTCTCTTCTCTATATGCTATATATTCATCATCAGAGTTGTCAAGCTTTAAGGCTATTACCGCTTCCATTTTTATTTTTTCTCCATTTTCATTGTATATATAAATATAGTCTTTCATTCTAACCTCCATTTTTTATATCAAAAATCCTTTTTGCATTTTCGTAAGTTACTTTTGCAACTTCTTCTAATGGAATTTGTTTTACTTCTGCAATTTTTTTTGCAATGTATTTTACATTTCTAGAGTCATTTCGTTTTCCTCTTAATGGCTCTGGGCTAAGATATGGCGAGTCTGTTTCTATTAACATTTTATCTAATGGTACCATATTTATTATTTCACCTGCATTTTTACTGTTTTTAAATGTTGTTGGTCCTGCAAAAGATATATAAAAGCCAAGTTTTAGCCCTTCTCTAACCAAATCCACATTAAATGGGCAACAGTGAAAAACTCCCTTTTTATTGCATTCGTTGTTCTTTAATATTTCAAGTGTATCATATATCGCTTCTCTTGTATGAATAACTATTGGCAAGTTAAGTTTATTTGCTATTTCAATTTGAGATATAAAAACCTCTTTTTGCAAATCTTTATTTTCTTTGTTCCAATAATAATCTAATCCAATTTCGCCTATTGCAACCACCTTAGAGCTTTTAGCAAGTTCTTCTATTTCGCGTAAATCTTCCTTTTTATAATCTTCTATATCGTTTGGAGAAATTCCAACTGTTGAATATATAAAATCATGTAAATTTGCTATTTCTATTGCACTTTTAGAAGATTCTAAGCTATAACCTGCATTTACTAATTTTGTTACACCAGATTTATATATTTCTTTTAGAATTTCTTCTCTATCTTCATTAAATTTTTCATCATTATAATGTGCATGTGAATCAAAAAGTTCCATTTTAGTCCTCCACTACTGCAACTACTGTTGCAACTGCATATTCTTTGCAATGTGATATTGATATATCAATACTTTTTAATTTATCAAATTTTATATCTAGAAATTCTATTTGTGGATTTCCGTTTTTATCATTTATTACTTGTGCATTATGCCAAGATATATCAAACTTGTTCTTTAAAAGTACTGATATGGCTTTATATATTGCTTCTTTGGCCGCAAATCTTCCTGCATAATGATAGTATTTTGCATTCTTTTTGCTTTCGCAATATTCAATTTCTGCCGGAGTATAAATTATGTTTAAAAATCTTTCTCCGAGACCTTTCTATTGATTCTTTTATTCTGCTTATTTCTATTATATCTGTTCCACAAAAGGTTTTCATTTTTCCTCCTCGTTTTATAATTACTTTATTTTCATTAGTACAAATAAATTAATTACGTTTAATAACAAAGATACTGCTAATGCAATTAAAATTACTTTATTTACTTTATTTTCTTTTTCTACAGACGAATCCTTGTAAATAACATCATATTTATTTTTTATGTTATTATATATCTCTTCTAGCTCAAAAGTCTTTTTCCATTTACTATAAAATGTGGTTCCTGTAACCGAATTTGTTAACTCTTTTCCCCATATTTCTTTTGTAAATTTAGTAAACATCCTTCGTATACTGTCAATATTCTTTTTGCTTTTTAAATCCATCTCCATCTTTTTTAAATAGATTCTTTGATATAAGCTAAATATTAATGTATATAAATAATCATTATCATACTCAAATAATAATTTTGTATAGTTGTTTGTGTCTATACCAGATGCCAAAAATGTTGCACTTTGCTTTGTAAATCCAAATCTTGCATTTTTAAACTGCTCAACTGTTTCAACTATTTTCTCCAACTTTTCTCCATTAAAAGCAATTGTATTGTTATTTGGTAATACATTTGTAAATTTTATAAAGTCATTTTCTATGTCACTAAATTTTTCCCAATTATCTTGTTCTACACAAGCATACGTATAAACAAAAAATCTTCTGTTATACATATCTATATCTTTTAGCTCTGCAAGTTTGCTGTTTACTCCTATTACTTCTTGAATAAACTGTGGCATTTCTTTCATATTGCTAAATTCGTCTGTTTGTATTTTTATATTGTTATACTCTTTTAATTTTGAAAATTCTGAATTTATGTCTTTAAATTTATAATTAAAGTCTAGTAAATTTGAAAAATTTTGGTTGTTTTCCAAATCTGTCTTTATCAATAAAAAACATATTCCTGAATCAAAACAAACAACTTCTATATTTGTTATATTAAAAAATATCCCTTCATTATCATTTACTTTGCCTTGTGCTTTTTTACTTAATTTATAATTAAATATATTGCAATGTAAATCTGCTAAAAGATTAGATTTAAGCACATTATCCATCTCTTCAAATTCTTTTACTTTTTGTTTATCATAATTAAATGTTGGAAAAATATAATCTCTTATTTCTGGCAAAAAGTATGAATATATATTTAAATCTCTTTCTTTTTCGAAAAACTTTAATTCAAATTTTTCATTCTTTAATAGACTTAATAAATACTTTTTATATTTGTTTTCTTTAATTAAAAACGGTTTTATAAAATATGTATATTGATATTTTACTTTTAACTCCATTTTTCTTCTCCTCTTTTGCAAACTGGTTTTCTTATTTAAGAATAAAAGGGGAATATCCCCTTTTTATTCTGCTATTTTTCATAATATATTCCACTATCATTTAAGTGCCATTTTCCTATAAATACTGTATATATGTTGTTATCTAAATTTACTGATGGCTCTAATGTTACAGCACCTATCTTGTTTATACTACCCCATACTCCGTCTTTTTTTACAGCAGCAAATCCAGATGAATTTTGCTCTGTTCCGTCTTCATATATATAGTCTACTACTACTTTTCCCTCTTTATTTACATATCCATATTTTCCATCTTTTTTGCTTAAGAATAAGCTATTAGTTGTTAATATATCTGAAGATTTTTTCTCTTCAAATTTAAAGTTGTAATATTTGTATTCGTTATTTGTATATACTTTTATATAACCTTTTTCTTGGTTTATCTCAGATACTATTCCATTTGTTTTTTCTGATAAGTTATTATCAAATATTACTGTTTCTGTATCTGATACATCTGCTTGTATAAAATCTCCCTTTTCTACATAATTCATATTTACATAGTTAAAATCTTTAACTTGTTCATTGCTTAAATTAATAATTCCATATTTTCCACCAGTTTTAGCTATGTAATATATAGAGAATGTATATTTTATTTCTTCATATTCTACTGGAATTTTCTCTTCATTTTTTGTTGTTACAACTCCGTATTTTCCGCCTTTTTCTACTACTACATTTTCACCTTTTGCCTCTATTATGCTGTCATATCCACCATCTATTAAAATTTCGTTATCTTTATTAACTAATTTCCAAACCCCTGCTTCTTTAACTGCAAATAGTTCAGAGTTGTTTAAGTATTTTACATCTTCATATTTTGGCTCTACAAGTACTGTTCCTGTTGTGCTTATTATTCCATATTGATTATTATCATTTACTATTATGTACTCGTTTTTATATCCTTCTTTTAATGTTTTTATTTCTTTGTATTCTGTATTTATTATAGTTTGTCCTTTTTCGTTTACAAGTCCTACTTTACCGTCTTTTTTTACTAATAAGTTATTTGTAACTCCTTTTAGTGCTATTATTTCTTCATAATCGCAAGCTAAAATTTCTCTTCCATCAAAGTTTATTAATCCATATTTTCCGTCTTTTTGAACTCTTAAAACATTGTCTTCATACCAAATATTTTGTTTTGAATCAAAATTGTCTATTGCCTCTACTTTGTCATAATTTTTAAATATTTCTTCATTTTTTTGATTTATTACTTTTGTTTTATATGTTCCATCTTGATCATTTACATCGTATGTACAAACAAATATTGGAACATCTTTATTTGGAATTGCTATTATTTCTGAATACTCTGGATTAATAACTATCTCTCCATCGCTATTTATTACTCCAAATTTTCCATTTTCATAAGCTGTATAGTATGAGTAGCTTTTTACTTTGTTTTTATCTTTTCCATTTTTTATTACATTTACAATTGAAACAATTACCATCACTATTACTAATATTGCTACAATTACTCCCAAGACTTTTTTCATGTTAAGTTTTGGTTCTGCATACCTATTATATCTTCTACCTTTACTACTCATTTTTTACCATCCCTTCATAGACACAGTTTTTACTTTTATAATATATCATAACTTATGCTTTTTTCCAATAGTTTTCATATAGTTTTTTTGCAGTTTCTGGGCTATCTTCACCATTCATATTTTTTACTGGTGCAAAATCTTCCTCTCTTTTTCCTCTTAAAATTGAAATATTATTAAATAACTTAAAACTATCAAATATAAATTTCTCAAATTTATATGCATTTGGTTTTTCTGCTTTTATAAAATCTCCGTTTTCATTTAGGTAATCTGCTCTTTTAAACGCTATATGATACTCTAATTCTTTTGTACTTGCTCTTTTTATAGCATCCAAGCTAAACAAGTTGCACATTATATGCGATTCTCCAAAAACCAATTCTCCTTCATCATCTGTTATGCAAGCAATTTCTTTTGGAAGTTCTGTATATTCAATAACTTTTATCTTGTTGTTTTGTTTACACAAAACTCCTACTCTTTCCTCTGGATTTCTTTTTAATACAGTCCTTGTTCCTATTTGATTTCCTTCACTTACAGTTAATCCTAAAAGTAAGCTGTCTACTGATTTTAATAAAATATTATCAACAGAACCAATAAAAACCCATTCTACGCCTCTTTTTTCTAAGTCATCAATTACTCCTTTTTTTAGCATAGAATTAAAGATTCCACCATTTCCATTAGAAGCTTCTTTTATTAGTCCTTCTTTATTTAACAAAAGTTTTCCTTGCTCTGTTATTAGTGGAAGCTCTCCTTGTTCAAAAATATATACATATTCTTTTGGATATCCGAAATAGTTCTTTTCCTCTAAAAACTCAACTGTATCTTTATTGTTTTCCCTACTTGTCATTATGTACCAAGGTATAATTACATCATACTTTTTGTTTGCTCTTTCTAATGTATCAACTATAATTTCAAATAAGTATTTTCCATTTTCTCCTATATCTATTTTGTATGTACCTTTTGGAAGTAGGTGTCCGAAGCCTTGTTCCTTGGCCACCTGCCATAGTTGCTACTGCAAATTTATTTTGTTTTATTATTTTAGAAGCAATTTGCTCATATTCTTCTATCTTTTCTTTAGGCAGTTTATTTGGGTTTACTCCTCTTATTGGCTCTAATTGCTCTAAATCTACATATATATTTTCAAATGTTTTTTCATATAATTCTTTTAATTCTTCAAAATCTATTTTTAGCACTTGCTCTGCAAGCATCTCTTGCTTTTCTTGTGGCATTTTGTCTGCAATAGAAATTACTTGTTGTTGGTTATATTTTTTTAATATTTTTTTAGCATTCTCATAATTATTCATTTTAAATCCCCTTTTAATTAGATTTTTTTGAAATTAGAGTCGCCGAGGACGTCAACTCCTACAATCTATTTTAAAAAACTTCTTTACACTATCTATTTAATAATAAATCTCTACATAATATAACATTATTTTTACTTTTTGTCCACTCTTTATTTTCTTGTTATATATTATGCAGAATTTAATATAAATGTAAATAAGAGGTGTGTCCATGAATAAGTTTAAAATGCTTGTATTAAAAGCTAAAAGCCTAATTATTCCTACAATAATCTGTTTATTTACTTTGTTTTTAATTGTTTTTTCAAATACTAATTTGTCTGCTGCTAAAAAAGGACTAAGTTTATGGGCAAACTCCGTTGTTCCATCTCTTTTGCCATTCTTTATTGCCACAGAGCTTTTGGGATATACAAATATAATATCCATATTTGGGAAAATGTTAAATAAATTAATGAGACCAATTTTTAATGTTCCCGGTGAAGGTGCTTTTCCTTTTATAATGGGTATTATTAGTGGTTATCCTGTTGGTGCAAAAATTGTAGCTGATTTTAAAAAGCAAGGTTTGTGTTCAAGCATAGAAGCAGAAAGGCTTATTGCTTTTACAAATAATTCCGGCCCTTTATTTATTGTTGGGACTGTTGGGATTGGCCTTTTTAAAGATACTAAAACCGGAATCTTATTACTTATAACTCATTTACTTGCATGTATAACTGTTGGAATTTTGTTTAGGTGGTGGAAGAGTAGCAAAAATAAAAGAAGTAGTTCTTTTATTGAAGCTTCTAATAAGTTGCCTTCTAGAATATCTTTATCAAATTTGGGAGAAGTTTTGGCTAGCTCTATTATGAATTCGATTAGTACAGTATTTCTTATTGGTGGATTTGTTGTGCTTTTTTCTGTTGTTATTTCAATTTTAAATAGTAGTGGTTGCTTAGAATTAATTGCTAACTTCCTTTCACCAATTCTAAATGCTTTTGGTCTTTCTTCTAAATACATAAAAGGAATTATAATCGGCCTTATAGAACTTACAAATGGAGTTTGTTCTATTGCATTAATTGCAAGTAAAAGCATATCAACTAATATTATTATTTGTGCCTTTTTACTTGGTTTTGGTGGAATTTCTGTAGCTTTGCAAGTACTTAGTATAACCTCTAAAAATGGAATTTCTATAAAGCCCTATTTACTTGGAAAGCTTTTGCAGGGATTATTTGCAGCATTTTATACATATTTAATTTTAAATAATTTTTGTTTTTTGAATTTAGATTTGTAAGTACATAAAATTTTCAATTTTCCCTATTCGACAAAAAAACCGAAGCATAAATTATGCTTCGGTCACTCTTTTTTATTTTTTTGCTGCGGCTATTAATCCTTTAAATAATGGACCTGGTCTGTTTGGTCTTGACTTGAATTCTGGGTGGAATTGTCCTGCTATAAAAAATGGATGGTCTTTTAATTCAACTATTTCAACAAGTCTTCCATCTGGTGATGTTCCACTGCATATAAGTCCTGCTTCTTCCATTTTTTCTTTGTAATCATTATTATATTCAAATCTATGTCTGTGTCTTTCTGCTATTTCTTTTTTACCATATAATTCAAAAGCCTTTGTTCCTTCTTTTAACACACATGGATAACTTCCAAGCCTCATTGTTCCACCTTTGTTTTCTATATTCTTTTGGTCATCCATAATATGAATTACAGGATTCTTTGTATTCTCGTCAAATTCTTCTGAATTTGCATCTTTTAATCCTAACACATCTCTTGCAAATTCAACAACTGCCATTTGCATTCCTAAACATATTCCTAAAAATGGTACTTTATTTTCTCTTGCATATTTTATTGTTGCTATTTTACCTTCTATTCCTCTATTTCCAAATCCTCCTGGGACTAGAAGCGCATCATATTTGCCTAATCTTTCTTTTGCATTATTATCATTTATCTCTTCTGAATCAACAAAATCAATATCAACTTTTACATTGTTTGCAAATCCCGCATGTCTTAAGCTTTCTGCAACTGAAAGATATGAATCTTCTAGTGCTACATATTTTCCTACAATTGCAACCTTTACTGGACCAGCCTCTATTTTTCTTATATTATCTATCATAGCTTGCCATTCTTCATTTTTTGGCTCTACTTTATCTAAATTTAAGCATCTACATACTTCTCTTGTAAGTCCTTCTTCTTCTAGCATTAGTGGTACTGCATACAAATTGTCTACTGTGCTATTTTGAATTACACTCTCTGGTCTTACGTTACAATATAAAGCTATTTTTTGTTTCATACTATCTGTTATTGGTAGTTCTGATCTACAAACTAATATATCTGGTTTTATTCCTAAAGATTGTAATTCTTTTACAGAGTGTTGTGTTGGCTTTGATTTTAACTCATTTGAGCCAGAAATGTATGGAAGTAAAGTTACATGTATGTATATTACATCTCCTTTTGGTTTTTCTATTCCAACTTGACGTATTGCCTCTATAAAAGATAATCCCTCTATATCCCCAATAGTTCCACCAATTTCTGTAATTACAATATCAACATCTTCATTTTCAAAGCTATATATATTTTCTTTTATTTCGTTTGTAATATGTGGAATTACTTGAACAGTTTTTCCTAAATATTCTCCTCTTCTTTCTTTTTCTATTACACTAGAATAAATCTTTCCTGTTGTAATACTAGAATTCTTAGTTAAATTTTCATCTATAAATCTCTCATAATGTCCTAAATCTAAATCTGTTTCTGCTCCATCATCTGTTACAAAAACCTCTCCATGCTCAATTGGGCTCATTGTTCCTGGGTCTACGTTTATATATGGGTCCATTTTTTGGATTGTTACTTTATATCCTCTATTTTTTAAAAGTCTACCTAAAGATGCAGCTGTTATTCCTTTTCCTAGTCCAGATACTACTCCACCTGTTACAAAAATATACTTTGTGTTCATGTACAAATTCCTCCTAAATTCCAAAACAAAAATAGATTTAAAAAACTTGCCCTAAAATTGGGGTTTTTTTTAAATCTATTATTTATTATTATTAATATGTAAATATATTATCATTTTTTGTTATATTTTGCAAGAGATTTTTTAAATTAATTTGGGGAAAAAGGGGTCAGACCACTTTTCCCCCCATTTGTTTATTTCATAAATGCTTGGTAAGTTCTGTATGCTTGGTATATATCGTATTTGCTTGTTACTTCATAAGGTGAGTGCATTGATAATACTGGCACACCACAGTCTATTACGTCTATTCCTTTATTTGCTAGAATATAGGCTATTGTTCCGCCACCGCCTACATCTACTTTTCCTAGTTCTCCTATTTGATATGGTATTTCATTTCTTTCTAACATTGCTCTTATTTGTGCTACATATTCTGCATTTGCGTCTGATGCTCCTGATTTTCCTCTTGCTCCTGTATATTTGTTTAGTCCTATTCCGTGTCCTAGGAATGATGCATTGTTTCTTTCTGATACACTTGCATATATTGGATCTAATCCTGCATCAACATCTGCTGATAGCATCTTAGAATTGCAGAATACTTTATCTAATTGGTTTGGTCTGTTTTCTGCCTTTTTGTTTAATAATTCTGCTACAAATGTGTCAAATACATTTGATTCCATTCCTGTGTTTCCCATGCTTCCTATTTCTTCTTTATCTGCTAATATACATACTGCTGTTTTTTTAGGACTATTTACATTTAATATTGCTCTTAAAGCTGTAAATGCACATATTCTATCATCTTGTCCATAACCTGCTACCATACTGCTGTCAAATCCTAAGCTTCTTGCTTTAAATGCTGGTACTAATTCTAACTCTGAACTTAATAAGTCTTTTTCTGTTATTCCATATTTTTGGTTTAATATTCTTAAGATGTTTAATTTTACTCTTTCTGTTACTTTTTCGTCTCCATAAGGAATACTTCCTATAAGTAAATTTAAGTCTTCTCCTGCAATCCCCTCTTTTAGTTTTTTCTCCATTTGATCTTGTGCTAAGTGTGGAAGTAAATCTGTTATTGTAAATATTGGGTCTGCTTCATCTTCCCCTATGTTTATTCTTATTTTTTCTCCTGTTGTTTTTACTATAACTCCATGTATGCTAAGTGGAATTGTTGTCCATTGATATTTCTTTATTCCTCCATAGTAATGTGTTTTAAAATATGCAAATCCTGAGTCTTCATATAATGGATTTGGTTTTAAATCTAATCTTGGAGAATCTATATGTGCTCCTACTATATTTAATCCAGTTTCTAATGTGTCTGTTCCTATTACTGCAACATATACACTTTTTGCTCTATTTATATAGTATACTTTATCTCCTGGCATTAATGTTGGTTTTTCTCTTAAATCCATAAAACCATTTTTTTGTAATATTTCTTTGCTAAATTCTACTGCTTCTCTTTCTGTTTTGCATTTATTTAAAAAATAAATGTATTCATCCCCAAATGTTTCTATTCTAGTTCTTTCTTCTTCTCCTAAGTTTTCCCATCCGCATTCCTTTTTGTTAAATAGTCTTGCTTTTAGCTCTTCATATTCTGACATAAGCTTATGCTCCTTTCTTTTGTTATACATTTTGGTTTTACCCATTTTTACAAATTATATCATAAGCATTTTTTTCATACAATATCTACCAATAATTTTATTATATCTATTTTTTTAATTTATATACATGTGGCAAGCCCTGTGTTCACCTAATGTAAAAACCAATAAAAGGTTTTACCCTTTTATTGGTTTTTGTTAGTTATTATTTTTTAAGTACAAATTTCTTGATTAAGATAATTCCTACTCCTAATACTGCTACTGCTGATATTGTTATTATTGCTATTTGTACTGGTGTTATTTTATCTTCACCTGTTGGTTTTGTAATTGTAAATCTTTCAGCCCAGAATTCGTCTTCTTCGTTGTTATCCTCTAGTGTTTTTCCTGCATCATAGCTATGTACATAGCTTAAGTTGTCTGGTGTGCTTTGGTCTCTTCTTCCTGCTGCATTTGTATAATATGTTACTTGTGCTATATAGCTATCGTATACTCCACCATTTTCTATTTCTGATGCTGATAAACCTACTGAAACTACAAGTTTTTTAGAAGTGTTATTCTCTTTTATTTTTAATTTATCTGTTCCTGTTGTACTTGTTATTATTTCTTTAATGTTGTTATTATTTTCTTTTAATTCTCCGTCTCTATTATAGTAAGGATACTTATTACCATCATTTCTATCAGCTTTAGTAAAGTCTGTTGTGCTGTTTACGAATTTTACTTTTGGGTTTAATGCTTCTTGGATTTGCTCTACTGATGCTAAAACAGGAGTTGGGTTAAAACTATTTTCTGAATTATCTGAATTACCTGTATAGTAGAATCTACTTAAATATTCTCCTTTTGTAAATCCTTTTGATTTTATTTTGTCTTTAACAAGTTTTTCTAGTCCTTCTTCTCCTTCTTCTCCTACTAAATATTCTTTATATGCATCAGTGCCCTCATTGTATTTATCTATTAAAGTTTTAGATAAGTAATCTTCGTCGCCTTCGTTTCTAATTACATATGTATATGTTATGTATGCGTCTGCACCTTGAGCTAATTCTGTTGTATCTGTTTGTAAGTACCACAATCCTCTATTTGTTCTTCCTGATTTTGTTGCAAACAATCCATCTTTTTGTCCTTTTAATTCTATTTCAGAACCTTGTGTTGCTTTAAGAATATCATTAATATCTGCTGTTGCATTTGCTATTAAGTTTACTCCACTTGCTACTGGTTTTATTGTTAAACCTGTTATATGTTTTTCTAGTACTAATTTTGTTTTTGGTCTTTCCATTAATCCCAAGTTCACGTTGTCAAATGTCACTTTGTATTGAGAATCTGCTTTTTTTACTGATGTTGAATTTTCTGTAATTGATAGTTTCTCTTCTTTTTCTCCATTCTCATTTACTAATACTGATGGGTCTACCGGTACTTTTATTTTTAATGTTTCTGCACACATCCAAGTATTGTCTAATACATCTTTTAATTTATTATTATTTGTTCCTATTGGTTTGCTTAATAATGCTAGTTCTGCACCTTTTGTACCATCTACATCTACTGCATAGCTCATTACTCTTAATCTTCTTGCTTCATTATCAACTGCTTTTGAGTTTTCTCCATTTAGAGATGTATTGTTGTACCATTTTTCATTATAGTTATAATTAACATAAGTAGATTTGTAGTCTTCACCGTTATATTTTAATGTGTTATCTGTTATATCGTAAGTACTTCCATCACCATATATAAATCTTACTATGTAATTTCCTGGGATAATTCCTTGTGTAAATTTATATTCGCCATCCTCATTTGTAACGCTGTAACTTTCCCCTTCATATCCATTTCTTGCTGTTGTTTTTACTGTACGATTTTTATTTTCTTCATTTTTGATTCCAGCTACTGTTTCTTGCCAAATGTATTCGTATTGTTTGTTATTAATTTCTACAAGTTCTATAAGTTGAACTATTACATCATTAATGCCTTTATCGCTAGTATCATCATCATCAAATACTTTTCCAGAAATACTTCTTTCTGCATTTTCTTTTAATTTTATTTGTATTCCGTTTGCTTCGTCTGTGTCGTCTTCATATCTAACTTTTCCTTCTTCCAAGAAAGCATTTCCTGGTGCTGAGTCTTCATCTACAAGTCCACCACCAGTAGTGTATGATACTATTTCTGCTTGATTCAAATAGTCTTCACCAAGCACACACTTATTTCCATTTTTGTCTGGTAATACTTTGAATGTTAAATCTAATGATTTTGTTTCTCCACCATTTATTTGAAGGTCACTTGTATCAATCATTAATACTCTATTATTTAGATTTGTTTCTTCTGTTATTAAATTTATGCTTTTATTGTTTTCTGGTAAGTAGGCATACTTATCATCATAATGATATTCCACCTTGTTTACTTTTGCATCATGTTGTGTACTTTGATTTTTTAATTCTATTCTATATGTAACATATACTTCTAGCTCTGAATCTTTTTTTGCTAATTCTATTTGTTCTTTACTTAACGCTTCCTCATCATATTTATTTTCGATAGCACCTTCTTCTGGTACTTTATAATCTGCAATTCTGTAATTATAGTCTGAAACAGCCAAATATAAGTTGTATTCTATTTTGTTATCTCCTATTTTCTTCTCGCTACTTGGTCTATTTAATGCTTCATCTAACTTTCCATCTAATATTTGGTCATACGTATATGTTGTTTGGTTACCATTTATTGTTACTGTTGCATCTTTTACATCTGTTCCTAAACTTAAATCAAATAATTTTTTGCTTAATCCACAGTTTATATTAAATGCATAATGAGATTTGTTTATTGTTCCATCTGTATTCCATGTACCCATCCAATCTTCTGTCTTACTCAAATATGTATATGTTTTGCCTTCTACATATTGTAGCTCACCATTTTCATTTTTTATATTTTTATATATTGCTTTATTAGGTGTACTGTTATTATCTAAATCATATTCTATAATCCATCCAGTATCAGTTATGCTTTTATTTTCATTCTCCTTCTTCTTACCAGGTATTGGAGATATTGTTTTTGTATTATCATTAAACTTTTTACGGTTAGGTTCTTCAGCTATTTTTGTATCTCTTGCTTTTGTTGTATATGCTTGTTCTTTACTATTTGTCATTGCTTGGTATTTAATTCCATCATATTCAAATACTACGTAATAGTCATCACCCGCTGTTATATCTGTAAACATATACTCACCTTTTGCTAGGTCTACTTCTACTTTATTTCCCTTATGATTTGTGTATGTTGCCTTTTGATTTCCATCTGATGAAGTTGTTTCTGTAACTTTTTTTCCGTTTTTATATAAGGTTACCTTTATACCAGCTAAAGCTTCATCCTGATTTTCGCCATCATATTTATTATTTATTTCAGCTGTTGCTTTATCTGTTTGTATCTTCTCTGTCCAAACTATTCCACCTAGGTTCATTACAGGAATATCTTTAATATTTAATACTAATTCGTGATTTATTAATGTTACTTCTCCTGCTTTAAACTCATCATCAGTAACAGTATCCTCTTTTTCTGCCTTATGTATAGTATATGTATTTCCTTTTCTTTTTAATGTTACTGTTATTTTTCCTTCAATTTTTTTGTAACCTACTGGTGCTTCTATTTCTTCTATTGTAATTACTACTGGTTCATTTAAATTTTTTATTTCAATGTCTTCTAATACAAGATTTCCATCTGAATTTGTTGTTTCAATTATTGTTACTTCCCCTGCTTCTGGTATTTGATGGTTCTTTATACTTGCAACATTTGTTAATGTTAATTTGAATTTTGCTCCTTCAACCTTTCCTCCACTTACTGATGAAGTTTTTAATAATGTTAGTTTTTCTATTATTGATTTGTTTTCTACTTTTATAGGAATTTTTACAGTTCCTGATTTGTTGTCCTTAGTAACTGTTCCTATTGTTACTTTTTCGTCTGGTCCGCTTATTTTTTCTACTTTCCATACTGCTTTATTCTGGTCATATGTGAATTTTAGCACGATTGGTTTTTCTAGTTTTTTATAACCTGCTGGTGTAAATGTTTCTGTTATTGTTGCTGTAAATTCATCTGGACTAGTTGGTTGTACTTGTGAAAATACTATTTTTCCATCTTTTCCAACTGCTTTTGTTTCTCCTTTTAGTCCATTGCTGTATTCTATGCTAAATTTAGCTCCTTCAACTGCATCTCCAGCAGTATCAACTTTGTCTAGCTCAACTTGTACAGGAGGGATAAGGTTGACTTTGTAATTTAATGGGAAAAATGTTTTTTTATACTTTCCTTCACCTACAAGTAATCTTTGTGGCATTTTACCTTCATTTGTTCTTTCGCCTTCTAAATAATACCATGTTGCTTCCAAATCATTTCTGCCAATAGTTATCCTTAAATCTTCTATCGAAACAACTGTAGAAGCTTTTTTCACTAGAACATAAAATTCTGTTTCTATATCTTTTCCTATTTCGTCATCATATAAGATTTCATTAGTATTTGTATATATAGGAGAATAATTTCCTTCTTTTGTTTTTGCTAAAACAATTATATCAGTATTTTTTTTATCCAAGTTGGTATATGTACTTTGTCCATTTTTCTTAACTTCTATTTTTTGAATATAGTCTCCGTTTGAAGCAACATATCTATATGGTCCAACTGCTATATAATTCTCTACATTTTGACCAGTAGGAAAATTTTTTATTTTATCTTTTATAGTACTATTTGAAATATCATAATTAGTATTAGGTGTAACAGATTGATCCACCTTAATTTCTTGGCGGTTTTTATAGTCTGCCTCTGTTAATGTTGCTCCGTCAAATGTAGATCTCGTTCCTATAAGCATAAAAGCTAGTAAATCCCCAAGATCTCCTATTCCTGCATTCAGTATCCCACTTTCGCTTACATAATCTGAGCTATTTTTAAATGCTTTCATTCCATTCTGTCCATGAAGTTCCCATATAGCAACTTGCTCTGGATGCAAGAAAACATAATATAACCAATGATTGAATTTCCCAGAATTCTTTAAACTGGCTATTTTCTTTTGATCCATCATTTTTTCGACTTTTTCTCTCAAATTGTTTGTATTACTTTCATTAAGTTTTTGATCTGCCAATGCATATGAGATTTTAAGCGCATTATTTTTTCCTTTGCTTGGTACTTTACCTTTTATTGTTATAAGTGGATTATTTCCTGTATTAACATATACCGATCCTTTAACTTCATAATTACAATATTTCGCTGGTTCGCTTGCCCATACTTCTGTATTGCTAAGATCATTACAATATAAAAAGTTATTTTTCTCTAAAGTATTTAAGTTAGCTTGATACTTTTTTCCTATGCTAATACTTGAAACACTATTTGGAATTGTACTATATCCTAAGACTTCGTTCCCTTTAAAATTTGATAATATACTAATTAGTATCATTACCACTAGTACTATTATTATCTTTTTTATATTCTTATTTATATTTTCTTTCACTTTATTTCCCTCCTTTCCTATATATTCTTTTCAAGTATTACTTTTTTATTTATTAGATATATGCCGCCACCTAATATAAGCATACTTGTTATTATTATTCCGATATACATCATTGGACTACCTGTTGCTGTACTTATAATTAATTCTGCTGTACTATAATCGTTCTCTTTTTGTTCTTGATTTGCCGGTGTAGAGTTTGTATCTACTAGTCCAAAATCGTTTTTGTCTTCGTATATTTCTGCCGCATTTGTAAATGTTCCAGTGTTATTTGCTGTCATTGCTTTTGTTAATATCAATTTAACTTGTTTTGATTCCCCTGGTTCTAGAGTTACATCTTTTAGTGCTTCTGTGTATAGGTTTCCATCTGTTCCTTGATACCAAATTGTGTTCATTTCTGAGCTGAATTTTAGTCCTTTTGGTAAGTAGTCTGCTATTACACTTGCTGTTCCTGGAACTGCTCCGTTGTTTTTAACTTCTATCTGATATTCTACAAATACTGTTGAGCTTGCCATTTGTTTTGCTTTTATTTCTACTTTTGCTAATTGCTCGTTATTGTATTTGTATTCTGTTGTTCCACTATCGTTTTGAACTACTACTCTTGTAATATATTTGTTTAATTCTAAATCAAATTTTGCATTTAGCACTAAACCTATATTAATATTTTCAATATTTTCGCTAACTAGGTTTAAAGTATCTGTTGTTACTGTTGTTCCTTCGTTTGTTGTAGGTGCAGATGGAACTGAGTCTTTGTTTACTACTGGTGTAAGTTTGTACGTTTTTGTGTTGTACTCAAATTCTATTATATATTTTCCAGCTTTTAAGTTTTTAAATTCATATTTACCATCATTATCTGTTATTGCTGTTATTTCTTTTCCATCTTCGTCTTTTAAGTATTCTGCAACATTATCTTTGTTAATTTGTTTTATTTTTACTAAAATACCTTTTAATAATTTTTCTTTTTCATCTTTTATTCCGTCTTCGTTCTCATCAAGCCATGCTGTACCAGAAATGCTATATGTTTTATCTGTTGGCGTATCTGGTTTGCCTGGATCTACTGGTTTATCTGGCTCATCCGGAACATTTTCACTTTTTATTATATAATCTATTTGTTTAGTAACTGGCTCTTGTTGTTTTACTTCTGTAAATCCATCTCTAGAATACGTTTTTACATAATATTTAGATATACTTTCTAATTTACAATCTTCTTCTTGATATCTAAAAGCCTTTCCTTTCCATGTAATAATTAATTCTTCTCCTGCCTTTAAATCGCATCTTAGGTTATAATTTGTATCTCTTTTTATTTCTATTTCTTCATTATTAGTTATAATTGATTCCAAATCTATTCCTTTTATAATATTAGTTTCAAAATATATTGTATGAGTAAAATTAGTATTATTTTTTATTTTTGCAATATATTCTAATACATCACCTGGCTTAACATATTTATTTCTTGTTTTTTCAGTTAAATTTGTTGAAGTAACTTCAAAATCTAGTTTTGGCTTAATAACCAAATCTTTCTTATTTATTGCATAGCTTTTTATTTGATCTGCATCTACTAACACTGAATATGTTACTTCTTTTTCAACAATACCTTCTAATAATCCTTTTGCTTCTATTACATAAACTTCCATTCTTATTTGTTGGTCTTTTTCAAGTTTTGGTATTGTATATTTAATTTCATTTTCCTTTTTCTCTTCTTTTATATCAACTTTAACTATCTGGTCATTTAAAACACAAATATAGCTCTCATTATTTTCATCCAACTTTGTTCCTTCTGGCAATTTACTTGTAACAACTACATTTGTTAAAGTTTCGTCAGATACATTTGTTATTGTTGTTTTATATCCTAGTTGTCCTCCTTCGTAAATAAATTCTGCTCCATCACTATATGCATCTTCTATTGTTGCTTTTATTAATGCTTGTTTCACTACATTTTTTACTTCTGTTGTTTTTGCTTGATCTTCTTTGCCATTTGGTATTGCTTTTATTGTTGTTGTAATATCTTTTTGTTTTGTTTCTTCTGGTAATTCTTTTACTTTTGTTGTTATTGTTTTTGTTATTGTCTTTCCAGCTTCTATATCAAAATTCTCTGGTTTTGATACCAAATCTAATTCTTCTGGAAGGCTTACTTCTACATTTACATTTTTAGCTGTAATATTTGATTTATTTGTTACATCTAATGTAAACGCAACTTCTTGTCCCTCGTATACAACGTCATTTGTTGGATTAGCTTTTACTTCTAATTCTACTTTTTGTGATGTTTCCAATTTTATAGATACCGCTTTACCTTCTTGGTTACCTATTTTTACAGTATATGTACTTTCCATAGATTTATTTGCACCTAAGTTTGCTGGTATTTCAATTTTATATGTAAATGTTGTTACTGTTTTATCTGTTAGTTTTGCAAATGTTATTTTATAGCTTTTATATTCACTTGCTTTTTCTGGGTTGTATACTTCAAATGTTTGTCCATCTACAGAGTATTCTACTGTTGCATTTCCTGCTGTTATTTCTTCTTTTAATGTAGGATTTATTGTAGAACCTGCTTCTGCGAAGTTTCCTGTTACTACTACATTTTCTAGGTCTTTCCCTGTGTTGTTTATTATTGTTCCTGTTACTTGTGCTATTGCTGATTTTTCCTCGTTTAATAAACCTGTTTTGCTGTTTCCTTTTATTGCTACTATTTCAGGTTGTGCTTCGTTATAATTTGAGATACTATTTGCAAGTATTATTCCTTTTTCTGCTGAAAATGTTACTTGTTTTGAATCTTTTGTTTCTTCTTCTCCATTTACTACTGTTAATTTAATGTCTCCTGTAGTTGTTGGTAGCAATTCTGGTGTTTTTAAATTTGCAGAAAATGTTATTGTTGTATTTTGTCCGTCAAATTCTGCATATTCTTCTTGATTTCCTTTTAGTTTTATTTTAATTTGTTTATTTTTACTGCTTTCTCCTGATGTAGATTCATTAACTATGTTTTCTACACTTACAGATTCTATTTCTAATCCGTTTGCGTGTTGAATAATTATGTTTTCTTTTTTAATTTCTTGTACAGTGTTTATGCTTTCTGGTAATTGTATTTTTATTTCTGGGTTGTTAAATAGCTTGCATGAATCCTCTTCTGTTAATAATGTAACTGTAAAATCAACCTTGTTTTCTTCACCTACTGGTAGTGTTGTTTTGTCTTTACCTAAATTTAGCCCTAATTCTGCATTTGTTTTTGGTTCTTCTAGTGCAATTTGGCTTTCTTTTTCTGTTATATATATATAATCTTCTTCTCCTGTTTTTTGTATTCCTGCAGCTGCATTAATTTTTAGTGAATTTATCTCATTTATTTTTGTAACATATTCTTCTACGTTTGAAATGTCTAATGTTTTGCTACTTGCTATTCTTAGTTTTCCTGCTTTTATAGGCTTACTAATTTGAATTCCTATTAGACTTACGTCTTCTGGGTATTCTTCTGTAAGTAGTGTTTCATTATTTGGTGCTACACTGTCTATTGTTATTGTTCCAATTTGTTCTTCTGTTTCTATATTTATTAGGTCTATTGTTCCATCTTCTCCTAATATGTCTATAAACTCATCTTTATTTATATATGTAGCATTATAATATGTAACTGGTTTTGGGTTTTCTTGGTCTGCTATGTTTAGATTGTCTATTTGAGAAACAGCTAATATGTCTTCTCCTATTTTTGTGCTACTTATATTTAGTGTCCAATATTCGTTAAAGTCAACTCCTGTTTTAATGTTTCTTTTGCTTAGTTTTTCTGGAGCTTGTATGTCTAATTCTACTAGCATAGCTTTTTCTGCATTTGTTTCACAGTATCTTGCTGTTTTTTTATGTTCTGTTTCGTTTGTGTAAAGTTTAATGTTATTTTCTACTTCTGTTTTTATTGCTGATGTATTTGATATAGCTTCTTTATCAAATATGTATGTAACTACAAATTCGTCTACTGCATTTTTTGCCCATTCTACGCAGTTGTTTTCGTCTTTGCTATTGTTTACTGTTATTGTTATTTTTCCACTTTCGCTGTCATATTGCCATGAACCTAGTTTGTTTTCTTCTGCTGTACCAAAGCTTATTGCTCCGTCTTTTCCGTTTGTTGCCATAGTTGAGTATGCTGTTACTTCAACTTTTTCTGCTGTTAGTTCTTTATCTTGTAAAAATTCTTTTTCTTCATTCATTGTTCCAATTTGTATTGGGTTTACTGTTATTTGTGTTTTTTCTATTGGATATATGTTATCTTTTATTCCTGATTTTATTTTTACTTGTACTACTCTTTTTTCTTCTCCATCTATTGTGTATATTTTGTTTGTTATTATGTTGTTTTCTAATATTTTTGTTGCTTTTTTAGTTTCGTCATCCATTGTTTGAAGTTTTTCTGAATTCCATTCTAATAAAACGCTTTTTTCTTTGCTTATTTCTTCTGTTTTGTTATCGTTTGAGTATGTACCTGTTAATTTTATTTTACTTTCCATGTTTAATAAATCTAAATTAAATTTGTTATCGTTTCTTGCTACTATTGGTAAGTTTAATTCTTTGTTTTCTCCTGCATTTATTTGGTCTATTGTAATTTCGTCTTTTAGTTTAAAGTTGCAGTTTTCAAGATTTAGTTTTATGTTTTTTAAACTTCCCTCTTTTACAGCTATGTTCAAACGCAAGTTTAATTCAGATGTTATGTCTGTTTTATTTACTTCTTTTTCTCCTTCGTCTAATATTTTTGCATCAAATGTAATTTCGTTTTGTTCATTTGCTGCATAAGAAATTAAACCACTTCCCAGATATGATCCGAAGTAGTGCAAAATTTGAAAAGGTTAAGGTTAAAACTAAAAATGTTGCTAACACTTTTGTGCTTATTTTTCCATCATTTGATTTTTTTAGATTTTTAAACATGTTTTTTCCTCCTGGTTTTGTTTTTCTTTCTACTATATATTATATTTATATAGCATTATTCTCACATTTTTGGCGCTTAATGTCAATATGTGTTTTCTTATTAAATTTTATAAATTCTACATCCTTTTTAAATTTGTTTACGGAAACTTATAGATTAAAAAGAATTATTGAAAAATTACATTTTTATGACATTTTTGTAATTTAATGTAATTATGTTATGATATTTTTATACATTTATATTATATACGTTTATGTAAACTTTTTCAAGTGTTTTTCGTTAGATTTTTCAAGTTTTTCAGGTGTTTTTGGAAATAATTGAGAAAAAGGAGGAAGCTCCTCCTTTTTCTTAAATTAATGTGCAAGTTCTTTTTTTATTTTTACTATATTATCTAGTGTTTGCATATACCCTTCTTTATAGCAAAATTCTAGTTTTTTCATGTTGAATGGTTTTACTTCTTTTAGATCTATTTCTAGTATAGAGTCGCTTGCATCAAGTGACTCTCTTATCAAATTTTGAGTCATTAAATCAATTGATTGCATGCTTATATTATACATAGTTTTTTGTTTTTTAGAGCTCTTTAATTTAAAGCATACTGCAAGCACTTTATCTGCTCCTAATTCTTTTGTTTCTTTTACAGGTAAATTTGAAAATATTCCCCCATCTACAAATTGATATTTTTCATATTCAAATGGAGCATACATTCCAGGAAATGTTGAACTTGCTCTTACGGCTTTGCCAATTTCAATATCGTGTATATATTCTTCCCCTTGTAAGTTTTCATCGTTTGTAAATATTATTTCTTTATTTGTAATTAAGTCGGTTGCTGGTATAGCAATTGGGATTTTTATATCTTTTATATTTTTTATTTTTTTCTTTTTAGCTGCTTGCGTAACAATCTTTTCTATGTTTTCACTTGTTGTTATTCCTTTTAGCTTTATCTCTTTTGTTTCTTTTATTGAGTCCCAAATATATTTTGGGCTTATTGAAACAGCTTCTTTGGAAAATTCTCTGAACAAATCTATTATTTCATTTGTTTTATATCCCATTGCATACAGGGCTGCTACTATACTTCCTGCCGATGTTCCGAGCAATTGCATCTATTTTTATTTTGTTTTCTTCTAATGCCTTTAATGCTCCTATATGTGCTGCACCTCTTATTCCTCCTCCTGCTAATGCTAGACCTATTTTCATATAATGTACCTCCTCTATTTTCTTTTTGTTTCCATGTTATAAACGATTTTGCCTATTATTTTGTCTGGTACTATTTTGCTTAAAAATCTTATCATTTTGTTGTTTGCTCCTGGTAATATCATATATTTTCCTTCAAACATTTTGTCTATTGCATAGTTTGCAACTTCTGTACTTGTCATAACTTTTGTTTTAAATTCTACGTTTGCTTTTTCTAAAAATGGTGTTTTTATTGGCCCTGGACATAGTGCACTTATTTTTACATTCGAGTTTCTTTTTCTTAATTCTTCGTATATACTTTGTGTTAGCTTTAATACGTACGCTTTTGTAGCATGATATGTTGCCATCTGTGGTCCTGGCATAAATCCTGCTATTGATGCTACATTTAATATATATCCACTATTCTTTTTGCACATATCTTGTAAAAATAGTTTTGTTAGTGTATGAACTGCACATACATTTGTGCTTATCATGTTTAGCTCTGTTATTAAGTCTGTTTCTATAAATTCTCCGCAAGTTCCAAATCCTGCATTGTTTATTAATATATCTATATCTCCTACTTGTTTATATAATTCCACACAATTTTCTGCAAGGCTTAAATCCATACATATTATTTGCGTTTTTGTTTTTAGTTCTTTTTGAACTTCTTCTAGTTTTTCTTGTTCTCTTGCTACTAAAACTAATTCTATTTCTTGCTTGCTTAATATTTTTGCCATTTCTTTTCCTAATCCTGATGAGGCTCCTGTAATTAATGCTTTCATGCTTTTCCTTCTTTCTAATTTGTTTAATTGATGTGGGATTTTATGGCAATTCCTACGATGCATTGCGGGTCGCCGAGGACGTCGACCCCTACAATGTTTGCAATAAGCCACAGCGCACACATTCATTTTGCAAATTCAAGTTTTCCTTTATTATTTGCCTTATTATATCAGATAATTATAAATTTTAACAGTTTTTACTTTATTTATTTTGATTTTTGTTATATAATCTTTTCAATATTGTTTAGGGAACTTTCACTTTTAAGAGTTTTTTTAACATTTATTTTATAGAAATGAGGAGATATGCTATGGATTATAATCATAAAGAGATAGAAAAAAAATGGCAAAATTATTGGGATGAAAAGCAAAGTTTTAAAGCAGTTACTGGAGATAAAAAGGAACCATATTATATATTGGTAGAGTTTCCTTATCCTTCTGGAGCTGGTCTTCATGTTGGACATGTTAGAAGCTATACTGCTCAAGATGCTTTGGCTAGAATGAAAAGAATGCAAGGTTATAATGTTTTATACCCAATGGGCTGGGATGCTTTTGGTGCTCCTGCTGAACAATATGCTATTAAAAATCATATTCACCCAAAGGAAGCTGTAAAGGAAAATATTCATACTTTTAAAGGACAAATGAAAGATTTAGGTTTTTCTTTTGATTGGTCTCGTGAGTTTTCTACTACTGACCCAGATTATTATAAATGGACTCAATGGCAATTTTTACAATTTTATAAACATGGTATGGCATATAAAGATACTATTCCTGTTAATTGGTGCCCAACTTGTAAAACTGTTTTATCTAATGAGGATGCAGCAGGTGGAGTTTGTGAAAGATGTGGCTCACAAGTTGTTCAAAAGGAAAAATCTCAATGGATGCTTAGAATGAGTGATTATGCAGAAGATTTATTAAAAGGTTTAGATGATACTAATTTTGCTGATAGAGTAAAACTTGGTCAAATTAACTGGATTGGTAAATCTACTGGTGTTGAACTTGATGTACAAATTGTTGGTGGAGGTAAGTTCTCTGTATTTACAACTTGTATTGAGACAGTTTATGGTATTACATTTTTTGTTATTGCTCCTGATGGTAAGTTAATTAAAGAATTAATGCCTAGAGTAAAAAATAAAGATGAAGTTAATGAATATATTAAAGAAACTGCTAAGAAATCTGCTATGGACAGAACAGAGCTAAATAAAGGTAAAACAGGTTGCAGAGTAGATGGAATTATGGCTATTAATCCTGTTAATGGAAAAGAGGTTCCTGTATTTTTAGGTGACTTTGTTTTAGGAGACTACGGAACTGGGGCTGTTATGGCTGTTCCTTCTCATGACCAAAGAGATTTTGAATATGCTGTAGAACATAACTTGGAAATGATTCAAGTTATTGATGGTAGAGATGTTAGTGAATCTGCTTTTGAGAAACAAGATTATTTAGGTAAAGGTTGTAAATTGATTAATTCAGAAGAATTTACTGGTCTTACTGTTGAAGAAGCTAAAGAGGCTATTACAAATAAATTAGTAGAAAAAGGTATTGCTAGAAAAGTAAATAATTATAAAATGAGAGATTGGGTATTTTCTCGTCAAAGATTCTGGGGAGAACCTATTCCTATGATTTATTGTGAGAAATGTGGATGGCAACCAATGAAGGAAGAAGATTTACCTTTATTGTTACCAGATGTTGCAGAATATGAACCAACTGAAAGTGGAGAAAGTCCTCTTGCAAACATTACCGATTGGGTAAATACAACTTGTCCTCATTGTGGTGGAAAAGCTAGAAGGGAAACTGATACAATGCCTAACTGGGCTGGTTCTAGCTGGTATTTCTTAAGATTTATGGATCCTCATAATGATAAAGAATTTGCTTCTATGGACGCTATGAAATATTGGAAACAAGTTGACTGGTATAACGGAGGAATGGAGCATACTGCAAGACATTTACTATATGCAAGATTCTGGGTTCAATTTCTATATAATATTGGTTTAGTTCCTAAAAAAGAGATGATTTGGACTCGTGTTAGCCATGGTATGGTTTTAGGTTCTAATAATGAAAAGATGAGTAAATCTAAAGGAAATGTTATTAATCCTGATGATATAGTTAACGAATATGGTGCAGACACTTTAAGACTTTATGAAATGTTTATGGGTGATTATACTCAAGATGCTCCTTGGAGTACAGATTCTCTAAGAGGTTGCAAACGTTTTATAGACAAAGTTATTCGTTTAAAAGATAAAATTGGTGATGGAGATGGTTATTCTAAAAAATTGGAACCACTTATCCACAAAACTATAAAAAAAGTGCAAACTGATTTAACAACAATGGCTTATAACACAGCTGTATCAGCATTAATGATTTTAGCTAATAGCTTTGATGCTGAGGATAAAATAACAAAAGAAGATTATCATTTGTTATTAACTTTATTAAACCCTATTGCTCCTCATATTACAGAGGAACTAAATGAGCAATTAGGATTTAAGCCAATTTGCGAATCTAGCTGGCCTAAATATGATGAAGCTAAAACAATAGATAGTGAAAAGGAAATTCCTGTTCAAATAAATGGTAAAGTAAAAGCAACTATTAAAATTGCTTTAGATGAAGATGAATCAAGTGTAAAATCAAAGGCTCTCGAAGCTGTTGCTAGTTTACTAGATGGAAAGAATGTTGTAAAAGAAATCTATGTAAAAAATAAAATTTATAATATAGTTGTAAAATAAAATATGGAATTAACAAAAATGAGGCATACGATGTATGCCTCATTTTTACTTTTGAAAATATCTTTTTTATAAATTATTTAAAGTATTCTATTCCTGATTCAAATAGTTTTTGGTCCATATTTCCTGGTACATTTATTATATTTCCTCTATAACTTCTTTCTGAATGTGCCATTTTTCCAAGTATTCTACCATCTTTGCTTGTTATTCCTTCTACTGCATATACTGAACCGTTTGGATTGTAATCTATGTCGTATGTTGCGTTTCCTTTTTCATCTACATATTGTGTTGCTACTTGTCCATTTGTTATTAATTCCTGCATTACTTTTTCGCTTGCTACAAATTTTCCTTCTCCATGTGAAATTGGTATTACAAATTCTTCGCCTAAGCTTACTTTGCTAAACCATGGTGATAATTTTGATACTACTTTTGTAGTTACCAATTTTGATTGGTGTCTTGCTATGTTGTTGTATGTTAATGTTGGCATTTCAGATGTTGGTTCTACAATTTCTCCAAATGGTACTAGTCCTAGTTTTATTAATGCTTGGAATCCATTACATATTCCTAATATTAAACCGTCTTGTTCATTTAAATGTTTGTGAATTGCTTCTTTTAATCGTGGATTTCTAAATACTGTTGCTATAAATTTACCAGAACCGTCTGGCTCATCTCCTGCACTAAATCCGCCTGGAAGCATTATTATTTGTGATTCATTAATTAGTTTTTCCATTGCAATTATAGATTCTTCTATGTCTGTTTGTTTTAGGTTTTTAAATACCGCTATTTTAGGATCTCCTCCTGCATCTATAAATGCTTTTGCTAAATCATATTCGCAGTTTGTTCCTGGAAATACTGGTATAAAGATTTTTGGTTTGGCTATTTTTATTTTATGTGAGCTCACTTGAGGTGTGCCCCCTGCAGGTTTGTACAATATGTTTTCTATTTTTTTATTTATTTCATTTGTTTTTGTTGGGAATACTTTTTCTAGTGGCTCTTCCCATACTTTTATTAATTCTTCTAGGTCTAATATTTCGTTTTCTGATATTTTTATTTCTTTTTTATTTGTAGTGATTCCTAAAAGTTCTAATTTTTTATTTTCTATTTTATCTTTTGCTTCTATTATAAATGTTGCATAACGTGGCTTAAATAAGCATTTATTAGCTTTAAATTCGAAGCCTATTTTATTACCTATACACATTTTTGTTATTGTGTCTGCTATTCCAAATTGTCTTACTGTTGCAACAGATATAGCCTTATCATCTTCTATTAGTTTATGTACTAATTCATAGTTTTCTTTTAGGTCTTCAAAATCTGGTAAAAATTCTTCTGTTATTTTTGTTTTTAGCATATACACATTTGAATTTGCTTTTTTAAATTCATTTGATACTACTTTATTTGTGTCCACAACCCCTATACAGAATGATGTAAGTGTTGGTGGAACATCTAATTCGTTGTATGAACCTGACATTGAGTCTTTTCCACCTATTGATGCAAGTCCTAGTTTTTCTTGAACTAAGTATGCTCCCAAAAGTGCTGCTAATGGTTTTCCCCATCTTGTAGGCTCTTCTCTTAATTTTTCAAAATATTCTTGGAAAGTAAACCATGCTTTTTTGTAATCTCCTCCACATGCTACATATTTTGTAAGTGAATCTATAACTGCAAATACAGCTCCATGTAATGGGCTTATTTCTGAAAGATATGGATCATACCCAAAACTCATTATTGTTCCAGAATTTGTGTACCCTTTTAATGTTGGTATTCTTGCACACATTGCTTCTGTAGGTGTTAATTGGTATTTACCACCGAATGGCATTAGAACTGTTCCTGCTCCTATTGAGCTGTCAAATCTTTCTACCAATCCTTTTTGAGAACAACAATTTAAATCTGATATTGTTTTCTTCCAAAGTTCTGTTTTCGCACAATTTTTCCCATTTGTTTTGATGCAATTTTGCGGGTCGCCCAGGAATGCGACCCCTACACTGTTTTTATTTTGTTGTATTTTTCTTTTTCCTTCAAAATACTCTTGTATTCCTTTTGGTTTTTCTATTTTTGCATTTGCTATTTTTACTGTTCCGTTTGTATTTAAAAATTCTCTTGATAAGTCAACTATAAGCTTTCCTCTCCAGTACATTTTCATTCTTGGTTCTTTTGTTACTTTTGCTACTACTGTGGATTCTATGTTTTCTTTTTCTGCAAGTTTTTGGAATTTTTCTACGTCTTTTTCTTCTATTACTACTGCCATTCTTTCTTGTGATTCTGATATTGCTAGTTCAGTTCCATCTAATCCTTCGTATTTTTTTGGAACTTTATCTAAGTTTATTTCTAATCCGTCTGCAAGTTCTCCTATTGCTACGGAAACACCGCCTGCGCCGAAATCATTACATCTTTTTATTAGTGTTGTTACTTCTGAATTTCTAAATAATCTTTGTATTTTTCTTTCTTCTGGTGCATTTCCTTTTTGTACTTCTGCTCCGCATGTTGTAAGTGATGCACTATTATGTGCTTTTGATGAACCTGTTGCTCCTCCACATCCATCTCTACCTGTCCTTCCACCTAATAGAACTACTACATCTCCTGGCTCTGGTACTTTTCTAATTACGTTTTTCTTTGGTGCTGCTCCTACTAATGCACCTATTTCTAGTCTTTTAGCTACATAGCCTGGGTGATATATTTCTGCAACTTGTCCTGTTGCTAATCCTATTTGATTTCCATACGAACTATATCCTCTTGCTGCCTCATTTGTTAGTTTTCTTTGTGGCAGTTTGTTTGGTAATGTATCTTTTACTGATGTTCTTGGGTCTCCACATCCTGTTACTCTCATTGCTTGATATACATAGACTCTTCCAGATAATGGGTCACGTATTGCTCCTCCTAAACATGTTGCTGCTCCACCAAATGGTTCTATTTCTGTTGGGTGATTGTGTGTTTCGTTTTTGAACATTATTAGGTATTCTTCTGGTTTTCCGTCTACCAATATTTCTGCTTGTATACTACATGCATTTATTTCTTCTGATTCGTCTAAATCTTTTAACATTCCTTTTTTCTTTAATTCTTTTACTGCTATTGTTGCTACATCCATTAAGCATATATCTTTTGCCTTTTTTCCATCATATACGTATTCTCTAGATTTTTTGTAGTCTTCATATATTTTATTTGCTAAATCCCAGTCTATTTCTACTTTGTCTAATTTGCTTAAGAATGTTGTATGTCTACAATGGTCTGACCAATATGTATCTATCATTTTCATTTCTGTCATGCTAGGATCTCTTTTTTCTACATCTCTAAAATACTTCTGGCAGAATTTTAAGTCTTCTATATCCATTGCAAACCCATACTTATCATAGAATTTTTTTGAGTCTTCATCTGTCATGTGTATAAATCCTTCTACTATTGCTACGTCTTTTGGTTCTGGATGTTCATCTTTTACTGTTTTTAGTTTTTTTAATGTGCATTCTCTTGAATCTACTGGATTTATTATATATTTTTTTATTTTTTCTAATTCCTCATCATTTATATTGCCTTTTATAACATATATTTTTGCACTTTTTGCAAGCGGTCTTTCTCCTTCTGTTAATATTTGCAAGCATTCTGATAGTGAGTTTGCTCTTTGGTCAAATTGTCCTGGTAAATATTCTACTCCAAATATTTTATCTTCTTTTGCGAATGGATATTCTTCTTCAAAGCATTCATCTACTTGTGGTTCAGAAAATACTGTGTTTTTTGCTTTTTCAAATATTTCATCATTTATGCCTTCTACATCGTATCTGTTTACTATTTTTAAATCTTCTAAATTTTTTAATAGCAAATTTTCCTTTAAATCTTTTAACAGACCTTTTGCTTCTACACTAAATTCTGATTTTTTTTCTACATAGATTCTTTTTACCATTTTCTTCTCCTTTTTTATTATATAAATTGTGATTTGTTTTAGAAATCTCTATGATTGCGGGTCGCCCAGGAGTGCGACCCCTACAATGTTTGCAAGATGCTGATTTTTATTCGTTTACATTATTATTTCTCTGTTTCCTTCTATTACCTCACCAATCAAATATGCTTCTTCTCCTGCTTGTTTTAATATTTCTAGTGATTTTTCCGCTTCACTTTCTGGAACTATTACAGCCATTCCTATTCCCATATTGAATGTATTATACATATCTCTTTCTGGTATGTTTCCTCTTTCTGCAATTAGTTTAAATATTGGTGGTACTTCATAAGAGTTTTTATCTATTTTTAATGCTACGCCTTCTCTTAACATTCTTGGCATATTTTCGTAAAATCCTCCACCTGTTATGTGTGATATGCCTTTTACTTTTACTTGTTCTATAAGTTTTAATATTGGTTTTACATATATTTTTGTTGGTTTAAGTAGTGCTTCTCCTACTGTACATCCCAAGCTTTCTACATATTCGTTTAAGTTTTCTTTGCTTACGTTAAATACTTTTCTAACTAGTGAAAATCCATTAGAATGAACTCCTGATGATTTAAGTCCTATTACTTTATCTCCGATTTCTATTGTTTTGTTATCTATAATTTTCTTTTTATCTACTATTCCAACACAAAATCCTGCTAAATCGTATTCGTCTACTGGATAAAAACCTGGCATTTCTGCTGTTTCTCCGCCTATTAAGCTACAATTTGCTTTTTTGCATCCTTCTGCTACTCCTGCTACTATTGTTGCTACTTTTTCTGGTATGTTTTTGCCAAGTGCCATATAGTCTAAAAAGAACATTGGGCTTGCTCCTGTGCATATTACGTCATTTGCACACATTGCTACACAGTCTTCTCCTATTGTGTCGTGTTTATCCATTAAAAAAGCCAATTTTAGTTTTGTTCCTACTCCATCTGTTCCGGAAACTAAAATTGGTTCTTCCATTCCTTTAATTTGTGGCGCATAAAGTCCGCCAAAACCACCTATGTCTGATATTACTGCATTTGAGTATGTCGCTTGTACTGCTTTTTTCATCAGTTCCACGCCTTTGTATCCTGCTGTAACATCCACGCCTGCTGCTTTGTAACTTTCGCTAAAACTTTTCTCCATTACAAACCTCTCCTATCTTTTGAAGGATTTTGTTCCTTCTGTTTTTGATAGGGTTATTATATTATATTACTACTTTTTTTTCAACAAATTTCGTACATATTTTTGTTGTTTTTTTGGCAAATTTTATTGACATATTTTTACAGTTGTTTTATAATGTTTTTGAAATGAGAATAAACAGATGTGGTTTGCCTCCATAAAGGAGGTGAGGCTTATGATAGAATCAACGCTAATTGCTATTTTATACATATTATTTTTTTCACTAATTTTTGTAACTATCATAGCTTTTGCCTTGATTATTGCAATTTGCATAATTTTGAGTAAAAGCGAATAACCAATAAAAAAACGCATCTGTGATTGTCGTCGCGATACGTTTTTTTATTTATACAGCTGGCAAACCACGTTTGTGGTTTCTCATTTCTATTTTTATTATACCATATTTTTACTTTTTGTAAATACCTTTTTGGCAAATTTATAGATGTTTTAGCAAACTTCCAACATTTGCAACGGTTTACTCTTTGCAATTATTGCTTTTGTTGTAATTCCTTGTTCTTCAAACATCTTCTCATGTTCTGTTTCTATGTTGTTTTCCCATATAGGCTCTTTGTGTAAGTCTTCTGTTTGTTTTAGAATTTTAAAACCTGTTTCTTCTAGATATTTTATTGTTGCTTTATATAAATTGTAGTCGTCTGTTTTAAAGTATATTTCTCCTTCTGGTTTTAAAAATATTTTGTATTTTTCTAGTTGCTTTGTATGTGTTAGTCTTTTTTTGTTATGCCTTGGTTTTGGCCAAGGATTGCAAAAGTTTATATATATTCTATCTACTAAATCTTTTTCGTTCAATATGTTTTGTATTATTTCTATTTCATAAGCTGTTATAAGCACATTGTCTATTTCTCTTTGTGCATTTAAGTATTCTTTTTCTATGTTTCTTTTTGCTAGCCCTAATACCTCACTTTTTATATCTATTCCTAAATAATTAATTTCTGGATTTTGTACTGCAAGTTTCGCTATAAAGCTTCCTTTTCCACATCCGAAGTTCTAAGTGCATTGGTTGATTTTTTCTTTTAAATGCTTTATGCCATTTTCCTAGATTCTGGGTTGCGTCATCTATAAAAAACTCTGCTTCCGCAAGTTCTTCTCTAACCCACGGTTTTCTTCTCATTCTCATTTTTTGCTTCCTCTTTTTCTTCTATTTTTTTACTCCATTTATCTATATAATATCTACGGATAATTGCAAGGTTTGTAAACATTCTTCCTACAAATACTACTATTGCTGCTAGGTATATATCTACATTTAATTTTACACCTAACCAGGTTAATAGTATTGAAAGTATTGCATTTCCAAAAAATCCTGATAGAAATACTTTTAAATCAAAGTTTCCTTTAAGGACTGATGTTATTCCTCCAAATACAGAATCTAGTGCTGCAATTATTGCTATTGCTAGATAACCTGAATATGTATATGAAATTACTGGTGCATGCATTCCTATTAATGCTCCTATTACACATCCTATTACGATTGCTATTGCTATCATTTAATTACCCCCTAATTTGCATATTCCATGCTTAAATTTCCTTCATATTTTTTTATTACTATGTTTTTTTCTCTTTTAAGAGTTACATCTTTTCCTTCTGCAAGTTTTGTATCTATATACCCATATTGTTTTTTTGAAAGTCCACTTTCTAGGTATGTAGGATTTCCTATTGCTTTTACAACATAAGGAGAAACTATCATTTCTTGCCCATTTATACGTATATGCGTATTACTAATGTCTACTATGTATGTATTGTATACTATTCTTTGGTCATTTATTGATATAGCTTCTGCCCCTGCTTCTTTTAGTTCATTTACTAATAGTCGCAAATCTTCTGACCAGATTCTTTGGTTTCTTGTGTCTGTTAGTGTTATTACAACTCCTTCTCCTTTAACATCGTTTTTTCCTAGCAAATTATTAAATTGTTCTAGTTCTTTTGCTAATACTTCTGATGCTTCTGTATTGCTTTCAATTGTTTGTTCATATTCTGCAATTTTTGCATTTACCTCTTCTAATCTTTTATTTGTTTCTTCTGTTTTTTGTTTGAAGTTTGTTATTCCAGTCCTTAGTTCATCTTCTCTCATATTTTCTAGTGATGTAAAGTCTGTTTGTTTAACTGTTTTGAATTGGATAAATATAACTGAGGTTAATATTAGCATTACTAAGCCTATTGTTATTGTTATTGTTATTTTTCCTTTTTTCAACTATTCATCACCTCTTGTTAAGTAATCTGAACTATATACTCCTTCGTATTTTGGAAGTGTAAGTTTTTCTGATTTTTGTACGTATACTTGTACCCCTGCATTAGCTAATATTTCTAGATATCCACCAGGTCTACTTAATGCATAGTGCATTCTTTCTGGGTATCCTATTGCTTGTATTGTTATTGGTACTGATACCATTTCTCCGTTTATTCTAATTATATTTCCGTCGCAAAGTATTGAGGTTTTACTTGTTATTCTTTGGTCATTTATTGCTATTGCATCTGCTCCAGCATTAAACAACTCGTTTACTATATATGTTAGGTCTCCCTCATGTACTAGATAATCACTTACATTTAGGACTTCTGAACTGTTTATTTGTCTATTATCGTCTAAGTTTATTATAAATCCTGGTCCAGTTACTTCTGTTAGTCCTAATAGCTTTCTGTCTTCTTTTATTTCTGCTTCTGTACTAGTATCTGTTTCGTTATTTTGCGTTGCTTGATTTCTTATTTCTTCTAGTTTTTTTTCTGCTTCTTCTAATTTTTTATATGATGAATTATATTCATCTTGGCTTTTTAAGAATTCATCTTTTAGCCCACTGTTATCACTTATGCCTGTCCCTACCGTATTTGTAGCTTTTTCTATTGTCCTCATTTGAATTATTATTGAAATTGTTAGAAGCATACATACTACGCCTAAAATTATTGCTATTTTATTTTTATGCAATTTTTTCACCTCTTTATACCTTTTCTCTAAACACAGCTTTTTCCGTGCTTTGGAAGTATATTTCTCCTTGTCTTCCTTTTTCTTGTTCTATAATATATTCTATTTTTAGTATTTTTATATTGATATTTGTTAGCTCTCCAAATTCAACTGTTTTGTTTTCGCTTGGTATTATTATTTTATAATTTGTTGGATCAGATATATCAATTTCTGCAATTATTGCTCCAACAGATGTTGTTTTTGCTGTTTCTACTATTTTTATTATATTTTCTAATTCTTTTAAGTCTTCTACTATTAATCTATTTCCTTCTTTTATGTCTTCAGTTGGAGTTTTAAACCCACTAATTATAGGAAGTTCTAATGGTTCTTGTGAAATTTCTAACATATATCCTTGGTTATTTATATACACATATCCATTTGCAAATTTAAGCATATATGTTGCTACTCTTTCTGTTACTTCTAGGTTTACTGTCCCAGATATTGTTTTTGTTATTTTTACATTTTCTATATATGGATTTTGTTTTACTGCTTCTTTTACTTTTTGATTTGATATTTTAAACATATTTTCATTTTTTGTTAGTCCTGACAAACTTATTATTTCTTGCTCTGATATTTTATTGTTATTTGTTATTGTTATGTTTGTTATATTAAATACACTTGATAGCATAAATAAAATTATTGCTGTTGCAAGTAGTGCTAATAAAACTATCCATTTTATTATTTTTAGTTTAATATTTTTCTTTTTTGGTTTTTTATTGTTTTTTGTTGTTTGAACTTTCTTAGTTGGCTTGTTTTTTTTAATCGCTTTTTTATCTTTTTGTTTTTTATTTTTTTTGGTTTTATTGTCTTTTTTTGGTTCTTCTTTTAGTGTCATTCCTATAACTATTTCATTATTTAAATCTATTATATCGTTATCTTCATTATTGTTTTTTTGAGTTCTGCCTTTTCTTGTTTTTGCAGGTCTTTTTTCTTTTATGTTTTTTACCTTTTTAGTATTTCTTTTTTTTGTTTTTTCGTCTTTACTTGTATAAAATGAATCGATAGTTTGTCCTTTAGATTTTTTCATAGGTACCCTCCAATATTTGCAAGGGGTCTTTTCTTTCCCTTTACCCTATTCTTATTTGTAGGCGAGCACTGCTCGCCCTTATATCTTTTACACTAAACTATTTTTTAACTGTATGTTTGCACCAATTTTGTTTAGTTTATTATCTAATGCTTCATAGCCTCTTAATATATGTTCAATATTAGTTACTGTTGTTTTGCCTTTTGCCACAAGTCCTGCTAAAACTAATGTTGCTCCTCCTCTTAGGTCTGTTGCTTCTACTGTTGTCCCTACTAGTTTTTTTGTTCCTTTTACTATTGCAACTTTTCCTTCTGTTGTAATCTTCGCTCCCATTCTTTTTAGCTCGTTTGTATATTTATATCTATTTTCAAATATATTTTCTACTATCATTGACGTACCTTTTGCTGTTGTTAACATTCCTGTAAAAATTGATTGCATATCTGTTGGGAATCCTGGGTATGGCATTGTTTTTATATCTACTGCTTTTAATCTTTTTGGTGCTTCTAAAATTACAGAGTTTTTTTCTACACTTATTTTGCAACCACTTTCTTCTAATTTGCTAATTACTGGTCCTATATGTATTGGTTCAACTTTATTTATCTTTATTTTTCCTCCTGTAATTGCAGTAGCACACAAAAGTGTTCCCGCTTCTATTCTATCTGGCATAATATTATAGCTTACATCTTTTAAAGTTTTAACGCCATCTATCTTAATAACATTTGTTCCAGCGCCCTCTATTTTTGCTCCCATTCTGTTTAAGAAGTTTTGTAAGTCTACTATTTCTGGTTCCATTGCCGCATTTGTAATTATGGTTTCTCCTTCTGCTAATACAGATGCCATTATAATATTTTCAGTTGCTCCTACTGATGGAAAGTCTAAATGTATTTTGCTACCTATAATTTGATTAGTTTTGCAGTTTATGTATCCGGCTTCTTCTTCTATTTCTATCCCTAATTTCCTTAGTCCTTTTAGGTGCAAATCTATTGGTCTTGAACCAATATCACATCCACCCGGATATGAAAATGTAGCTTTTTTAAACCTTCCAATTATTGCTCCTGCCAGTACAACAGATGACCTCATTTGTCTCATTAAGTCGTCTGGAATTTTGTGTTCTTCCATATTGCTCGAATCTATAACTATTTTACCATTTCTCTTATATATTTTGCAACCTAAAATCTCTAATATTTTCAAAGTTATTTGCGTATCGTGTATGTTTGGCACATTATATAATTTTGTGGTTTTTCCACTTAATATGCTTGCTGCTATTATTGGAAGTGAAGCGTTTTTTGAACCTGAAACTTCCAAAGTTCCTTCTAGCCTTCTTCCTCCTTCTATTATGTAACTTAGCATTTTTATTCATCCTCTCCGTATAAATATTTTGGTATATTTTATGAAACAGTTATAAAAAAGGTTACAAATTACAATTTGTTTGACTTTTATTTCCTCATAATATAGAATAATTGTAATATAATAATTCTGAAAGAAGGTATTTTATGGACTTAAGTAATGCTATTGAAATTGCAAAAGCTGTTAGAAAGAATTCTTATTCTCCTTATAGTAAATATTATGTTGGATGTGCTTTAATGTGTAAATCTGGAAAAGTCTATTCCGGATGCAATATTGAAAATGATGGAATACAGTCAATATGTGCTGAAAGGGTAGCTTTTACAAAGGCTATTTCGGAAGGTGAAAGAGATTTTGAGTATATTGTAGTTTGTGGTGGTAGTAAACCTGACTTTTTAGATGATTGTTTACCTTGTGGATATTGTAGACAGTTTATGAGTGAATTTGTTAATAAGGATTTTAAAATTTATGCTCTTTCCGAAGGGGATAAAATTACTGAATATTCTATTTCCGATTTATTACCAAACAATTTTAGATTAACTACCACATCTTGACTTTTTTATATATTTGTACGATAATATTTATGTTCTTTCTAGCAAGATTGAACATATTTTATTTTAGGATGTGATTATTATGTCAAGGTCAAAAGTTGATGTAGTTTTAGGAAGCTTTTATGGCGATGAAGGTAAGGGAAAAATTATTGATTACCTAGGAAGCAAGGCAGATATCGCTGTTAGATGTTCTGGTGGAAATAATGCTGGACATACTATTGAGGTTGATGGCGTTAAGTTTGCTTTTCATTTAATTCCTTCTGGAATTTTAAATAAAGGTACTATTGCAGTTATTGGTAATGGTGTTGTTGTTGATCCAAAGGTTTTAATTGAAGAAATGGAAAATTTAAAAGAGCATGGTTATTCTGCTGATAATTTGCGTATTAGTGATAAAGCTCATATTATTCTTCCTTACCATATTGAAATGGACAAGTTGTTAGAAGAAAATAGAGGAAGCAATAAAATTGGAACAACAGCAAGAGGTATTGGTCCTGCTTATTGTGATAAATATGAGAGATGCGGAATTCGTGCAGAAGATTTAATTTCTGACCGTTTTGAAGAGCTTTTAACTATTAATATTAATAATAAGAATAAAATCTTTGAAATGTATGGACATGAAACTGTTGATTTGGAAAAAACTCTTGCAGATTACAAGGAATATGCTAAAATTTTAAAACCATATATTACAGATACTGTTACTTTAATCCATAATGCATTAGATGAAGGTAAAAAGGTCATTTGTGAGGGTGCTCAAGCAACTTTACTTGATATTGATTTTGGAAGTTATCCATTTGTTACTTCTTCTAATCCTTCTATTGGTGGTGTTTGTACAGGTAGTGGTGTTGGAGCAAGAGACATTGGAGAGGTTTATGGAGTTCTTAAAGCTTATTCTTCAAGAGTAGGTGCTGGTCCTTATGTTACTGAGCAAAATAATGAAATTGGTGATACAATAAGAGAACTTGGACATGAATATGGAACTACAACTAAAAGACCTAGAAGATGTGGATGGCTTGATTTAGTTGCATTAAAGTATGCTGTTAGATTAAATGGTATTACTGGACTTGCTGTAAATCATGTTGATACTATTGGTAAGTTAGATAATATAAAATTATGTGTTGCATATAATTTTAATGGAAAAGAGACAACTGACTTCTCAACAAATATTGATTTTTTAAATAATTCTTATGCCGTATATGAAGATTTTGAAGGAAATTTTGGTGATATAAGTAATTGTAAATCTTTTGAAGAACTACCAGATAATGCTAAAAAATATTTAAAGAGAATAGAAGATTTTACTGGCGTTCCTGTTAAATTTATAGGAACTGGCGCAGGAAGAGAGAATATGATAATTAGATAATAGTAAAATATAAAAGATCACCTAGGAGCTAATTCCTAGGTGATCTTTTATGTCTTATTCTTTATATAACTCTTCAGTATATTTCCATGTAGTGTAATAAAATGTCTTTTTATTCACACTTTTTATTTGTTTGAATATCATATTGTATTAATACATATATTTAATTAGGAGTGATTTTATTGAATAATAATAACAATTTTGATATTTCTCAAATGATGAATATGCTTTCTAAAATGGATAAGAAAGAGTTAGAAGCTGGAATTGCAAAAGCTAACCAGATCCTTCAAACTAAAAGTAAAGATGAAATTTTAAGAGATTTGCAAAACAAATCAAAATAGATTGTTTTTAGTTTTTTAGTTTAAGTAATAATAAACAACTATAAGGTGGTTTGATAATTTTGAATAATGAAGATATGTCAGATGTTTTTGAAAAATTGAATAATATTGCTGGTCAAAATAATGTTTCGCCTGATATGGTAAACAATTTATTTAATATGCTTAATAACTCTAATTCTTCAAATAATGCAAATGCTTCGTCATCTGATTCTTCTAATTCAAATGATAGTCAAAGTAGTGAAAATAACACAAATGGTATTGATATTGAAACTATTATGAGGATGAAATCTATTATGGATAAAATGAATGCAAAGGATGACCCCCGTGCTAACCTTTTGCAATGTTTAAAGCCATATTTAAAAGAAAGCCGTAAATCTAAAGTTGACCAGTATATTCAACTTATGAATATGAGTAAGGTTATGGAGGTTTTCCCTTTTATGGGTGGTGATAAAAAGAAATGATAATAGATTTACATTTTGATGATATTCTTTTAGTTTCTTTACTTGCGTTTCTTTACGAAGAGGGAGTACAAGATCAGCTTTTATTTATTGTGCTAATTTTATTGTTGCTTTCATAAATATAAATGGTGAAAAAGGGGTCTGACCCCTTTTTCACCAAGTTGAATCTTTTATTATTATTCCATTATGATTTTATCGTTTTCTATGTATGCATATTTGCATTCTTGTTCTGCTTCTGTTTCTTCTTTTTCTATTTCTTTTACTATATTTGAAATTCTTATTTGTGGACAATCTAATTTTTGTGCTGCTATTATTGCTTTTTTGTTTCCTTTTGCCCCAGCATGTGCTAGTCCTCTTAGATGTCCTAAAACTACTATGTTTTCTCCTGCTATTACTTCTGCTCCTCCATTTACATCTCCTAGTATTACTAGGCTTCCTTCGAATTCTATTTTTTGCCCTGACCTCATGTTTCCTTTATAAAATTTTGTTTCTGAATTTTCTATTTCTTTTTCAAAAACTCTTTTTATTCCGTGTAATCCCAATACTTTTGGGCTGTCGAAAGTTACTTCTACATCAATGTCTTTGTTTATTATTTTTCTTATTTCTTCTATTTCTTTATTTTTTAATACTTTTCCTACTACACATATTGGTGTTTTTTCACTTTTGTATAATTTTTTTAATGCTGGTATTTTTTTATTTAAGCATTCTACTGTCTCTTTTTGTGTTGCTCCTTCACTTATTCTTATTATTATTTCATCTTTTTTCATGCTTATTCCTACTGGATTTCTCATATTTATCGCTCCTTTATTAGTTTTGTTGTTCTGTATATGGCAATGCTGTGTTGTTTTCTGTTACATTTTCTTTTAATTTAAAGTGTGCTTCTATAATTTCTTTTGCGACTTCTGCTGCGTAGTATCCATGTGAGCCATTTTCTACTAATACAACTACTGCTATCTCTGGTGCTTCATAAGGTGCAAATCCAACAAACCATGCGTTTACATTATCTCCCGCTTCTGCTGATCCTGTTTTTCCTCCTACTTCTATTGGGAAATTTTTAAATACTGAATATGCTGTTCCTCCTGTTTCTGTTGTAACTGATTTCATGCCTTCTAGTACTGCATTTAAGTTGTCTTGGTTAATGTTTAAGTCTTCTTGTTCTGTTTTCTTTATTCCTAATTTTTCTGTTACATATAGATTTATTTCTTCTTTTGGAACTGATTGTCCTTCTGCATTTATTATATCTTTTATTAGTGTTACATCTATTTTCTTTCCTCCATTTGTAAGCATTGCTATATACCTTGCTATTTGCAATGGAGTAAAGTTGTTTTCTGCTTGTCCTATTACTGCTGATAGTGAGTTTCCGTAGTACCAAGTTTGTCCTAATTTTTCGTACAATGTTTTTCCTGCTAATGTTCCAGATGTTTCTCCTGGTAATTCTATGTTTGTTTTTTCTCCTAGTCCAAAATATCTTGCATATTTTTCTAGGTTATCTATTCCCATTCTAGTTATTAATTCATAAAAATAGTAATTACAAGAATTTTTTATTGCCCCTGATACGTTAAGTGGTCCATGCCCTCTTCCATAACTTTTATAATACCAACATCTTGGCTTATATCCTTTTGGATATATACCAGTATCATTAATTGTTTCTGTTCTTGTTACTGCACCGGTTTCTAACCCTGCTATTGCAGAAGCCATTTTAAATATTGAACCTGGCGCATAAGCACTCATTGTTCTATTTATTAATGCACTTTTTCCTTCTTGTGTATATTCTGTCCATTTTTGATTACTTATTCCATCTATAAATAATTCTGGTTCAAAATCTGGATAGCTTGCTAATGCTAATAGTTCACCAGTTTTTACGTCTAATGCAACTACTGCTCCATTGTTTACATTCCTTTGTTCTGCGAATCCACCTGTTCTTATTTTTTCTATGTTATTTTTTAATGCTGTTTCTGCAACTGTTTGCAAGTTTGCATCTATTGTAAGTACTACATCGTCTCCTTCTACTGCTTCTTTTGTTATATATTCTGCTGATGTAGCTCCTTCTATTGTCATATCTGTTTGTTTTTTTCCATTTTCGCCTTTTAAATATTTTTCAAATAAGTATTCTATTCCTGATTTTCCAATATAGTCATTTATTGAGTATCCATCATTCTTATCTAATTCTTCTTTGTTTATTGGCCCTATATATCCTAAAATATGTGATGCTAAGTTTCCTCTTAAGTATTTTCTTCTTGGAGTTGTAGATGTTGTTACTCCAGGAAATTTTGAGCTCTGCTCTTCAAATATTGCTACACTTGCTTTAGATATATTGTTAGATATAACATATGCACTCATACTACTATATCCTTCTTTTTCTATGCCATATCTCAATGCTATTATTTTTCTTACTTCGTTAATGTCTTCGTTTTTTATTTCATATTTTTCTTTAAACTTATTTATTGTTTCTTCTGGAGTTAAGTCTTTTTCTAGTTTATTTGCTTTTAGCCAATCATTTATTTCTTCTTGAGTATCCATTGTAAATGCAAGTGGTTCTAATGTTATTGGAAACTTATCTTTATAAGTATCGTTGTTTGCTTCTAATACTTTTGTTACTTGTAATAAAGTATTGTTTAATGTTTGTTTATCTATTTTACTTTTATATATTTCTAGGCTATATTGTGTAACTGTTCCTGCTATTGTATTTCCGTTTCTATCTAATATATTTCCTCTTGCTGCTTCTATTTTTGTTTCTCTTGTAAGTCTTGTGCTTGATTTTTCTCTGTATTCTTGTCCATGAACTATTTGTAAATTAAAAAGCTGAACAAGAATTATTATTCCAATTATATAGACTAATACTGTAAGTATGTTGTATCTTAAATTCCTTTTGTCCATACCAATTCTCTCCTTTTCAGCTTAAAAGTACTTAGTTAACACTTTATCTTCGTTAAATATTTCTTCTAGTTTTCTTCCTAGCTTTTGTATTAATGGATAGATTATTATTATTATCATTAGGTTAAAGATAATTTCTATCAAAACTATTTTTAAAAATGCTAGCAATTCTAGATTTGCTCCATTTGCTATTTGGTATATATACATTACTATTTCGCATAGCAAAGTGGTTCCTATTGTCATTAGCATTATTGTTATTCTGCTATCTCTTGAAAAGTTTTTATTATATATTCCTCCGTAGTAGTCCTGCTAGTCCCAATTGTATTGCATATATGCCTAATCTTTTTCCGATAAAGAAATCTAATAATAGTCCTAGAACAATTCCTGTTGTAGCCCCATATGTTTTCCCCACAAATAATCCAACTATTAGTGCTAAGATTATAAAAAGATTAGGTTTTACTCCTGCAATATTAAACCAATTAAACAAATTCGATTGTAAAAAATATATTAAAATAAATATTAAGAATATAATTATTGTTGATAATATTTTTTTCATAGCAATCCTTTCATTTCAAAAAGTTGTAATAACATTGCAGATATTGTTCCTATTGTATAAAGTGTTAAAATAATTTTTATGTTTTGTTTTGGATGATGGTTTACTTTGAATAGTACTAGAAGTCCTACTCCTGCATTTACTAAAAGTCCACCAATCATTACTGATAAATTTAATACTCCTGATAAGTATAATTGTGTTAGTATTACTGATGATGCACAATTTGGTATTAAACCTATTAGTCCAGCAATTAATGCTCCTAATATTGGTTTGTTTGAAATTAAGCTTCCTAGTGCATCTTCTCCTATTATTTTAATTATTATATTTAATATTAAAGATATAATTAAAATAAATATAAGTACATTTACTGTATGTTTTATTGCCGATTTCCATATTCCTTCCTCGCAATGGCAATGTTCATGTTCGCATAAGTCTTCTATATCTTCTTTTTCTTCTTTGTGATTTTTTCTTAATAATATGTCTATTAAAAATCCTGCTAAAATTCCTATTAGTATTTTTATTCCCAAAATTTTTAATATTAAAACTCCGTTTACACCTTCTGATAATAGAATTGGTAACATCTCATCTGATGTTGATAAATATACTGCAAATAGAGTTCCGTAAGGTTATTACTCTTCCCGCATAAAGATTTGTTGCTGTTACAGAGAATCCACATTGTGGGAATGCACCTAAAATTCCTCCTATTAATGGTCCAAATTTTCCTGATTTTTTTATTGCTTGTTTTGTTTTGTTTGTAGTTTTGTGTTCTAACCATTCCATTATTAAATATGCTATTAATAAAAACGGTAATAATTTTATTGCGTCTAGCAAAGTATCTAATAAAATGTCTAATAATTTTTCCACTAAAAACTCCTCCTATATACCTTGCAATATTACCACTTTTTGCCTATAAAGTCAAGCTACGCTTGACTATTGCTCGTTTTTAATGTATTATTATTTATATTGATTTTAGACAGGTGATATATATATGTTGTGTTCAAACTGCCATAAAAATATGGCTGTGATTTTTACAAAAAAAATAGATGGTGATAATAGCTCTATGGAAGGGCTTTGTTATAATTGTGCAAAGGAAAAAGGAATTAATCCTTTAGAAGTCCTTGCAAAGCAAGCAAATTTATCTGAGGATGAATTAAATGATATGTCAAAACAATTTGAGAATCTTTTTGGAGATATCGCTCAAAATATTGATATAGAAAATATAAATCCTGAAAGCATGAGTGAAGATGGTGGAATTCCTTTGGGTTCTATTTTTTCTAATATGTTTGGAGATAATTCGTCTACTAGTAAAGAAACAGAAAGTGATGCTTCCGGTAAAAGAAAAGTAAAAACAGAAAAAAGGCCTAAGGAAAAGAAAAAGAGCTTTTTAGATATTTATGGTACTAACTTAACTAATAAAGCCAGAAAAAATGAGCTAGATATTGTAATTGGCCGTGATAAAGAAATTGAAAGAGTTATTCAAATTTTAAATAGACGTTCTAAAAATAATCCATGTTTAATTGGTGAACCTGGTGTTGGTAAAACAGCCATTGCACAAGGTTTAGCAATTAAAATAGCAGAAAAAAAAGTTCCTGCAAAGCTTTTAAATAAAGAGGTTTATCTTTTAGATATGACTGCAGTAATTGCAGGTACTCAATTTAGAGGTCAATTTGAAGGAAGAATGAAAGCTTTAATAGATGAATGTAAACAGGCTGGAAATATTATTTTAGTTATTGATGAAATTCATAATATTATTGGTGCTGGTGACGCAGAACATTCTATGAATGCTGCAAATATTTTAAAACCTTCTCTTTCTAATGGAGAAATTCAATTAATAGGAACTACTACTTTAAAGGAATATAAAAAATACATAGAAAAGGATTCTGCTTTGGAAAGAAGATTTCAACCTGTTCTAGTAGAAGAACCTTCTATTGATGATACTATTGAAATTTTAAAGGGAATTAAAAAATATTATGAAGATTTCCACAAGGTTCAAATCTCCAATGATGTTATAGAAAAAACTGTAAAAATGTCTGAAAAATATATTCATGATAGATTTTTACCGGACAAAGCTATAGATATTTTAGATGAAGCTTGTTCTAAAATAAATTTGGATAATAAAGAATTATATGAACTTGAAATATTAAAGTCTCAATTAGCAAAAATTCAAGAAGAAAAGGAAGAAGCTGTAGAGTCTGATTCTATTGAAGATTATCAAAAAGCTGCTGATTTAAAAACAGCAGAATGTAATATCTTAGCAAGAATTGATGAACTTAATAAAAAATTAGTTTTAACAAAACTTACAGTAAATGATGTTGCAGAAGTTATAGAACATGCTACAAAAATTCCTGTAAAAAAGATTACAGAAGCAGAAACAGAGAAGCTTCTTAACTTAGAATCTAATCTTCATAAGCACATTATTGGTCAAGATGCTGCGGTACAAGCTGTTTCTCGTGCTATTAGAAGAAACCGTGCTGGACTTCAAAGTTCAAAAAGGCCACCTTCATTTATATTTGTTGGCCCTACTGGTGTTGGTAAAACAGAACTTGCTAAATCCTTAGCTTATGAAATGTTTGGAAATGAAGATTCAATTATTAGAATAGATATGTCTGAATATATGGAAAGTCATTCTACTGCTAAATTAATTGGTTCTCCTCCAGGTTATGTTGGATATGATGAGGCTGGTCAATTAACAGAAAAAGTTAGAAGAAAACCTTATTCTATAATTCTTTTAGATGAAATAGAAAAAGCTCATCCAGATGTATTTAACATTTTACTTCAAGTTTTAGATGATGGCAAACTTACAGATAGCCAAGGAAATACTGTTAGTTTTGAAAATACTATAATTATAATGACTTCTAATGCAGGTTCTAATTTAAATAATAATTCAATAGGTTTTGGTAAACAAACTGTTGATAAAGGTAAAATAGAAAATGCATTAAAAGATGTGTTTAGACCTGAGTTTTTAAACAGGGTTGATGAGATTGTTGTTTTTGATAGTTTAACAAAAGAACAACTTTTACAAATAGTGGATTTACTACTAAAATCAACAGCTAAGGCTTTGGAAAATAAAGATATAAAATTAGAAGTTTCTAATGATGCTAAAAATTTTGTGCTAGAAAAAGGAACAGATTTAAAATATGGTGCTAGACCTTTAAGACGTGCTATTCAAAGATATGTAGAAGACGAAATTTCAGATTTAATATTACGTCAAGAGGTTGAAGCTGGCCAAACAATTTTTGTAAATTTTGATGGAGAAAAATTGGTTTTTAATATACAATAAGTGAGGAAATATTATGTTTAAACATTTACCAAACATTTTAACTGTAGTAAGGTTTTTGTTAATACCAGTAATTGTATTGTTCGCACTTAATAATAACTATATTGCAGCAATTGTAGTTCTTACTATTTCTGGTATAACAGACATTTTGGATGGTTACATTGCAAGACGTTTTAATTTAATATCTGATTTTGGTAAGCTTATGGATCCTTTTGCAGATAAAGCTACACAACTTACTATTCTTGTAGTTCTTTCTATAAAAGGAATAATTCCTTTTTGGATTATGCTTGTAGTTTTACTAAAAGAGGTTCTTATGATTGCTGGTGCTTCTTTCCTTTATGGAAAAGAACTTGTGGTATCTAGTAAGTGGTATGGAAAACTTGCAACTGTACTATTTTATGTAGCAATTGTATGTTCATTGTTTATTTTGTATTGGAATGCTAGTTTAGTTGGTCATCCAGAATATAGTCTTCCAATGCTTCCACACTTTGATACTTACATATATTATTTAGCAGTATTTACTACATTGTTTTCTTTTATAATGTATGTTCGAGCATTCTATATTCAAGATTATTTAAAAAAAGCTATAAAAGGAAAATAGAGGATTATTCAAAATCCTCTATTGTTTTATTTAGCTCCTTTTTTGTGTAGATTTCTATTCCGCTTTTTAATTTTTCTAAATCTTCTGGTGTCAAATATTCACTAGATATATCTGTGCTTCTTAAAATTTTTTCATTTTTTTGTTCATCTATTTCATATACTCTAACATATCCATTTTCAATCTTTAGTTTATAGTGTTCATTACAAAATTCATTTAATTCTTTATATAAAACAATTTGCTCTGGAGTGAATTTTTGTATTTCCCACTCTGGTAATTGCTTTCTAAGTTCTTCTTCTGTTAAGTTTACTAAGTTCTGCTCTATATCCTGAGATTTTTCTATCAGATGTCCACATGTTTTATAATACATTTTTAATGTTAGTAAACAATTAGGAGATATTTTTTCTTCTTGCCCATTTGTTATTACTGTTGCGAGCATTCCGCTTGTTTCTAACTCTGCAAAATCTGTGCACTCGTCTTCTATTTTTTGTGCAATCTTTATCTCTTCATTACTATTTTTTTCATAGTTTATTTTATACAAATATATTCCTACTAAAAAGCCCAAGCTCAAAGCTATTATCATAATTATTGCATATTTCTTCATGCTTCATCACCGCTTTTAGTATTTGTTAAATTTGTAAAAATATACTATTAACTTTTTTCACAAAGTGCAACTTTTTCTTTTATTGCATTTTCAACAAATTGATTTAATGACATATTACTTATTCTTGCCATCATAACTGCTTTTTTATGAAGTTCTGAACCCACTCTTACATTAAAACTGCCCTTATATGGTTTATCTGGCTGTTTTCCATTTTATTTACCTTTTGCAACTAATTATTAGTTGCAATTTTAGTTTTTATTATTATTCCTTTATTAACTTTTATTTCTATTTCTCCCATTTGGTCTGTTCTATATATTTTGGCTCCGTATGCTTTTTAATCTCTCTATTGTAATTTGGTTTGGATGCCCAAATTTGTTGTTTTTTCCTACTCCTATTAATGCAATTTGTGGTTCTATATATTTTAAAAATTCTTCACTTGTAGAAGTTTTTGAGCCATGATGTGCAACTTTTAATATTGTGCTTTTTAATTCGCTCTTGTATTTCTTTGCCAAGCTTTCTTCTGCCCTCTCTATATCCCCTGTGAATAACATACTAAAATTTTTGTATATTAGTTTTGCAACTATCGCATTATTATTTAAATCTTGAAACTCTAATTTATCTGCAGGATTTAATATCTTTATGTATAAATTTTTTTCTATAATTATTTCGTCTTCTGCTTTTACTACGTAAAGCTTAATGTTTCTTTGTTTTATAATCTCTAAAATAGTTTTGTATTCTTCACTTTTCTCTGACTGCTTTGATATCACTATGTTTTTTACCTTCATTTTTTCTATTACTTCTATTAATCCATTACAATGATCGCTGTCGAAATGAGAAATTATGATGTAATCTATTCTATTTATTCTTCTATCTAGCAAATATGGAAGCAGTATATTTGTTTTTCCTTCTCCTCCATCTATTAATATTTTTTTATTTTTAGGTGTAACTATTAGCGTACTGTCCCCTTGTCCAACATCAATAAAATATATTTTTAATGCTGGGTTTACTATATTGTTTAACTTGCTAACTGTTGAAAGAATAACTAAGACAATTACAATTGTTTTAATGGCTTTTATTATGTTTTTTATTGTAATAGTTTTTATTATGTTTTTGTGAAATCTTCTTATTGGATTTTTTTTAATTAGAAAAAAATAATTAGAAAATAAAATTAAAATGTAATATATTATTGCAAATATTATGTTAGGAGTTTTTACTAATATCTCGGAGCCTGGTATATTGGCTGTAAATTTTGAAATTACTATTAATAATTCCAACAATGCATGTAATATTAAAAACAAAATTTTAGAGATTGGTTCCAGAATAAAGAATATAAATATTGATGCAAATCCCAAGATTATTATTATTCCCAGGAGTGGACTTGCTAATATATTAGATATAAAAAATGTTAAAGAAACCGTATTGAAATTTAGTATTGTTATGGGCATAATCATGAGTTGTGCAGAAAAAGTAATGCTTAAAGCTTCTGCTATCTTATTTTTTATCTTTAATTTTACAAATATCTCTTTGATGTTTTTGTTAAATATAATTATTCCAACTGTTCCCATAAATGAGAGTTTTAATCCTATGTCATTTATTGCAAACGGATTTTGAATTAGTATTATAATAAGCGAGATGCATATACTTGTAAAAAAGTTTTCTTTTCTATAGCATATCTTCGCTCCTATTACTACTATTGCCATTATGCACGCTCTTATAACTGAGTAACTTGCTCCTGTAATTATTATAAATAAAAGCAAAACTATTATAGTTATAATATACCCTATTCTTTTTGGCGTTTTGCTTTTTGAAATTAGGTATGTTATTCCTAAAATAATATATGATGTATGTGCTCCAGACACAGCTAGTATATGCGACAGATTTGCCGTCCTAAAGCTTTCTACTATATCTTCTGGTATGTTATCCCTTTCGCCTATTAAAATGCCTAAGAGAAGATTTGCGGTCCTTTGAGGCATATTTTTATTTGCATTGTATATCATTTTTTCTCTAACATTATTTATATTTATTAAAATTGGAGATAATTGATTTTTATTTATTATTTTTGCTTCTTCTACTTTTATTGCCCCATATATATTTAATGTTTTTAAATATTGACTATAGTCAAACCCTTTGTAATTTCGTGCAATTTCTGGTGCATAATATTCACCCTTTATTCTAATTAAATCTCCATATTCAAATAATTTTTTATTCTTTTTATTAATATAAACTATAAATTTTTTATTTTTATATTTTCCTGTTCTTACCTTTACAGTATATTTGTAATTATATTCTCCTTCAATTGGTCCCTTTATAATTACTGCCATCTCATTTATAATACTTTTATCTTTTTTATATACTTTTGAGTATTCATTTTTTAGATATAATACTTGGGTGTTTCCAATTAAGGCTATCAACATAAATGCTATTGCTAAGTTTCTTGTGATAAAAATTCTTAAATACCTAAATATGTTTTTACTTTTTTGCTTTTTATATACATATATTAATGCCGGAATGCATGTAAAAAATAAGGCTATGCTTTTATTAAAACATAGCCCATAAATTATTCCTATAATATACCCGAACAGTAATTGTTAATATTTCTATACTATCACCTCAAAGTATTTCCCCCGTTTTTTAAAACACTCTTCTTGCAGTGTAATAATATGTATTGTAATATCCATTATTTATTGTATCTGTTGTTACTCCTCTTCTTGTGTTTGCAGCATGTACTATTGTTCCATTTCCAGCATATATTGCGACATGCCCAATACTTCCATTTGAACCATTATTAAAGAATATTAAATCTCCTGGAATTAAGTTGTCTCTTGAAACTTCTGTACCTGTTTTTGCTTGTACTGAACATAGTCTACTTAATGAATATCCAGATGCATTATAAACATAATATACAAATCCTGAACAATCAAATCCATTGCTTGGTGTTGTTCCACCAGATACATAATTATATCCTATATATTTTTTTGCATAGTTTACTATTTTTTCTCCTGCTGTTTGGTTTGCTTCCATATTTGATGTTTGATTTTCTTGTACTTCTTCTTGCTCATTTGTTATTCTTGCTGCACTACTTCTACTTGTTACTTGCACTTGAGTATCTGAAATTAGTCTTTTTGCTACATAACCTTTATATTCTTTATACTCTATTTTATAAAAATCGTTTTCTTCTCCTACTACTGTTACCTCTGTGTTAGGATTTAATGTAATAAGCACAGTTGCTGATGTACTTGCTGATTCTCTTACATTTACAGACATATCTGCATTTATATAACCTTTTTTAGTTTCAAATGTTACTTCATTTTGTTTTGGCTCTTCTGTTTGTGTTGTTTCTTCTTGTTTTGGTTCCTCTGGTTGTTCTGATACAACTGCATTTTCTATTAATGATTTTCTTACCCATCCGCTTTTATTTTCGAATGTTATATTTGCCCAATCATTAAGTTCTTTATTTACTGTTATCGTTTTGCCTACTTCTATATTATTTACTACACTTGCTGTAATTGATGGTAAAATATATACTTTTAAACTTGATGGTGCTTGTACTTGCTTTGGAAATTCACTTGTTTGTTCTGGTATTTCTTCTGTTTTATTAGGTTCTTCTTGTGTTGGAGTTTCTTCTGTTGGTTGTTCTGCTTTTGGTTCTTCTACTGTTGTTGATTGTTCTGGTTCTTCTTCAGCTTCAACATATTCTGCAAATAAGTAGCCTTCATAATTACCATATTTTACTTTATACCATTCTTCGGATTTTTCTATTATTTCTACTTTGCTTTTATCACTTATTGTCATTATTACTTCGCCTGATTTTGATGCTTCTTTTCTTAAAATTAATCCATTTGGTGCATTTACTGTTCCTGTTGTAGCTAATGAATTAATTGTTAGCATCGATAATATTAATAAAATTATAATAGAAATTCTTTTTAAATTTTTCATCAGAAAAACCTCTTTCTCCACATTATTCGTGCTTATTATATATTTATTTATAAGCTTTGTCAAGGAAAGAAATTTTAATAAATTGCTTGTTTTATGTAGTTTATTTTTACTTTTCCACATTTTATATAAACCTCTGCTACATCTATCCTTATGAACTCATTTTCTAAATTTCTTTTATAAATATAATATTTAATTGAATTAATTAAATGTCTTTTTTTAGTATATGTAACAGCCTCGCTTGCTTCTCCATAAGACATATCTGTTCTAGTTTTTACTTCTATAAAAACTAATTCTTTTTTATCTTTTGCAATTATATCAATTTCTCCTTGTTTACATTCAAAATTTCTTTCTAATACTTTATATCCCAACTTAGTTATATAATCTGCTACAATATCTTCTCCTATTTTCCCTAGTTCATGACTTATATACATTTATAACCTCACATATTCATTCCCCGGTATACTTTTTATATATCCTTTTAGTTCCATTAATAATAGTTTTTGTGATACATTTACTATATCTAGTTTGCATTTTTTTGCAATTACATTTATATTTATTGGCATATATGTTATTTGATTATATATTTCTAAAAATTCAGGTTCTACACTTTTTTCATCTTTTTCTGATATGTTTTCCACAGTTATTTTAAATTCTGTTAATATATCGTTTGCACAAGTAACTAATTTTGCTCCTTCTTTTATTAAATCGTTTGTTCCTCCACTCATTTTAATGTTAATATTTCCAGGTATACTAAAGATTTTTTTGTTCTGTTCTTTTGCGTATCTTGCAGTAACTAAACTTCCGCTTCTATTTCTTGTTGCTTCTACAACCAATGTTCCCATAGATAGTCCACTTATTATTCTATTCCTATATGGAAATTTTGATAAAACTGCTTTTGTTTTTGGCGGATATTCTGAGATAATCAATCCTCCATTTTCTACTATCTTATTAAATAAACCTATATTTTCTTCTGGATATATATAATCAAACCCACATCCTAATACTGCAATAGTTTTTCCTTTTTGTTTTAATGCTCCATTATGTGCAAATGTGTCTATTCCAACTGCCATTCCACTTATTATGCATATATTATTTTTTGAAATATCTTCTGCAAATCTTTTTGCGCATTCTGCTCCATAAGGTGTACAATTTCTTGTTCCCACAATAGCTATTGATTTTTTGTTTAGTAATTTTTTATTGCCTATTATGTATAATTCTTTAGGGCTTTTTTCTATATTTAACAGATTTTGTGGAAATTCTTTATCTGTATTTTTTATTAATTCTATCTTTTTCATTTGTCTCCTAGTTATTCCAATATTTTTTGTCTAAGCTTCTATACTGTATTGCTTCTGCAATATGGTTTACGTTTATATTTTCTTCTTCATCTAAATCTGCAATAGTCCTTGCTACTTTTAAAATTCTACTATGTGCCCTAGCACTTAATCCTAATTTTTCAAACGCATTTTGGAGAACTGCTTTTGCTTCTTTATCTAACTTGCAATATTTATTTACTAATTTAGGTGTAAGTTCTGCGTTTGAATATATACCATTTTCTTTATACCTTCCCTGTTGAATTCTCCTTGCTTTATTTACTCTTTCTTTTATTTTGCTAGAGTTTTCTGCCTCTTCTTCTGTTTCTAGCTTTTGATATTTTACTGCTGTAACTTCTATTTGTATGTCTATTCTGTCCAAAAGAGGGCCACTTATTTTTCCCATATATCTTTGTATTGCTTGTGGAGAACAAGTGCACTCTTTTTCTTTTGACCCATAGAATCCACAAGGACATGGATTCATTGATGCCACAAACATAAAATTACACGGATATGTAAGTGATGCATTTACTCTACTAATACTTATTATTCCATCTTCTAATGGTCCTCTTAATACTTCTAATGTGTTTTTATTAAACTCCGGTAGTTCGTCTAAAAATAAAACTCCATTATGTGCTAAACTAATTTCCCCTGGTTTTGGAATTTTGCCTCCTCCGTACCATAGAGGTGCTTGAAATTGTGTGATGTGGGCTTCTAAATGGTCTTGTTGTAATTATAGGAGTTTTTTTATCTAGTACTCCTGCTATGCTATGTATTTTTGTGGTTTCTAAAGCTTCTTCAAATGTTAAGTCTGGTAAAATTGATGGAATTCTTCTTGCCATCATTGTTTTTCCGTGAACCTGGGCTTCCTATTAGTAAACAATTATGTCCGCCCTGCTGCTGCAATTTCCAATGCTCTTTTTATATTTTCTTGTCCTTTTACTTCACTAAAATCAAATAAACTTTTATTATCTTTTTTTAATAACTTTTCTATATCAACATTGCTTTTTTCTATTTTCAAATTCCCATTTAAAAAGTCTACTACCTCCCCTAGTGTATTAGCTCCGTAAACATTTAGGTCTTCTACAACAGCTGCTTCTTGTGCATTTTCTTTAGGTAATACTACTTGCTTTATCCCTAATTTTTTAGCCTCGATGCACATTGGAAGTACTCCATTTACTTTATTTATTTTTCCATCTAACGATAATTCTCCAATAAATGCTATATTCTCCGGAATCTGCCCAATTACCTCTGTGCATAGTAATATTCCTATTGCAATTGGCAAATCAAATGCAGATCCTTCTTTTTTTGTATCTGCTGGTGCTAAGTTTACAATTATTTTTCTGCTTTGCAACTCATAACCTGAATTCTTTATTGCTGTTCTAACTCTTTCCTTTGCTTCTTTTACGCTTGTGTCTGGAAGGCCTACAATGTCCCATCCTGGAATTCCTGCTGAAACATCTACTTGCACATAAATAAGAAAGCCATCTAAACCTAGCAATGACATACTTTTTACTATTGATAACATATTTTACCTCTTTGGAATTTTTTAAGATTTTGTAAAAACGTTTGTTGTAAACTATTTATCTATTTGAATTTCGTAAGAATTGAAATTCAAATAGATATTTATGAATTAAATATATTTATATGTTACATTAACTTCCATTTTTTGTCAACACATTTTTTGAATAATTTGTGCACAATTTTTTGAAGCCAATTCTATAAAGTTATCACAGTCAATATTATTTTTTCCATTTGGCACATCTGATATAGCTCTTATAACTAAGCATGGTATTTTATTTAAGTAACATACTTGTGCTATTGCTGCTCCTTCCATTTCGCAACAGTCAGCATTAAATTTTTCCTTTATTTTTTCTTTCATTTGTGTATCTATACAGAATATATCTCCTGATGCTATAACTCCTGTTATTATTTTTATTCCTTCAATTTTTACATTTTTAAATGTATCTATTAAATCTTTATCACATTTAAAAAATCTTCCTGTTTCTGTTATATAACCTTTTTCATGTCCAAATGGAGTAATATCAAAATCATGTTGGACAAGTTCTTTTCCTATAACAATGTCACCTATTTCTAGATTATTATTTAATCCTCCTGCAGATCCTACATTAATTATACTTTTTAAATTAAATTCGTCTGTTAATATTTGAGTTGTTCTTGCTGCATTTACTTTTCCTACTCCACATTTAACTAATACTATATCTTTTGAATTTATTTTTCCCTTGCAAAAGTTCAAATCATAATATTTTACTTCTTCAATTTGATCCATTATATTTTTTATAGCTTCAAACTCTTCGATTGTTGCTGTAATTATTCCCATATATTGTTGTTCCATAATTTGCCTCCTAGAATCAATTATATTATATAAAAGTTTATAATGCAATTAGAAAAAATGAAAAAAAGACTGCAATATGAATTGCAATCTTTTCTATATTAGTTATAAAACTAAGCTAATTCAACTGTTGCTCCAGCTTCTTCAAATTTAGCTTTTAATTCTTCAGCTTCGTCTTTAGAAACTCCTTCTTTAACTGTTTTAGGTGCTCCGTCAACTAAATCTTTAGCTTCTTTTAATCCTAATCCTGTTGCATCTCTTACAACTTTGATTACTGGTATTTTGTTTGCTCCAGCTTCTTTTAATACAACATCAAAAGATGTTTTTTCTTCTGCTGCTCCTGCAACAGCTCCTGCTGCTGGTGCAGCTGCTGCTACTGCAGATACTCCAAATTCTTCTTCTATAGCTTTTACTAAGTCAGCTAATTCTACTACTGTCATTTTTTTGATTTCTTCAATCATTTCTTCTTTATTCATTTTATTTCCTCCTAAATTTTTGGTGCTTGGTCACCACCCTATTTGTTTTTATTAAGCGTTTGCTTCTTTTTGAATTCTAACTTGATCAAGTGCAACTGCAAATTTTGATATAGTTCCAAGTAATGCACCAGCAAGCATTGATAGTAATGTTTCTTTTGATGGTAATTTTGCAAGTGTTATTATTTCTTCTGTTGTCATTACTTTTCCATCAATTATTCCACCTTTTATTTTATAGAAATCATTATCTTTTGCATATTCATATATTGTTTTACATGCATCTAGATAATCACCTTTTCCCATAACAATTGCTGTTGGTCCTTCTAAAAGTTCTTCTAATCCTTCTATTTTGCATTCTTCTAAAGCTCTTCTTGTTATGTTGTTTTTTATAACTTTGTATTCAACGTCTTTTTCTCTTAATTTTGTTCTTAAATCTGTTACGTCTGCAACGCTAATACCTCTGTAATCTGTTAAAAGAACTACCTTAGCTTCATTTATTTTTGCAGCTAATTCAGATACTTCTTTTTTCTTTTGTTCTATAATTTTTTCGCTAGCCAATTGATTCACCTCCCAAATTATTTTTTGTTATATATTTTTAAAATTAAAAACTCTGTTAAATACCTACTCGAGGCATTAACAGAGTTTATATACTCTTATTTTACCTCGGTAGGGCTTATTTTTTGCCTACTGTCTTTGGCTTTTATTTTCTATTTTTATACTATGCTAAATATATGCTTGGTCCCATTGTTGTGCTTATTGCAATACTTCTAATATATTGTCCTTTTGCTGCTGCTGGTTTTGCTTTTTGAATTGCATCCATTATTGTTTCATAGTTTTCTAATAATTTATCGCTTCCAAATGAAACTTTTCCAAATCCTAAGTGAATAATATTTGTTTTATCTAATCTATATTCTACTTTACCAGATTTAATTTCATTTATTGCTTTTGTTACATCCATAGTTACTGTTCCTGATTTTGGGTTTGGCATTAATCCTTTAGGTCCTAATATTTTACCCAATCTTCCTATAACACCCATCATATCTGGTGTTGCAACTATAACGTCATAATCAAACCAATTTTCATTTTGAATTTTTGGAACTAATTCTTCAGCTCCTACAAAGTCAGCTCCTGCTGCTTCTGCTTCTTTTGCTTTATCACCTTTTGCGAAAACTAAAACTCTTTGAGTTTTACCTGTTCCGTTTGGAAGTACAACTGTTCCTCTAACTTGTTGGTCAGCTTGTTTTCCATCTACACCTAATTTTACGTGTAATTCAACTGTTTCGTCAAATTTTGGTTTTGGCATTTTTTCAAATACTTCTAGTGCTTCTTTTGCACTATAATTTTTTGTGCTATCAATAAGTTTTTCACACTCTTGATATCTTTTTCCTTTTTTCATTTTATTTCCTCCTTTGGTATTAACGGATTCTCATCCTCCCAATTAAATTTATATCAATTTTTGATACCTATTTTTTATTTTTTCATTTATTCAGCTACTACTACGCCCATAGACCTAGCAGTACCCATAACCATACTCATTGCTGTTTCTAAAGAAGCTGCATTTAAATCTTCCATTTTTGTTTTTGCAATTTCTTCTACTTGTGCTTTTGTTATTGTAGCAACTTTATCTTTGTTTGGTTTTCCTGAACCTTTTTCGATTTTTAATGCTTTTTTTATTAAAACTGCAACTGGTGGTACTTTTGTAATAAATGTAAATGTTTTGTCTTGGTATACAGTTATTACAACTGGTATTATCATACCTGGTTGATTTGCTGTTTTTTCATTGAATTCTTTTGTGAATTGCATGATATTGATACCTGTTGAACCTAGTGCTGGTCCTACTGGTGGTGCTGGTGTTGCTTTCCCAGCTTCTATTTGCAATTTAACGACATTTGTAATTTCTTTTTCTGCCATTTTTCTCAATCTCCTTTTTTATATTTTTTCTACTTGTGAGAACTCTAATTCTACTGGAGTTTCTCTTCCAAACATAGAAACCATAACCTTTACTTTGTTTTTTTCTTTATTTATTTCTTGAACTGTTCCAATAAATCCTGATAAAGGTCCATTTACTACTTTTACAGAATCGTTAACTTCATAGTCAACATTTATAATAGTAGTTTCAAATCCCATATTTCTAATCTCTTCATTAGTCAATGGAATTGGATCTGTTCCTGAGCCTACAAATCCTGTTACTCCTCTTGTATTTCTAACTATGTACCATGATTCTTCTGTTACTATCATTTTTACTAATACATATCCAGGAAATACTTTTTTAAGATTTGCTTTTCTTTTACCGTCTTTAATTTCTATTTGTTCCTCCATTGGAACTACTATATCAAAGAAGTAATCTTCTAGCTCTCTATTTTTTATTGTTTTTTCTAAATCTGTTTTTACTTTGTTTTCATACCCAGAATATGTATGTACAACATACCATCTTGGTTCTAAATTTTCTTTTATCTGAGACATTTATCTTAGCCTCCTATTTCCGTTACAGAATTTTCTTGGCTTTCTGCTTCACCTTCTGCACTATTTGTTTCTACATTATTTTGATCTGTGTTTGTTTCTATATTGTTTTCAATAACTACTTTTTGTTTAACATTTGATTTTAACTTGTTAATACCTTTTTCATTAATTAAATCAAACACTACATCTAATACAAAAACAATTGCGGCTGTAATTAACACAATAACTACAACTGCTATTGTATTATTAACAACTTGCTTTGGTGTAGGCCAAATAACTTTTTTTAGTTCAGCTTTAAAATCTTTAAAAAAATGTTTTTTATTTTTTAAATCTTTATTTGATTTTGTTTCCTTAGCCATTTTATTCCTCCTATTTTGTAAGGGGACGCATTACTCTTTTTATTTTATAAACAAGTTAATGCTTACACTCTTTATTTTGTTTCTTTATGTGTTGTTCTCTTTTTGCAATATTTGCAATATTTAGCAACTTCTAGTCTATCTGTATTGTTTCTTTTATTTTTACTTGTTGTGTAATTTCTTCTTTTACATTCTGTACATTCTAATGTTATATTTTCTCTTGGTCCTTTTGCAGCCATTTTTAGCTCCACCTCCAACTTTGTTTTGCGGGTTTTTAACGATGCGTTTTTTAAGCTATGCTCCCATTTAGAAACATAGCTTATATAATTTATCATATTTTATTACTTATGTCAAGGTTTTTACGGATTTTTTTATGTTTTTTTGTCATACTTATATAATTATCTTATTTTTCCAATTTATCTAGAGTCTCTTGCCATATATAATTTACCATTTTGTTTTGAATATTCGAATGTTATCACATTATTGCTTATAAATTTATCTGTTAATTTGCTAGCATATTCTTTTAATGTATAGCTTCCTCCTGATGGAATTTGTTGTATACCAAAATCTTTATCTAGTATCATTTCAAATGACATATCTAGCATATCTATTGTCTTAACCACTCCACCTGTTTCACTATAAAAAGCATATCCAGCTTCTTGTTTTTCAATTGTATATTTTTCATTATTTTTGTAAATATAGCCATATCCTATATTATCCTCATTACTTTTATTTGAAAAGGTGTATGAAACACCATTTATTTCTCCAGACCCTTTGCTAGCAATGTTTTTATATTCTGTTTCTGATATAATTACTGGAGTATAAAATTCTATTATTGCTGTATATGTTCCGTCATTATTATTTTTTAATGAAGCTAATCTGTAATAGTAATTGGCTCTATATTTTGTATTTCTGTTTTTAAGTTTATCTATCATTATATCTGAGTCACTAATATTTTCTGTTGTTTTATCATACTCACCTAAGTTATAATAATTTGTTTCAGAAATTTTATATTCCCCATTTACTTTTTTTATTTTAAATTCGCAAGTTTGTTTTTTATCATCAACAAATCCTTCTATACTTACATCATTATATGAAGCTCTATATACTATTTCTCCGTCTTTCTCACTTGTTTTTTCTACTTCTACATTTGTAATTCCCCATCCTGTAGCTCCTCCATAGCTAATGTATAAGACTCCATCTACATTTGCAAATCTTTCTGCAAGAACATCTTCTAATGCTTTGTCTGTAAATATTTTTTCATATTTTTGCACTGCTTTTTCATATTTTTCGTTTGTTTTTACATATATTCTTCCGTTTATGTTTTTTTCTATTAAATCTCCTTCTACTTCATACTCTTCCTTTATAAATCCTGAGTAGTATAGTCTTCTTATTTCTTCCGCACCTTTTTCGAATAGTTCTTTTGCTATTTCATCAGTATTTTCTTTTTCATCTTTTCTTATTAAAGCTTGTATTCCAGATATTATATTTGGTTTTCCTAAAGAATTTGCATAGATATTAACTCCTACAAATCCTACTATTACTAGGCTTGCTGCTATTGCCAAAAATGTGTTAAAACTTATTTTAATTGCTTTCTTCTCATTATTTTCCAATTTAAATTCCCCCTTAATATTATCAAATATTTTATTTGCCTTATCTGATATTTTCTTATCTTGTTGTAATTTTTCTTTTATGAATATGTCTTTTTTATTCAATTGTATCCACCTCCTCTTTGCTTAATATTTCATATAGCTTTTCTCTTGCCCTGAATACTCTTGATTTTACTGTTCCTTTTGGTATGTTTAAAATGTCTGATATTTCTGATATTGACAAATCATTATAATAGTATAAAACAGTTACTATTTTTAAATCTTCTTCTAATAACTCCAGTGTTGTTTGCAAATCAGTTTGTAATATTACATTATTGTCAAAATTAGTGTGCAACTCTGATACATCTTCTTGTGCCTTTAACATTTTTTCATTGTTTAATTTGTGTTTTTTTAAAATATCATAGCACTTATTTATTGTAATTCTTATTACCCATGTCTTAAAATACTCTTCATTTTTTAAATTTGGTATATTTTTATATATACTTAATGCTGTATCTTGAATAGCATCACATACATCATCTTCATCTTTTAATATTGATTTTGCTGTTTTATATATTGGCAATTTATATTGTTCTATAAGTTCTGCAAAAGCTTGTTCATCTCCATTTTTTATTTGAGTAATAATAGACATTTTTCTACCTCCATACTTATTAGACTTTAGTTTTTTTTAATTGGTTCATTTGTATTATAATTTATATTTTATTTTTTCTTTTTCACTGAATATCCAAATTTTCCTACTTGTTTCCCAAGTTCAAAATATTTTCCATTTGCATACGCAATTAAATCACATTTTGTTATGTCAAAAGCCCCTTTTTCATCAATGTACTTTTCATCTGCATTTATTGATAATACCTCCGCCATAAACATAGTATGACTTCCGAAGTTCCTTTATTTCTTTCACTTTGCATTCTATAGATACTGGGCTTTCCTTTATTGCTGGGCATTTTACAAAGTTTAACTCTTCTTTTGTTAAATGCATCTCCTTGAATTTATCAAAATCTCTTCCTGATTTTACTCCGACACCAATCTGTTTTATATGCTAAATCTTTATTTGTTAAATTTATTACAAATTCTCCTGTTTCTTTTATAAGATTATATGAATATCTTTCTGGTCTTACAGAAATATAGCACATTGCTGGATTTGTATTTAATATTCCTGTCCATGCAACAGTTATTATGTTTGACTTTTCCATATCTCCACAAGATACCATTACTGCTGGTATTGGATATATAAATGTACCTGGTTTCCACATCACTTTTCCCATAATCTCACCCCTTCTTTCGTTATTATATATTAATTAGATTACATTTTCAAACATATTAATAAAACAGATTTGAATTTGTAATGAATCCCACCTCCCACCTCTCACATCAATTAAACAAATTTAATTTACTTTTTTTTTATTTTTTGTTATTATAATATTAGAAGGATGTGATTATAGTGGATTTGCTAAAAAATAGAATTTTAAAAGATGGCAAAGCATTAAGTAGTGAAATATTAAAGGTTGATAGTTTTCTTAATCATCAAGTAGACCCAGAACTTATGAAAGAAATTGGAATAGAATTTGCAAAATATTTTAAAGATAAAAATATTACAAAAGTATTTACAATCGAGAGTTCCGGTATTGCCCCTGCTCTTATGACAGCTATTGAACTTAATGTTTCGATGGTAATATTAAAAAAACAAACTTCAAAAATTCTAGATGATAATTTTTATCAAGCTGAAGTAAAATCTTTTACTAAAAATAATGTTTATAATTTAACATTATCTAAAAAATATATTAACAAAAATGATAATATTTTAGTAATTGATGATTTTTTGGCAAATGGGGAAGCTGGTAAAGGTGCAATAAAACTTATTGAATCGGCTGGTGCCAATGTTGCTGGTATAGGAATTGTTATTGAAAAGTCTTTTCAGCCTGGTAGAGAGGTTTTAGATAAAATGGGATATGACGTTTATTCTTTAGCTAGAATTAAATCTTTAGATAATAACAGAATTGAATTTTTAGACTAAGAACAAAGGATAGTTATATTATTGTATATAATTATCCTTTTATTTATATAGTTAAGGAACATACATTAATCTATTAAAAATGTTATAGACTAATGTATGTTCCTATTTTTAGGCATAAAAAAAATCTGGCAACGACCTATCTTTCCAGCAGGGTAACCCGCAAGTATTTTCGGCACTGACAAGCTTAACTTCTGTGTTCGGGATGGGAACAGGTGGGTCCTCGTCGTAATTGTCACCAGAAAAATTTAGTGTGTTAGCACACTGAAAAATATATAGACAAAGAATAGATAATCTTGATTACACCGTATCTACTTAACTTTTTATGGTTAAGCCCTCGATATATTAGTATTGGTCAGCTTAATACATTACTGCACTTACACCTCCAACCTATCAACCAGTTAGTCTTCCTGGTATCTTACCAACTTAACGTTGTGGGATATCTTATCTTAGGGTGGGCTTCACACTTAGATGCTTTCAGCGTTTAT
>ERZ773235.335-NODE-335-length-64748-cov-12.507443_pt1 | contig 64748 bp, 61 predicted proteins | sample MGYA00580522_ERZ773235 | MGnify/ENA primary metagenome ERZ773235 (study PRJEB29015, sample SAMEA2737797) | human gut metagenome | biome: human gut; feature: human-associated habitat; material: faeces | place: China | collected 2012 ...
TGTTTACTACTCATAAATATTCCTCTCTTTCTAATTTATAAATACAAATTACTATTTGATGAAATCATTATAGCATAAATTTAATTTTTTTAACATCTTTCTGGAGAATTTTTATCAGGAGATTTATCTTGTTTTTCTTCCTTTTCATCTCCTAACATTTCATGTTCATTTTCATTTATTTTTAATTCTGCATTTATTTCTTCTAGTTTTCGTAACTTTTCTTGTAATTCTTGTTCTTTATGAAATTCCTTTTGAGATTCTTGCTTTGCATTTTCCATTTGAAAATATGTATTATCTAATAAATCTCTTTCGTGAGGAATATCTTTTGCAATATTCTCTAAACAATTATTTATTCTTGTTATATTTCCTATACTATCTACTCCTAAATCAATAGAATAACTGAATTTATTTTTTAATTTTAATCTAACATTTCTAGTTATTGAATCAAAACTAATTTCCATTGTAAAGCCTCTATATTCTCCTATTTCTCTTGTTTCCATACTTTTTAAATCATTTATACTTTGTAATAATCTCTTTCCTGCCTCTTGTTTTTCTGTATATATCATTCCATTTATTTTCATAGGAGAAAAACCATCTGCATTAGGTTTAGTATATTCTTGTAATTTAATTGTATCTTCTTCCATTGCTCCAATTTTATTATTAAGTCTTGCTATTTCTTCTGGAAAGTATTTTATAATCTTATCTTGCAATGAATATTTTTGATTCATAAATTCTTGTTTTAATAATTTCAATTTTGCAACATCAGTATCTAACGATGTCTTTTCTAATATTTTAGGATTTCCTGTTGCTAATGCTTTTATTTCTCCATAAGTTAATGCTTTGTCATCAATATCTTCCATTGTTCTTGCAGGAGTCTTTGATGTCATTATTTGAGAAATGAATTTTTGCTTTTGCTCTACTAATTGGTACATATAACTATCAAAGGTCTTTTCTGTAACATAAGAATATACAAATACTTTTTTATTTTCATTTCCCTGTCTAATCATTCTACCATTTCGTTGAGTTAAATCAGAAGGTTTCCATGCACAATCTAAATGATGAGTTGCAATTAACTTATCTTGAACATTAGTACCTGCACCCATTTTTTGAGTTGAACCCATTAACACTCTAACTTGTCCTTTTCTTACTTTGCTAAATAGTTCTTTCTTTTTAACCTCATTGTCTGCCTCGTGAATAAAAGCTATTTCATCAGGTGGAATACCTTTTTGAATTAGCTTTTTCTTTAACTCATTATATACATCTGTAAATTCTTCTTTTTCATAGCCTTTTAAGTCTTTTGGTGTTGATAAATCGCAAAATACAAGTTGAGTTGATTTTTTATCACTATTTTCATCCCATATTCTATAAATATTTTCAGAACAAGAATTTACTTTGCTACTTTCCGAATCTGGTAATAAAGGATTCATAAGTCTTTGGTCTAATGCTAGTTTTCTACCCTCATTTGTAATTTTAAGCATATTATCTTCTGTTGCATCAACTGTTCCTGACCTTATTTTTTCTGCTCTTTCTCCTAAAGCCTTAACCATTTTTTCCTGTATTTCACTTGGTTTTACAACAACATTTATATTTTCAAATTCTGGTGTTGGTAAATTTAAGGTTTCAGCAGTTTGAATATCTGCTACTTCTTTAAACATAGACATTAACTCTGGTAAATTATGAAATTTTGCAAATCTTGTTTTTGCTCTATATCCTGTACCCTCTGGTGCAAGTTCTATTGCAGTAACAGTTTCTCCAAAGGTACTTGCCCAATTATCAAAATGCTCTAAACTATTTTCTTTTAGTCCTGCATATTGTAAATATCTCTGCATTGTATAAAGTTCTGCCATTGAATTACTTACTGGTGTTCCAGTAGCAAATACAGAACCTTTGCCTCCTGTAATTTCATCTAAATATCTACATTTCATAAAAAGGTCGGAAGATTTTTGTGCTTCAGTTTGTGCTATTCCACCAACATTACGCATTTTCGTATATAAAAACAAATTCTTATAATTATGAGCTTCATCAACAAATAATTTATCTACACCTAATTCTTCAAATGTTACAACATCATCTTTTCTTTCTTCCTTATGTAATTTCTCTAATCTAGTTTCTAATGATTTTCTTGTTTTCTCCATTTGTTTAATAGTATAGTTTTCTCCTCTGTTTGATTTTTCAGAGGCAATTCCTTTTGTAATATCACTTATTTGTTCTTCTAATAATGCAATTTGTCTTTCTATTGACATTGGTATTCTTTCAAATTGTGAATGTCCAATAATTACTGCATCAAATTCTCCTGTTGCTATCCTACTACAAAATTTCTTTCTATTTTTGGTTTCAAAGTCTTTTTTAGTAGCAACTAAAATATTGGCACTTGGATAAAGTTGCAAAAACTCACTTGCAAACTGCTCTATAATATGATTTGGAACTACAAATAAAGACTTATTACATAAGCCTAAACGCTTACTTTCCATTGCAGCTGCAACCATCTCAAATGTCTTTCCTGCACCTACTTCATGTGCTAATAATGTGTTATTACCATATAAAACATGTGCTACTGCATTAAGTTGATGTGTTCTTAATTTTATCTCTGGATTCATTCCTACAAACCCTATATGAGAGCCATCATATTCTCTTGGTCTTATGCAATTAAATTTATCATTATAAAGTCTTACTAAATGATTTCTTCTTTCTGGATCTTCCCATACCCAATTTAAGAATGCTTCTTTTATTGCGTCTTGTTTACTACAAGCTATTGCAGTTTCTTTTCTGTTTAATACTCTTTGTTTTCTGCCCTCATCATCTATAAATGTATCAAATATTTTTACATCTTTTAGATTAAGTGTCTGTTCTATTATTTTATATGCATTTATTCTTGATGTACCATAAGTTGTATATGCTTTTACATTGTTTCTATCATTACTTTTTCCATCAATATACCATTCAGCAGTTATATTAGAATATTTAACATGAATATCCCATCTGTTATAACTTGGTGTATCTAATAATTCAAAAATAAACTTTCTAATAATCTCTGGTGGTATCCATGTTGAGCCTAACTTAATTCCAATTTCACTTGCAGTAAGGTCTTTTGGAATAACCTCTTTTAATTTTTCAACATTTATATTAAAACTAGAATCTTCTTTTGCAAATTGTTCTGCAACTTTTAGTTTTTCTCTAACATTACCAGATAAATATTCATCAGCAGTTACCCAATTATTTGTATTTTCATAATCAGGTACTTTAAATATAACACCCTCTAAACTATTTATTATTTCTTCTTTGTCTATCTTGCATAATTGTTGCATATAATCTAAATCAACTTTTGCCTTATCTTGTATAGATAAAATCAAAGCCTCATCTGGAGTATCTACTTTTAATACTTTCTTTTTAGCTTTTATAGTTCTTTTGCTAAATATATCAGCTTTTCCTACAAATTTACCCTCTCCATCTATCTTTTCAAGTGAGCATAATAAGAAATAACTACTATCATTAGAAAATGCTGTTTCATTTGCTCTTGAATTTATTAAGCCATATTCTTTTGTAAATCTATCATATAATTCATTTAATTTTGCTTGTGCAATATGAATTTCCTCATCTGAATAATCTTCCATTTGAAAATCAATTAATTCTCTTACCTGTTCTCTTAACAAAATTAAACCTTTTATTCTATTTTGTGCCGTTAAAGGTAACTCATCTTGTAATATCATTTTTGAATTTTCTCTAAAATACAATTTATCATCTACTATTGCATAAGAATAATTCTTAACAGTTGGAATTGCAGGTATTGATGTGTCTTCTTGTTCAATTTCATTTTCAATACTATTATTCTGTAATTCTCCATGTATATTAGTTATCGCATAATTTAATTGTTCTTCTAAATTTGTGTCTTCTTCTGCTTTACAAGTTGAATCATAGCCATAAGCAGTAGATACCATTTCCATTTTTCCTAATATCATATCTGGATTATCTACAAAATATTTATTCATTGTAATATTGTTTTCATCTCTATCAAGATATACCCAATCTGGCATTATATCGGTCAAATTTTCTCTTTTTTGTAAGAAGATAATATCTGATGTTACTTTTGTTCCTGCATTCTTTGTAAAAGTATTATCTGGTAATCTAATAGCACCTAAAAGGTCTGCTCTTTGTGCTAAATACTTTCTAACCTCTGGACTTGCTTTATCCATTGTTCCTTTTGAAGTAATAAATGCAATTACTCCTCCTGGTCTAACTTTATCTAAAGTTTTAGCAAAGAAATAATCGTGTATTAGAAAATTATTTTTATTATATCTTTTATCATTAACTTTGAAATCTCCAAATGGCACATTTCCTATTGCTATATCAAAAAACGAATCTGGTAAATCTGCTTTTTCATAACCTTGAACTTTAATATTTGCTTTTTGATATAATTGTTTTGCTATCTTACCACTTATGGAATCAAGTTCTACTCCATATAGTTTTGAGCTTTGCATTTCTTGTGGCAACATTCCTAAAAAATTTCCTGTACCACAACTTGGTTCAAGAATATTTGCTTGTTCAACACCCATGCTTTTTAGAGTGTCATATATTGCATTTATAACTACTGGTGGTGTATAAAAAGCAGTTAATGTTGAAGCTCTTGCTGACTTATATTCTTCATCTGTAAGAATTTCTTTTAATTCGTTATATTCTTCACTCCAATTATCTTTACTTTCATCAAACACATCTGGAAGTCCACCCCAACCGACATATTTCGACAAAATATTCTGTTCTTCTGAATTTGCTAATCTATTTTCATCTTCTAACTTATGTAAAAGTTTTATTGCTTCAATATTTCTTCTTACTTTTTCTTTTGGTGTACCTTCTCCTAATAATTTATCATCAATGTGATAATTAACATTTTCTTGTTTAGGTTTTAGTTCTACTATTTCCTGTTTATTAGTAGTAATTTCTTTTTCAAAGTTTCTTTCATTACTATGATAAAGTGAAACTGCTCGTAAATAACTTTCATTTCTCATAATTGGATAATGTGCAGTTTCTAACATTGTTTGGTCTAACAAAACAATTTCATCTAATTCTTTGTTAATAGCCTCAACTCTATATTTTCTATCACTTTCTAAATAAATAATTTGTCCTATTTTAAATTGTGTGATTGAATTTTTCTCTATCGTTTTATCTTTTATTTCAACATCTAGAAATTGCTCTTTAAACAATTCTTCCAATTTACTTATTATTTCATCTTCACTTTGATTTTTTTCAAACCATAATGCTTCTTCGATTATACTTTCCCATGAGTTATCATCTTGTTTAGTTCCATATTCTATTGTTGCATTACCATTAGTATAATGTAATTCTACTGCATTTTTATTATTTATAACTCTTGCAACGGTATACGATTTACTTTCGTCCATATTCTTAATATCGTCTGTTATAAAATATGCGTCATAATCATCAGGCTCAAGAGAATCTGAATATTCAATAAATTTACTTTCTAAATTATCAATAAATTCTTGGCTAACTTCTTCTAGGTTTGTATTTGCTAATTCTGTAATATCAGTAAACTCTGCTAAATCTTTCCTTATATCATCTAAAGTCTTTTTATCTGCATTTTCTGAATATTCTAAAAGTCCACCATCAATTTCTGTTCCTCTGTTGTCATATATTGCATAATAATATCCCTCATCGTTTGTGTGAAAATGAAAATAATTTCCATTATTCAACTTATAATTTTTTTCAATATTTATACTAGATATATCTATAAAATCATTTGTATTTTCTTTTAATCCTCTATCTAGCATCCATTTTTCTTTTTCATAGTCATTTTCTAACCATTCCTGGTATTTTATTTTTTCTTCATCATTAAAGTATCTATCTAATCTAATAATTTCTTTAAGTCTTTGCTCAACTTTACTCCAATTTATTAGTAGTTCTGCTCTATCATCTTTATAACCCTTATATAGTTTTATTCCTTTACTATCGTGTTCTTGTCCAAATTCAGCACCATAATATGCAGAACTTGAACCTCCTATTCCATATTCGTGTTTTAGAAATATTATATTTTCCTTTGATGATAAGCTCCTTTTAAATTGTTCATAAATTCTATATTTACTATGTGAAAAATTACTGCCCTCAATAAGTGTTTTATCTATCATTTCTTGAGTAAAAGAAAAAGCAGGAGTATTTTCTACTTCTGCTTGTGCTTGAATATTATTTATTTGTGTATCTACACTTGGTAACTCTTTAATTGGTGGTACATAAGTATCTTCAAAAAGATTTAATTGTAAATTAGCTCTGACATTATCATTTCTTCGGCTTGGTTCTTTATTGAGTTCATTGCTTGTACCCAACTCATTTGATTCTCTCTTTTCATTTCCTCTGTTATTTGATTCTTCTCTGCTAGACTTGTTATTATCTGTTTCATTCTCTTTTGGGCTGTTTGCTCTATTTCTCCTAAATGTTCTTCCATCTTGCCATCTAACATTAATTCCTCGTATAACCCTCTTTTGTGTTCTTTTAGGAATTTCTCCCTCATTCTTGAGAATCTCCCCTGTGCCATTTTCTTCGTTTTTGGTAATGCTACTTGTGGTATTTGGTAATCTCCCATTTGATTGTATGTTAATTCTATCATAATCATTTCTCCCTTCATTATTTTTTTCTTCATTATTATGATAATTTATTTTTTCATTATTAACAAATGTACGATTTGTTAATTTATAATTTTTTTCATAATTTATAACACTAGAATAGATTTCTCTTAATTCTTGTTCTGCAATATCACTTATTGCTGCACCTAATCTTGAAACAACTCTTTTATTATTAAAACTACTAATCATTTCAAAATCTGATACATTAAAATGTTCTGCTGGATCAATACCACATCTTTTCATTGCCATATATGATATTGATTTTGCAAGTAATACAATAAAGTTTCCCTCTAAATCTATATCTTGCATTCCCTCTAATAAGCTACCATCTAAAACTTCTTTTAAATCAACTAAATAATCTTGATAATTATCTTCAACTAAATTTATAGATGCTGAATATATTGCTTCTGCTAAATTAGATTTAACTTCTAAATTTCCAAAACTATTTTCTAGTGTTTCTATAATTCCATTTTCATAAGAAGGTTTTATTTCCCATAACTTAAAATCTTTATTTATACCACTATGTGTATCTGAAATATCAAAAACATGTCTTAATACATTTCTGCCATTTTCCATTGATAATAAGGCAATACCTTTTGCACCCTTATTAACCCATCTTCGTAATTTTTTATTCCAAGTTTCTATATCTGCACAAGCAGTAGCATTTGGTTTTTGAGCATATATTAACACTTGCTCATTAAAAGAATATTTGTAATTGTTACTCGCCGTATTTAAAAACTTAATCCAACTTTCTCCATTTTGAGTAATTTCTTTCAATGTTTCACTTGCCATTTCATTTATTAGTTGATATTTATTCGCCATCGGTTTCCTCCTTTCTCGTTTCTTGATAATTGAAATACCCTATTGTATTATGGTCTTTAATAAACTCTCGTAAAGCAATAATATTCAAAACATCAGGATCTTTCGTTATTTCTTTTAAATCTTCTATTTTTAAATTTAAAATATCTTTTTCTGTTGATTTTCCAATACTTATTAACTTGTTATATGTTTCCATTCTTAAGTTTCTTCTTCTAGGCATTTCACACCTCCCATTTTTAACAAATTAAAGAGAGCTAATAATCTAGCTCTCCGTCATTTATTATTTATCTTTATTTTGTTTACGCTTAATTATATAAGTTATTCCTAGTAAAGATAGAATTATTGCACTAGCAAATAATTTTATTTTGCTTTCAACTCCAGTTTTAGGAACTTCTATCTTTTTATTTTCAAAAGTAAATTCTATTGTATTTTCAGTTTCTTCTACTTGTGTATCATCTACAAATATACCTTTGTCATTGATTTCAACTTTAACAATTTTGTTTGATAATTCATAATCTTTTGGTGCTTTTATTTCTTTAATGTAATATGTTCCATATCTTAATTCTTCAAATAAAGCTGTTCCATCTTCTGAATTAGATTTAACCTCTTTAATAAGTTTTGTACATTCTGGATCTTCGTATATTGCAAATATGAATTTATCTTTAATAACTTCTTTTGTTTCAGTATCAATCTTAATTACCTTTACATTTTTTAGTATTGGCATATCTTTCATTTCTATTTTTTGAGTTTCTTTATCAGTTGTTACTGTGAATTTTATTTCTTCAGTAATTTCATACCCATAAGGAGCAGTTGTTTCTTTTAAGATATATGTTTTACCTTCCTCTAAACCTTTTACTTTATGAGGTTCTTTAGTTGATGTCCATTTATCTATTGTATTACCATCTTCGTCTGTTACTTCTAATTCTGCACCCTCTAGTTCATTTCCATTTGTTATATCTGTTTTAGTTATTTCTACTAATTTATCAATCATAACTAATTTTTGTGTTTCTTTATCTGTTGTTACAATAAATTCAACATCAGTTGCTTTTACATAAGAATCTGCAACTATTTCTTCATGTAATGTGTATGTTTCGCCTTCAACTAGATTTTTGATTTTATGTGGCTCTTTACCAGATACCCATTCATCAACTACTTTATTGTCTTTATCTAATACTTGAATTGTTGCACCTGCAATTTCTTCTCCTGCAATATCAACTTTGCTCATTTCTACTATTTTGTCTATCATAACTACTTTTTGAGTTTCTTTATCTGTTATTACTTTAAATTCAATATCAGTTGCTTTTACATAAGAATCTGCAACTATTTCTTCGTGTAATGTATAAGTTTCTCCTTCAACTAAATTTTTGATTTTATGTGGTTCTTTACCAGATACCCATTCATCAACTACTTTGTTGTCTTTATCTAATACTTGAATTGTTGCACCCTCGATTTCATCTCCTGCTATATCAACTTTGCTCATTTCAACAATTTTATCAATCATATTTACTTTTTGAATTTCATTTGTATCTTTTATAGTAAATTTAATACTTGTTGCAACTACATAACCCTCTGGAGCGATTTCTTCTTTTAGTGTGTATTCTTTTCCTATTGTTAAGCCTTCAATTTTATGTGTTTTTTCTGTTGATGTCCATGTATCTATAATATTATTTTCATTATCTAATACTGTAAGTTTTGCTCCTATTAGTTCTTTATCTCCAGTAATATCAGTTTTAGAAAATTCAACTAATGTTGTATCATTTGAAATATCTAATTTTGTTTCATATATCTTTGTAGTTAAATCTTTTTGCTCAAACTTAACTTCATATTTTGTTGTATTTAAAACAAGTCCATCTAATGTTTTAGTTTCAACTATTTCATAAGTTCCCATTGGAAGATTTGTTATTGTTAATTTTCCATCTTTAGTCAGATTATATTTTTTAATCTCTTGTCCTTTTTTGTAAATTACACTACCATCTGCCATATCTATAATATTTTCTTTTGCTGAAAGTTTAAATTCTATACCAGATAAGTCTGATGTATCAATTAAAGATGTATCTGCATCTTCTCTTAATGCAATAGTTTTATCCAATTTAATAGTTCCTGTTGGTTGCTCATTTTTAACAACGACTTCTTTTATAAAATCTCCATCTTTGTCTGTGTCATAATCTTTTACATTTTTAATTTCAAATGTAACTGCTTTATCTAATTGTAAAAAGCCTGTTGGAACTTTTATTTCTGTTATTTCGTAACTTCCTACTGGTAATTTTAAAGGTGTTGTAATTGTTGCTTTATCATCATTTTTACTATTAAATGAGCTATCTGGAACAACTATATTATTTGCATTTGTTGTAAATGATGTGTATGTTGTATTTCCAATTTTTTGAGAAATAGATTCTCCTTTTTTGAATAATATCTTTTTAGTAGCTCTATCATATATATCTTTTGTTGCTTTAATTTCAAATGTTGTAGAATTTAATGTAACAAGTTTTCCTGTTTTTAAGTCTTTTTTGATTAACTTAATATATGTTTCTAATTGTTCATTATTTACTACTAAATGTTTTGTTTTTTTTGCTATTTCTTTGATTTCTGACTCATCATCTGTAATAGAAAATGTAAAATCAACTGCTGTTTCATAATCTGTTGGTGTTTTAGATTCTTTAACTATATATTTTCCATAAGGTAAGTTCTTTTGAGTATATGCGTTTCCATCTTTATCTGTTTTTATTGTTTCATAACTAGGAGCTATTACTTGTGCTTCTGCTACTCTTTTGCTATCAACTTTTACTTGGTTTCCGTTTTCATCAATTCCATTCCAAACTTCTGCATAAGTGTAGCCTTGTGCATAAGCTCTTTCTACTGCTGAATTTAATTTTATAGTAAATTCTGCACCCTCTAATCCTGGTGTTTCTCCAGAATTTTCTTTTATACCAGATTTGAATATATGAACTCCCATTTTCTTAACATTCTCTAAACTTGTTTTAGTATCTGTTATTACTTTTGTATATTGGTCTTTGTATTTTAGTTCTACATTATAAGTATTTTTATCTAACATGTATCCTATTGGAGCAGTTTCCTCTTTAACAACATACTTTCCTAAAGGAAGATTTGTTATATCTTCTGTTTCTCCTTTTTCATTCATAGTTCTTGTTGCAACTAAATCTCCATTTGAATAGAATTTTTTAGTTTTTGCTTTGTTGTATATATCTTCATTTGCATAAACCTTATAAACTGCACCATTAAATGTTGCATCTCCTTGTGGTACTGATCCAGTTTCTGAATCTTTCTTTATTATTGTAATTGTTCCTGTTGGTTCTTCATCTTTTATTCCATTAACATCAATATAAATAACTTTTGTATTAGCATCCTTATATTTTAATTCTGCATCAAATTCTTTTGTATTTAATAAATACCCCTCTGGAGCATTTGTTTCTTTTACATAGTATTTTCCTAAATGTAAATCAAAGAATTTTACCATTCCATCATCATTTGTAATTGCTTTTGTAACTAAATCTCCTTTTTTATACCAAGTTTTAGTACCTGCAACATTTTTTATATCTTCTCTTGCATATAAAGAAATTTCTGCACCTTTTAGTCTGTTATTATAACTATCAGTTTTATATACAGTTATTTCTCCTGTTGGTGTAGTATCAATTTTTTCAAAACTTTCTAATACGATTTTTTCTGTTTGTCCTTTATAAGATAAAGTAACATTGTGTTTAGTATTATCTATTAAATATCCTGTTGTTGCTTGTGTTTCTTCTACAATATATTTACCTAGTGGAAGATTTGTAATTTCTGCTAATCCATTACTATCTGTTTTTATATTAGCAACTACCTGTCCATTTGTATAATAAGTTTTAGTTTTTGCAACATTCTTTATATCTTCATTTGCAGTAACTTTAAACACAGTATCTTTAATTAAATCTCCCTGTTCACTTTTCTTAATTACTTGTATAGTACCTGTTGGTTCTTCATTAACAATAGCTTTACTTGCTGTTTGATTTACTTGTACTTCGACATTATAGGCTTGTGTATTTAATAAATATCCATTAGGAGCTGATTTTTCAGTAATTGTATATGTTCCTTTTCTTAATTTTTCTATTGTTATTTTCCCATTAGTAACTGTTACATCTTGATTAAAGCCATTTGGTCCTGTCACATGGAATATAGCACCATCTATTAAATCTCCATTTGTATTTAATTTTTTTATTTCTAACTTACCAAATGTTTCAATATTTAATCCAACTGCTAATGTTATTGGATCATTATATGCCATTGAATATAATTGATTTTGAACTCCACTTGCAAATTCAAAAAATACCATTGAATCGTGGTCTTGTGTTCCATCTTTAATCATACCCCAAGACTTAAATTCTGCGTCAGTAATAACATAGTTTTCTAAATTAGTATTTTCATCTACTGATATTGTCATTGAATTGCTACCACTAGAATGTTGTACCCTTATTCCATTTGTCGTTCTATCTAAACTTGGATAAGCTGATAAAACACCATTAGAATCATTTAAAGTTTTACTTTCTCCTGCTTGAATAGTTATTGTTGTTCCATCAAAACTTGGTCTTCTATCCATTTGTGCTATTTGGTTTTCAATATTGTTTTTAAAACTTACATATTCTGCTTGAATACCACTATCAATAAAAGTTGCATTACTTTGTCCTAATGTTTCCCATATTAATTGTTGTGTTAAAACATATTGTTTCTTTAATGCAGATGATGTTCCTCCATCTATAACATAATTTCCCTGTTGTTTATACCATCCTAAATAAGCTACTTTACAAGCTTTTCTTAATTTTGAATCAACTGGTGTATAATATTTTCCATTGTAAACTGTTCCTGTATCAAAATCTACACCATGTTCTGCACAGAAAACTGTTCTTTGTTCATTAGTTGAGTAATTTATTAATCTTCTTAATAAAACTCCATATTGAGTATTTGCATTATCAGTTGTTTTAATGAATGAAGCAAATTGTCCTCCTACCCATTTACCTGTTCCTGATGCTGCAAATATTGGTTGTGTTGTACTTAATAATGTTATCATCAGTAAGAAAAAAGCTATAATTCTTTTACTTTTTAACTTTTTCAACATTTAAAATTCCTCCTTTTCCATAAAAAAAGAACAAGTTTTAATTAACCTGCTCTTATAAAAATATTTAATTATCTCATATAATAATTTAAAGTCCATTTACCACAATATTGGCAACTCCATATCTCATATCCACAAGGACATTGTTTGTTATATTCTTCAAATATTATTTCTCCATTATGTACTTTATTGCTATAACTTAATATTAGATTATCATAATATGAAACTGCCTCATTATAACTATTAAACCATTTATTTGAATTTCCTACTCCTACACCATGATTTGTATCAGTACATTTTGGTGTTTCTGATTGTTTTTCTTCTACTTTAGTTTCAAATTTAGTCTGTTCTTGTATTTGAGTTTCTGTTTTAATATCTTGTTTAAGTTGTTCATTTATCTCTGTTTTTTGTTTTGTTATTACTTGTGTTACCTTTGACTGTTCTGCTTGTTTTGGACTTTCTACTTTTTTATCTTGTGTAGCTATTGTTATTTGCTTTTGTAATTCTTGTTGACTTTCCTTTTCTTTTTCTGGAATATCCGCTTCTTCTTGTGTTTTTTGTTCTTCTATTTTGCTTTCAACTACAATGTTTTCTTCTGTAATTTCTTCTTCAGTATTGTTTATCTCATTTACAATCTCTTTTTCACTTACCATATCAATTTTATTTGTTTGTTTTAATTTTATAATCAATATACTCGCAAATAATACCACTATTAAGGCTATAATTATTAAAACTAATATCTTTTTATTTCTCATTACTACCATCTCCTTATAGCTTAATTATATGCTTTTTAGAGATAAAAACAAATGTGTAAATTATTATAATATTATTAAATATATTTTATATAATAATTCTCTTTTAGTTTGTAATATAGTATGTATTTAAAAGGGATTGTAAGGGAAAACTTTGTAAAGCGTTCACACAAACAAATATAACTAAATATATCTAATTTTGTTCACGCACTATCTGGAATTTCTTTCTTGTTTTATTCGTTCTCGCCTAATATAATCTTGCACACATTGAATAATAAAATCTTCAACATTTCCAGATTCTTTTACTCTACTTGGAATATATTTTTCTATCTTTTCATTGTGTATCTTTATATATTCTTTTTGATTTGGCTTTTCCTGTTGCAGTATTTCTTCTATTTTTTCTTCTGTTAGGTTTCCTTCTTGTTCTAATTTCTTTAATCTTATTGCTTGACTTAAAGAAGGTGTTACCTCATCAAATTCAAATATATTTTCTACAACATATTGATTTTCTTCACTTAAATATGATAATTCTACTGCTGGTCTAAAAGCTATTCTTTTGTTATCAACTTGTTCTAATAACTCTGGTATTAAATAAGTAAGTCGAATATATCTCTGTATAGTTCTTGCACTTTCTCCAACTTCTTCTCCCATTCTTTCTGCACTTTTTAACTTGTCGCCCAATGGTCGCGAAGTTATATCTTCTTCTAAATCAACTCTTTTCCCCTGATGTTTCATAGCTTCAAGTTTCATTTTATATGCAAATGCTTTTTCACTAGGCAATATTTCTTCTCTTTGAATATTACTATCTACCATAAGAATTGTTGCCTCATCATCAGTTAATTCTTTAACAATACATTTTATTTTATCTATTCCTGCAAGTTCACACGCTCTTTTTCTTCTATGTCCAGAAATCATTTGATAATTTCCTTCTCCTCGTTTTCTTACTATAACAGGTAATAAAACTCCATGTTCTTTTACACTTTTAACCATTTCTTCCATTTTATCATCATCTATAACTCTAAAAGGGTGGTCTGGAAATTCTCCTATTTTATATAGTTCTATTTCCTTTACCTCATCAACAACTGGATTATCTCTTTGTTCTTGACTTGTGAATAAATCATCTAACTTTGGAAGTACCATCTTTTTGTCTTGTTCTTTCATTTTCTAATACCTCCTTTGCTAAATTATTGTATGCGTTTGCAACAGGACTATTTTTATCAAACTCAAATATACTCTTTCCTGTTGATGTTGATTTTGCTGTATTTATTGCTTTGGGTATTTCAGCACCATATATTTTCACATATTGTCCATAATTGTCGATCAAAGTATCTCTTACATCTTTTGATAAATTTGTTCTTTTATCTACTAATGTAAGTAATACTCCTCCTATTTTTAAATTAGGATTTATTTGTTTCTGCACTCTCGTAACTGTCTTTAATAAATGTCCCATTCCTTTTGCAGCCAGATATTCTCCCTGTACTGGAATTATTATCTTATCACTACAAGCCAGAGCATTTATTGTTATCATTCCAAGAGATGGCATACAATCTATCAATACATAATCATAGTTATCTTTAATACCTCTTATAGAATTTTTAAGCGTGAACTCTCTGCTCATTGCATTAACTAATGAAAACTCTATTGCTGATAAATCTAAATTTGCAGGAATTAAATCTACTCCTTCTTTATGATGAAGAATAGCATTTTCTGCATTTATTTCATTATCACATATAGTATCAGACATTAATGTTCCAATAGTATTCTGCAATTCATCTTGATTATAGTAACCCATACAAGTAGTTAAATCTCCGTTGTGGATCTGCATCAATTAGTAATACTCTTTTTCCTTGTTTACTAAGTGCAACTCCTAAACTAAATGTAGTTGTTGTTTTTCCAACTCCACCTTTTTGATTTGCTATTGCAATTATCTGACACTTTCCCATTCTTGCTCCTTTCCTCAAAAAAAGAGCTAACTCCTAAAAGCTAACTCTTGTCTTGAATATTTATTCCTCTGTTATTTCTTTATCATCTTGTAAATGAGTAGAAACATATATAAACTCCTCATCATCTGCTAATTTACCAAATAAATTGTTAAGTCCTACAATAAAAGGTTTTATATCTTCTTGAACATTATAACTATATGAATAATTCAAATAGTATTCATTTAAATTATCATATAAAGGTACAATATTTACTAATCCTGGTCTTATCTTTTTTCTTAATATTACCCAATTAGGTATATCGTCTTTTATAATATTAACAATTTTATCTTCAGAAATTAACATTCTCATAATTCCATTCATTATATCTGAAAAGTCTTTTTCTTCATCACAAAATATTTTATTCATCATAGCACTCATTGACCTTACAAAATCTGATAAGTAATCATCTTTTATACAAGCAAAGCAATCAGTTTCTATTTCATCTAAATACCCTATTGCTGTTAAACACTCATAATAATTTGATGCCATAATATAATAAAATTGTTCAAATTCTTTCTTTAAGTTTCTTGAGTTCATCTTCTTTATATAAATACCTGTCTCCTTTCTTATAATCTCTTTAATCTTTTCTGTTTCTTTTTTAATTTTTTCATTATTTTTTGGTTTGTTGTTTTCATTTTTTTTCATTTTCTTTTTACTCCTTCCTTTTTGAAGGCAAAATAAAAAATCTAATATTTCTATTAGATTTCTTATATATGTTAGATATTATTTCAATAACTATAATATTTTATTTTTTCTTTAAATCTTTTGAATAATATATTAAATCAGTACAAGTTAGTTCTCCATCTTTTATTTCTTCTTTATAATTATCTATAAAGAAGTTCTTAATTGTTTTTTCGTATTTATCAAATCCCTGCTTAACATAGAAAGGAATATTATTCTCTGTTGTTCCTACCAACATTCTGTCATATTTCTGTTTATAATTACCACATAATGATTTTAAAAGTGTTTTTGCATAACCTTTATTTCTGTAATTTTCTTTTGTAACTATGTTCTTTAACTCTAATGTTTTTCTATCAATGTGCAAAATAACTGCAATAGAAATTAGCTCATCTTCTTTTTTTAATGCATATACATCAGAATCGTTCAAATACTTATGTATCATGTCTTTTGAAGGATCTGCCTCTAAAAGTAAGTCTATATAATCTTCTTTATTTTCTATTTTTTTAACCTGCATTCTAGGTTCTTTTGGTATCTCGTAACCATTGGTATTACTGGTTTGTATAGGATTGCGGTTATAATATCTCATCTCCTCTGAAAATATACACCCACAATATTTTTGTATGTATAAGCCTAGTTCTCTTGCTTTGGCTTGTCCTTCTCTAAAGCCTACTCTAAAGTCTATGTAAAGGAAGTTTATATCATATTTTTTGGCTAGTTCTTCACATATTCTCTTTATTTCTTCATGTTTTTGGTATGGGCTTACGAATAGTGTTGTTGTGAATGTATCATATCCATTTTGTTTAGCGTATATAACTGTTTTTTCTAGTCTTACTTTATAGCAGTAATTTGTACATCTATTGTTTAAGTCTCCTATTACATTTTTGCAAAACTCTCTTAAGCCATATTCTTCTTCAAATATTGCTTCTACATTTATGCTTTTTGTATATTCTTTTAAACAGTCTCTCCTTGCTTCATATTCTTTGTATGGATGAATGTTTGGATTATACCAGTATACTGTTGGTTCTATGCCTTCTTTTCTTAGTCTATCTATGCAGTACACACTACATGGTGCACAGCAAGTATGCATTAATAATTTCATTTTTTACCTCTTTTTTAATTTTATTTTTCGTATATATCAAAAATATATATTTCTCCAACTTTTTTCCAATTATTTCTTATATATTTTATTACCTGTTTAGGTGCCTGCCAATTTAATCGATATTTTTCTTTTAATATCAATACTCTTATGTTTTCCTCTTGATTTAAGTTTTCAATTTGGCCTTCTTCTCCTTTAGATCCCAATGCTCCTTTTAAGAACATATCATAGTTTTTATTGTATCTGTCAATTTTTATCGTGTGTGAACATGCTTCTGGATCTAATATATATACTTTTATTCCTTCTTTTTCCATTGATATTATGTAATCACTTACTGTATTATCCATATTTTCAGTTGCTGGAATATATTTAAAATGATTTACTTTATTGTAATTTGGGCATTTGCTTACATACAAATATAAAGTTCTTATATTTAGTATTGTTAAATATATTGCTGTTAGTATAGTAAATATCTTTAAAAACTCAATTATGAATTCTTTGATTTTTTTAGTTTTAATTTTATGTAAATCGTATATTGAAAATACTAATAATATCATTGCTGGCATACTTCCTACCAAGAAATGCATGCTATCTGAAATTGGGAATACTACAGTAAAGCTTGCAACACTATACACACAAATGCAAGTTTTTATTAAGTCTCTTTCATCCTTTTTTTCTTTTATTACTGATGCAAAATATGTGTAAATCATAGTTATTGGTAATATAACACTTAAAACTTTTATTTTTAGTCCGTCATTTTTTATTAAATATGTATAGTTTATAACATTATCAAATGTTTTTATTCCATATACCGCATAGTCTAAAAAGTCATAATAACTATTAGTTGCAATTAAATATACTATAAATATTACACTTGGAATTATTATTCCTAATATTCTTGCAAGAATTATTTTTATAGCTTTCTTAAAGTCTTGTTTGTTTTCTACTAATATTATTTTGTATACTGCACTCATTACAGCCACTGCTAAGCCAACTGATTGTTTAAATAATATTGCTGTCCCTGCTATTATTCCCACTTTTAAGTCATATTTAAAATCGTAAAATAGTAACTTTTTCTCCTTATCTGTTTTTTTTATTTCCATATAGATTAATACTAGGATTATGAGTAGTACTGTAAAGTTATAATCTAAACAGAAAATTTGGCGATATAGCCTATGCATTATAATTAAAACTAGATAATTCAAATACTTATTTATTTTACAGGTTTCAAGTATTTTATATACCATGAAAATTATTGCAGAATTTAGTAATATTGCAAGTATTCGTGTTATAATTAGCTCTTTTGCAGTCAGTTTTAATATTATTCCACAAATTAATGGTAATAGTGGTGTTGTAACCATATTAAAGTCTTTGTACGGAATTCTATTATCACTTACATTTTTGGCAAAATTAAAATTCCACAATTCATCTAAATTATTTGGAATTCTTGGCAAGATATTTGCAGATATTGCAATAACTATGAGAATTGCTATTATAATATCTGTTAAAATCTTCTTGCGATTTTTCATTTACTATTCTCCTTTGCTTGTTTTAAAGTTTTTCTTCTAATTTTTATTAATTTTTGCATTGTTTTTATGTATGATAAGATAAATTTTCCAAGTTTGCGTTTTGATTTTCCTTGTTTTCTTTTTTCAAAAGTTATTGGTACTTCCTTAATTTTGTAATTTTTATTAAATAAACACAATTTTATTAGAATCTCTTCAACTATATCAAAATTGTTAGATTCTAAATCTAGTTTTTTTAAGTCTTCTGTTTTATATATTCTTAAACTATTTGATATATCCTTTACTTTGATTTTTAAACATACTCTGTATGCAATGTTTACCATCCAAGACATGAATATTAACATTATATTGTTTTCAGTTTTTCCATTTTTGACATATCTTGAACCAATTATTATATCATAATTTGGGCAGTCTTTTATTAGTTTTTTTAGCTCTTTTGGAGAATGAGAACCATCTGCATCCATTACTAATAGGTACTCATTTTGAGCTTTTAGGATTCCTGTTCTTATTGCGTCTCCATAGTTATCTCCATTTTCTCTATGATAGTATTTTACATTGTTTTCTTTTGCTATTTCTTCTGTATCATCTGTTTTATTCATTGAATCTACTATTATTATTTCATAATTTATATTTTCTTCTTCTAGTTCCTGTTTTATTTGAGGAATAAGGTTTTTTAAATTTTCTCCCTCATTATATGCAGGTAGGAGTACTGAGATTTGCATTTTTATACTATTTCCCCCTTAGTCCATTTTATCATATTATCTATACCTTGTTCCTTATTTACTTTTGCTTTCCAGCCTATTGCTTTTTCTATTTTTGTAGTGTCAGCGACAAATATTTTTTGGTCACTCTCTCTTGGTGGTAATTGCTTGTATTTCATTTTTATGTTTAGCTTTTCTTCTAATATTTCAAATAGTTCTAGTAATGATAGTGAGTTTTCCATTCCACCACCTATATTAAAAGCTTGTCCTCTTATCTTTTCTATGTTGTTTGCTGCACTATAATATAACTCAACCATATCATCTGCATATAGTATATCTCTAACTTGTTTTCCGTTTCCACATATTGTGAATTCTGGAACAGATGGGTTATTTTTTATTTCTAATGCTTTTTGTATAAACCAACCTATCCAGCCTTGGTTTTCTGTTGCAAATTGTCTTGAACCGAACATTGAAGAATGTCTAAATACTGCTGTGTTTAGCCCATAAATTCTTGCATAGTCTAGCATATATTGGTCTGCTGAACCTTTTGATGTTCCATAAGGTGAATGAAAATCTAATCCAATATTTTCGTCAAATCCGTTTGGATATTCTTTGCAGATATAACGAGTTTTTTCTTCTTCATAGTTAAATTGTTCCAAATCACCATAAACTTTATTTGTTGAAGAGTATAGTATTGCTGATTTTGGTGAGTATTTTCTAGCACTTTCTAATACATTAAATGTTCCTAATGTATTTATTTCAAAATCTAATCTTGGATTTTGTATTGATGTTGTCATTGCGACTTGACCTGCTAAATGAAAAATTGCATCAAATGGTCCTTCATTTTTAAATAATGTTTCTACATCATTTTGATTTCTAACATCACCATTTATATATTTGAACTTTCCAAGTGTTTCTAGATATTTAAGGTTTTCTGCTGAGCCTGTTCTAAATAAGTTATCAAATACTATTATGTCATGTCCTTTTAATATTCCTTCTCTTGCTAGATTGCTTCCTAAAAATCCACAACCTCCATTAATTAATATTTTCATTTTTTTCCTCCTTCAGTATTTTCTTTATTCCTTCTTCAAATGTTAATGTGTTTTGCTTCCAACCAATGCTTTTTAATTTACTATTATCACAGCTAGATTTCATTTCTTCATTTTTTCTATATGGAATTGCTCCAAACTTTATTTCTGATTTTGATTCTGTAAGTTTCTTCATTATCAATAATGCATCCTTTATTTTAGTGTTTTGTTCTGGGCCTATTTTATACTCTACAAATTCATTCAAGTTCTTGTTGCTTTCATAGTCAATAATTTTTAAAATTGCTTCAATTAAATCATCTATATAAATAAATGCTCTTTCTTGCTCTCCAAGTGTTGTTTCTATATATGGTGTATTTTCTTTTAACTGTTTTAGCATATTTGCTATGAATTTTACTGTATTATCATGAGGACCATAAAAATGCTCTGATACCATATTTATAAATCTTATTTTATTATTTTCTGCATAGTATTTTCCCCAGCTACGAAATTGCTTTTTGCTCATTGAATACTCATTGGTAAATTCATTTATTGCAGTATCCATATTAAAAAAGTATTTTACATTATTTTTTATTGAGTTATATAATATTTCCATTGGATACATTAAATTTGCTTGCAGAATTTTATTGGGTTCCTCATTTTTTCTTCCATATAATGTGGCTAAGTGTAAAACGCAGTCTATGTTAGATGTACAAGCCTTTTCTATTTCATCAGTAGTTGTTCCATATATTTCAACATTAGGCATATTACTAAGCATTTGTGCATCAGTACCTTCTAAAATTGATAATACTGCTGTGTTTCCTCTTTTTACTAATTCTTTAACTATCTTAGTTCCTAAATAGCCATTTCCACCAGTTATTAAAATTCTCATTTATTAATTCCCTCTTTTATTGTTTTTATCATGTAGTCTATTTTTTCATCTGTCATTCCTGGATATACACCTATCCAGAAGGTATCATTCATAATTCTATCTGTATTGTTTAAGTCTCCAACTACTCTATAAATGCTATCATTGCCTCTTATATTATCAAAGCATGGGTGTTTTGTTATATTTCCTGCAAATAAATTTCTTGTTTGTATTCCTCTTTTTTCTAGGAATTCCACAAGTTTATTTCTATTTGTTCCGTTCTTTGCAAGTAATTAAAAATCCAAACCAGCTTGGGCTAGAATTTTGACATGGTTCTGGCAAAATTATTTTATTTTCTAAATCTTTTAGGCCTTCTTTTAATCTATTAAAATTATGTTGTCTTTTTTCTACAAACTCTGGTATTTTATCTATTTGTGCAACTCCTATAGCTGCTTGCATATCTGTTGCTTTTAGGTTGTATCCAAAATGTGAATATACATATTTGTGGTCATATCCTAATGGCAATTCTCCATATTGTCTATCAAATCTATGTCCACAGAAATTATCCACTCCTGATGGGCATGAGCAATCTCTTCCCCAATCTCTAAACGACCTTATTATTCTATTTAGTAAACTATTGTTTGTATATACTGCTCCTCCTTCGCCCATTGTTATATGATGTGGTGGATAAAAGCTTGAAGTTCCAATATCTCCTATTGTTCCAGTAAATTTTTCTTGACCGTTTATTATATATTTTGATCCTAATGCATCGCAATTATCTTCAATTAGCCATAAATTGTTTTTATCACAAAACTCCTTAACTTTAGCTAAATCAAATGGATTTCCAAGTGTGTGTGCAATTATAACTGCTTTTGTTTTTTCTGTTAAAGCTTTTTCAAGCATATTAACATCAATATTATATTGTGGTATTGTAACATCTACAAATACTGGTATTGCTCCATATTGAAGGATTGGTGTTATTGTGGTTGGAAAGCCACAAGCAACAGTTATTACTTCATCTCCTCTTTTTATGCTTCTTTCTTTTAATAATGGAGATGTTAACGCCATAAAAGCTATCAAATTAGCTGATGAACCTGAATTTACTAATGAGCAATATTTTACACTTAGATAGTTTGCAAACTTTTTCTCAAATTCTTTAGTAAATCTTCCTGATGTAAGCCAAAATTCTAGTGAGCTATCTACTAAGTTTACCATTTCTTTGCTATCATAAACTCTTGCTGCATAGCAAATTCTGTCTCCCTCTTCAAATTTTTTGTTTTTATTATGGTATTTATTACAATATTCTTCTACCATTTTTAAAATTTCTTCTTTTGCTTCCTTCTCAGTTTTGTTCTCAAACATCCCTTTTAATCCTTTCATATTTCTAAAAAGTTTTTTTATATTCTTCTATTTGTTCATCCATTATGTTTGAAATTTTCTCTTTATTTCTAAATTTCTTTGCAAATTCTACTGTTTTCTCAACAGCTTTTTCTATATTCCAGTTGGGTTTCCAATTAAAGGTTTGCTTCATTTTTGTGCAATCCAATTTTAAAAAGTTTGCTTCATGTGGTCCATTTATATTTTGTGTTTCCCACTTCAAACCTTCTCCCCATTTATTGCAAAATATTGTGGTTAGTTCTCCTGTGGTAATGCAATCCGTTAGTTCTGGTCCTATATTATAGTTGCCTGAATATTTACTGTCTTGATATTGTTTTTCTGCTATTAATAGGTATGCAAATAATGGTTCCAAAATATGTTGAAATGGTCTTATTGAGTTTGGGTTTCTTAATATTATTGTTTCATTTTTTTCAGCAGCTCTTATGCAATCAGGAATTATTCTATTATCTGCAAAGTCTCCTCCACCAATTACGTTTCCTGCTCTTGCAGTTGATACTTGTACATTTTTTTCATTTAGGAATGATTTTTTATAACTATCTGTTACGAGTTCTGAGCATGATTTACTATTTGAATATGGATCATATCCATTTAATACATCATCCTCTTTATATCCTCTTTCCCATTCATTATTTTTGTATACCTTATCTGTTGTTATATTTACAAATGATTTTACAGTATTGCTTTTTCTAATACATTCTAAAATATTTACTGTTCCCATTACGTTTGTTTCGTAAGTATATACTGGGTTTTTGTAACTTTCAATTACTAATGGTTGTGCTGCTAGATGAAAAACGATTTCTGGTTTTGCTTCATTAAAGGCTTTTTCAAGTGTTTCTAGGTTTCTTATGTCTCCTGTTATTGATTCAATTTTTTCTTCCATGTTAGATAATTCAAATAAACTTGGATTTGTAGGTACATTAATTGAATATCCTGTAACAATAGCACCAGCTTTTGTTAGTATTTCACATAACCATGTTCCTTTGAAACCTGTATGTCCTGTTATAAATACTTTTTTACCTTTATAAAAATCTAAATTTATCATTAATCTTCCCACACTTTCCATGGAGCCTCGCCTTTTTCCCACATTTCTTCTAGTTGGTTTTTATCTCTTAATGTATCCATACATTTCCAAAATCCATCATGCTTATATGCGGAAAGTTGTCCATTTTTGGCTAATTTTTCTAGTGGTTCTTTTTCAAATACGGTTTTGTCATCTTCAATATATCTAAATACTTCTGGTTCTAATACCATATATCCACCATTTATCATTGAACCGTCTTCATCGTTCTTTTCTCTAAATGATTTTATTTCATTATTATCATTTATATCTAAAACTCCAAATCTTTGACCTGCATTAATTGCAGTTAATGTAGCGATTTTTCCTTGTTTTTTATGAAATTCTAATAGTTTATTTATGTTTACACTACTTACTCCATCTCCATAAGTAAGCATAAATGGTTCATTTCCAATGTATTTTTGTATTCTTTTTATTCTTCCACCTGTCATTGTATTTAATCCCGTATCTACTAATGTTACTTTCCATGGCTCAGAAAAATTATCATGTACAGTCATTTCATTTTTGGCTAAATCAAATGTTACATCAGAAGTATGCAAAAAATAATCTGAGAAGAATTCTTTTATAACATATCCTTTATATCCTAGACAAATTATAAATTCATTAAACCCATAGTGTGAATATTCTTTCATTATATGCCATAAAATTGGTCTTTCTCCTATACCTATCATTGGTTTAGGTTTTAAATGACTTTCTTCTGTAATTCTTGTTCCAAATCCACCTGCTAAAATTACTACTTTCATATTATTTTGCATCTCCTTTTTTATTTTTTCCTTTATCCTTATATGCCCAGAATTTATTTAATAAGAAATTTATTGGAATTGTAACTACTAAATTCATTAATGTTGCGATATAGTGTGGTATTCCAAGTAGTTCTTCTTCTATATATAATAGTATTGCTGTTAGAAAAACTCCCGTTATTGAATATGAAGAATATACTTTAAGAAGAGATTTCCAAAAGTTTCTTTCTTCTTTATTTTCTGTAAATACAAACCTTCCATTAAGCATAAAAGAAATAAATACTGTAATTACAAATGCAATTATATTGCTTATTTGCTCGTGTAAATGTAACAAGTAGTATGTTCCATTTGTAATGGCATATGATAGTACAGTGTTTATTGCTCCAACTGTACCAAATTTTATAAATTGTATTATTAAGTTTTTTATTTGCTCTTTATTTTTCATTTGTTGCCTCCCTCATTTTTTATATGTTGTTTTATTGTTGCAATCCTAAATGTTCATAAGCTTTTGGTAATACTACCCTTCCTCTTGGAGTTCTACCAATAAAGCCTTTTTGCATTAAGTATGGCTCATATACATCTTCTATTGTTTCAACTTCTTCTCCTATTGTTGAGGCAAGAGTTTCTATTCCAACAGGACCTCCTGTATAATTTACTATTATTGATTCTAATATTTTTCTATCAATATTATCTAAGCCCATATTGTCAATTTCTAACTTTTGAAGAGCAATATCAGCTATTTCTCTTGTAATATTTCCATCACCTAGTACTGATGCATAGTCTCTAACTCTTTTTAGTAGCCTGTTTGCTATTCTTGGGGTTCCTCTTGAACGTTTTGCAATTTCTGCTGCACCATCTTTGTCTATTTCTATTTTTAATATATTTGCAGACCTTGTAATTATGGTTTCTAGCTGTTTCTCATCATATAATTCTAATCTATTTACAATTCCAAACCTATCTCTTAGTGGTGTTGTAAGTGAACCGGCTCTAGTAGTTGCTCCAACCAAAGTAAATTTTGGCAAGTCTAATCTTATTGACCTTGCACTTGGTCCCTTTCCTATAATAATATCCAAATTGTAGTCTTCTAGTGCTGGATACAAAATTTCTTCTACGCTTCTATTTAACCTATGAATTTCATCAATAAACAAAACATCATTTGGAGATAAATTTGTAAGAAGTGCCGCTAAATCGCCTGGCTTTTCAATCGCTGGTCCTGATGTTATTTTTATATTTGAATTCATTTCTGTTGCAATGATATTTGCAAGTGTAGTTTTTCCAAGTCCTGGAGGTCCATATAGTAGTACATGGTCTAATGGTTCTCCTCTTTTTTTAGCAGCTTCAATATATATTTTCATATTTTCTTTTACTTTAGTTTGTCCAATATATTCATTTAAGCTTTTTGGTCTTAAAGAATATTCTGAATTTTCTTCTTCATTATTTTGCAAATTTGGAACTAATAAGTTTTCATCATTCATTTTGCTTTTTTCCCTTCCTTTGATTATTTTATAATGCTTATTCTTATTTCTGCAACGTTGTTATATTCATATTTAATTTCAAATTGTATTTTTTCACTTGCATTAAATATTTCCTCTTCTCTATATTCTGTTCCTAAAAAGCTTCCAGCTTCATCAAAGAAATCAAATTTTATTTTTAAATTTCTAATTAGCTCTCCTGTATCATTTGTTGCATTTCCTTTAATATATCCTTTGTTTTTAGACACTTTACTTTCAGTAATTTCAATTTTTGGACTCTTAATTAATATTGCATAATTTTCCATATCCTTATAATGTGGTTTAGTGAGTAAAGAAACGTATAATTTAACTACTAAGCAAATTACTATTAATAAAATTACATATCTAAAAATCTTTTTCATACTATAAATTCTCCTTTTTTTACTAATCTGCTCCAATTATACTATAATTAGTAAAAAATGTAAATGTTATTTTTTGAGATTAGCTAAAAAATGGGGTGTCTATAATAAAAGCTTACAAATTACAATTTACTTGCAATTTGTAAGCTTTTTTTATTTCAATTTTAAATATTGCATTGCTTCATGTATGTTTTTTACTCCAATTATGTTTGATGTGTATGTACCTTTTAGTTGCTTTTTATTGTGTTCTGGTATTATGCAAGTTTTAAAGCCTAGTTTTTCTGCTTCTTTTATTCTCTTTTCTATCATGTTTACGCTTCTTACTTCACCTGTTAAGCCAACTTCTCCTATTGCTATTGTTTCTAGTGGTATACTGATATTCTTATAGCTTGATGCTGATGCAAGTATTATTCCTAGGTCTAATGCTGGTTCGTTTATTTTTATGCCTCCAACTATGTTAAAATATACATCTTGGTTCCCAAAAGGCATACCCACTACTTTTTCTAATACTGCTATTAATAGTGTTAGTCTATTATAATCTATTCCATTTGCAGTTCTTCTTGGGAAGCCAAAAATAGTTCCGTGAAGTTAGTGCTTGTAGTTCAACCATTATTGGTCTTGTTCCTTCTATGCTTGCCACTACTATTGAGCCTGGTGGGTTTTCGTCTCTTTCACCTAATAGGACTGATGATGGGTTGTCTATTTCTGTCATTCCCTTGTCTTGCATTTCAAACATTCCTATTTCGTTTGTTGAGCCAAATCTATTTTTTACTCCTCTTAAAATTCTATATGAAAAATATCTTTCTCCTTCTAAGTACAATACCGTATCTACCATGTGTTCTAGAACTCTTGGTCCTGCTATGTTTCCGGTCTTTTGTAACATGACCTATTATTATTGTTGTAATTTTTTGTTCTTTGCAATTTCTCATTATTCTTGAGGTTATTTCTCTTACTTGGCTTACACTTCCTGGAGTTGAAGTTATTTCGTCTGAATACATTGTTTGTATTGAATCTATAATAACTAGTTTTGGTTTGATATTTGATATTGCATTTTCAATAAGTTCTATATCTGTTTCTCCTAAAAATAGAATATTCTCATTATGTATACCTAATCTATCTGCTCTTATTTTTATTTGTTCTGCTGATTCTTCTCCTGAAACATATAAAACTTTGCCCTCTCCTTTTACTTTATCACAAATCTGTAAAATTAATGTGGATTTTCCAATTCCTGGTTCGCCACCTAGTAATGTAAGAGAGCCTTTAACTAGGCCTCCTCCTAACACTCTATCTAACTCTTCAAATCCTGTTGATGTTCTTTTTATATCTTGTTTTTCTATATTATTTAAAACTGTAGGTTCAACCTTTTCTTTAATTGCTGTTTTACCTGAACTTTTTGTTTGAGCCTTTTCTTCATAGCAAGTATTCCATTCATTACATGCAGGGCATTTCCCGAACCATTTAGGCGATTCATTTCCACAATTACTGCATACAAATATTGTTGTTTGTTTTGGCATTTTTTAAACTTTACACTCCTTATTTTTCGTTAAATATAATGTTGAATTCCTCTGCTGTTATTGTTTCTTTTTCTAACAATTTTTGTGCAACTGCATGCAATTTATCCATGTTTGCTAAAATTAGTTCTTGTGCTCTTTTATAGGCTGTATCTATTAGTGTTTTTACTTCAACACCTATTACATCTTCTATATTGTTTCCAAATACTTGAAGTTCATATTGTTCTTTTGCTTCTAGGTTTATTGGTCCAACTCTATCACTCATTCCATATTTTTTTACCATGTCTTTTGCAATTTGAGTTGCCACTTCTATATCATTACTTGCTCCTGTTGAAATATCATTTAGTGCAATTTTCTCAGCAGCTCTTCCACCAAGTAATGCTACTAGTTTTTCTTCCATCTCTGTTCTAGAAATATAGTATTTATCCTCATTTGTTTTATACATTGTATATCCACCAGCTAGTCCTCTTGGGATAATTGATATTTCTTTTACGTCTTGCTGTGTTTCTAGATATTTACTTACTACAGCATGTCCAGCTTCATGATATGCTGTTAATTTTTTATCCTTTTCTGATATTACTCTACTATTTTTTTGAAGTCCAACTGTTACTTTTTTTACAGCTTCTTCTAAGTCGTCCATAACAATTTTTTCGTGTTTTCTTGTAGTAGCAATTATTGCAGCTTCATTTAATACATTTGCAAGTTCTGCACCTGTAAATCCTGCTGTATTTGCAGCTATATCTTTTAAATTTATGTCTTCTCCTAATGGTTTATTTTCTGAATGAATTTTTAATATTTCTTCTCTTCCTCTTGCATCTGGTACTGCTATTGTTATTTGTCTATCAAATCTTCCTGGTCTTAATAATGCTTTATCTAGCATTTCTGGTCTATTTGTTGCAGCTAATACAATTACTGTTTCATTAGTTTCAAATCCATCCATTTCTACTAATAGCTGATTTAGTGTTTGATTATTTTCTGATTCTGCTCCACTTCCACCTGTTCTTCTTGCTCCAACTGCATCAATTTCATCTATAAATACTATACAAGGAGATACTTTTTTAGCTTTTTCAAATAGTTTTCTAACTCTTGAAGCTCCTAGTCCTGCAAACATTTCTATAAATTCTGAACCACTCATTGATATAAATGGAACGCCAGCTTCTCCTGCAATGGCTTTTGCAATTAATGTTTTACCTGTTCCTGGTTTTCCATAAAGAAGTATTCCTCTTGGAATTTTTGCTCCCATTTCTTGGAATTTTTTAGGTTCTTTTAGAAAATTTACAATTTCTATTAATTCACTTTTTTCTTCATCTAATCCTGCAACATCTTTAAATGTTATACCTGTTTTTTCACTTTCTGCATCGTATACTTTACCTTTATCTCCTAAGCCTTGCATTTTAAATAGTATCACAAATAGTATTACTATCATTATTGTTGGTAATAGATTTAGAAAAGCTCCTGATATTCTAACAAATAGGCTTGTTGGGTTTTGTTTTAAATCTATCACATTTCCTGCTTGAACTTTTTCCTGTACTAATTCTATAAAAGCCTGTGTACTTGGTACTATTGCTTTTTTCTCTTCTTCCTGGTTTTTTAGTTTTACTTTTATTGATGTACTTCCAACTGTCATTTCTATTTTTTCAACTGCGTTTTCATCTATTTTATTTATTAATTCTGTATATGAAAGCTCTTTGCTATCTTCTTTTTCATTTTTATTTGCTAATGCAAATGTAATAACTATTGTCGAAATTAATAATATAACTGTAAATATTGTATAATAAATTTTATCATTTTTTTTGTTTTCGTTGTTCTTCATTATATATACTCCCTTCTTATTTCTTTATCAATATAAAGAGGATTAACTTCTAATTCTGCAATTTCTCCACTTTTTATATTACTTCCTGTAACATCAACTATTGTATGATACATTCCGTATTGTTCCTATTATATTGTACCTTTTTTCATTAATTATAGCCGTTAATTTTTGTTTTTTAAAAATACTTTTTAGTTCATGAACAGCTCTTCTTAATTTATCTCTTACTCTAAACATATCTGTTTTTTGAGTTACATTATATCCATCTATATATCCAGTTGGTAAAATTGCTATTTTGGTTTCTTTTTTGGTTTTATAGCTATTTAGATAACTTATGTTAAATTTCTCAGGCACAGTTCTTACTTCTGCAATGCTTATTTCTAATTGCCCTATTTTCTTAAGTCCTATATTATTCTCTGAACAAACTCTGCCAGTAAAGGCTGAACCTATTCTTGCTGAATTTAAGCACATTTCAGGATAATTAAGAATTGCTGGTGAATTGCATATATGCTGTAATTTTATTTCTATATCATTCTCTTTTAAAGTTTTTAGTACATTCATAAAATTATTAAATTGCTCTATTGTGTGCTTATTTTTTTTGTAATATGCGCAAGAAAAGTGTGAAAATATGCCTTCTATATTTACGTTATTTTTTCTTAATTCATTTACATTTTGTATAATACTTTTTGTATCTGTGTATAAAAAACCATATCTTCCAAATCCTGTATCTATTTTTATGTGTGCTTTAATATTATACCCTTTTTTAGATAGTTCATTTACAATACTTGCATTTTCGTTTGAATCTATTGTAATTGTAATGTTGTTTTTAATTGCTTCTTCAATTTCGCTTTCTTCATTTAATGCTGATAACATTAATATTTGTATGTTTTTCTCTTCTTTTCTAAGAATTAACGCTTCTTCAAGAGTTGCTACTGCAAAATATGTTATTCCATTATCTTTTAGAATTTCAGCATATTTTTTTAAGTCCAAACCATATCCATTTCCTTTTACTACTGCTATTATAGTGTAGTCTTTGTTTTTGGATATTTGCTTGGTATATTCTTGAACTCTATTTATATTATGCTTTAAATCTTCTCTATTCACAATTAATTGCTTCAAATTATTTTCCTCTTTCTTTTAATTTGTTTTTTATTCCTGCAATTTTTTTGTATAGTTTTTCACTTATTTTGTACATTTTATATGTTAATGGTTTGTAGTTTATATATAGTTCACCAATAAATTCGGTAAACTCAGCATTAAAGCCCTTTTTGAATCTATATAATCCATATTGTGGATGACTCTCATCTACTACTCCTACAACTCCTCTAAAATCGTACATTTCTTTTTTATGTTCTATTGAATATTTAATCATGTCCCATTGAAGCAGATAGTTTGGCATTAGGTTTCTATGCTCATTACTACTTGCACCATACAAATACCAAATTTTGTTTCCATATATTATATCTATAATTCCTGATATTGGCTCTCCTTCTTGAGTATATGCCATCATAAGTTTTAAATGTTCAGGTGCTAGCTCATCATACATTTTTTCAAAATATGATAAAGGTCTTATCATAAAGTCGTCTCTTTTTCCTGTTACTTCCATTATTTTATGAAAGTCTTTTAAATCCTCTCTTGTTCCTTCTTTTATAACAACACCTTTCTTAGTTGCTAACCTCACATTATATCTAGTTTTTTGATGAAATGCTGCAAAAATTTCTTCCTCTGTTTTTCCTTTTAGGTCTAGTCTGAAAACATATCTTGGTTGTATTCCTTCGCTAAAGTCTTTTGCGTCATCTTTGATTTTAAAGCCTAGATTTATGGCTATTTTTCTAAATTCTAAGTCATCACTTTTTATGTCTGGTTCCCATTTTAGTGTAAATGCCTTATATTTTTTAGCTAATTCTTTTAAGCCATTTGTTAAATCTTTTAAAACTTTTTCATCATGTATATCACAGATTGGTCCTCTTGAAACATACATAAAGTTGCCAAATATCGGTATTTTTCTTATCAAAACACTTATAGCTCCTACAATTTCATTGTTTTCATTTTTTGATAAAACTATTTCATTTTTCCATGCTTGTTTTACTTTTCCCCATTCAATAGATTGTTGAAAATTGCATCTTTCGTTGTTTTCTAAAAACTCTTTATATGCTTTTTTATCATTTTCTGTTAAAATTTGCATTTATTTTTATCCTTTCACTTTATATTGGTTTTTATAAATCTAATTCAATCTTACGCCCTGTTGGTATGTATTGTCTGTATTTAACATGTCCCATATCAAGAAGTTTTTTTGATACTTTTACACTATCTGTATCAGCATATTTATCTGATTTATATATTACCTCTTTTATTCCTGATTGAATTATTGCTTTAGCACATTCATTACATGGAAATAATGCAACATATACTCTGCTATTTTTTAGGGTTGTCCCTGTATAATTTAGTATTGCATTTAATTCTCCATGGCATACATAAGGATATTTTGTTTCTGTGTATTCTCCTTCTCTTTCCCATGATATTTCATCATCTGAACAACCTTTAGGAAAGCCATTATATCCTATTGATAAAATTTTATTATCATCACTTACTATGCAAGCTCCTACCTGTGAATTTGGGTCTTTACTTCTTTCACCTGAAAGAAGTGCAACACCCATAAAATATTCATCCCAGCCTATATAATCTTTTCTTTTTGGCATATTTTCCTCCAACTAAATTTTACTATATTTTTTCTAATGTTGTTCCATCTTTGCTATCTTTTACTGTGTATCCATAAACTTTAATTTTATCTCTTAACTCATCTGATAATGCCCAATTTTTTTCCTGTCTTGCTAAGTTTCTTTGTTCTAATAGTTTTTGTACATCTTCTGGTATTTCTTCTCTTTTAACCTGAACAGGTTCTTCTATTTTTATACCTAGTATCTTATCAAAATCTAATAATAAATCAGCTAATTTTTTTGACTTTACTGGATTTTTAACTACATCCCAAACTACGCTCATAGCTACTGGCATATTTAGGTCATCATTTAATGCTTCTAAAAATCTTGTTTTATATTCTTGTATTAAGCTTTCTCCTACATCTTCTGTTCCTTCTTTATGTTTTACATAACCATCTTTTAACTTAATTAGTGAATTTTGGCTATTGGCTAATCCTTCCCAAGTAAAGTTTAATTTATTTCTATAATGTGCTGTAAAACATAACATTTTATAGCTTAATGGATCATATCCCCTATCTATTAAATCTTGAACTAAGTATGTATTTCCTAAGCTTTTAGACATTTTTCCACCATCTATAAGTAAAAAGTCGCAATGCATCCAAAATTTTGCTGGTATTTTTCCTGTGCAACCTTTGCTTTGTGCAATTTCATTTTCATGGTGAGTTGGAACTAAATCAATTCCTCCTGTGTGAATGTCAAAAACTTCTCCTAGATATTTATTGCTCATTGTAGAACATTCTATATGCCATCCTGGATAGCATAAGCCCCATGGACTTTCCCATTTCATTATATGGTTTTCTGGTGCTTTAATCCAAAGTGCAAAGTCATAAGGATTTCTTTTTTCCTCATCTACTTCAACTCTTGCTCCTGCTTTTTGATTACGTAAATCTATTCCTGATAGAATTCCATATTTATCTAGTTTTGAAACATCAAAATAAATTGCTGTTGAAGTTTCATAAGCATAGCCATTATCCATTAATTTTTGAACATATTTTATCATATCTTCTATATGCTCTGTTGCTTTACATATTATTTCTGGCTTATCTATGTTTAACCTTTCAAAATCTTCAAAGAATTTTTCTGTATAGTATGCTGCTATTTCTAATGGAGTTTTCTTTTCCTCTCTTGCTGCTTTTAACATTTTGTCTTCTCCTTCATCTCCATCAGACACTAAGTGTCCTACATCTGTTATATTCATGGCATGTTTTAATTCGTACCCGTTATACTTAAGTACTCTTCTTAAAGTATCCATAAATATATATGATTTCATGTTTCCTATACTAGCATCTTTATATACTGTAGGTCCACAGCTGTAAATTCTAACTGTATTGCCTTCTAATGGCTTAAATTCATCTTTTGTTCTAGTTAATGTGTTATAAAACTTTATACTCAAATTTTATTCCTCCTAAAAATCGCCAAAGAGGCAGATATAAATCTGCCATATTAGCTTTATCTTATTGTTTTAATTTCTTCTTGTTACATTCTCAATAATATATCCCCCACCTGTAGTATTATTGCCTGTTGTAGTATTATTACCTATTGTATTATTGCCTCCTACAGTATTTTCGTTTGTATTATTTCCTGTGGTGTTTCCACCTGTAGTATTTTCATTTGGTTTTGGATCTTCAGGTTCTGTTGGATTTTCTGGTTCTTCTGGTTCTTCTGGTTTTTCTGGTTTTTCTGGTTCTTCAGGTTTTTCTGGTGTTATTGGAGCTAAATGTACATTACAATAATCACTAATTAACATATATTGTGCATCAGTTGCCTTAGTCCAATCTCCAGTTTCAGTGTCTGGTCTTGTAATAAACACTTTTGTTTGTCTATTTGTACAATAGTTTCCTGCTAATAATCCTGTATCTAAGCATACATCTATCGCAACGTGACAAGTACATTCTTCTGTTGGTGCTGTTCCTTTTATAAAGTTTTCTGTATATACTTGATTTCCTCTTGGATCGTTCTCACAGAATATTGTTGCTAATTTTCCTGAGCATTTACAAATTCTTGCTGTTGTAACATTACTTGGCTTTGTATCTGAGAATTTTGCTTTAGGTAATCCAACATGAATTTGTTCCATTACTCCGTCCCAAATTTTACCTGATGGGTTTCCATTATATGCTACATATTCATTTGTATCATATCCAAACCAAGTTGCTGCTGTATAGTATGGTGTAAATCCGCAAAACCATCTGTCATAATCATCATTTGATGTTCCTGTTTTAACACCTACGCTTATTCCTGAAATTGCAGCATATCCGCCTGCACCTGACCTTACAACCTCTGTTAATATTTCTTTTATAATATATGCTGTAGCAGATGACATTACTGTTCTTGATTCTTGATTTTTTTGTAATATCACATTTCCATTTGAATCTACTACTTTTGTATAGAATGTTGGCTCAATATATACTCCATCATTTGCTATTGCTGAATAAGCAGCTGCCATTTGTAATGGGCTTGCTTCTATACTTCCAAGAGCCATTGTCATATTGATTTGTCCTTCTGAAATAGGTGTTATTCCTACATTTCTTAAAAACTCTGCTGATTTATCTGTTCCTATATCATTTATTGCCTTTAACATTGGTATGTTCTTTGATTGAGCAATCGCATACCTAACTGTTGTTAATCCCATATATGAATATCCATAATTCTTATATCCTGCTAGTTTTCCTGTATAGTATGGAATATCATCATAAACAGAACCTGCTGTGATTATTCCATTATCAATTCCTGGGCACAAAACAGCTAAAGGTTTTGCAGATGAACCCGGTTGTCTATAGCTTTGTGTTGCTCTGTTTAATCCAAATGCTGTTGTTTTTTCTCCTATTCCACCAACTGTTGCAAGCACATAACCTGTTTTGTGATCCATAAGTACCATGGCTGTTTGTGCAGTTTTTGGATTTCCATCATCATCTTTTTGTGTTTTTGAATATATAATATATTTGTCTTTTTTTACTTCTTCTTCCATAAGTTGTTGTATGTCTGTTTTTTGTGTTGTGTATATTGTAATTCCGCCACTTTTAACATAGTAATCTGTATATTCATCTGTCCATCCATTTTTTTCTTTCAAATCTTTTTTTACTTGATTTATAGCTGCATCTGTATGGTAAGAATATATTGTTTGTGTAATTGTACCTTTATTAAATGCTAATCCATTATCAACTTCTGCAATTGCAGTTTTATATTCTTCTTCTGTTATTGCTGCTTTATGCTGTGGATTTGATTTGCCTAATTCATACATTTTTTCAATAACTGTTTTTGTTCTCTTTTTAATTTTCTCTATGTCTTTTTCATCTGTTGAAAATGGTTTGTAATAGTTTGGTCCATCATTAATTCCTGCTAGAAATGCACTTTCAGCTAAGCTTAAGTCTTTAGCACTTTTGCTGAAATAATAGTTTGATGCAACTTCTACTCCAAATGATCTTCCACCTAAGAATATTAAGTTTAAATATAATTCTAGTATTTGTGATTTTGATAATTCTTTTTCTAGGTAATATGCTCTTGCCATTTCTCTAACTTTTCTTTTCCAGTTGTCTTCTTTATCTGATGTTAAGTTTTTTACTAATTGTTGTGTTATTGTACTTCCTCCAAAAGATGATTTACCTCTATTTAATACATAAGTTACTGTTGCAGCTCCTGTTCTTTTAATATCAACACCTTGATGTTCATAAAATCTTTCATCCTCAATCGCAACAAAAGCTTTAGGAAGGTATGCTGACATTTCTGAAATAGATATGTTTTCCCTATTTTCATCTCCACTCAATACTGCACAAATATTACCATCAATATCTTTAGCTATTGAGTTTTCACCTTTAATTACTACATCTTCCATATTTAATTTTGCTTCTTTAAAGATTCCATATATTTTTCCAGCAGCTATTCCAGCAGCTACGATTATGGCTAAAAGAATAACTAAAATTGTGATTTTAATTATTTTTCTAAGTTTAGTATTTTTTCTTTTTGTTTTTATTTTGTATTTTTTTGTTTGTTCCATATCGTCTTTATTTTCTGGTATTCTTTTAGTTTGTTTTTTTGTATTTTTACTTCTTTCTCTCATATTTTTTCCTTTCTAAAGGCTTTTTACCTTTAAACATGATTCTTTAACATTATATTACATTTAACAATAAATTTCAAGAAAAATCTTCTAAAATATCGTTCTGGTTTGTTACCATTTTTGCTCCTTGTTTTATGAGTTCATTTGTGCCGAATTGAGGTAGTGCTGTTTATATTACCGTGGAATTGCATAAATGTTTTTCCCTTGTTCTAATGCAAAATCTGTTGTAATAAAAGTGCCACTCTTTTTGCTTGCCTCTACTACTAAAACTCCTGCTGATAAGCCACTTATAATTCTATTTCTTGCAGGGAAATTCATTTTATCTGGCTTTGTTCCTACAACATATTCCGTTATTATTGTGCCATTTGTTTTTACTATATCTTGATATATTTTTCTATTTTCTTCTGGATATATGATGTCTAATCCTGTACCTATCACTGCTATTGTAGGTTTTCCAGCCTCAATAGCTCCAATATGTGCACAAGCGTCTATTCCTTTGGCAAGCCCAGATACTATATTTATGTTATGTTTTGATATATTATACGCAAACTGTTTGGCTATCATTTTACCATAGCTACTGCATAATCTACTTCCTATAATAGCAATCGAAGAATTATTTAAAGTGTTTTCATTTCCAACCAAATATAATACTACAGGCGGGTCGTAAATATTTCGTAAATTATATGGATATTTTTTATCATTTATTGTTATCATTTTTATGCCGTGTTTTTTCATATATTCCATATATTTTTCCAAATTTTCTTTATATTCATTATTCATTACTATTTTTATTTGTTCTTGAGTTAATGTTTCTTTTAACTCGTTTTCGTCTAAGCTCCATATATTTTCTGGAGTTTCATATTTTTCTAACAATTTGTATTGTGCTTTTGCACCAATTTTATTTATTCTTGAGAACCAAATCCAATATTTATTCAAATATTATACTTCCTTTCAGTTCTCCCCTTATTTTAATTTTGCAGTAAAATGTCGCCTCTATTTTGCTGCTTTTATTACATTTGTCATAAGCATTGCTATTGTCATTGGTCCAACTCCTCCTGGAACTGGAGTTATATAACTTGCAATCTTTTCAACATTTTCAAAATCTACATCTCCACAAACCTTGCCTTGTTCATTTCTATTAATTCCTACATCTACAACAACAGCCCCTGGTTTTACCATATCTTGTGTTACAAATTTTGTTTTTCCTATTGCTACAATAAGTATATCTGCTTTTCTTGTTATTTCTTCCAAATTCTTTGTTTTTGAATGGCATATTGTAACAGTTGCATTTTTATTTAATAAACAATGTAGCATTGGTTTTCCAACAATATTGCTTCTTCCTATTATAACTGCATTTTTGCCTTCTATTGGAATATTATATTCTTCTAATAATTTTATAATTCCAAAAGGAGTGCAAGACACAAAGGTTTCTTGTCCTAATGCTAATTTTCCAACATTTATTGGATTAAACCCATCAACATCTTTCTCCGGAATGATTGTTCTAAATGCCTCATTTATATCTAAGCCTTTTGGAACAGGGCTTTGCAATAATATACCATGTATATCATTTCTATTGTTTAGTTTTTTTATTGTATCTAGTAGTTGTTCTTGTGTAGTGTCCTCGCCCATGTTAATTTCTTCATAATCAATACCTAGTTCCTCACAAGCCTTGCTTTTATTTCTAACATATATTTTAGAAGCATTGTCATCTCCTACCATAATAACTGCAAGCTTTGGTTTAATATTTCTTTCTTTCAATTCTGCTACTTTTCCTTTTAAATTTTCTCTTGTTTTTTTTGCTGTTTCTTTACCATCTAGAATAATTGCCATAAATTCCTCCTTAATTCTAAGACATTATATCATTAAATGGTTGAAAATGGAAGATATATGTTACTTTATTTCACTTTTTTATTAAAAGATATTTACGAACAAGTGTGTTGTATGATATAATATATTTTGAATTTATTTTTTTACTTTTACGAGGAGGAAAAATGTTTAAATTAGTATCAGATTATAAGCCTACTGGTGATCAACCACAGGCAATAGATAAATTAAGTAAAGGTATTTTAGAAGGTAAAAAGTTTCAAACGCTATTGGGTGTAACAGGCTCACGGAAAGACATTTACAATGGCAAACATTATTCAGCAAGTTCAAAAGCCTACTTTAGTTTTGGCTCATAATAAAACTTTAGCTGGTCAGCTTTATTCAGAATTTAAAGAATTTTTCCCTGAAAATGCTGTTGAATATTTTGTTAGCTATTACGATTATTATCAACCTGAAAGCTATATACCTCAATCAGACACTTATATTGAAAAGGATGCCTCTATAAATGATGAAATAGATAAATTAAGACATTCTGCAACTTTATCTTTATTTGAAAGAAAAGATGTTATAATAATTGCCTCTGTTTCTTGTATTTATGGTTTAGGTGATCCGGAAGATTATCAAGAACTCATGATGTCTATTCGTCCTGGTATGAATAAGTCTAGAAATGATGTAATGAAAAAATTAGTTGAAATGCAATACTCTAGAAATGAAATGGATTTTAAAAGGGGTACTTTTAGAGCAAAGGGCGACATCTTAGAAATATATCCTTCAAATACTGGTGAAAGTGCTATGAGGCTTGAGTTTTGGGGTGATGAAATTGAAAAAATTACAGAAATTAACCCTCTAACACGGAAAGCCTATTGGCGTTAGAGCTCATGCTCTTATTGGTCCTAATTCACACTATGCTACTTCTGAAAATAAGTTAAAAGGTGCTATTACAACCATTGAAGCCGAGCTTGAAGAAAGAATTAAATATTTCAAGAGTCATAATAAATTAATTGAAGCTCAAAGGATTGAAGAAAGAACAAATTTTGATATTGAAATGCTTGTTGAGACTGGCTTCTGCCAAGGTATTGAAAACTATTCAAGACATATTAGTGGTAGAAAACCTGGTTCTGCGCCATACACTCTTTTTGATTATTTTCCAAAAGATTTTTTACTACTTATTGATGAGTCTCATGCTACTATACCTCAAGTTAGAGCAATGTATAATGGAGATAAGGCAAGAAAAGATTCACTAGTTAATTATGGTTTTAGACTTCCTTCTGCTTATGATAATAGGCCTTTAAAATTCAATGAATTTGAAGGAAGGATTAATCAATGTATATTTGTAAGTGCTACTCCTGCTGATTATGAAAAGGAACATTCTGTTCAAACGGTTGAGCAAATTATTCGTCCTACTGGGCTTTTAGATCCTAAAATTATTGTAAAACCTGCTACTAACCAAGTGGACGACTTGATAAATGAGATAAGAGAGCGTGTAGAAAAACATGAAAGAGTTTTAGTAACTACACTTACTAAAAAAATGGCTGAAGATTTAACAGCATATCTAAAAAGTCTTGACATCAAGGTAAATTATATGCATTCAGACATTAAAGCACTAGAAAGAATGGAAATTATACGTAATTTAAGATTAGGTGAATTTGACGTTTTAGTTGGAATTAACCTTTTAAGAGAAGGATTAGATATTCCTGAAGTTTCTTTAGTTGCAATCTTAGATAGCGACAAAGAAGGTTTCTTGCGTTCCGAAAGGTCTCTTATTCAAACAATAGGTAGAGCAGCAAGAAATGTTAATGGTACTGTTATTATGTATGCTGATGAATTAACTGATAGCATGGAAAAAGCAATTTCAGAAACAAATAGACGTCGTGAAATACAAATCGCATATAATAAAGAACATGGAATTACTCCTAAAACAATAAATAAAGGAATTCGTGAGGCTATTAAGGCTACAATCTTAGAGGATGTAAATTCAAAATATCAAATAAATAAAGAAGAATCTGTAGAAAATATTATAAACAGTTTAACTGATGAAATGCTTAAATATGCTGCAAATATGGAGTTTGAAAAAGCAGCTGAACTACGTGATAAAATAAAAGAATTAGAAAAACTTATGTAAAAAAAGCTCAATAGTTATTTTGTTAACTATTGAGACTTTTTATTTGAGCTTCTCCAGCACCCATATTAAATGATAAACTTTCAGTTTGTAATTCTTCATTATCGAATTTAACATCTTGATCAGAGAAAGTAGTACAATAATCGTTATCATTGTTTTTATTTTGATATAATTTCTTTTATTTTTTCTATTGCATCTTCAACTTTACATTCTTCTACAGTGTCTTCTTTTCTTAGTTTTATTTCTAATATATCATCTTTTATTTTTTTGCCTATTGTTATTCTTACAGGGATTCCTATTAAGTCCATATCATTAAACTTTACTCCTGGTCTTTCATTTCTGTCATCTAATATTGTATCAATTCCTTGCTCGTTTAGTTTATTGTATATTTCTTCTCCCACACTTAGTTGTTTTTCTTCTTTTGGATTTATTACAACTATTGCAACTTTATATGGAGCAAGGTTTATTGGCCAAATTATTCCTTTTTCATCATTATTTTGTTCAACAACTGCTGAAATAATTCTTTCTATTCCTATTCCATAGCTGCCCATTATTACTGGATGACTTTTGTTTTCGCTATCTAAATATGTTAGTCCTAGACCTTCTGCATATTTTGTTCCTAGCTTGAATGTATTTCCAACTTCTATTCCCTTTTTGAAGAATAATTTTCCACCACATTTTGGGCAAGTATCGCCTTCTTTTACATTTACTATGTCTCCAACCATATCATATTTAAAATCTTTAACATTGGCATTTATATAATGGTAATTTTCTTTATTAGCACCACAGCAAAAGTTTTTCATGTTTAGTATTTCATTATCAATAACAATTCTGCAGTTTAATCCTATTGGTCCTGTGTATCCTGGTACTGCATTTGAAGTTGCAATTAATTCATCATTTGCAAAGCCCATTTCACTTGCTCCAAGTAGTTTAAGTACCTTTGTTTCATTTAATTCTCTATCTCCCCTTATGAATAATATAACTAATTTACCATCTATATTCATAAGCATTGCTTTTACTGTTTTCTTAATATCTAAATTCAAAAACTTACATACTTCTTCAATAGTATGTTGGTTTACAGTTTCTACTAGTTGAAGTTCTTTTTCTTCTTCATTATCTATTTCCTTGGTTGCATTTGGGCTAATTTCCATATTTGATGAAAAATCGCATTTATCACACATTACAAGTACATCTTCTCCAATATTTGTTATTGCTTGAAATTCTTCTGATAATAATCCTCCCATAAGTCCTGTATCTGCTCTTACTACTGTATAGTCAAGACCTATTTCCTGGAATATCTTGTGATATGCTTCAAACATTTTCTTATAAGATTCATCTAAGCCTTCTAAATCTTTATCAAAGCTGTATGCATCCTTCATTGTAAATTCTCTTGTTCTAATTAATCCTAAACGAGGTCTCATTTCATCTCTAAATTTAGGTCCAATTTGATATGTTGTAAAATGCAAATCTCTATATGATTTTACTTTGCTTAATGCAGATATTGCAAATAGTTCTTCATGAGTTGGTCCTAGCGCATAATCTCTATTATATCTATCTTTTAGCTTAAACATACTAGGTCCAAAAGCATTTTTTCTACCTGTTTTTTCAAATACTTCCATTGGTAGTAGTGATGGCATTCTTACTTCACTTGCTCCAGCTTCATTCATGTGTTTTCTTACAATTTTTTCAATGTTTTTTGCAGTTTTTTCACCTAAGGGCATTTTTGCATATATACCATTTCCAATCTTCTTTATCATTCCACTTTTTACTAGCAGCCTTCCACTTGTTGAATCTTCATCTGCTATGTTTTCTTTAATTGTGTAGAAAAAATCTTTGCTTAATCTCATTTTCAATCACTCTCATTCTTTTTTAAAATATCTTAAATAATACTACAAAACTATACTTTTTGTCAATATGTTTTATATTATTTTTTTAATAAAATAAAAACCGCTATATTTTTCAATATAACGGTTTTGTCTGGTGGCTCGAACGGGAATCGAACCAGTGACACGGGGATTTTCAGTCCCCTGCTCTACCAACTGAGCTATCGAGCCAAATTATCATATTAAAAAAATGGCGACCCGGAACGGGCTCGAACCGTCGACCTCTAGCGTGACAGGCTAGCGTTCTAACCAACTGAACTACCGGGCCAAAAAAATGGTGGGCGCAATAGGGCTCGAACCTATGACCTCCTGCTTGTAAGGCAGATGCTCTACCAGCTGAGCTATGCGCCCATTTCTTCGACGAAAATAAGTATACTATCTTTTTTGAATTCTGTCAATACTTTTTTCAAAATTTCTTAAATTTTTTGTAATTCTCTATCGAAGTATATTGTAATTTTAGTTATTCTTCTTGATTTTCTTTGTTTTTATCAATTATATCGTCAATTACAATCTGTTCGTTTTCATCTAATCTATACCTTGGAAGTTCTGGTAATTCGTCCAAATTTGATATTCCAAATGTTTTTAAAAATTCTTCTGTTGTTTGATATACTGTTGGTTTCCCTGGTAAATCTGATTTTCCTGCATCTTCTATTAGATTATATTCTAATAATTTATATATTGTTGCATCTGAATTTACTCCCCTTATGCTTTCTATCTCAGCTCTCGTTATTTTAGGGTTATATGCAATTATTGCAAGTGTTTCCATTGCAGCATTTGAAATGTTAGGTTTTGCTCTATTGTCAAGCAATGGATAAATATAATCATAATACTCTTTTTTACTACATAGAGTATATCCACTTTCTACTTTAATAATTTCTATGCCCCTATTTGCTTCTTGAAAATCTGCTTTCATGCTTTCTATTATTTGAATAATATCTTCCTCTGGTAATTCTAATGCTGAAATTAATTCTTTTATTTCAACAGGTCTACCTGATGCAAATAATATTGCTTCTATTATTGCTTTCATTTTATCTATTTCCATTGTTTCCACCTTTTTTATGTTAAATTTTTAGTTTGATTTTTCTTTAATTGTTTTACGTTTTGGTCTCTTAAATGAACTATTTCCTTCATAAGGTCTTTTGTAAGCTCACTTGCTTGTTCCTTATCTTTTACTTCTTCTTTAAGTTTTGAATAGTCTATTGGCTTACCTATGTTTACAATTACTTTTGTAAATGGTTTAAAGCTGCCTTGTATTCCTATTGGAATTATTGGCTTGCCTGCTGTTGCAGCAATTAACACTGCGCCATTTTTAGGTTTTATTCCTTTTGCCATTCCATTTCTAGTTCCTTCTGGGAACATTAGTAATAGCTCATTTCTTTTAAGTAATGTTAGTGATATTTTAATTGCCTGCATATCTGCTTTGCCTCTTTTTACTGGATATATTCCAAATAAATCGGCAATCCAGCATAAAAAGCCATTTTTGAAAAGTTCTTCTTTTGCAAGTACATTTACTTTTCTTTTAAACATTGCAACAATAACTGCTGCATCTAAATTACCTACGTGGTTTGGGCAAAGTAAAGCACCACCATCCTTTGGTAGGTTTTCTTTTCCAACAATTTTAGGTCTGTATAGTATTATTGCAAATATTTTAAAGATAAATTTTATAATTACTCTCATATTACTTTCTCTTTTCCTCTATAATTTGAATAACTTTTTCTTCAACTTCTTCTATTGTCATATTTGTTGTATCTATAACTATGCTATCTGGAGCAAGCTTTAATGCTCCTATTTCTTTGTGTTTATCGTTATAATCTCTTTTTCTAATATTATCTAAAACCTCTTCATAAGTTATGTCTATACCTTTTTCTTGCATTTCTAGTAATCTTCTTCTTGCTCTTTCTTCTTCAGATGCATCTAAGTAGATTTTTACATCTGCATTTGGAAATACATATGTGCAAATGTCTCTGCCTTCCATTATTACATCTTTGCCTTCTGCTAGCTTTCTTTGAAGGTCAACCATTTTAAAACGTACCTCTTTTATTGAAGATACTGGAGATACTACTTTTGTAACATCTTTTTCTCTTATCTTTGTAGTTACATCTTCCCCATTTAAATATATTTTATCTCCAAGTGGTGTATTCTCTATTTCTATTGAAATGTTATCTAAAAGCTCTATTACCTTTTTTTCATCAATAATATCGTCTTTAATAGCATTTGCTCTTAGAGCTGCTAGTGCTACACATCTATATGTGCTTCCTGTATCTACATTTATTAGTCCAAGTTTATTTGATATATTTTTTGTTACTGTTCCTTTTCCACTGCCTGCTGTTCCATCTATTCCTACTACAAATCCCATTATTCTTCTTCCTCTCCTGGTTTGCATATTCCTTTTGCAAGTATTTGCACTTCATCTACGTTCATTGCTGTTAAGTTTTCAATTTCTTTTATACATTTTTTCTTGAAACTTTGCAATGATGATACAATGTTAAACCCATACACTAGTATAATTTCTATATATATTTTTACACCTGTTTGTGTTTTTTCAATCCTGGTTCTGTTAATTTTATATATTGCATCTACACTTGCTGCTAGATGTGCTATTATATCTTTAAGTACGCCATCTGATATTGTGTAATTTCCTAAATAACTAAAGGTTGGCCTTATTATAGATTTCTCTGAAATGTATGGTTTTGCATCTTTTCCTTTTGATTTGAAAATTTGCAAAGGATCTAAAATATATCCTGAAAAATCTTTTTTAATTTCAAATGTTGGAACTGGAATAACATGTTTTCCTTCAACCATTCTCATTCTTTTTGCTTCTTCCATCTCTTGCTCTGTTGCAACATCTGTTATGTATATTGTTTTTTCAAGTTCTGGAAGTTCTAAGTTAGTTCTAATTTTTTCTATCATACCATCTGAAGTTCCTAAGATAAGTAAGCTTTCAGGTTTATACTTTCTAAAAGCCTTTTTAATTTCTTCAGCCTTTTCTTGGTTTAAAAACAAAGCTCCCTTTACTGTTTCAATCTTAGTTGGGGCTTTTTTAGCTGAAACCCCAGCAATAACCTCATTATCTTTAATCAAAAGTCCATCATCTATTATATACCTTATATTATACTCACTTGCCACCATCTGCGCCCTGTAACTTTTACCAGTTCCTGATGGTCCTACAAATGCATATACCTTTATTTTTGATTCAATATATTTATCAATTAACATATTATTACCTCGTTTAAAAGTATATCACAAAGTTTGAATAAATGCCATAAATTAGCATAAATTTTACAAAAATAAAAAGCCTTTGGCTGGCTTTTTATTTTTTCTCATTTATCAATTTCTCATAACATTTTCTACAAAGTGGCATATAGCAGTTATCTCCAACAAGTACATCTCCTGTTTTGTTTCCACCTTTAAAGTAGGTATATATTGCATTATCGCTGTGGCAGTTTTCGCATACAGCTGTGAGCATTTGAACATTGTCTGCCATACAAAGTAGGTCTCCCATTTTTCCAAAAGGTTTTCTTTCTGATGTTAAGTTAAGTCCTGATATAAAGAATTTTTTTCCGTTTTTTGCTAATTCATTAATACCTGCTACATCTCCATTTAAGAACTGAAATTCATCAATTACATAAACATCTGCATCATATTTTTTAATTTCATCAACGTTATTAATCTCAATAGCTCCTAGTTTATAGCCTTTTCTGCTAACAACCTCTTGTGTTGAAAATCTATCATCAAGCTTTGGTTTAAAAACCTTAACATCTTTCCCTGCTATTTGTTGCCTTTGTGCTTCATCTAAAATCTTTTGTGTTTTACCGCATTTCATTGGTCCTGTAAAAACATTAATATCTCCCACAACTAATACATCCCCTATTTTTAAAAAAATTGCTATGGATATTATATATATTAATTTGAATTTTGTAAAGAGTTTTTTGGATAATTTTGTAGAATTTCATATTACCTTATACCATGTATCTATATTATAAAAAAAGTTATACCAATTTCCTGTAAAATCGCCTTTTAAATTTCTCGTATGAAGTATGATATATGTGCTAAAATACAGGCTTATGAAGGGTTTTGTTTCGTAATATTCTTTTATGATATTTTCATATTCTTGTTTTAAAACTTCTTTATTTTCTATCTTTACAATCTTATCTATCTTGCTTTTTGTTTCTTCATCTTCAAAATATCTACTTATTTCTGGGGTTATTGGTACGGTTTCTTTTTTTAGAATTAAATCTGCTTTTGGATTTTTATAATTTTGTATATTAACTGTAATTTCATTTTCTTTTAATTGCTCTTGTATTGATTTTGCAATTTCTAAATCTTCTTTGTTTATAGATAATGTTAGAGTTTTCTTTTTTGGTTTTGTTCCTTCTGCATTTGTTTCTTTTTTGTAATTTAAATAACTTCCATATTCTAATGGAAATGATGCTACTTTGTATTTGTTGTTATATAAATCATATACTAATTTTTCCTTGTTTATTGCCTGTTCTATGGTTTTCTTTGTTTCTATATCTTTTATATTTTCACATGATATATAATAAAATTCTCTGCCAGTTATGGTTGTTTCATCAAAGCCTATTGTTCCTATATATTTCTCATAATTTGTATTTTGCGTTATTATTAAATCTACCTTTTCTCTTGTAAATGCATTATATAGCTCTGCTACTGTTTTGTATATTTTTATATTTAATGTCTGTTTTTCTCCCTTTAAAATTATATTTTGTGGATCTTGATGTACCACCTGATATTTTCCTGTTCCCATTGGCGTTTCTGTATTTTCTTTAATGATAGGGAAACATAGCATATACTCAAAAAAATCCACCTTTTCACTCAGGTGTATTTTAAATGTACTCTCATTTATTTTCTCTATTTTCTCTATTTGTTTTATGTTTTCCTTATATATTGAATCTGTTTCTTTTATTGTTTTTACTGTTTGCTCTATATCTTCTACTGTTATTTTTTCTCCATTTTGCCACGTTTTAGTCTCGCTTAGCTTAATTAAATATGTTAGTTCATCTAGCTTAGACCATTCTTCTGCAATTGCTGGTTTTGTGCTGAAGTCTAAATTTAAATCTATTAAAGGTTCATATATTAATTTATCTATTTCCTGAATTTCTATGCTTTTTGTTAATATTGGGTTAATTGTATCAAACTCGCTTATTCCAATATTTATTTCATTTGATATTTTTGTTTCTCTTGTTTGTGCTTGTACACCATTTTGTGCTTTATTGCCTTTAATGTAAACTATGTATATGCTTGATAAAATAAGCACCAGAATTATACATATAAATATTCTTTTTATATATTTTAAACTCATAATATGTTCCTCTCTTTTGCTAAACTAATAAAGACGGGGAATTTTGAACATAAAAACATGTTTCCGCCAAAATTCTCCGCCTCTATTTTTATCATCTATTTTCTAGACTCAATTATGAGTTTCATTCCTGTTCTATTTTCGCCTTCAACCTCTACTTCTGCAAAGGCTGGTATGCATACTAAATCTACGCCTGCTGGTGCTACAAAACCTCTTGCTATTGCTACTGCCTTTACCGCCTGATTTAAAGCACCTGCACCTATTGCTTGCATTTCTGCCTTGTTACTTTCCTTTACTAGTCCTGCAATTGCTCCTGCTACTGAATTTGGGTTTGATTTTGATGAAATTTTTAAAATCTCCATTATTTTTCCTCCTAAAAATATTTTTTTGTAACGTTATTTTTTATTTCATTTGTTACGATATATTTATATTATATTTTTAGTGTTTTGTCTATACATTTTTGGAAATTTCTGGAAGTTTTCATCGCGTGAAATACACTATTTTCTGCCTTTTCTACAATTTTATTCTATTTATTTTCTCTATTCGACAACTTTCGTCATTTATTTCTAAAATGCACCCTGTAAGAATTACATTTTTATCATCACTTACTTTGTATCTTTCTGGAAGTGTTGTTACAAATCTTTTTATTGAAGCTGATGGATCCATACCTATTACAGATTTTTTTGGTCCTGTCATTCCTATATCTGTAATATATCCTGTTCCATTTTCTAATATTTGCTCATCTGCAGTTTGCACATGTGTATGTGTTCCAAACACGCATGTAACTCTCCCATCTAAATAATATCCCATAGCTATTTTTTCGGCTGTTGCCTCTGCATGGAAATCTACTATTATTATATCTACTTTGTCTTTTATTTCTTTTATAATTTCATCTGCTTTTAAAAATGGGTTTTCGCTTAAAACTGCAATATCTACTCTACCTATCAAGTTAACTACCGCAATTTTTTTGCCATTTACTTCTTTTATTCTATATCCTGCACCTGGTACTCCAGCTGGATAATTTGCTGGTCTTACAATATTTTCATCTTCTATAAAGTTAAAAATTTCCTTTTTACCCCAAGTGTGGTTTCCCATTGTTACTACATCTACTTTAGATTTTTTTAAATCTTCATATATCTTTAAAGTTATGCCCATTCCATCTGCTGAGTTTTCTCCATTAGCAATAACAAAATCAATTTTGTTTTGATTTACATAGTTTGGAATTACTTCCTTTACTTTTTTTACTCCGCTATTTCCAACGATGTCGCCTATTATTAAAATTTTCATAGTTTGTCTCCTAACATATTTTTATTAAGTCAAAATTAATTTGGTCTGAACTTGCCATTATAAATTCTATGCCATCTATTTTTCCTTGTTTTGCATCTTTACCTGCTTCTCCATGTATATGCCCATATATGCAGGTTTTCACATTATACTTTTTCATTGTTTTTATAAAATTCATATCAAGTTTCTCATAGCCGTTAAATGGTGGATAATGCATGCATACTATTATTTCCTTATCTTCCCCATATTTTTGCACTCCATCTTTTAAAGATAATTCAAGTCTTAAGTTTTCTCTACGTATTATTTTTTCTGCATTTTCCTCTTGTTCTGACCAACCTCTTGTTCCTGCAATTATTTTATCTTCCCATAAAAAGCTATTGTTATATATAAAGTCTATGTTCTTGAAATTGTTTTCTTGCAAAAATTCTCTCATTTTTTTTAATGATTCCCACCAGTAATCATGATTTCCCTTTAGCAGTAATTTTGTTCCTGGAAGCTCGTTTAAATATTCAAAGTCCGCTTTTGCTTCGTTTATGTACATGGCCCAAGAAAAGTCTCCTGGTAGTAATACCAAGTCTTCTTCTTTTACTTTTTCTATCCAATTTTTTCTTATCTTTTTTTCATGATTTTCCCAGTTTACTCCAAATATATCCATTGGCTTATCTATACCAAGGGACAAGTGTAAATCTGAAATCGTATAAATTGCCATGCTAACCTCCTAATTTTAAATTTGGTACTGCATTTAAATCTAATTTGGATATTTTACCTTGTTTGTAATCATAGTACCCTGCTGCTGCTATCATTGCTGCATTATCTGTGCAAAGTTTAAGTTCAGGATAAAATATTTTTATATGTTCTTCTTCTCCTAGCTCTTGGAATTTTCTTCTTATATATGAATTTGCTGATACTCCACCGTGCAAGTACTACCTTTTTTATGCCAGTTTCATCTATAGCTTTTTTTACATTATCTATTAGCATTTCTGTTGTTGTTTTCTCAAAGCTTGCACATAAATCTGCTTTATTAATATCTGGTTCTTTGTGGTGTAAATTGATTACCGCTGTTTTAATTCCACTAAAACTAAAATTTAAGCCTTCTATTTTAGATTTTGGTAATTTTATATTAGCTTCTCCTTCATATGCTAATTTATCTATTTTAGGTCCTCCTGGATAGCCTAAGCCGATTACCCTTGCAACCTTATCATAGCTTTCTCCTATAGCATCATCTTTAGTTCTTCCAATAATTTCATAATCTGTATAGTCATTTATTTTTACTAAATGAGTATGACCACCTGAAATAATTAAACATAAAAAAGGTGGTTCAAGCTCTGGGTATGTAATATAATTTGCTGCTATATGTCCTGCTATATGGTTTACACCAACAAGTGGCTTATTAGCCGCATATGCTAAACCTTTTGCATATGATACCCCTACAAGTAAAGCTCCAACTAAACCTGGTCCATAGGTACAACATATAACATCTATATCATCAATTCCCATATTAGCTTGTTTCAAAGCCTCTTTTACCACTTGATTAATAACTTCAACATGGCATCTTGATGCTATTTCTGGAACTACTCCTCCATAAAGAGTATGTATATCTATTTGTGAATTTATTACATTTGATAATACTTTTCTTCCATTTACTACAACTGCTGCTGATGTTTCATCACAGCTTGATTCAATTCCTAAAACTACTATATCTTTCATAATTTACCTTCCTTAAGTATTTTATCAATATTAATTAATTTTGTCAATATATAAAATAAAAACCCCCACCTACTATTCAGTAGGTAGGGGGCTGTTCTTAGGTTTCGTCGATTGCACGCCATGTTTCAATGGCCAGCCGTTCGGCATATGTACCGCAGGAAGGAACTTCTTTTGTCTCATGCTTTATGTAGGCAACCTGGGTATCCAAAAGAACTCCAAACTTTAAAGCATCTTGCCAGGAAATTTCAGCTTCAAATAACTTTCCGTTATGTGAAGCAGACACCACGGTGATTGTTACACCATCCTGTTTTGAAAACTTCTTGATCTCTGACTTGTAAAGCTTGGTCTTTAAACTCCACTGGCCTCTTTTTGCTGCCTCCATTTCCCGTCTGCGAATATTCTCTGCACGGCTCGTGAATTCATTCATTTTTGCATGTCTCCTTTGAACGTTTTATTTAGAAATAAGCAAAAAGCTATTCCAATATATATTTTACCACATTATGTAACTTTTGTAAAGTTTCGGCCTACCTAATTCCAGCTTATTATCTAAGCTTACATCTTATACTCTTTTTCTAGTTTTTCTGTTAAATATAATTTTGATATTATTTTCAGTTCTTCTATTGATTCTTTTGGTACTTGGAATGAGTATATCTTCTTTGCGTCTGATAATATTATATACCTTATTGCGTCTTTTGTTGTTTCGCTCATATCTATTGCACCTTTATCCTGTTTACCACATGCCGTGCATTTAAAGCCATTATCTCGTATACTAAATTTTGTAAGATTTTCTTTTTCTTTGCAAGTTTTACATTCCTCAATTTCTGGCCTATAACCTATTATAGATAAAAGCCTTAGCCTAAATATTGAAGTTACAAATTCTAGGTCTTTATCTGTATTTGATATTACATACAATGTATTTAAATATAGTTGAAGTATCTTATAATTATTTTGATTTTCTGTTGTTACATCATTTATTATTTTTGTTATATATACTGCATATTTTAATTTATCTAAGTCTGTTCGAATATTATAGAATAGCTCTATTGTCTCGCATGAATTCATGCTATAGTTTTCTCCACCTTTGTATAGCATATAGTCCCCAAAACACAAAAATTGAGTGCCTGCCATTAGAAGGCTTTTGGGCCTTCTACTACCTTTTGCAACGCACTCTATTTTTCCCATATTGGGTGTTAAAATTGTAAGCATTTTGTCAAAATCAGACATAATTTTTTCAGCAATTATTATTCCCTTTGTTTTGACAGTTTTCATATTCCTTCACCTTTATTATTTTTTCTATATCTTGTACTTGCTTAAATTCTAAAAATGTGTCTATATTCCCTGTGTTTTTAAATGTATTCCAAGCAATTTGTGTTATCATCTTATACTTGCCCTCCTTTGTTATTTACTTAAAAATATTTTTTGTAATTAAAAGATTTTTATACTGTTATTTTAGTTTAAATTTGCTAACTATACTATTGCTATCTTGCCAATTTTCTTTTACTTTTACCCATATTTTTAGGTTTACTTTTGTTCCAAAGCTTTTTTCCATATCTTGCCTTGCATACATTCCAATTTTCTTTAGCATACTTCCATTTTTTCCAATTATTATTCCTTTATGCGATTCTCTTATTGTATATATAATGGCTTCTATATCGTATATATCCTCATTTTTAGCTGTTTTTCTGTGTTTCATTTTTTGTGTTTCTACATATATTCCATGTGGCACTTCTTCATCTAAAAGCTTTAATGCTTTTTCCCTTATAATTTCTTCAGCAATTTGTCTTTCTGTTTGGTCTGTATATTCGTCTACATCATAGTACATTGGTCCTTCTGGAAGTATTTTTTCTATTTCTTCTAGAATTACTTCTGTGTTTTCATTTTCTAAACTGCTAACTGGTATTATTGCTTCAAAATTATATTCGTTTTTATACATTTCAATTATTTTTAATAATTTTTCCTTTTCTACAAGGTCAATTTTGTTTATAACCAAAATTGTTTTTTCTTTTAATTCTTTAATCTTATCTAAGATTATTCTATCCCCTGTTCCTATTTTGTTTTGAGTTGCATCTATAACAAATAGTGTTACATCTGAATTTGGAACGGTTTGCCAAACTGTTTCTAGCATTGTGTTTCCAAGTTTAGTTTTTGGTTTGTGCACACCAGGTGTATCTATAAATATTATTTGTGAATTCTCTCTATTTATTATTGCTCTTATTGCTGTTCTAGTTGTTTGGCTTTTATTTGCAGTTATTGCAATTTTTTCATGTGCTAAGCTATTTATTAATGTTGATTTGCCTACATTGGTCCTTCCTATTATAGATACAAATCCTGATTTAAAATTTGACATGTAATTTTCTCCTTCTATTTTTGCACTTATTCTGCTGACTCTTCTACTGTTGGTTCTTCTACAGTTGGGCCTTCAATTGTAATTTTTCCACTTGTTGGGCAAATTTGTATATATGTACTTCCATCATTTACTTTTATTTCTTCTCCATTCATGTATTTATATACTGTTTGACCACTATGTGTTGTTTTTTCCCAAGTAATTGGAACTGAGTATCCATCACTTACTAGGTAACCTGTTCCGCTTCCTATATTTTCTAATTCTTGTCTTCCTTTTCCAGAACCATCATTTAATGTGTAATTTTCAACTTCATATATTATTATATTTTTTGCAGTATATTGCTCTCCTGTAACTAAGTCTACATTTGGTTTGTTGCTCATACTTCTTTTATATACTTTGTTTTCTTCATCATATTCATAGCTTGTTGTATGATAATATGAATATTTTAAATCTATTGATGTTGCTGGCTTTGCTCCTTCTAGCTTAGACATATCTATTTCGTCTACACTATAGTTTAATAGTAAGTCTTTGTTTGTATCTCTTGTATATCCTTGTTCTTCTGCATATTTTTTTACATTTGCCATACTTGTAAAGCCTGTATGCTCGTAATCTCTATTTAATGTTTTGTCTCTGAAAAATACAATGTTTTCTAGTGCAATTCCATCCATGCTGTCTATTGATGTTAGTCTTTTATATGCTTGTGGGCTTGCTCCCCAGTGTACATATATTGCATCATTTTCTTCTGCATAATCTATGAAGTAATGTCTTGAACTTCTGATTGATCCAATTTTTGCTGTGTCTTTATCTTTAAATAAAGCCATCATTCTTGTTATTCCGCCTTCTGAAATAATTTCATATACTAAATATGCATCTTGTAAACCACATTGTGGCCATGCATCATGATTATTATTTATCATTACTGCATATGGTCTTGATTTTGAATCCTCATCAACGATTTTTAATTTTTTAACTTCTACTGGTTCTTGAGTAACTTTTTCTCCTTCACCAACTACTGCTTTGTCTTCTCCTGTTTTATTGATTTTATATGCTAAAACTATTGCTGCTGCTATTACTACTAATAATAGTATAACTATGACTATTGCTTTTCCATTTTGATTTTTCATTTTAAACTCTCCTTATTCCTAAAATTCCTAAAACGTTTTCTTCTTTTTCTCTCATTTCCTTTTTGTCTTCTTCTGTCATGTGGTCATATCCTAGTAAATGATAAAATGAATGTACTACCATGTATGCAAGTTCTCTCTCGAAGCTATGTCCATATTCTTTTGCTTGTTCTTCAACTCGTTCAATTGAAATTACCATATCTCCCAGAATATCCTCATTTGTATTATCAAGGTTTGCTATTTCATTTTTTTCAAACATTGGAAATGATAATACATCTGTTTCTTTATCTATTCCTCTATGTTCTTTGTTTATACTTTTTATGTTTTTAGCATTTGTTAGAACAACATTAACATATAAGTTTTTGTTTTCTAACTTTTCAATTTCAAAACATTTTTTTAATACTTTTTTTATTATTTCTTTATATGAATCATTTTCATCTATATCTAAATAGTTTAGTTCTAATATATCCATTATGCTGACCTCTTATTATATATCATTCTTTTATACGTTTTTGCTGATGTTCCTATTGTTTTTATTACACCCATTTTTGTTAATTTTTGTTTGTGTAAATCAATTATTGCTATATTCTCTTTTCTTAGCTTTTTAAGTTCTTTTAAATCTTGCTTTAACAATAATATTTGTTTTTTATTAGCATCATCTTTTGCTTTTTCATATTTTTCCCAGAATTTTTTATATGCTTGTCTTTCTTCTGGCCTGTCCCAATATACTTTTGTTGATAGTATTTTCACATTATAATCTTCCATAACTTCAAATAAAGTTTCATATGCTTGTTCTCTTTTTGTTTCATTTTTGCTGTTTACTATTAATGTTCTTACTTGTTTTAGTATTTGATTATAACACTTTTCAGTTGCTGCAAGTGGAAGACTGTGTATAAATATTTTTCTGCTAACTCCAAGTAGTTCAACCTTTTGCATGATTTTATCTCTTTCATCTAATTTACCAACTGTAGTGTGTAGAAATTCTTCATATTCTTCTTTTGCTGTATCATCACCAAATTCAATTTTAATTGGTAATACTTCCATAATGTATTTTTCTAGTGTTTCAAATATCTTTTTATATGCTTCTTCACTATCTTGATGAACATCGTCAGAAATTGCAACTGAATAGTTTTTTAGTAGTCCTTTATATAAGGTATCCATTTTTGCAACATAGAAATTTTTATAGTTATTTACTACTTTTTGATTTTTCATATTGCTAACTGTTTCATAATCTATTCTAAGTAAGTATTCTTGTTTTTTATATTTATATTCTAAGTAGTTTTTATTTTTTAAGCTTACTACAAAGTAGTATTTAGCAATAGCATCCCTTTCAAAATTTGTTGCAGTATTGCTCTTTACCTTTTTATATAAAGAATCCATTATATATTTATCTATTGCCTCTAAATACAATGCATAACTATCTTCATATTTTTTTGAATTTTCCTCTGTTCCTTTTTCTAAGTAATTATTATAGGCTTTAATTAGGCTATTTCTTTTTATTGAAATCATTACTCCATTTAAGCCCACTCTTGTAGGTATTAGTATTTTTGAAATTGTGCTACTAAGCTTTGAAAAAAAGGTTTTATCTGTTTCTACCACTCTTAAGCTTCTTTGTTCCATATTATCACCCTTCCTTTAAATATTTATCTCTTGTTCTGTTCCAATATTCTCTAGCACTTCATATGTTACTTCAACTTCTACATAACCGGTTCTCTTGGTTTGTATTTATATTAACATTTGCTATTGTTTTATCTCCAATTTCTTCTTCTAGCTCTGCCTTTAGCTTATCTATTAATATTGCTTTTAGTTCTGCTTCTGTGTAGATTTTTTCTTGCATTTTATATTCTTTATTTGTTATTTTAATTATTTCTATTGGAAGATAAAAATTTGAAAAAAGCATCATTTTTTTATCCTCATTTATTGTATCATATTTTTCGAATTTTGAAAGGGTTTTGAACAAATTTATTTGATTTTTTTTGAATTTTATTCCGTACTTTTTTTCTTCATTTCCTGTTTCGACTTTTATCTCCTGTTTAAGTGGTTGTTTTTCTTTTTTCGTGTACCATGTTTTGGCTTCTATTGTGGCTGAGCCATGAACATATCTTGTTCCTGTGTATAGTCCTTCTAGAAAACCATTAACTAATATATCTCCTTTTTGAACTATATCTCCTGGCTTTACTATCGCAGTTCCGTTTTGTACACTTATTTTTGTAATCATTCCGCGTTTTATCTGCCACTATATTACAGTATGCGTTTTCATCTAATACTTTTGGTGCTTTATCCGCTTCTTTTATTTTTACAATTGCATTTGTGCCTTTTATTGTTATACCCATCCATGCTATGTCATCTCTTTGTAGTCTTATTTGGCTTATAACATTATTTGTATCCATATCATTTTTTGAAGTTCCAACAGCAAACCCATTATCAGCTAGAATTTGAATTATCTCTTGTTTTGGAATATTCACATTTCCACTTATTTCTATGTTCCATATAAAGTTAGATAGTACTATCATTGCTAAAATAATTGCACCAAAAAGGAATGCAAAGATTTTTCTTTTTCTATATTTATGTGCTAAAAATGGTAGTCCCTTTTTATTTTGAATTTCAACCTTTGATTTTGTTTTTTTAGCAACTTGTCTTAGTCTTTTATAGTCTGATACTCCTATTTTTGCATACATTATACTAGATTTTTCACGTTTTATATCCATTAATAATATTTTTTTGCTAGTACACATATTTATAAATCTTTCAATGAAAAACCCTTCAACTTTTATATTTACATATCCAGTAAAATAGTTTAATAAACTTCTTACAAACAAGAAAAATTCCTCCTTAATTTTTTTCTAGTTCTATACTCTTTATAGTACCTTTTATTCCTATATCTTCATCTGTAATCTGCTCTAGTGTAAGCTTATATCCATTTATATTAATTATTCCTATTTCTGTATCTACTTTTATAAAAAATTCCTCGTATTCTAATATTCCTTTATAGTTTTCTATTAAAATTTCATCAAATGAAATTATAGTTATTTTAGGTTCTTTGTTATCTATCTCCCTTGGCATTTCTAAAATTTGATTTATCTTACTCTTTCTTTTCATCTGCTTTCCTCCTCTTTAATTGTATTTTAGATAAAAAAAAATATGCAGTTCGTTTCCGAATTGCATATTTAAAATTCTTATACTATTAATGCGATTAATCCAAATACAAATATTCCAAGTAGTGAACCAAGCATTATATATACTATTGTGAATGGAACTCCTAAAGCATTTATTTTATCATACTTTGCTAATAACTTTTCTTTTTCGTTTTTGTTTAATATTTTTTTGTTATCTATATATTTTTCCGCTAAATATCTTGCTTTTGTCATTGCATCTGTTTCCAAGAAACCTCTTACTGCAAGTTTTACCATTGCCATTAGTACTAATGCAAATGCAAATGGCGAAATATTTGTAATTACATGTGTTGCTGTAAGTATTGATATTGTAAGCCAATAAACAATTATTATATTTGAAAATATAAAATTAAATAGTAGTAATCTTTTATCTTGAATAGAATGTAAACATTCATGTGCTATTGTTTGAATTCTTGCGTAGTTATTTTTCATGTCTGCAATTAATATTTTATTTGTAATTGCAATATATAAACTTGTTTCTGTACTTTTTCCTTCTTCAATTTTCACATTTTTGTTGTCTAGCATTTCAAGCATTTCCTTCGCTATATCAATGTTTTCTGGAAATCTATCTGTTAGAGTTTCTAGTTCTTTATCTTCTTTTAGTGGTTCTGCTTTTTTCTTATTTACCTTGAATACTACTTTTAACAACACCATACATACAAGTGTTGTTGCTACTATAAATATTGGCTCCATTATACTTCAACAACTCCTCCCATTACTATGTTTTGTTTTAATTCTTCAGTTGGTACATCTGTTAATACTTTTGTTCCTCCTGCTATAACAACCTTATCTCCTTCATTCAAATATTTTTCTTCTCTTAGTTTATCTAAACCTTTATGTAACAATACATCTATATTGGGTTGTGGTTCAAATAATTTTGGTGTTATTCCCCAGCACAAACCTAGTTGTCTATATATTACCTCGTTTTGTGTTATTGCAAATATTGGGCATCCTGGTCCAAAGCTTGATACTATTCTTGGTGTATCTCCTGTATTTGTGTAAGCAATAATTGCTTTTGCATCAACATTCATTGCTGTTGTACATACTGCATAATTCATTATACATTCTGTGTTCATATCTTTTAGTTCATATTCCCTTGTTTTAAATCTTTTCCAGTATTTTACTGAGCTTTCTATTCTTAAGGCAATTCGACTCATTGTTTTTACGCATTCTACTGGAAATTCGCCTGTTGCAGTTTCGCCTGATAGCATTATACTACTGCTTCCATCATATATTGCGTTTGCAACATCACTTACTTCTGCCCTTGTTGGTCTTGGGTTACTTATCATAGATTCTAGCATTTGTGTTGCTGTAATTACTGGTTTTCCTTGTCTATATGTTTTTTTGATAAATTCTTTTTGGAATATTGGAACTTCTTCCATTGGTATTTCTACACCTAAATCTCCTCTTGCAACCATAATACCATCTGATACATCTAGTATTTTATCAAAGTTATCTATTCCTTCTCTGTTTTCTATTTTTGAAATTATTTTAATATGTTCTCCACCATTTTGTTTTAATACTTCTCTTATTTCAATAACATCTTGTGGTTTTCTAACAAATGAAGCTGCAATATAATCAAAACCTGCTGTTATACCATATTTTATATCTGCTATGTCTTTTTCAGTAATTCCTGGAAGTGTAACTATAAAATCTGGTATGTTTATACTTTTTCTATTTGTAAGTTTTCCTCCTTGAATAACTTCACAAACTATATCTTTATCCTTAATTTCTTTTACTTTAAGTTCTATTGTTCCATCATTTACAAGAATTGTTCTTCCAACATCTATTTCTTGGTATAATGTTTTATATGTTATAGATACTTTTGTTTTATCTCCTAAATCATCGCTGTTTGTTAAAGTAAATTCCTGACCTTTATCTAAGAAAATTTGGTTTTCTGCAAATTTTCCAATTCTAATTTCTGGTCCTTGTGTATCTAATAGTAGAGAAATTGGCAATTTTAGCTCATCTCTTACTTTTTTGAACATGTTTATTCTACCCTCTTGGTCTTGATAATTTCCATGTGAAAAGTTAATCCTTGCAACGTTCATTCCTTCTAGCATAAGGTTCTTAAGTACTTCTTCACTATCTGTTGCAGGACCTAAAGTACATACAATTTTTGTTTTTCTCATAATACATTCATTCCTTTCAATCTAATCTGTTTAGATTTTATCATTTTGCAATAATGGTGTCAATAAAAATTAAAGCAATTCTAAATTTTATTTTAGAACTGCTTTTGTTTTTTATTTTGTTATCCATTTTACTAGATTTAAGTTTTCTGGGTCTAGTAGCATTGGATGCTTTGGCATTACTCTAAAGGTATAACCATAGTTTCCTCCTGTTTTCATTTCTATTTTTGTTTCATATGTGTATGTTTTTGTTTCGTTGTTTTCTTCTACTAAATCCATTGGCATTATGTTTATATCTTCAACTATACCATTTTCCAGTATTTTTCCATAGTAACATTCTGTTTGTATATAGTCTTTGTCTATATTTGGTAATTCAACCTTGCAAGATACTTTTATCTTGTTTCCAGCATCTACTGTAATGTTATCTGCATTATTTTCTTGTGTTATTTTTATATCATTCCAGTTTGCATATAGCTCTTGTTTTATTCTATTATATTCTGTAACATTCTCTAAACTACTAAAGTATTTATTAGTTAGATTTAATAATGGCATATATAGTTTTTCTGTATAGTCTACCACCATTCTTGCTGTACTATATTTCCCTCCTGTAGACATTATTGAGTTCTTCATTAATCTTATCCAAGTTTCTGATATACTCTTTTCATTTTTGTTGTAGTATGCTGGTATTATCTTATCTTCTAGAGTTCTATATATACTCTCACTATCTGCTAAGTCTTGTTCTTCATATGAATAGTATTCCTCGTTTGTTCCTATTGCCCAGCCGTTTTTTGTATTGTATCCTTCAGCCCACCAACCATCTAGTATGCTAAAGTTTACTACACCATTTACAGATGCTTTTTCTCCGCTTGTTCCTGAGGCTTCCATTGGTCTTCTTGGGTTGTTAAGCCATACGTCAACACCTGATACTAAATGCCTTGCTACATTTATATTGTAGTTTTCTAGTAAGAATATTTTTCCTTTAAATTGTGGCATTAATGATATTTCATGTATATATTTAATTAAATCTTGCCCTTCTTTATCTGCTGGGTGTGCTTTTCCTGCAAATATAATTTGTACTGGTCTATTTGTATCATTTAATATTTGTGTTATTCTTTCCAAATCTTTAAAAATTAATGCAGCTCTTTTATATGTAGCAAATCTACGTGCAAAACCAATTGTTAAAGCATCTGGGTTTAGTCCTGAAACTATTTCTCTTATTTTTTCATAATGTACACCATTGTTTTTTAGTCTTGCTGTTACATTATCTCTAACAAGTTTTAATAATTTTATTTTTCTTTGTTTATGTGCTTCCCATAATTCCTCATCTGGAATTTTATCTATTCTTTTCCACGTTTCATCTGAATATATTCTATCTTGCCAATATGGTTCTAAATATTGGTTGTATAGTTCTTTTAAGTTTGGTGCAAGCCATGAACATGTGTGAACTCCATTTGTTACATAAGTTATTGGTGATTCTTGTGGTGCAATGTCTGGCCAAACATCTGAGAATAATTCCCTTGAAACTGACTCATGGAGTCTACTTACACCATTTTTCTTACCTGCAATTTTTAGTGCTAAAATTCCCATATTAAAGCTATTTTTGCTTTCATCTCTTGGTTTCATTCCAAGTTCTAAGAATTGTTCTTTCGTAATTCCTAAATCTTTCCAGTATCCATCGAAATATTTTTCAACAAGTTCTATTGGGAATATATCGTTTCCTGCTGGAACTGGTGTATGTGTTGTAAATACTGTTTTTGCTGTTACAATATCTTTTGCTATATCAAAAGATACCTGTTTTTGCTTTATAGTTTGTTTTATTGCTTCTAATACAAGGAAAGATGAATGTCCTTCATTCATGTGGTATACTTTCGGGTTAATTCCAAGTTCTTGTAATACTTTTACTCCACCTATACCTAAAACCATTTCCTGGCGTATTCTCATCTCTTGATCTCCACCATAAAGTTTTAAAGTTATTCCTCTATATTCTTCTTTATTCTCTGGAATATCTGTATCTAGCAAATATAAGTTTACTCTACCTACACATATTTTCCATACTTTTATGTATAGCTTATCTTTTTGAAGTTTGATATATACAATTACATCTTCTCCATTTTCATCTTTTAAAGGTTTTATTGGTAAGTTATCCATTTCTATATTGTAGTATTCTGATACTTGCTCTCCATTTTTATTTATTTTTTGATTAAAGTATCCATTTTTATATAATAAACCTATTGCTACTATTGGTATTCCTAAATCACTTGCTGATTTTAGATGATCACCTGATAATATTCCAAGTCCACCTGAATATATTGGTAATGTTTCATCTAGTCCATATTCTGCTGAAAAATATGCTATTACATCATCTTTATTTTCTGGATATTGTTTGCTAAACCATGTTGTTCTACTTTTCATATAACTTTCAAAATTATCTACATTGACTCTATAATTTCTTAATATTTCTGGATCAGTTGATGCCCTTTCAAGTTTTTCTTGGTCTACTAATCTTAAAAATTTCACTGGATTTTTATTACATTGTTCCCACAAATCTATATCTATTTCTTTAAAAATTTTCAAAAATTCTGTATTCCAAGACCACCACAAATTTTCTGATATTTCTCCTAGTTTTTCAATTGATTTTGGTAATTGTGGATTTACCGTTACTTTGTTAAATATGTACATTATAAAATCATCCTTTCATTTGTATCTTTATAGTATCTTGTGTTGCTAGTTCATTGTTGCTTTTACTGCTCCAAAAGCTGTTCCAAATTCTGCAAAATCTGGAATTTCAAAAATAACACCATGTAATTTTTCTATTTTGTTTAAAACAGTTTTCAAATATGGCATTGTAGCAATATTTCCTATAACAATTATATTCTTACAGCTTGTGTTTTGTGTTCCGAAATACTGCCATCATTCCTATTGTTTCGAAAACCATGTTTGTTATTCCTAAAATTATATCTGCCTTAGTTGCTTTATCATTTAACTTTCCAAAATTAGCTGATGTTGTATCTTTGGGCAAATTCTGAATTTCATTTATTGCTACATCTTGAATTATTAAATCTACATTTGCTAAATTTCCTTTTGTTATTTCTTTATTTATATCTTCTATCGTTTTAGTATTTCCAACTAGTTTGCATAAGTTTAAGATTGTTCCGACCTCCAACTCCTGTTCCACCTATATGTTTGTAACTATCCTTTCTTGCCATTACAAATGCTGTTCCAGTTCCGATACTTACAACCAGTGCTTCCTGTTTTTGAGAAAGCTCTAATCCTCCTATTGCAATTGCTTCAAATTCATCTACTTTTTCTGTAAGTATACCATGTATGTTTTCTTTTATTTCATCTTTTCCAACTCCTGTTAGAACTATTTTTGAAATATTAGTTTCTTTTATATTATTATGTTTTAAAAATAGCTCTAATGCGTTTATAATACTAGTTTTTGAGATTATTTCTTTACTTATTATTTGTGCGCCTTGGTCTACCTCAATTGCTTTTATACATGAACTTCCTGCATCTATTCCTATTATACTCATTTTTTCTCCAGCCTTAATCTATTTGTAACTTTTCTCCTGTAAGGATTTTGCCTTCTTCCTCATCTTCTTCATCTGTTTTTTGTTCTAATGTTTCTATTGTTTCATTATTAATATCTAAGTTATACATGTCTTTTAAAACTATTGCTGTTAATATTTTTAAAATATCTTTTCTATTATCTGTTACTATATTTTCATAATATACTATGTCAAAACCATGTTTTAATTCATAGCCTTCCTCTTTTAAGGAAAGAATGATCTCCTTTGGGTATTTTACCCAAGTTTCATTTTCATTGTATGCAACATTATCAATTGAAATAGATATTATGCCTGCTTCACTAAAATTTACTGAGTAGAAGTTTAGTATTCTATCTTCTCTTTCCCTAATTGTTGCACAAACTCCCTTTTTAGCTCTAGTTTTAGGTGCCATTTCTCCCTTATAATCTTCATCTTCCTCTACTATATTTACTTTAGCAGGTACAAAATATGTTTTAAATCTTCCTTCCGTCCCAAAAATTTCCTTGAATTTTTCTTCAACTAATTCCTTCATTTTCCCTCCTAATATTAGTAAAATTTTAGCACATTTAAATACAATTTATAACGGTATCATTTTATCACAAAGTGAATTTAATAATCAATATTTTTTTAAATATTTTTGAGAAATTTATAACATTTTTTAGAATTACAACATTTTGGTAAAACGCAAAGAAGCGCCACCTTAGTGACGCCTTAAGTTACTTGACTCCAAAGTACTTTTTTCTAAAATTACTTTTGGATATTTAATTAATGTATCTCATGCTTTTATTGATGTATTTGCTGTTGTTGTCATATTACTCGTTTCATATCTTCCTACATAATATCCTTTTGCATTATATATTAACATTACTATTTCATTATAATCATTTTGTAATGTTTCTTTGAATTTTGCTGTAGTTTCATAACTTGCATTGTCTCCTGTTACTGCCTTCATGTATTCTAAGCAAGTTGAATTCCCATCATATTTTGTTCCATCTCCAGTACTATTTCCAGTTACTACATCTGGTTCACGCAGTCCAGCATTTGCTGTATAGATTTCTTTGTAGGCTGTTTTATAATTTACATATAACCTTCCTGCCATTTGGGTTGAATTATGAACTGTACATTTTGCAGTTCCATTTTCTACTGTTATATTACAATTTCCATTGCTTCCTGTCTTTGCTTGGCATATAAACATATTATTTATTTGTTCATGTGTTATTGGTATCCACACAAATTGGTCATACTTCGTTTTTTCTGTTCCGTCCCATTTTACATCTTTTAGTTCTTCTTCTGGTATTAAATATATTACCAGTCCTCCATCTATTGTTCTTTCACTATCTATTCCTGATACTGTAAATCCAGCTGGAATTATTGCTGTTTTATTTCCTTCCTTATATTCTGTTGGTTCTGTTACTCTTGTTCCTCCTGGAATATTTGAATTTATATATTCCTATCGTTATTTTAGTTTTGCTATTTCTTCTTGGCTAAGACCCGTTAATTCAATTATATCTTCAATCTTCATGCATTTTTTTAGCATTTTTTTTGCTATTTCAGTTTTACCTTCTGCTTTGCCTTCTGCTCTACCTTCTGCCATTCCATCAATATACCCAGAATATCTTATATTCATTTCATCTCTTATGGCTTTTAAGCGTAATTCGTATAGCTCCCTATCTTCTGGGTTCATTGCTAGTTTCTCTAGCTCTTTCTTTGCTTTTTCTATTTCTTCATTCTTACTCTCAGCCATCTTTATCTTATCCTCCTCATCACATATTAAACACAGCCACTGTTCTAGCTTGTTGCTCATATCTGGATCTTTCTTTCTAAACTTCGGTAATTCTATGAAATGCATCTCTAAGTCTTTCGTTGCATATTTATCTTCTACTATATATCCTAGATCTACCTTCTCATTTTCTTTGCTTTCCTCAAACATCATTCTTGCTACTGAATGAT
>ERZ773235.339-NODE-339-length-63867-cov-8.506127_pt1 | contig 63867 bp, 58 predicted proteins | sample MGYA00580522_ERZ773235 | MGnify/ENA primary metagenome ERZ773235 (study PRJEB29015, sample SAMEA2737797) | human gut metagenome | biome: human gut; feature: human-associated habitat; material: faeces | place: China | collected 2012 ...
TCAGTTGGTAGAGCGCTCGGCTGTTAACCGATAGGTCGTTGGTTCGAGTCCAACACGGGGAGCCATAATAAAAGAGTCCATTTTTAAATGGACTCTTTTATTAATTTAAATTTATGAATTAGATAAATATTATATATGTATTTAATAAATTCTTTAATAAATTAGCCTTATCAAATTGCTAATTTTATTTCAAATGTTTTCAATATTTTCAATATAAATTATTACGGAATTATTTAATTGTGAGTATTTTCATTTGTTTTATTTACAATTTTATTAATTTTTTTTGAATTTTAGCAATTTTCGACAAATTTCTCCAAATAAAAAATGATATACTACTAAATGAATTTAGAAAACAAATTTAGATGAATTTTGATTTGGTTTCTAGGACAATTTATATAATTAGATTATAATAGTGTATTTTTTGTTAGACTAGAGGATTAATATGCATTGTATTTAAGTATATAGTAATTTAACTAATGATGAAACACATGATATACATATGAAGATATATTATAACATTAATGAGTAGGAGATTTTTATGCAAAACAAAAATAAAAGAGTCTTCAAATTTGTTCTTACCGGTGGATCATGTGGTGGAAAGACAACAACAACACGAGTTTTAAAAGATAAGCTTGAGAAACTAGGCTATAATGTATTTATAATACCTGAAATATCTACGGAATTAGATTTAAAAGGATATACTTTAGAAAAATTGGGAAGAGAAAAATGGCAGGAAATGATTCTTCGTTGGCAAATTGCAAAAGAAGATATTATATATAAAAAAGCTAATATTACAGAAAAACCATCAATAATAATATGTGATAGAGGAGCTCTAGACGGACAGGCATATGTAACAGAAAGTCTATTTAACGGTATATTAAATAAATTAAATTTAAATAAAGAAGAGTTATATAAGAGGTACGATTTGGTTTTTCATATGACAAGTATTGCTTTGGATTTTCCAGAAAAATATGAAAACACTTCTAACCCAATGAGAAGAGAAGACATATATGCTTCAAAAATTATTGATAAGAGATTAAAAAATATATGGGCTATACATGGTAATCAATATATAGTAGATAATTCAACTGATTTAAATGGAAAAATAAATAGAGTATTTAGTGAAATTGTTAAATATGTTGAGAAGAATATAAATAGAGATAATGAAAGGTAAAAGACTAAACTATGAATAATCAGCAATTTTTCCTAGAAGAAGCTTTTAAAATTTCTAAAATGTCAAATTGTTTACATAAACAAGCTGGTATTGTTTTAGTTAAGAATAATCAAATAATAGAAAAATCATGCAATAATATATCGAATAGTATAAAATTATGTGCTAAAAACGGATGCATTAGAGAAAAAGAAAATCTCAAAAGTGGAGAAAAAATTGAACGTTGTAATGTTGTGCATGCTGAGCAACAATTAATAATAAATTGTGCACTTAAACGAATAAATCCCGAGAGAAGCGATATTTATTGTACTCATTCTCCATGTACTATCTGTGCAAAAATGCTGTTAAATGCAAAATTAAGAATATTTATTTTGCAATTAAAAGAGATGATAATGAGTTTGAAAAGTATTTAAATAATATACATCAAATTAATAAAAATATTAAATAATTTATTTAAGGGAGTGAAAAAAATGATTAATCCAAAATTTTTTCCTGTAATAGGACTAAAGATGACAAACAAATGTAGAATGAGATGCAAGTTTTGCTGCGAGTTTGAACAAAAATATCCACAATTTGAATTTGAAGAGTACGAAAAATTAATAAGAATACTATCAGAAAATGGAACAAAAAGAATTTGCTTTACAGGTGGAGAACCATTACTATGTGAATTCATTGATGAAGGATTAAAACTTTCTCATGATTTAGGCATGGATAATGTTATTTTTACATCAGATGGTAAAAAGTTACAAGAGATATCTATTCCAAGTAAATATATAAATTCATTAAGAATTAGCTTACATGCGATTGGAGATAAACATGATGAGATTGTTCAAAGAAAAGGTGCGTTTAAAGCTATAGAAGAGTCCATACCTAAACTTAAAGAGGACGGGTATCCAATATCAATAAACACAGTCCTAACTCCTGACGTTTATGCGAAAGTAGAAGATATTATAGAATGGTGTATAGGAATGGAAATAGATAAAATTTATATTTCAAATTTATTACAAAGTGGATTAGGTGAAAAGTTCATTAAAGAATCTGGAAGAATTTCTGATAGCGAGTTCTCAAAACTTGTACATAGATTACAACAAAAATACAAGAATGAAAATCTTAAAATAATAAGTCATCCGTATGAAAAAAATGCTGAGTGTGTCTTAATGTATGGAAATGGAGACATGTATATAGATCCTTGCTTTGAAAGTGAAACACATCAAAAGTATATAGGAAATATTTTAAAAGAAAATCCTAAAAATATTTTTTTTAATTTTTCAAATAGTGGTGACATGTGGAATGATTACCTTATTAGAGTATCACGTTCAACATTGTTTGATAAAGTAGAGTGTTAATATGAAAGAAAGATATAAGAGTCCTATTGCAGTATATATAATATTAAGAGATTATAATAAAAGAATACTTTTAATGCGTAGAAAAAATACAGGTTTTCATGATGGATTATGGAGCTTACCATCTGGACATGTTGAAAAAAACGAAAGCATACAAACAGCAATAATAAGAGAAGCAAAGGAAGAAATAAATATAAGAATTATAAAAAAAAATTTAAAATTAAAATACATTATACATAGGAAATCGACTATAGATACATATATAGATTGTTTCTTTGAATGTAATATATGGAAAAATAACGTCAAAAATAATGAACCTCAGAAATGCAGTGATATAATGTGGGCAAAGATAGAAGAATTACCTATTAACATAGTTCCTTATGTAAAGAATGCAATACTGTCTCAAAATAAAGAAATTATTTTTAGTACAATCGGATTAAAATAGGAGGACAACGATATGAGTAAATATGAATATATAATATTTGATCTAGATGGGACTCTAATAGATCCTAAAATAGGACAAATAAATTCTGTAGATTATGCCTTGAAAAGTTTCGATATATATGAATTTAATAAGGAAATATTAAGTAGATTTATAGGTCCCCCACTAAAAGAATCATTTGCAAAATATTATAATTTTAATGAGGAACAAATAGAAAAAGGCATAAAAAAGTATAGAGAATACTTTATTAATAAAGGTATAGAGCAAGCAGAAATCTATGATGGAGTATTAGAAATGTTACAAGAATTAAATAAGAACAATCTAAAAGTTATAATGGCTACTTCAAATCCAACATTATTTGCAAGAAAGATTGCAAAAACATATAGAATAGAAAAATATTTTTATGACATATGTGGTAGTAATATGGATGGAAGCAGAGTTCTGAAGCAAGAAATCATAGCTTATGCTATAAAAAGAAATAATATAAAAGAGTTAGAGAAAGTTGTTATGGTTGGAGATAGACTTCATGACATAGTTGGCGCAAAAGAGAATAAAATAGATTCTATTGGCATTTTATATGGATATGGTAGTGAAAAAGAAATTAATGATGCAAAGCCAAACTATTACGTTAAAACAGTAGAAGATTTAAAAGTATTGTTAATAGATAATATATATTAATATATTATAAATAAAAATTAGAAGGGAGATCTCAAAATTGAAACGGATTTATCATTTAGCCATTACTGGAGGTCCTTGTGCAGGAAAAACTGAAGGGATTAAAGAATTAAAAACTTATTTATCAAAAAAAGGGTTTAGAGTTCTCTTGATTCCAGAAATTGCAACCTCTATGATGAAAAACGGAATCGTTCCATATGATAATTGTGTTACTCAATTAGAGTTTCAAAAAATTATTTTTGAAGAACAACTCTTTCGGGAAAACCTTGTGTATAAGGTAGCTGAAGAATTGCAACATGATTTAAAAATTGTTGTAATTGAAGATCGAACATTAATGGATAATAAAATATATCTTGAAGACAATCAGTTTGAGGAAATATTAGAAAAATTTAATTTGTCCGAAACCGAAGTACTTGCAAGGTATGATTTAGTTATTCATATGGTTAGTGCTTCTGTACAGGAGGATGTTAATTTTTACAGCAGAACTTCAAATGAATATAGAATGGAAAACATTGAAGAAGCAAAACGGCTTGAACTCAGAGGAAAAGATGTATGGAAAAACCATCCTAATGTAGTAAGAGTTAATATTATGCCTACTTTTGAAGAAAAAATTGAAAAATTAAAAGAGGTTGTACAAAAGTTTCTAGAATTCTAATTTTAATTGGTAGACTGAATAGTCTACCAATTTTATAATATTTAAAAATACACACTTTACTTGGTGATGTAAAATATTTTAATTTTACATTATTATAATATTATTAATGTTTTAGCTATTTATATGAAGTTTGTAATTTTATTATTTATAAATTCCTCAGTCATATTTTTAATCATAGCATTATATTGAATAATAACAATAAATTCATTTGTTTTAGGCTTTTATTCCATATTTAATTAAATACATTTTGTTTTTCTGCATTTAACTTTAAAATAGATATAAATTCCAATTTGTATTCTGTAGTTCTTTTAATTTGAGAGTCAGACAAATCAGTAAATTTAAGATTTATTGTTTTTTTGTCATGTTTGACTTGCTTCTTCCATTGGAACCAAGAAACTAATTCGTATGAATTAGTTTCTTTTACATCTAATTACAAACACTTGTTTTAAAACTGCTAATACTATATAATATTTATGGTGGCTTTAATGAAAAAATTATGTGAAATATGTGATAAAGAATTTGAAACAGAGTCTAAATCAAGATTATATTGCTATAATTGTAGTGGAGAATCAACAAGAAGCAATAATGATACAAGAAAACATCAAAAAACTATTTTAAGAAGAAGTATGAAATTGCAAGCGATAAAGTTGTTGGGTGGAAAATGCAGTATATGTGGTTATAATAAATGTGTTGATGCTCTGGAGTTTCACCATGAAGACCCAAAAGAAAAAGACTTTAAATTAGGATCAGGTAATGTCATGGAGAGAATATAAAAAAGAAGCATTAAAATGCATTTTAGTATGTTCTAATTGCCATAAGGAAATACATAGTAAAATAGGATATAATTATAAATAAGTAAAAGCCCTTGAGTATTCAAGGGCTTTACTATTCTCAAGTGAGAGAATAGTTAGAGGACTCTTTAAACTTCTTAACCTCAACTTGACATTCTTTGGAAAGTAAGAAGGAATATTGATAATTAGATGAATTTCTAAGAACTCTTAAAGATTCATTATACAAATCAATAATCTCACTCTTTTTCTTAAGTTTTTCCATTGAGTCAGTTAAAGTTTCAGCATTTTTATACATTTCCTTTGCAGTCATCAGGGTATGATATGAATTCTTTAAATTTGCATAACATGATTTAGCAAATCTTTTTTTCTTATTTTTTCCTACTAGAGATATAATTACATCAATTAAGTATAATACTATAATTGATACAATTACAAGTCCAGCACATACCAAAAGCAATCGAAGCATTGGTATTAAATCCTGATGAAACCGGAATGTAAGTGAGTAATGCATAAATCCTCCTGCAATCATTGTTGTAGTAATTAAATCTCGCTACAACTCGAGAAAATCTTATTAATTATAGCACTAACACCTAGAAAATTCAATACTTTAAGGTATATACAAATAGAAAAGCAATAGTTACAATAATATCAGTAATTGCTACAGGAACAATCATACTATGCAGAACTAAAACAAAATAGAGACCGAGGGAAAAAGGAGACTAATAGCCTCCTTTTTCCGTTTTTTAAGTAAGTTTTGCTTAAACTCAACTAATAGTTTGTATACTTTTTTTAAGAAATTTGATATTTTTATACCGTGCTAATTGAGAATGTAATAAGAGAATTTTTTTATTATATTTGCAAATATCATTGAAAGTGATATTATAAGAGCAATAAAAAACGAAAGGGGATAAAAAATGAAGACAGGACTAATTTTAGAAAATGTTTCTAAAACATTTGTTGGAAAAAAAGCGGTTGATGGTATTTCGTTTGCATTAGATAAACCGGGAGTTTTTGGACTTTTAGGAACTAACGGAGCAGGAAAAACCACAACAATAAGAATGCTACTTGGAATAATAAAAAAAGATAATGGAGAAATAACATGGAATGGAAAAAAAGTTGATAGAAAATCAGTTAACTTTGGATACCTTCCAGAGGAAAGAGGGGTATATCCTAAAGTAAAAATATATGATCAACTAATGTATTTTGCAGAATTAAAAGGAATGAAAAAACAAGAAGCAGATACTGCAATAAGTAATTGGGCAAAGAAATTAAAGGTAGAAGAATATATGCAAATGCCAGCAGAAAAATTATCAAAAGGAAATCAACAAAAAATCCAATTTATGACTTCTGTAATACATAATCCAGAGTTAGTTGTATTAGATGAGCCATTTAGTGGATTGGATCCAGTAAATACAGAATTATTAAAAAATATAATAATTGATTTAGTAAAAGAAGGAAAATATGTAATAATGTCTGCACATCAAATGTCAACAATAGAAGAATTCTGTAGCGACATTTTAATTTTAAATAAAGGAAAAACTGTATTACAAGGAAATTTAAGAGAAATAAAAGACCAATATCCTGCAAATAGAGTACAAATAGAAGCAAATGAATCAATAGCAGAAAACATTGCTAAATTGGGACTAGAAATAGAAAACGAAAAAAATAATGAATATACAGTAAAAATTGATAATGAAGAACAAGCACATAACCTTTTAAATGAATTGGTAAAAGATAAAAAAACAATTAATAAATTTGAAATAACAAAACCAACATTGAACGACATTTTTATAGAAAAGGTAGGTGAGTAAAATATGAAGGATTTATTTACAGTAATGAAATTTACAATGAAAGATATGGCTAAAAGAAAATCTTTCATAATCTCAACTATAATATTTTTAGTAATGATAATTGTAGGATTTAATGTTCCAAAAATATTAAAATCAATTAAAGGAGAAGACACAGTAGATAAGCTACTTATAGTTGATGAAAGTAATGTTTTTGAAGGAGCTTTAGAAAGCCTAAAAAAATTAGATACAGGTTATGAAATAGAAATAGCAAATCTAAAATATGATGAAGTAAAAGAAAAAATACAAAGTGAAGAAATTGAATCTGCAATATTTGTTGAAAAGCAAGAAGAAAACATAAAAATTAAATATATTGTAAAAGATGCAACAATGATGGAAGAAGTACCAGAAGACATAATTTCTACAATAAATACTTTATATACCAATATACAAATAAGCAAATTAGGATTAACAGAGGAGCAATTAAAATCAATAACACCAAATTTTGAATTTTCATTGGAACAAACAGATGAAAAAGCCAATGGAAATGTATTTGCAATGATGCTACTTTCAATAGTACTATTTTATGCTATATATTTCTGTGCATATCAAGTATCAAGCTCTATTACAACAGAAAAAACATCAAAAATTATAGAAACACTTGTAACATCAACATCACCAAAAACTATTGTACTTGGAAAAACAATAGGAATAGGCATAGTTGGATTATTACAAATGATTCTACTAGTTGGAACTGCATTAATTAGTGCAAAAGTATTTTTAGAACCAGGAATGATAGAACAAGTATTAGATATGTCAGCAATAACACCATATTTAGGAATAGTTACAATTATATACTTTATACTTGGGTATTTTGCATATGCATTACTATATGCATTAACAGGTTCAACAGTAAGTAAACCAGAAGACATACAATCAGCAAATGGACCAGTTGCAATGCTTGCAGTAATAGGATTTTATCTATCATACTTTACAATGATGAACCCTACTAGTGAAATGAACATATTTGCATCATTATTCCCAATATCATCACCATTTTGTATGCCATTTAGAATAATGATGGGGCTTGCAAAACCAACAGATGTATTAATATCAATAGCAATATTAATTGTAACAATATTAGTAATAGCAAAAGTAACTATAAAAATATATTCAAATGCAATACTAAACTATGGAACAAAAATGAGTTTAAAAGATATAATTAAAGTATATAAAGATAAAAATAATTAAGCAAATTGGGGAAAAGGGGGTCTGCCCCCTTTTTTCTCAAATTTTTCTAATTAACCATATATGGCAAACTTGTTATTTGAAATGTAGGTATTCCACTAGAATAAGGTGCTATATCATATTGTTGAAAATAAATATTTACATATTTATTATCCAAATAAAAACTATTTAAATCAATGCTATTCAAAACCAAATTACAATAATTATCAAAATAATAGTTGGTTCCATTTGCAATTTGTTCTTCTATTTGATTATTTATATCTTTTAAAATATACAAAACATAATCACAATTGCAATCAAACAATTCATTTAAATTTATTTGATTGCCAGTTTGAATATTCCAATTTTGAGACGTACGAGTAGTAGTTCCATGAGCCCCACCAGTAAACATGTAATCATCAGAATATATGCTTATACATGGTTTTTTATTTAAAGTTACAGTAAAATCTGAAACTATTTCATATACCATTACAGGGTAACCATTACTCACGTTAAAATCATATAACTCTTTTGCTTCTTTAAATAAATTTTTCTCAGAATATTGTTTTAATTTAATTGCTTTTATAAAATTAAATCTGTTGAATCTATGTATACCAAAGCTATTTCCTAAAATTTGAGGATATTCAATTTTATATTTAAGTACAACAGTATTCTTGTAATAAAGTTTTCTTTCAAAAGTATTAGTTACAATTCTATACATAATTATCACCTAAAACATAATATGCAAAAAAATAAAAAAAGTTATAGATATTTTGAGAAATTTGATATATTATAAATGTATGGAGTGATATCGAAGTGGTCATAACGAGGCTGTCTCGAAAACAGTTAGTCAGTGAAAACTGGCCCGTGGGTTCGAATCCCACTCACTCCGCCAACAAAAAATGAAAAAAAGAACTAATGGGATAGACCCATTAGTTCTTTTTCTGTTTTTAAAATTTAATAAAAATTTTCCTTGCAATAGTTGTATTAAAGTATTATAATAAAAAACCTGTGTTCCAAAAATAAATTCACTAGGAGGGATAGCTTGACAAAAAAACAAATGATAAAAAAGTAAACTTTTCTATACAAATGCATAAGGAGGGATTTTACTATGAGTATAGAAGAGGCAACAGAAATATTAAATAATGCGGTAATAACAGAACCAAGCATAAAAAGTTACACATATATAAGTGCAGAAGAAATAAACTTAGCAATTCAAAAACTAATAACGGAATTAGAGGAAAAACAACAAGAAATTAAAAGCTTAAAAAAAGAAAAAAATAGTATAAAAAAACAAAGAGTTTATACTAGCAAGAATACATATTTATGTTATAGAGTATAAAACTAATATTGGGAACACAATTTGATATTAGAATCCTTTAAGTTTGGCAAACTTGTGCCAACTTATAAGGAAAAATATCATAAAAAATTAAAAAAAATCAAAAAAAGACTTGCAAAAATATTATTAATATAGTATTATTTTTCGCAGGGTGTAAAAAAATGATGAAAATATTAAATACTGAATTAAATAAGAAGTACTCAAAAACAACTGTATTTTTGGTTTATTTAGTATTTTTATTTAATTTTATAAGTATAGTAATTCACTAAAATAATAATTTTAGTGTTTTTTTTACACTTAAAATAAAAAATATATAGGAGGAAAAAGATGGAGAAAAAAAGCAATTTAATTTTAGACGTTAATGAAAAACCAAGCATTGGAAAATGGATAATACTTGCACTTCAACATGTCTTTGCTATGTTTGGGGCAACAATACTAGTTCCAATACTAGTTAATTCAGCAGCAGGAGCAGAAGTACTTACAATACCAGTTACATTAGTTGCATCAGGAATAGGAACATTAATTTACATACTATGTACAAAAGGAAAATCACCAGTATATTTAGGAAGCTCATTTGCATTTATTGCACCAATTACTGCAGCATATCTAAAAGGTGGAATTTCTGGAGCAATGACAGGAATTATGGCAGTAGGATTAATTTATGTAATATTTGCAATAATTATTAAACTTATAGGAAAAAACTGGTTAGATAAATTATTGCCACCAGTAGTAATAGGACCTATGATAATGATTATAGGATTAGGACTTGCACCATCAGCAATAAGCCAAATAGGATTATCAAGTGGAGCAGCATTAGAATGGCAATCAATAGTAGTTGCATTAGTAGCATTTTTAACTACAGCAATAGTTGCAGTAGCAGCAAAAGGATTTTTAAAAGTAATACCATTCTTAATAGGAATAGTAGCAGGATATTTAGCAGGGGTTGCAGTAGGAATTGTTGATTTCACACCAATAACAGAAGCTGCAATTGTAGGAGTACCAAACTTCTTAATACCATTCGTAAGCTATACACCAAACTTCTCTGCAATACTTACAATAGCACCAATAGCATTAGTTACAATAGCAGAGCACATAGGTGACCATACAGCATTAAGTGCAATAATGAATAGAGATTTATTAAAAGATCCAGGATTAGATAGAACACTATTAGGAGACGGAATTGCAACATTTGTAGCAGGAGCAATAGGAGGACCTGCAAACACAACTTATGGAGAAAATACATCAGTAGTAGGAATGACAAAAGTAGCATCAGTTTGGGTAATAGGATTAGCAGCAGTAATTGCAATAGTATTAGGCTTCTTTACTAAATTTACAGCACTAATATCTACAATACCAAATGCAGTTTTAGGTGGAGTATCTTTACTTCTATATGGATTTATATCAGTTAACGGATTAAAAGTTTTAATACAAAACCAAGTTGACTTTAACAATACAAAAAATGTAATAGTTGCATCTGCAATGCTAGTTTTAGGATTAGGTGGAGCAACAATATCAATAGTAAGTGGAGACCTAGCAGTAACAATATCAGGAATGAGTTTAGCAGCAATAGTTGGTATAATATTAAATCTTTGCTTACCAACAGAAAAATCAGAAGAAGATAAACCAAAAAAAGAAAAAACAAAAAAAACTACAAAAAAATCTGCAAAAAAAGAAACAGTAAATGCATAAAAAAATAAACTTTAAAGACTCTATAAAAATAGAGTCTTTTTTCATATAATAGAAAATTTTCTAAAAAAGTAAAAAATATGCAACTTTTTTTGCAATTATATGGTATTATTTATAAAGGTGATATAAATGGAATATACAAACCAAGAACAATATTTAGAAAATGTTATAAATAAATATTCTAATATGGTATATAGATTAGCTTTAACAAGGACAAATTCAAAAGAAAATAGTGAAGATATTTATCAAGAAGTTTTTTTGAAATTAGCACAAAAAATGCCAAAGTTTGAAAATGAAGAACATGAAAAAGCATGGCTTATTAGAGTTACAATAAACTGTAGCAAAAACTTACTAAAATCAGGCTTTTTAAAAAATACATCTGAGCTAAAAGAAGATATAGCATTTGAAACAAAAGAAAAACACGACATATATTATGCCGTTCAAAGATTACCACTAAAATATAGAACAATAATCTATTTATATTACTACGAAAATTATAAAATAAACCAAATTAGCAAGATTATTAGAGTAAACGAAAATACAGTAAAATCAAGACTTGCACGAGCAAGACAAAGACTAAAGCAGGATATAGAGGGAGGGCTAGAAAATGAGTAAAAAAGATTATATAGAAGCAATTAACGAAATAAATGCAGATGAAAACTTAAAAAACAATACATTACAAAAAATGAAAGATGCAAAAAAGAAAAAGAAGAAACCAAACCTAATATATAGTTTGGCATTAGCAACAATAGTATTTATAATAGCAATTTCAATAGCAGTCCCAATAAACCATAATAAAAATACAACAGACCCAATAAAGCAAGTTAAAGAAGAAAATGGATTACCTAAAGTTGAAAGCTTTGAGAATTTATATAATATAGTCAGAAAACAAAGCAGTGAAAATAAAGACTCTCAAAAGAATGTAAGCTTACTAGAAGATTCAGTAAATAGCACGCCTAGAGAAAACAATGATTATTCAAAAACAAACAATCAAGTTGAAGGAGTAGATGAAGCGGATATAGTAAAAACAGATGGTGAATATATTTATTACGTAACAGAAGAGAAGGTAGTTATTGTAAATGCAACAGAGCCAACAAACATGAAAATAACTTCAGAAATTAAATATGAAAAAGAACAAACACAACCAAAAGAAATTTTTGTTAACGGAAACAAGTTAATAATTGTGGAACAAAAATACGAGTATAATGACCAAATAAATGAAAATTCAGTTATGGATGATATGATATATCCTTCAGATGAATACACAAATATAAAAGTATATAACATAGAGGATAAAAACAAACCTGTAATGGAGAGAGAAATACAAATAGAAGGTAGTTATTTATCTTCAAGAATGGTTGGAGAAAACGTATATGTATTGTCAAACAAATATATATATTCAGAATTGCTTGAAAAAGACAAAGAAGAATTAAACGAAAATGACTATAAACCAAAATACTTAGATACAGCAAGCTCTAAAGAAACAAAATGTATAGAATATTCAGATATTTCATATTTCCCAGAAAGCGGGGATAATACATTTTTAAATATTGCAGGATTTAATATTAACAATAATGAACCTGCAAATATAGAAACATACTTAGGAGCAGGAACAGAAGTATATGCAAGCCAAAACAACTTATATGTTGCAAAAGTAAAATATGAATATAAAGATGAAAAATTATATGGATATTATGATAATTACAATATAAACACATATATATATAAATTTAAATTAGAAAACTCAAAAGTAGAATATGTTAGCACAGGTTCTGTTCCAGGCGAAGTGTTAAATCAATTTTCTATGGATGAAAAAGACGGAAATTTCAGAATAGCAACAACTAATAGTACAAATTTAAAAGAAGAAAATAGAACAAACAACTTATATATATTAAATGAAAACCTAAAAATGATTGGAAGTTTAGAAAATTTAGCAAAAGGAGAAAAAATATATTCTGTAAGATTTTTAGATAATAAAGCATATATGGTTACTTTTGTCCAAACAGATCCATTATTTGTAATAGACTTATCAGAGCCTACAAATCCAATATTATTAGGAGAACTAAAAATACCAGGATATAGCACTTACTTGCATCCATATGATGAAAATCACATAATAGGATTTGGAGAAAATACCGAAACCAAAGAAGACGGAAGAGTTGTAACTACAGGAATGAAAATGGCATTATTTGATGTAACAAATCCAACATCTCCAAAAGAAATGTATTCAACAAATATAGGAGATAGCGGAACATATTCAGAATTATTATATAATCACAAGTCACTGTTGTTTTCAAAAGAAAAAAATATAATAGCATTTCCAATTTCAATATCAGAAGGAGAAGGTTATCATTCTAATATAAACTTTCAAGGTGCAATAGTATATGGATTAGACTTAGAAAATGGATTTACTTTAAAAGGGAAAATTGCACATATGCAAATAACAGACAAATACAAGGATTATGATTATACAAAAGAAGTAGAAAGGATAATATATATAGATAATAATTTATATACATTGTCAGAAGGCTTAATAAAGGCAACTAATATGGACAACATGGAAGAAAAAGGAAGCATAGAAATAAAAATAGAAACAGAGTAAATTAAAATGTAACACAAAATCTTTAATCTGCATATTATACCATATAACATAAAACAAGGAGGTAAAGTAACATGCCAGATGAAAGAAATTGTGGATGTGGATGTAACAATGGAATGTTTGGTGGATGTGGAGGAGATGACTGTTCAATCTTATTCTTTATAATAATCTTCTTACTATTATTCACAAACTGTGGTTGCGGAAACAGAGGATGCTGTAACTAGTACTTAATTAAAATAAGAGTCATTCTATTTTAAGAATGGCTCTTATTTTATTGCATAAGAAGAAGCAAAGATTTTTACGTATCTTATATCTAAAATATACCAAAAAGCCACAAAATACCAGTTTATTTTTCCCTAAATTCCTTGACTTGAATTTCTTAATACGATATACTTTAAATGTATAAATTTTAGAATATACGAAAGAGGAGATATAAATGCAAAAGCGTAATTTAATTTGTAAATTGAATACAAAAATCTTATGTGTTTTAATTCTTTTTGTTTTAATATATATAACAGCTAGCTTTGTACCACAAACTTTAAACATATCTTATGGAGCAACATATACATACACTAAAAATTCAAATAATTTACCATCAGATTTTGAACAAAAATACCCAGGATATATAGCACTAGTACAAGCACTTGTAGCTTCACATCCAAATTGGACTTTTAAATTATATGAAACTGGATTAACTTGGGAAGCAACAATAAATAGCGAATATCAAAACCATACAGACTCAATAAAAAATGTTGTACCAAGTAATTATTCAAATGAATGGATATGTTCAATATGTGGAAGAGAAGAACAAGATACAGGAAGATGGTATTGTGCTTCAAGACAAGCAATAGAACATGTAATGGACCCAAGAAATTCTTTAAATGATGCAAATCTATTTCAATATTTACAATTATCAAATGACAAAAGTATAACAAAAGACCAAGTTGCACAAATGGCAAGTAAAATATCATATTTAAATAATCAATCAATTATAGATGCAATATACGAAGTAGCAAACGACCCAGACTATAATATAAATCCATTTTATATTATAGGAAAAATTTTGCAAGAGCAAGGAAGCGGAGCTTCTGCATTATGTTCAGGTCAAGGTTACAAAGGACAATATGTTGGTTATTACAACTTGTTCAATGTTGGAGCATCTGGGAAAGGTGAAGAAGCAGTAATATTAAATGGACTAGCTTATGCAAAATCGCAAGGATGGGATACACCTAAAAAATCAATAATGGGTGGAATTGGATTAGTAAAAAGATATATTAAGAGAGGACAAGATACACTATACTATCAAAAATTTAATGTTACATATAAACCATACTATGTAAATCAATATGCACAAAATCTATTTGATGCACAAAGTATAGGATCAATATTAAAAGGATATTATAAAGATGCGGGATTATTAGAGAGCAGTTTTACATTTGTAATTCCGCTATATACAGGTATGCCATCTACAGCATGTAAAAGTCCATCAATAAGTGGCAGCGAAACAGGAGAATTAGCATATATTAATGCAAATGGAGGACTAAAACTTAAAGATGAACCAAACGGAAACAGTATTGCAATAATAAGCGAAGGAACACAGGTATTAATAACTGAAAGAGCTACATCAAAAATAGGAGGATATTATTGGGATAAAGTTTCAACTCCAAGAGGTACAGGATACATGGCAAGAGAAGCAAGTGATGGTTCTAAAACATATTTAGTTGTAATAGGTTCAAATAAAAATGATAATATAACAGAACCAGACGAAAACAATATAATTACATCAGAACCGGGAACGACAGCTAATACAATAAAGAAAAAATATAGTGATGCAGTAATTATAGACAAAAACGGAAATGAAATAACAGGAGATACATTAGTTGGAACAGGGGCAAAGGTAAAAATTGACGGAGTAGAGAAATATACAATAGTAAAACTTGGTGATGTAAATGGAGATGGAAAAATAAAAGCGACAGATTATGTTTTGATTAAAAACCATATAATGTCAGAAGGACAGGCATTAAATAATATACAAAATAAGGCTGCAGATGTTAATAAAGATGGAGCAGTTAAAGCAACAGATTATATTTTAATAAAAAATAACATTATGAATGGAACACAAATTAATTTGTAATTAAGGAGAGTAATATAAAAAATGAAAATAAAATCAAAAATCAAATTAATATTATTGTTGACAATGATATTTATAAGTTTATGTTCAATAAAAGTATTGGGAGCTTCAATATCTGTTAGCCCATCAAAATCATCAGTTTCACCAGGAGAGTCATTTAGCGTGAGTATTTCTTCAAGTGGTGCTACAGGTAAAGTCAGTGTTACTGCTACAAATGGAACTGTAAGTAAAAGTAATTTATGGCTTGAACCCTCAGGGACAATTACTGTTACTGCTGGTTCATCAGGAAGTGTAAGAATAAGTGTTACTGCAGTTGATATGTCAGATGCATCGGGAAATGAGGTTTGGCCATCAGGAAGTGCTACAGTAAGTATTGTTCAGCCAAACAAGAGCACAGGAGGAAACTCAAACGGTGGTTCATCAAATGGTGGAAACACAACAAAAAAGCCAAATACTAATAACACAACAAAGCCAACAGAAACAAAAGAAGAAAAAAAATCAACAGATAGCACATTAAGTAGTTTGAGTGTAGCGGAAGGAGCAATTACACCAGAATTTAATAAAGATGTAAAAGAATATGCAATTACAGTACCAAATGAAGTAACAAAATTAAATATAACAGCAACTCCAACAGACTCAAAAGCAACAGTTTCAGTAACAGAATATGAAGAGTTAAAAGAAGGAGAAAATACAATTACAATATCAGTAACAGCAGAAGACGGAACAACAAAAACTGATTATGTAATAAAAGCTACAAGACAAAGAAAAGAGCTTGCATTAGAAAAACTAATTATAAAATATACAAATCAAAATGGAGAAGTAGTAGAAATACCACTAACACCAGAATTTATATCTAATGTATATGAATACTCAATAGAAACCTTAGAATATTGGGTAAAAAATCTAGATATAGAAGCATTAGCTAATATAGAAGGAGCAACAATAGAAATAAGTGGGGCAGATTCACTAAAAGAGGGCGAGAATGTAATAACAATAACAGTTAAAAATAAAATTACTATAGAACCCCAAGAAGAAGGAGCAGAACCAACAGAACAAGAAGAAACAAAAACATATACAATAAAATTTAACAAAAATGCAGAACCAACAATAATAGGAAAAATATCAAATTGGTTCAAAGGAATATTTGGTGGAGTTTCTACTTGGTATGCAAATAATCAAGAAAAAGCAGTTTTTGGAGCCTTAATGTTCTGTATAGTTGCATTAATAGGGCTATCAATCTATATAGTAGTAGATTATAAAAAGTATCAAGAATTATTAGTAAAAATAGGAAAGCTTAACAGCTTGAACAATAATGAAGTAACAGCAATAAATGAAACTGAAAACATAACAAAAGCAGAAGAAAAACCAAACAATATAGAAGATATTTACAAAGACAGAAAAAATGAAATAGAAACAAATAACGAAAAAATAGAAGAGAATCAAAACAAAGATGATAAACCAAAAGGTGGAAGGCATTTTTAAATAAATATAAAGAAAAAAGAAAGAGGGTGCAGCTATTGTGCACCCTCTAAGATTATTGTTCACAAATTACTATTTCTGCATTGAACGATTCTGCTAAATCTGATAAATAAACTATTAAATTAGCTTTTGCTAAAATAATATTCTCTCTTTTCATCATAGCATCACTTTGAATATTTTCTTTTATAATTTGTTCCAAAGCGAGAACTTCAGAAGAGGAGTATTTACTTCCAAATAGAGCTGTAATCTCATCAGATACAGAGTTGTGAACGGTTAGTGAATTGATATATATATCATCTTCACTAAAGTAGACCCAAACAGTTCCATCCTGAACAGAAAAATTTAAACTTGATGTGTCAATTGCAAAACATATTGAATAGTCACAAACCAAATCAATTCGAGAAGTCATAAACCATTCAAATATAGCATTGCTTTTCTTTGTTTTGTCATGTGACAAATAATATTTTCCATCCACTGTACATAAAACAATTTTAGTATCTGATTTAATAGACGAAATAACATTATTTGCATTTACAATGTTATCTTTTAAACTATCTTCTTGACTTATTTGCTGAGACTTGATACTTTCGAAATTAATGTTTTCTTTTAAATCATTTTTCCAGCTGTTATAGAGTATAAAGAAAACAAGAACGACAAGCAATACAAATACCACAACAAAAGCAGGTTTAAAATTCCTATTTAACATATTTTTTTCCTCCAATAAAATTGATAGAATAAAATATGTCACTTATCCAAGTGGGTTAAAACGAGCCTCCTTTATAGTATTTTGTTAAGCAAAGCTTAACTATATGTAATAGTATTATACCACTCAATATTATGTAAAGCAACAAAAAGTTTTTTCCCTATTGTTTTTATACAAAAATATGTTAAAATATAGTATATGCTTCTATAGCTCAGTTGGTAGAGCAACGGATTCGTAACCCGTAGGTCGGCAGTTCGATTCTGCCTAGAAGCTCCAAAATAAAAATATATCCAGCGTTTTGACAAAAATATATAAGATGTGCTAAAATAAAGAGTAACCATTTTTAAACAGATCCAAGTTGGCAATCGCAGTATACAAATTGCAACAAATAATTTTGAGGAGGATAAAAAATGGCTTGCAAAATTACAATTGAGGATAACCCGATACCAGAAGAGAAAAGACTCAAAGTTGAAAATGAAGATGTTGTTGTTTTACCACTACATCTCAACAAAGAAGAAGCCATTAATATTCCGGATATATATAATCTTGAAGGATTTTATGTGGCAAGAGGAGTAACAATACTCTATGTTATGAATGGAGAAATATTTATTACTCCACATACTCAAAAGGCTGTTAAGTTACTAAGAGATGCAGGATTTCAACCTAGAGGAATATACTTTCCACTTTCTGATAAAAGTTCATATCCTAAAAAGTGTAAGGAAGAATGGAAAGCTCTGCTAGAAAAAGCAAAGTTTGAAATGTGAAATGTAAGCAGCAAAAGACCAGTTAACTGGTCTTTTTTGCTTTAACTAGAAAAATATGGTATAATTATAGTATATTAGTAAAAAGGCAAAATAAGCGAAAGTTTATGACGCAAAGCCATAGGTCTAAAAGCAAAAAAGCTTATGATAGCTAGGCTACACCAAAGAAATGAGGTGCTTTTTATGAATAAGAAAAAAATATTAAAAAGACTAGGAATTATCTTACTTGCAATAATTATCATAATTTTAATTCATACAGTTAGAAACATGATAATTATATCCAACACGCAAAAAAAACTATCAAATTATATTAATAGCAATAATTATCATATGAAAATAGTTTCATTTAATGAAGAACATAAACAAACAATTACTAATAATTATTATACAAAAGACAAAAAACAACTTATCATTATTGAGAGAAAAGATGATAATCGGAGAAATTACTAAATTATCAATGTATAATAATGGAACAAGAATAGACGCATTTACCGAAACGAAAGATTCTAAAACTGTTAAATTAAACAGTGCAAGCTCAATGGTAGGTGCTCAAATAATTGACATTTTCCAAACAGATAATTTATGGCAAACATTTTTATACAGTATTCCAGCAAGAATAAAAACTGCTAAAATCGAAGAAAAAAATTGCTATGCTATAAAGAATTATCTAAGCCCATATTTGCTATACGGAACAAATAATACAGAATACTATATAGAAAAAGAAACTGGATTAGTAATAAAAACAATTATAGATGATACAACAGCAACTAGAGAATATGAATTTGACAATGTAGATGATCAAATATTTGTAGAACCAGATGTTAGTCAGTATACACTAAGAGAGGATTAGAAAATAAATCAAAAAAGAGAAGAATTCTATTAAAGGATTCTTCTCTTTAAAACTATTTTTCTAGCATTATAGTAACAGGTCCATCATTTAATAAATGCACTTTCATATCAGCTCCAAATATACCTGTCTGCACATTTATATTTCTATTTTTACATTCTTTAATAATATACTCATACAATTCTTCTGCATAAGCTGGCTTAGCTGCTTCTAGAAAATCAGGCCTGTTTCCATGAGAAGTATTAGCATATAAAGTGAATTGTGAAACAAGTAAAAGTTCACCATTAACTTGATTAATATTTAAATTCATTTTATCATTTTCATCACTAAAAACTCTTAAATTCAACAATTTATTAATTAAAAAATCTGCATTACTAATAGTATCTGTATGAGTAATCCCGATTAAAACTAGATAACCCTTTCCTATTTTACCAGTAATGTTGTTATCAACCATAACACTGGCTTCTGAAACTCTTTGAACTAAAAATCTCATAGTATCCTCCTTATACAAGACATTTTAGCATATAAAAAAATACAAGTAAATAAGATTTGCGCGAAATTTAAGCGAGTTTAAAATAGAGAAATAAAAACTTAAAGAAATATTATAAATTACATAATATAACTATTAAAGTAATAAAAATACGCAACACAGCCATTTTTGAGCAACAAGTAGAAAAAATGAGTAACGTGTGATATATTTTCCTTGAAATATAAAGAGGTGTATCATTATGAGCAAAAACAGAATAGTAAATATACTTTTGGTTGAAGATGACATGCAAGATTGCAAAATTATTAAGGAATATGCAGATACAAGAGATGATGTTAAACTAGTAAAAACAGCAAATTCATCAAAAGAGGCAATTAAAGATATAAAAACTTATGTGCCAGATGCAATTATACTAGATATAGAATTAAACAATGGTGAAGGTTCTGGACTTGAAGTGCTAGAACAAATTAAAGAACTTGACTTAGATGTAAAACCAGTAATAGTTATAACAACAAACATATCTTCAAAAACAGTATATGATTATGCACATAACAATGGGGCGGATTTAATATTTCACAAATTAAAAGATGACTATTCGCCAGAACTGATAATAGAAAATATTCTGTTACTTTGCAAAATAAACAGAAAAGAAAAAATAAATATAAATGCAGAAACAGAAGGCGAGTTTAGAGATAAACTTTCAGATAGAATTAATAGAGAGCTAAATTTGATAGGAATTAGTTCACACCTAATAGGAAGAAAATATATACATGATGCAATTATTTATATAATAGAAAATGATAAAGACAAAGAAAATGTATTTTTACATTTAGCAAAAGAATATAAGAAAGGAAATAGTACAATAGGACGTTCAATCCAAACTGCAATAGAACATGCGTGGAGAAAATCATCAATAGAAGATTTACAAAAATATTATACAGCAGCAGTAAACTACAATACAGGAGTTCCAACTCCAACAGAATTAATTTATTATTACGTAGATAAAATCAAAAAATCAATTTAACTCAAATTTAATCAAATATTCTAAACCAGAATACTACTAAAAATTACAAATTTTAGTAGTATTTTTTTATTGTACAAGGAAATCGACTTTTACCTGTGCCCCTAGGCACAACATTTTTCATTGTACAGTAAAGAAAGGTTACATATTAAATTCAATAGTGAATACGCGTATGCGACCTTTCTTATTAACATAGAACTATAGAAACAAAATAGAACCAAAACAAAAAATATGTTAATAGAAAGGGGGATATGACTATGTGGAAAGAATTTTTAGATTACCTAAGCAAAATATTAGGTATGTAAGTAAAAATACATATGATAACAAAAAAACTATCACATTTCTTTGTGATAGTTTTTTATAATATGAGGGATTGATTATATATAAATTTTAAATTATAATTAAATATAGTTATACGTATAGAAAAGAGAAAAAACATGGAAATTTCATGGCATTTACCATTCACAAAAGTATTTTTTATTAACATATGCATAATTTATACATATTTTAGAATGCAAAACAAGAAAGTTAACAGCATTAAACATGTATTTATGCTATTATGCTTTAACATATTTATGACAGTAATTTACTGTTTCCTAAAGAATAATCTTAAAAAACCGTTTATATATTTAATTTACTATTCTATATTCATGATAAGTTTCTTTATTATTATGAAGGAAAGAAAACCTTATGCGTTTACATTAATTAGCATTTCAATGTCAATATCATTATTGAGCATATGCATATCAACATTTATAGCCTTTATAATATTTAAAATGCTAAGATTCAGTCTTGATTCTGAAAAACTAGTTGAATATGTTGTGATCGGAACCATTCAGTTTAGTTTAATATTTCTATTCTTTAGAATCAAGCGATTTAAGGATGGGTTGCAATTTTTAAATGGAAGTAATTATAATAATATACTAAATTATATGGGAATAGGAATATCTGCTGTTACAATAGTGACATGCGGAATATACGGTTTACATAGTGACTATTCATTAAAAACATTTTTACTTATTTTACTAATTGCAGGAGGAATTTTAATGCTATATTGGATCAAGAAAAGTATTACAAAATACTACAAAGAAAAGATGAAAGAAAGAACAGTAGAAATTCAACAAGAACAAATTAAGCAACAAGATGAGAGAATAAAAGACTTACAAACAGAATTAGCAGATGTCTTACAAATAAATCATAAATACAGTCATAGAATTTCTGCAATGGAAAAAGCAGTAATAAAACTAGGCACAAAGCTTCAAGCAAATGAAGAATTTGCAGAGGAGTATGGAGATATATTATCTTCAATAAAGAAATTATCAAAAGAATATAAAGAAGAAGTAGCATCAGTAATAAAAGAAACTAAACTTCCAAAAACAAATATTTTTAGCACAGATAACTTATTAGAATATATGAAACAAGAAGCAGAAAAAGACAAAATAAGCTTTGAACTAAAAATAGATTTTGATATTAATGAAATCCTAGAAACAAAAATTCCACAAAACAAGTTAGAAACAATGCTTGCAGACCATATAAGAGATGCAATTATTGCAATAAACTGTAGTGAAAATAAAGATAGAAGAATTAAAGTTGTTCTAGATAAAGAAGACAATAATTATCAAATAAAATTTTATGATACAGGCATAGAGTTTGAAATAGAAACATTATCAAAGCTCGGATTAAAGAGAGCAACAACTCATAAAGCAACAGGTGGTACTGGAATAGGATTTATGACGACATTTGAAACTTTAAAACAATGTAAAGCAAGTCTTATCATTGAAGAATACTCTAATCAAGAATACACAAAAGCAGTAATAATAAAATTTGATGACAAAAACGAATATAGAATACATTCATACAGAGCAGAAGAAATAAAGAATAAAATACAAGATAATAGAATAATAATTGAATAGAATATAAAAGCTATATAGTTCTTACTATATAGCTTTTCATAAGTTTAAAAAAATAGGAGGTAAAATATGTTTGATTTACATTATGATTTACTAACACAAATATATATAAATAAAGAAAACATAACAGAACTAAAAAAGTATTTCAAACAAATTTACAACAAGCAAAACATAATAGGAGGCATTTTCAATCTGTTTTATATGTCGCCAAAAGAAATGCAAGAAGAACTAAACATAAAAGAGCATGAGATAGATATAATTAAAAATCTGGAATTAGCTACAGATTTAATAAAAAAATACGAGCTAATACCAGAAAACATAAATTATATATTAGGAATAGAAGGACTAGATTATTTAAATAAAATAAGCGATGTAGATAGATTACATAAACTAGGAATAAAAAGTGTAAACATAGTATGGAATAACGATAATAAATTTGGAGGAGGATCAAGAGGAGATATAAATCAGGGGTTAACAGAACAGGGGAAAAAACTAATAAAAAAACTTGTCAAAACAAATATCGCAATAGACCTATCACATGCAAACACAAAAACTTTTTATAACATTATAAAATATTGCAAAAAGCTAAAAGAAGAAAACCTAAATCCAATAATATTTGCTTCACACTCAAATTGTAAAACAATATGTAATACTCCTAGAAACCTAACAGACAATCAAATAAAAGAAATAGCAGATTTAGATGGAGTTGTTGGCATAGTGGGGATAAAGCAATTCTGTTTATTAGATGGCGATAGTTATAAGGAAAAGTATATAGAACATATAAACCATGTAAAAAATTTACTAGGAGGAGTGGAGAATATATGTGTTTCAACAGATAATATGGAATATTATAAAATAGAACCAGATAAGTACAAAACAATGAATATATTCAAGCAATCAAGTGTAAAAAAAGAAATAACAGAGCTTTTAATACAAAATAAATATACAGAAGAAGAGGTAGAAAAAATATTATGTAAAAACTTTAAAACTAAAATTTTGCAAAGATTATAAAAGTATGATATACTATTTAGCGGAAAATAACAAAGGAGAAGAGGTACTTAAAATATGGGATTTTTTGATAAATTAAAAAATGGGCTTGGGAAAACAAGAAATTCATTTGGAGATAAAATAAATAATGTATTTAGTAGTTTTAGAAAAGTAGATGAAGACTTATTAGAAGAACTAGAAGAAATACTTATAATGTCAGATATAGGTGTAGATACATCTGTAGAAATAATAGGAAGATTAAGAAATAGAATAAAAAAAGAAAAAATAGAAAGTGAAGAAGATGTAAAAAATGCATTAAGAGAAGAAATGAAAAAGATTTTAGACGAAGAGGAAAACGGACTTGATTTATCTAAAAAGCCTACAGTTATTTTAGTTGTAGGGGTAAATGGAGTAGGGAAAACAACATCTATAGGAAAAATGGCAAACAGGATAAAAAGAGAAGGCAAAAGTGTAATTATAGCAGCAGCAGATACATTTAGAGCAGCAGCAGTTGAACAAGTAGAAATATGGGCAAAAAGGAGTAACTCTAAAATAGTAAAAAGAGATGAAGGTACAGACCCTGCTTCTGTAGTATTTGAAGCAATACAAGAACTAAAGAAGGACAACGCAGACGTTTTAATTTGCGATACAGCAGGAAGACTTCACAACAAAAAATATTTGATGGACGAGCTATTAAAAATAAAAAAGGTAATAGATAAAGAATTACCAGATGCAAAAAAAGAAGTATTACTAGTTTTAGATGCAACAACAGGGCAAAATGCAATATCACAAGTAAAAGCATTTAAAGAAACAGTAGATATAACAGGACTAGTGCTTACAAAGCTAGATGGAACAGCAAAAGGTGGAGTGGTAATAGGAATAGTTGCAGAAAACAAAATACCAGTAAAATTCATAGGAGTTGGAGAACAAATAGACGATATGGAAATATTTAATTCCGAAGAATTTGTAAATGCAATAATATAAAATTAAGGAGGCAGATTATGGAAAAAACAAAAAACAAAAAAAGAGTAGTATTAGTAATAGTATTCTTAATACTGTTAGCAATTTATGTTGCAATAACAGTAAGAGGAAAATACTTGCAAACCCTAGAAATTGGGGAACAATATGTAGAAGTATTTAAACAAAACATAAAATACAAAGTAGGAGTAGTGTTAGTAAACTTTGCAATACTATATATTGCAACATATATTACTACAAGATTTATAAAAAGAGGATTAAAAAAATTCTTCGATGATGATAAAAAGGAAATGCCAAAACTTCCAAACAAATCAATAAGCTTAATTTTAAGTGTAGTAATAAGTTTAATTTCATCTAACTTTATTACAGAAAAAATAATGCTTGCTTTAAATACAGCATGGTTCGGAATATATGACCCAATATTCAATATGGACATTGGCTATTATATGTTTCAAAAACCAGTTATAGAAGCATTAATAATTTACTTTATAGCACTTCTTGCTATTTACTCAATATATATAGCTGTTTATTACATAATAGTATTTAACAAGTATTTTGAAAAAGGTATAGATAGGGCAACACTAAAAAAGAATACATTTATAAAACAATTAGGAGTAAATATAATACTAGCAGTACTTGGAATCGCAGCAATTACACTAGTTAAAGTACAAGATGTAGTAAACACCAAATTCTTAACACTATCAGATGGAACAGGCCTTTATGGAGCAGGATTAATAGAAGCAACAATAAAAACATGGGGATATCGAATTTTTGCTTTTATAATATTATTTGCATCAATAATGGCAATGATAAATTTCAAAAAAGAAAACTTTAAAAGAATAATGACATGGATTTGTATAATACCAGGATACTTAGTAATTTTATTTGTAGTAATGCTAGGATTTGACCTAATTTATGTAAACAGCAATGAACTAGATAAAGAAAAGAAATATATAGAAAAAAATATTGAATTTACAAAAAGTGCATATGGTATAAATGTAGATGAGATAGAAATAGAAAATAGCGGTACAATAACAAAAGACGAAGTAAACAAAAATCAAGAAGTTATTAGCAATGTAAATATACTAAATGAAGATAATGTATTAGAGAATCTAGAACAATATCAAACAAACTCTGGTTACTATTCTTATACTACAACAAAACCAGAAATATATAATATAGATGGAAAAGAAAAACTAGTATATATTAGCCCAAGAGAGATTGTAAGCAACGATACCAGAACATACAATAATAAAACTTATGAATACACACACGGATATGGAGCAATTATTTCTTCTGCAAATTCAGTAGATGAAAATGGAAATTTAGAATATATTCAAAGTGATTTTAACGACGAAAACAATAAAATAGAAATAACACAACCTAGAATATACTTTGGTTTACAAACAAACGAGCCAATAGTAACAAATGCAAAAAATAAACAAGAATATGATTATCCATTAACAAGCACAACAAGCAATACAAATATATACGAAGGAAAAGCAGGACTAAAACTAGGATTCTTAGATAGAGTTATATTAGGAGTAAAAGAAAAAAATCTTGGAATAGCTTTCTCTGGAAATGTAACAAAAGAAAGCAAAATAATAACAACAAGAAATATAATAACAAGAGCAAAAACAATAATGCCATATTTAAAATATGATGAAGAACCATACATGGTAATAACAGATGAAGGAAAATTAGTATGGGTATTAGACGCATACACAACTTCAAATGATTATCCATATTCTCAAGAAACTATTATAGAATATAACGGAATGAAAGAAAAAATAAATTATATTAGAAACTCTGTAAAAGTAATAATAGATGCTTACGATGGAACAACAGATTTTTATATAACAGATAAATCTGACCCAATAGCAATTGCATATAGCAATATTTATCCTGAACTATTTAAAGAAGGAGAAGAAATACCACAAGATATTTCAAAACATATGGTATATCCAAAATATCTTTACAATATTCAAGCCAAAATATTAGAAAGATATCATAATGTTCAACCAGAAGTATTATATAGAGCAGATGACGTATGGAATGTAGCAAAAGAAAATACTAGCAGAACAACTAGTGCTGCAACAGGAACAGATATAGAACCATATTACACAATGGTCAAACTAACAAATAACAATTCAGCACAACTAGGATTAGTATTACCATACACAATAGAGGAAAAACAAAATATAACATCATACTTAGTTGCAACATGCGATAGCCACAATAACAAAAAATTAACATTATACAAATTTAAAACAGGAAGCTCAATACTTGGAACAATTCAACTAGATTCACTAGTAGAACAAGATGAAAAAATATTAAATGAATTAAACTCATTAAATGTAACTGGAACAAAAATACAAAAAAATATTATAATAGTTCCAATAAATAATACACTTCTATATGTTGAACCTATATATCAAATAATGCTAAATGATAAATCACAAGTTCCACAACTAAAGAAAGTTGTAGTTGCATCAGGAAATAAAGTTGCAATAGGAAATAACATAGAAGAGGCCATTACAAATTTACTATCACAAGAAGCAATAAGTATAGAAGTGGAAGCAGAGAATAAAGATGAGCTTATTAAACAAATAATAAATGCAAACAAAAACCTAGAGGAATCAAATAAAAGTAACAACTGGGAAATGATAGGAAAAGATATGTCAAAACTTCAACAGTTAATAGAACAATTACAAACATTAGTAGAACAAGATGAGAAAAAAGAGGCAGAAATAGAAAAAAATGAACCTAAAACAAACAAGAACCAAATAACTACTAACACAACAGTAACAGAATAAAATAACAAGTTATAAAAGAAGTACTAAAATATATTTTAGTACTTCTTTTTCTATTCTTTTGTGTAGGAAAAACAGATGTATTGATTAATTATGTAAAGTATGTTAAAATTAAAAAGTTAGGAGATTCTAAAACTATATGGAAGAAATAATTGAAGAGTTATTAAAAAGTAATTTAATAAAAATTAGTGAATCTATTGATTATGATAAATTCTTAGAAATATACCAGCCATATGAAGCAGTTATGAGCGAGATTCATTTCGCAGAAATGCTAGAGATTAGTGAGCGTAGATACAAATCTATAAGAAATGAAAGAGGAAAAAGAGCCAGAGTATTAAGCAATAGAGGAAAAGCTGAACAAGATGTTATTAAATTGGAAATGAAAAAGAAAATAGAATACAGTAAATATATAGATTATAAAGAGTTCTTGGAACTGTATGAGGAATATAAAAGTAGAATTTCAGAAATAGAATTTGCTCAAATTTTAGGAATGAGTTACGGCGGATATGAAAGAATAAAAAATTTAGAAACAGCAAGAGCTAAAATTATGGCGGGAAAAGGAAAAATAATAGGAAAAGATAAAAAATGTATACAAGATGAAGTTTTAAAAGAAATAGAAGCGGGACAATCTGTAGATTATAAAGAATTTCTAAGATTATATAATCCATATAGAGAACTAGTAAAAGAAATAGAATTTGCAGAAATAATTGGAATAACTTATAATAGTTACTACAGTATAAAAACCAAAAATAAAAGAGCAAAGGTGTTAAAAGAAAGAAAACCAGAAGAAATTAAGAGAATAAAGGAAAAAATAGATAGAGATTTAATATCTGGAGAACCAATAAACTATTATCAGTTTTTAGAAATGTATGAACCATACAAAGAAAAGTTAACAGAAGAAGAGTTTGCTAAAGTTTTAGGAATAAGGTATGCTAATTATACTACAATGAAATATAATAGAAATAGAGCTAGAATTCAAAAAAAACAAAGTGAAATAGAAAGAATAAAATATGAGTTAAAAGAATCAAGATACTATTCTAAAGATGAGCTAGAAGAAGTTGCAAAAAAATACAATGTAGAAGTTGATGAACTAATTGCACACTTGTGCTGTAAAGGTAGAAGAAAAAATTTGTGTGAGTATAAGGAACTTTTAGATGAAAAAGGAAAGATATGGATTGGAAAAACAAAATGTACAAAAAAATTTGCAGAGAATCATGCAAAAGCAATTTTAAAATACGCACATAAATTTAGTAAAATTTTATGTAAAGATTATCACATTAGTACAAAAGTAGAAGATTTTGCTATGCAAACTGTTATTTACATATTAGAAAAACGTGGAGATATAGAAAAAAATTATGGGGATGATTTTGAAAAGGCTGAAAGAATTATAAAAAGACAAATATTTATGAGTATAAAAATCAGATGTATTTGTGAAATAAAAAAAGTAAAAAGAACAATTTCTATTTATAAGGATGCAGCAAGCAAAGATGGAAAAAAAGGAGATCCTATTCTTAACTTAAAAGGAAAATATGCTGAACATGATGAAGAAAATGATGTACAAAAACAGGTAGAAGACATAATATTAGATGAAGAGAAAAAACAAACGAAACAGCCAGAAGAATTATGTGTCGAAGCATTAAAAATTTATATAGACAATGGATTTAGTAGAGAAGAAGCTATAGCAAAAACTAGCGAAAAATTAGGCATGGATCCAGAAGAAATGCTAGATGCACTAAAAACATATTTGATAAAGAATAAAAAAGTAAGAAAAACTCAAAACGAAGAATACATATTAGGAGACTAAATATAAAAGTGAAAAAAGAATTTGTAAAAACTCTTGCAAAACTTTTATAAATATAGTAGAATAGATATGCTTGTAAAAAAGCATTTACCTTATACTTAACTAAAAGAATATCCGACTTTAAGTTCAGTTTAAGGCACATTAAGTAAAATAGGAGGGAAAATAATGACAAAGGAAAGAAAACAAGAAATTATTAATACTTTCAAAAGAGATGAAAATGATACAGGATCATCAGAAGTTCAAATAGCTCTTTTAACAGAAAGAATTAATGAATTAACAGAACATTTAAAAGTTCATCAAAAAGACAATCATTCAAGAAGAGGTCTTTTCAAAATGATAGGTAAAAGAAGAAATTTGCTTAACTATTTAGCAAAGAAAGATTTACCTAGATACAGAGAAATAGTTAAACAATTAAATTTAAGAAAATAATTTATTTTAAGGGCGGATGGATACTTTCCGCCCTTAATTGCTAAACTGAAACATTGTAGGGAGTTGCCGTCCTCGGCGACCCGGACGAAATCAAACAAGATAAGAAAAGATAATTGTATATGAAGAGTAGCTTGTAAAATGTGTTTAAACAGTAAACATATTTTAGAGGTTACATTCATAGAAAAATTATCTTCTTATATAAATTTAAACAAATTAAAAGGAGGAAGAATTATGTTTAAAACATATTCAATGGAACTTGCAGGAAGACCACTAACAATAGAAACAGGAAAATTTGCAGGCTTAGCAAATGCAGATGTAGTAGTAAGATATGGAGAAACAGTTGTAATGGTAAACGTTACAGCATCAAAAGAACCAAGAGATGGAATAGACTTTTTCCCATTATCAGTTGACTATGAAGAGAAAATGTATGCAGTAGGAAAAATCCCAGGAGGATTTACAAGAAGAGAAGGAAAGGCAGCAGATAAAGCAATATTAGTATCTAGAGCAATAGATAGACCAATAAGACCTTTATTCCCAAAAGATTTTAGAAATGATGTTGTAGTAGTTGCAACAGTATTATCAGTAGAACCAGACAACTCACCAGAAGTTTGTGCAATGATAGGAACATCAGCAGCACTTTCTATATCAGATATACCATTTGGTGGACCAACAGCAGCAGTAAAAGTAGGTTATGTAGATGGTAAATTCGTTATAAACCCAACACTAGAAGAAAGAGCAAAAACAGAATTAGACTTAACAGTTGCAGGAACAATAGAAAAAATAGCTATGATAGAAGCTGGAGCAAAAGAATTACCAGATGACAAAATGCTAGAAGCAATAAAAACAGGACATGAAGAAATTAAAAAAGTATGTAAATTTATTTCAGACATAAAAGCAGATATTGGAAAACCTAAAATGGAATACAAATCTTTTGAAGTAGACCATGATATATACGAAGAAATAGAAGCAAACTTCGAAGAAAGAATGTATAATGATGTACAAGCTTTAGAAAAAGAAGTTCGTGATAAAAACATGGAAAAATTATCAGAAGATGTAACAAACTACTTCATAGAAAAATATGGAGAAGAAAGAGCAGAAGAAGTAAAACAAGATATAGCTGATAGTTTATATAAATTAGAGAAAAAATCAGTAAGAAAAATGATTTTTGAAGAGCATAAAAGACCAGACGGAAGAGCAATAGACGAAATAAGACCACTTTCATGCGAAGTGGGATTACTTCCAAGAGTACACGGAAGCGGACTATTTACAAGAGGACAAACACAAGTATTATCAGTAGCAACATTAGGAATGAAAAACGAAGAACAAATATTAGATGGATTAGATGAAGAAGAAACAAAAAGATACATTCATCAATATAATTTCCCTTCATACAGTGTTGGAGAAGCTAGACCTTCACGTGGACCTGGTAGAAGAGAAATAGGACATGGAGCTTTAGCAGAAAGAGCATTAGTTCCAGTAATACCATCAGAAGAAGAATTCCCATACGCAATAAGAGTTGTATCAGAAGTATTATCTTCAAATGGTTCTACATCACAAGCAAGTATTTGCGGAAGCACACTTGCATTAATGGATGCAGGAGTTCCAATTAAAAACCCAGTAGCAGGAATTTCAACAGGACTTGTATCAAATCCAGAAGATCCAGATGATTATGTAATGCTTACAGATATCCAAGGATTAGAAGATTTCTTTGGAGACATGGACTTTAAAGTTGGAGGAACAAAAAACGGAATAACAGCAATTCAAGTTGATATAAAAGTTGATGGATTAACATACAAAATAATAGAAGAAGCTTTTGCAAGAACAAAAAAAGCAAGACAATATATATTGGATGAAATAATGGCACCACAAATAGCTGAACCTAGAAAAGAATTATCAAAATACGCACCAAAAATTACAACTATGACAATAAAAACAGACAAAATAAAAGATGTAATTGGAAAAGGTGGAGAAACAATTAATAAAATAATTGATGAGACAGGTGTAAAAATAGACATAGAAGAAGACGGAAAAGTATTTATTTATACACAAGATTCAGAAAAAGCAAAACAAGCACAAAAAATGATTGAAGATATAGTAAGAGAAATAGAAGTTGGAGAAATTTATGAAGGAACAGTTACAAAAATAATGCCATTTGGAGCATTTGTTGACTTAGGTGGAGGAAAAGAAGGATTACTTCATATCTCTAAAATATCAGAAAAAAGAATAGAAAAAGTAGAAGATGTTCTAAAAGAAGGAGACAAATTCTTAGTAAAAGTATTAGACATAGACAATCAAGGAAAAATAAGCTTAACAAAAAAAGGGTTAGGAATAGAAGAAGAAACAACAGAAGAATAATTATAATGGCGGACAAACATGTCCGCCTAAAATATTACAAAAATATTACAGTAATAATACAAGAAAAATACATTTTTGGAAAACAGTTGAAAAAAATATTTTATGTGATAATATAATTAAAAATACTAAAATATGTAAAATTTTTACATAATATGCCAATAAAAAACAAAAGAATGGGGAAATTAAAATGACAAACCACGTAACCGTTGGGGCTGTACACACACACACACACACACAAGTAAGTTAATAGAATTTAACAGGGACACAGCAATTTTTAGTGCCCCTTATAAAGTATATTATAAAAGATAGGTAATTTTTATAAAAAAATGCCTATCTTTTTTGCGTTAGTTTTTAATTTAAAAATATAACAGAAAAAAAGAAAGGAGGAGCAAAATGGGAGTTGTTATCTTTTTAATATTTTAGGAGAAGAAATGCAATTAGTAAAATATCAAATATCAAAAGGAGCAGTAGTAGGATTTTAATTACAAGAAAAGGGGAGAAAAAATATGAGTGAAAAAGGAAAAGCAATTTTAGGTTATGTATTTGGATGGATAGGAGGATTAATTGTACTATTAGCATTAAAAGACTCTACAAGAAACACAAAACTACATGCAGCACAAGCAATAGTACTTTCAGCAGGTTATTGCATAATTGCAATAATATACAGAATGATTCCTATTTGGATACCATTTTTTAGCACAGCATTATGGGTTATATACATAGTAGGAATAATAGCAGGAATAGCAAAAGCAAATAAAGAGGAAGATCCAGAACTTCCTGTAATAGGGAAAATAGCAGAATCTATTTTTGGAAAAATGATAGAAGGATAAAACAAAGGGGGAAGATAAAAATGTTAAAAAACAAAAAAATCTTATTAATGATTTTATTAGTATTCATAGCATTAGCAATTCCAAATTTAGCATTGGCAGGAGATGAACATGTTACTACAACAGAAATAAATGGCGCAACTGCAAAGTGGGAATACTATTTAAATGAATCAAATCAAATTATTAAATTAAAATGCTTAAACCCTGCTAACTTAACAGGAAGTATTACAGTTCCATCAGAATTAGAGGGAAAAAAGGTAATAGCACTTGGAGGTGAAGCTTTTAAAGGTGCAATAAGCATTACAGGAGTTACAATTCCAAACTCAGTAAAAGAGATAGGATATAGTGCATTTGAAGATTGTAAAAACTTAAGTAAAATAAACTTAGGAAGTATAGAAAAAATAAGTTTTGATGTATTTAAAGGATGTACATCATTGAAAAGTATAACAATACCAAAAACATTAAAAGGTGGATCAGTAACACCATGCTTAAATAATTCTAATATAACAAATATAACATTTGAAGAAGGATTGACAGTAATTCCATCCTCTCTTTGTGAGAATACAGGAGTAACAGAAATTACAATTCCAAACTCAGTAAAAAAAATAGAAAATAATGCATTTAAAGATTGTAAAAATTTAAAGAAAATTACAATATTAGATAATGTAACTAATATAAGTTTTGATGTATTTAAAAATCATGACAATGACTTAACAATTTATTGCTATAAAGATTCAGAAGCTGCAAAATATGCAATAAAAAATGATATAAAATATGTATATTTAACAAAAGAAAATAATGAAAACTCAGATAATGACGATAAAAATACAGAAAATGAGGATAAATCAAAAGATTTTGAAAAACATCGTTATGAAATTATAGAAAAAACATTAACATGGAAAGAAGCAAAAGCTTATTGCGAAAAATTAGGTGGACATTTAGTTACGATAACATCAAAAGAAGAACAGGAATATATAGAGAAATTAATATCAAAATACAACAATGAAAAAGCAAGATTTTGGATGGGTGCTACTGACGAGGAAAAAGAAGGTGTTTGGAAATGGATTACAGGAGAAGAATTTAGCTATACTAATTGGGGAGAGAAGGAGCCAGACAGTTTTTTTAGTAGTCAAAATTATATGTTAATGCATGGATATGAACTAGAAACGTATGGAATAAAGTTTGGACAATGGGATGATGTAAGTAATACTGATAAAGCAACATATTTTATTTGTGAATGGGATGAGGAAAAAACAAATGATAACAACAATAAGCAACCTAACGAAACAAAAGATGACGACGATGATTCAATAGCAAAAGGAACAATGCCATACACAGGAGGAACATTCTTTGTAATAATAACAGTTATGGGAATAGCAGCAGTAGCAATATATGTATATAAAAGAAACAATGACCTAAAAGGAATATAAATATTTTGAAAGGACCCTTATGAAAAGTGAATTTTTTGATATATGCTTTATAGCAATACTGGTAGTAATAATAATTTCAGTAGCAATGCACATATATAACAAGAATTTAGAAAACGACCAAAGTGTACTAGAAGAAATGACACAAACAGTACCACAGGAGGAAGAACAAGAAGAAACAAAAATAAATGTAGAAGAAGATAAACTAGTAACAAGCGATTGTGAAATAAATGGAAGTATATATGAAGTAATAGCAGTATTAAATATACCAAAATTAGAAATACAGTATCCAGTGCTATCTAGCACATCAAAAGAATTACTAAAAGTTTCACTAAATAAATATTGGGGACCAAACCCAAATAAAGAAGGAAACCTTTGCATAGTAGGACACAATTACAATGACGAAAGATTTTTTGGAAAATTACATAAAATAGAAAATGGAGACGAAATAGAACTAACAGATATGACAGGTAAAACAAAGGTCTACTATGTATACGATACATATATAGTAGACCCAGACAATACAAAATGTACAAGCCAAAAAACAAACGGAGAAACAGAGATTACATTAATAACATGTACAAAAAATTTTAAACAAAGATTTATAGTAAAAGCCAGAGCAAAATGAAAAATATAATATAAAAATGGAGTAATTTTTAGTATAGCACATACTAAAAATTACTCCATTTATTATTCTTTCTACAAAACTAGACAAATTTTTCAAAATTTGATATAGTTCATAATAAGTTCATATTTCTTTGATAATATAACCAAGATTAGAAGTGGCGCTAAAAATATATCCAAGCATCATCCCCTTTTGAGTATATATTGCCACTTCTAATACGGCCAAAAGAGGTGAAAAAATGTTTAAAATATTAGTAGTAGAAGATGATAAAAATTTAAGAAAATTAATAACTACATATTTACGAAAAAACGAATATATCACGTATGAAGCCACAAATGGGGAAGAAGCATTAGAGGTTATAGATACAAATTACATAGATTTAATAATTAGTGATATTATGATGGAAAAAATAGATGGCTATGAACTTACAAAGTCTTTAAGAGAAGCAAATTATACTATTCCAATTCTATTGGTTACAGCAAAGTCTACGATAGAAGATAAAAAAGAAGGATTTTTGCTAGGAGCAGATGACTATATGGTAAAACCAATAGACATGGAAGAATTATTACTTAGAGTTAAAGTACTTTTAAAAAGAGCAAATGCTGCAAACGAAAAGAAACTTATAATAGGAAACTTAGTATTAGACTACAAACAAATGTCTGTAACATATAAAAGTAAAAATTATCAGCTAACACAAAAGGAATTTTTACTACTATACAAATTCTTAAGTACTCCAGACACGATTTTTACAAGGCAAGAGCTAATAGAAGAAATATGGGGATTAGATAATGAATCAGACTTTAGAACAGTTGATGTTCATATAAAAAGAATAAGAGAAAAACTAAGTGATATAAACGAGTTTGAAATTTTAACTATCAGAGGAATTGGCTACAAAGCAATAATAACAAAAAAATAACTTGTAAAGGAAATAAAAATGTTTAAAAAACTTTTTACCACAATATTTGGAAAGAAAAAATCAATACAAAGAAGGATTATAAAAACATCAGTAATATATATTTTAATTGTTATTGCACTTACTGCGTTTCTTTTTTATATATTTGTACAAAGATCTATTAATATAAAGCTTATTGAAATTAATGCACAACAACGACAATCTGTAAAAGACCTTATTAAAATTTCTAGTAGAAGTATTAGATTATCTATAATTAGTATATTACTAATAACAATAGCATTAATTCAGAATATTTCGAGGAAAATAGTAAATCCAATAAAAAAAATAACTGATGCAACAAAAAAAGTAGCAGCAGGTGATTTTACGGTAGAACTAGAAACAGTTAGAAATGATGAAATACGGTGAGCTAACACATAATTTTAATAAAATGGTAAAAGAACTAAATAGTATAGAGTGCTTACAAAAAGATTTTATTAACAATGTATCACACGAAATAAAAACACCTATTAGCTCTATACAAGGGTTTGCCAAACTTTTAGAAGCTGATGATTTAAGCAAGGAAGAAAGAAAAGAATATGCAGAAATTATAAAAGAAGAATCTGATAGACTTCTATATTTATCTACAAATATTCTAAAACTTGCAAAATTGGAAAATCAAGAAAGAATAATGAATAAAACAAAATTTAATATAGCAGAGCAGATAAGAAGAACAATAAGTGTACTAGAACCAAAATGGAAAGAAAAAAATATTAAGTTTAATGTAAACTTAAGGGAACAAGAATTTTTGGGCGAAAAGGATTTAATGTATCAAGTTTGGATGAATATAATAGAAAACAGTATAAAATTTTCTAAACAAGATGGACAAATAGATATAAAAATGAAAACAAATCAAGAAAACATTGCTGTAGAAATAAAAGATTATGGAATAGGAATGGAAGAAGAAGAGGCTAAAAAGATATTTGATAGATTTTATCAAGTAGATAAATCACATACCAAGCCAGGAGCAGGATTAGGAATGACAATTGCAAAAAGAATTGTTGAATTATCAGGTGGAAAAATAGAAGTAAAAAGCAAATTAAATGAAAGCACAACATTTACAGTAACATTACCAATTAAATTGTAATTTGTTAGGGGCGATTTCTACGATGCATTGCGGGTCGCCCAGGAGTGCGACCCCTACAATGTTTGCAATGTATTTCCTCAAAAATTAAAATATTAAAAATGAAAAAAATTGTGAATGGAGTTAGCTTGAATTAGAAATTGTTCTTCGAGCGCAGTAGGGAATCTCATTTTTAATGAGGGCGCTGCGGAGCAAGAAGGTTTACAATTTCTATGAAAGCGACATGACCTGAACAATTTTTTGAATTTTAATATTTTAATTTTGAATATAATTACAAATTCCAATTTATATAAATAAATCTAATAATAAAGGGGAAAGAAGATGAAAGAAAAAAAGACACTAAAAATAGCAGGAATAAGCATATGGCGAATTTTAACATATTTTATTATATATAGCATAGCAGGGTATATTATAGAAACATTATTTGGACTTTTTACAAAAGGAATGCTAGAAAGTAGAAAAGGATTCTTATACGGCCCATTTTGCCCAATTTATGGGGTTGGGGCAGTAGCAATGATATTAGGACTTCAATGCTTTAAAAAGAACAATTACACACTATTCTTTGGTGGTTTTTTAGTAGGTTCTATTGTTGAATACATTATAAGCTACCTTGGAGAAGTGATTTTTAAAGTAAATTGGTGGGATTACTCAAACAATTTCCTTAATATAAATGGAAGAATATGCTTTACTTTTTCACTGTTTTGGGGTTTGCTTGCATTATACCTAATAAGGCACTTTAATCCGATAATAGATAAATTAATAGACAAAATAAAAGCAAAATTTTCAATTAATTATTTAAAAGCATTAGTAATTGTAGGAATTATATTCTTAGCAATAGATGGAATATTAACTGCATTTGCATTAAAGTTGTTTTTTGAAAGAACAGTATATTCGTACAATTTAGATGTAATAAATAAAGAAAAATATATAAATAGCTATGAAAGAGTGCTTGAAATGAAAAATACAGCAGAACTTGGAAATAAAGTATTTTCAGATAAAAAGATGTTAAGAACATTTCCAAATTTAAAGTTAAAAGCACAAAATGGAGAGATTATTTATATGGATTCTATATATAAAGATATACAACCATATTATTATAAATTTGATTTTTAGGAGAAAAGAAGGGAAAATATGATACATATAGGATTAGACGTAGGTTCAACAACAGTAAAAGTAGTTGTAATGGACGAAAATTTAAAAACAATTAGTACAAGCTATCAAAGACACTTTTCAGATACCAGAAAAACTGTATGTGAATGTTTAGAAAAATTAGCAGATAAATACAAAGAAGAAGAAATGACAATAGCACTAACTGGCTCACGGAGCTTTATCTGTTTCCGAACTTTTAGGAATGACATTTATTCAAGAAGTAGTAGCATGTAAAAGGTCAATAGAAAAATATATACCAAGAACAGATGTAGCGATTGAATTAGGTGGAGAAGATGCTAAAATAATTTATTTTGATAAATCAATAGAACAACGTATGAATGGAACATGTGCTGGTGGAACAGGAGCATTCCTAGACCAAATGGCAAGTCTTTTAAGTACAGATACAATGGGATTAAATGAACTTGCAAAAGACTATAAAACAATATATCCAATTGCTTCAAGGTGTGGAGTGTTTGCAAAAACAGATATTCAACCACTTTTAAATGAAGGAGCAGCAAAAGAAGATATAGCAGCATCTATTTTTCAAGCAGTTGTAAACCAAACAATAAGCGGACTAGCATGTGGTAGACCAATTAAAGGAAATGTTGCATTTTTAGGTGGACCTTTAAATTATTTATCTGAACTTAGAAAAAGATTTATAGAAACTTTGAATTTAACAGAAAAAGAAATAATATTTCCAGAGGATGCACATTTGCTAGTTGCAAAAGGTGCAGCACTAGAGTCTTCAAATCATAAACCTATAAGTGCACAAAAATTAAAAGCAAAAATAGATTTGCTAAAAAGCTATAAAGATGAAACAAAAAATCATTTACCACCATTATTTACAATAGAGCAAGAATACAAAGATTTTAGGAAAAGACATGGAAAAGATAAAATAAAAAGAAAAGACTTAAAATTGCATATAGGAAATTGCTATTTAGGTATAGATGCAGGTTCAACAACAAGCAAATTAGTTTTAATTGATGAAGAGGGAAATCTTTTATATTCTGCATATAAAAATAATGAAGGAAAGCCACTTGAAAGCGTTATAAATATGATAAAAAAACTATATACAAAAATTCCAGAAAAAGCAAAAATTGTATATAGTGGTGTAACTGGTTACGGAGAAAAACTAATTCAAACAGCTTTAAATATTGAAGTAGGAGAAATAGAAACAATAGCACATTATACTGCAGCAAAAAACTTTATGCCAGAAGTTAACAGCATAGTAGATATTGGCGGACAAGATATGAAGTACATAAAAATAAAAAATCATGCAGTAGATAATATTATGTTAAATGAAGCATGTTCATCTGGTTGTGGTTCTTTTATAGAAACATTTGCAAAAAGCTTAAATCTAAGTCTAGATGAATTTGTAAGAGAAGCCATAATGTCTAGAAAGCCTGTTGACTTGGGTTCAAGGTGTACAGTGTTTATGAATTCAAAAATAAAGCAGGCACAAAAAGAGGGATATAGTGTAGGAGATATATCTGCAGGACTTTCTTATTCTGTAATAAAAAATGCAATACAAAAAGTTATGAAAATAAGAAACGTAGATGATTTAGGAGAAAACATTGTTGTACAAGGTGGAACATTCTATAATGATGCGGTGCTTCGTGCATTTGAATTAATAGTAGGAAAAAATGTAATAAGACCAGATATTGCAGGACTAATGGGAGCTTATGGAGTAGCTTTAATTGCAAAAGAAAGATATAGCAAATTAGAAGAAAAGAAAGCGGAATCTACATTATTAAAATTAAAAGAAATTGATGAATTAAAAACAACAGTAATACATACAAGATGTAAAGGTTGTGAGAATAGGTGCCTACTTACATTTAATGAGTTTTCAAATGGCAAAAAATTTATATCTGGTAATAGATGTGAAAGAGGAGCTGGAATAGATAAATCTAAAAAAGAAATTCCTAATTTATATCAATATAAATACAATAGATTATTTGGGTATAAACCATTAGAAGAAAAAGATGCTAAAAGAGGAACAATAGGAATACCAAGAGTTCTAAATATGTATGAGGACTATCCTTTCTGGTTTACTTTATTTACAAATTTAGGATTTAGAGTAATACTTTCTGAAAAAACAAATAGAAAAACTTATGAAAAAGGAATGGAAAGTATACCATCAGAATCTGTATGTTATCCAGCAAAATTATCACATGGACATGTAATTAGCTTAATAGAACAAGGAGTAAAAACAATATTTTATCCATGTATAATGCATTCTAGAAAAGAAGACCAAAAAGCAAATAACAGTTTTAATTGCCCAATAGTAATATCATATTCGGAAACATTAAAAAACAATATAGAAGAACTAAAAGATATAGAATTTATAAATCCATTTTTGCCACTTAATAAAAAATGCCTTAGTAAAAGATTTATGGAAATAGATGAATTTAAGAAATATAATTTTACTAAAGCAGAGTTAAATAGTGCAATTAAAAAGGCAGAAGAGGAATATCAAAACTTTAGAGAAGATATACATAAAAAAGGTATAGAAACTTTAAAATATATTAATGAACATAATTTAAGGGGAATTGTTTTAGCTGGAAGACCATATCATTTGGATGGCGAAGTAAACCATGGTATAGATAAAATGATTACAAGCCTAGGAATAGCAGTGCTTACAGAGGATAGTGTAGCACCTTTGGGAGAAGTAAAAAGGCCAATAAGAGTTGTAGACCAATGGATGTTCCATTCAAGACTATATGCAGCAGCTGATTTTGTTGGAAAACAAAAGAACCTTGAGTTAGTTCAACTAAATTCATTTGGATGTGGAGTAGATGCTGTAACAACAGACCAAGCTGAAGAAATTTTAGCAAGTTATAATAAGATGTATACGCTAATAAAGATAGATGAAATAAACAATCTTGGCGCAATAAGAATAAGAATACGTTCTTTACTTGCAAGTATGAATAATAGATGTGAAGACCAAGATGACAACGAAAATGGAAATTACGAAACAGTAAAAAAACAATTTACAAAACAAATGAAAAAAGATTATACAATGCTAATTCCACAAATGGCACCAATACATTTTGAATTGTTTGAATCAGTATTAAATTCGGAAGGATATAAAGTAGAAGTCTTAAAGAAATGCACAAATAGAACTGTAGAAACAGGATTAAAGTATGTAAATAATGATGCTTGTTATCCATCAATTTTAACAACAGGACAAATGATAGAAGCTCTTCAAAGTGGAAAATATGATACCAGCAAAACAGCACTTATGATTTCTCAAACTGGTGGAGGATGTAGAGCAACAAATTATATAGGCTTTATAAGAAAGGCTCTAAAAGATGCAGGTTTTTCAAATGTTCCAGTAGTATCATTTAATATGGCTGGCCTTGAAAAAAATTCAGGATTTAAAATAACATTAAAATTAGTTAGAAAACTAATAAAAGCTACAATTTATGGAGATTTATTACAAACTGTATTACATAAAAACAGAGCTTATGAAGTGAACAAAGGCGAAACTAAAAAAGTATATGACAAATGGATGAAAAAATGCAAAGAACTACTTAAAACTGCAAGTACAAAAGAGTTTAATAAGAGCTTATACGAAATAGTAAATGATTTTGAAAAAATTGAACTAGATACAAGCATAGAAAAACCAAAAGTAGGAATTGTTGGAGAAATATTAATAAAATATCATCCTTATGGCAATAATTTTGCAGAAGAAATCCTAGAAAAAGAAGGCGCAGAAGTATATATGCCAGAATTAATGGGATTTGCAAAATATGCCTTAAAGAATAATCCAATAAAACATGAGCTATTAAAGACTTCTAAAATAACAGCAGATATTTTTGAAGTAGGTTTAGATTTATTAGATAAAATAGAAAAAGACTATGAAAAAGCATTAGCAAGTTCTAAAAAAGGATATATGAAGCCATGCAATATAAATAAACTTGCAGAAGAGGTACAAGAAATATTATCTACTGGAAATCAAACAGGAGAAGGTTGGCTTTTAACAGCAGAAATAATAGAGTTTATGAATGAAGGAATACAAAATATTATTTGCTTACAACCATTTGCATGTTTACCAAATCATATTGTAGGAAAGGGAGTAATAAAAACAATAAGAACTAAGTTCCCAGAAGCAAATATAACTCCAGTAGATTATGATCCAGGAGCAAGTGAAACAAACCAAACTAACAGAATTAAACTACTTATGACAGTTGCAAAAGATAACTTAAAAGCAAATAAAAAAAGAGATAAAATATTAAAGCAAGAAAACAATTTAAAAGACTTGGAAAAATTAATTGTATAATTTAACAAATAAAAGAAGGGAGATAATATGCTAAGAACAATAGAATTATATTTTTTACTATTCTTTACATATTCAGTACTAGGATGGGTAATGGAAGTAACAAAAACATTAATAGACAAAAAGAAATTTGTAAATAGAGGATTTTTAATTGGACCATACTGCCCAATATATGGTTATGGAGTGATATTACTTACAATACTACTAAAAAAATATCAATCAGATATTCCAGCAACATTTATATTTTCAATATTAATATGTGGAACATTGGAGTATTTTACAAGTTATTTTATGGAGAAGATTTTCCATGCAAGATGGTGGGATTACAGCAAAAGAAAATTTAATATAAATGGTAGAATATGTTTAGAAACTTTATTGCCTTTTGGAATAATGGGATGCCTTATACTTTATATAGTAAATCCTGCATTTCTTAATATATATGGGAAAATGCCAAATATAGCATTACACATTATATGTGGAATACTATTGGCTGTATATATAACAGATAATATAATATCAGGAAAGATAATATCAAACTTAAAAGAAATTTCTGTAAATGTAAAAGATAATACAGAAGAAATATCTAAAAAAGTAAAGAAAATTATAACACAAAAATCAGCTTTACATAGAAGATTGGTAGAAGCCTTCCCAGCAATAAAAGCAAAAGTTAATTTAAAAGATTGGATAACAAAAGGCGAAGAGAAAATAAATGAATTTAAAAATAGAAAGTAATTGAATGCGAGTGTGTTAGTGAGTGCACTCGCTATTTTATCACAGCCTACAAGTCGAAAAAAGTCTGTAAATGACAATGAAATCTATTCTCCATTTTTTTTACAAATCTTTACAATTTTATCGTTTTAGTGTATATTATTGTATATTATTAAAAGATTAATTTAAAGAGGTATAAATATGGAGAATTTTGAGGAATTAAGAAAAAAATATAATTGTTTTGTTTTTGATGATTACAAAATAATGCAAGAAGATAATGACACAATAGCAATAACCTTTTATTTTGAAATATTGGGACTAAAAAAATTCAAACCAACAATAGAAATAAGTAAATTAGATATAGATTTTGACAAAATAAATACAAAAACACTAAAAGCTATAGCTTTTAATATGGGAATGATAGAATTAATTAGTTATTGGAAAGTAGCATGTCCCAAAAGAATACTTATAGAATGTGGTAAACTAACAGAAGAACAGATTGATTGGTTTAAAAAAATATATTATAATGGACTTGGAGAATTTAGATATATTAACCACATAGATAAAATTCCAATGGACGAGTTATTTGAAATAGAATGTAACTGCAGACCAGAGTATGCAAATACAACTACTTTTGTAGAAACAAGCTTAGAATACAAAGGTGCATTAATTCCAGTAGGTGGAGGAAAAGATTCTTGTGTTACATTAGAATTGCTAAAAGAACACAAAAAGGATAATTTGTGTTTAGTAATAGGAGACAAAGTTCCTCAAATAAAAGCAATAAAAAAAGCAGGTTACAAAGATGAGCAGATAATACATGTAAAAAGAAGCATGGACAAAAGATTATTAGAACTAAATGAAAAAGGCTTTCTAAATGGACACACACCATTTTCTGCATCAATTGCGTTTATATCATATTTTGTAGCATATTTGACAGGGAAAAAATATATAGCAGTTTCAAATGAACAAAGTAGCAATGAGAGCAATTTAAAAGAAGAAAAAATAAATCATCAGTATTCAAAGAGTTTTGAATTTGAGGAAGACTTTAGATGGTATATAAACAATTATTTAGAGGAGAACGTAGAATATTTTAGCATTCTAAGACCTTTAAATGAGCTACAAGTAGCAAAGATATTTTCACAGATGAAGAAATATCATAAAGTATTTAGAAGTTGTAATATAGGAAGTAAAGAAACTCCTTGGAAATGGTGCTATAATTGCCCAAAATGCTTATTTGTATTTATAGTACTTAGTCCATATTTATATAAAAAGAAATTAGTAAAAATATTTAAAAAAGATTTATATGAGAATAAAGATTTGCTAAATATTTTTATAGAATTATGCGGTTATGGAGAAGTAAAGCCATTTGAATGCGTAGGAACACCAGAGGAAGTAAATTATGCAATAAGTAGAACCATTAAACAATTAGAAACAGAAGGAAAAGAACTACCATATTTACTAAATTATTATAAAGAGAATTATAAATTGGTAGATACAAATACTGATATAGAAAAAAGATATAATGAAGAAAATAATGTACCAAAAGAATTTGAAAAGTTATTAAAAGATTTGATTTTTAATGATGAAAATGAAAAAATATAAGGAGCAAAAAATGTTAAATCAATTTTCAAGGACAGAAATGCTTATAGGAGAAGAAGGAATAAATAGATTAAACGATTCCAAAGTTGCTATATTTGGTATAGGCGGAGTAGGATCATATGTTGCTGAAGCACTAGCAAGATGTGGAGTAGGAAAGTTTATACTAGTAGATAATGATAAAGTAACAATTACAAATATTAATAGGCAGATAATTGCAACAACCAAAACAATAGGCCAGTACAAAGTAGATTTAATGAAACAAAGAATATTAGATATTAATCCAGAAGCAAAAATAGAAATATATAAAACTTTTTATATGCCAGATTGTAATGAAGAAATATTGGATAGTTCAGTGAGTTATGTAGTAGATGCAATAGATACAGTAACAGCTAAAATATTCTTAGTAGAAGAAGCTACAAGGCTAAATATTCCAGTTATATCAAGTATGGGAACGGGAAACAAGCTAGATCCTAGTAAGTTTGAAATAACAGATATATACAAAACAAGTGTATGTCCACTAGCAAAAGTAATGAGAAAAGAATTAAGACAGAGAAACATAAAAAAACTAAATGTTCTATATTCAAAAGAAGAACCTGTAAAACCAAGAAAAGAGAGTGAAGAAAAAACAGCCAAAAGACAAGTGCCAGGTAGCATAGCTTTTTCACCATCAGTTGCAGGGCTTATGATTGCTAGCAAGGTAGTAAAAGATTTAATAAATATTTAATTAAAAGGTGATAATAGATGCAAAAAGAAAAATTAGAAGAAATAAAAAATATGCCAAAAGTTGTTTTACACTTGCATTTAGATGGTTCCTTAAGACCAGAAACTGTATATAATTGGCTTAAACAAGAAGAAAATAATGTTACATTAGAAGAGGTAAAAGAAAAATTAATGGTAGATAAAGATTGTAGAGATTTAAATCAATATTTGCAAAAATTCGATTTACCATTAAAAGTTTTACAAACAGAAGACCATATTGAACAAGCTACATACGAATTGTTTGAAGATTTAGCAAAACAAAATGTAATATATGCAGAAGTGAGATTTGCTCCAAGTTTACATACACAAGAGGGATTGTCTTATGAAAGAGTAGTAGAATCAGCAATAAAAGGAATGAATAGAGCTAAAAAAGAGTTTAAAATAGAAGGCAATTTGCTATTATGCTGTATGAGAGGAGAAGATAATACATTAAGTAATTTAACTACAGTTGCAACAGCAAAAAAATATTTAAACCATGGAGTATGTGGGTTAGATTTGGCAGGGGCAGAAGCATTATTTCCAACTTCTGAATTTGCAGATATATTTAAAGTAGCTAAAGAACAAAATATACCATTTACTATACATGCTGGGGAAGCAGCAGGCCCAGAAAGCATAAAAGTAGCACTTGCAATGGGAGCTAAGAGAATTGGTCACGGAGTAAGATGCTTAGAGGATTCAAAATTAGTTGGAGAATTAGTAGAAAAAGAAATAGCATTAGAAATATGTCCAATAAGCAATTTACAAACAAAAGCAACAGGAGAACATCATCCAATAGAAGAACTTTATAAAAAAGGAATTAAAGTATCTATAAATCCAGACAATGACACAGTATCTAATACAAATATAATTGAAGAATATAAATGGGTTTTAGAACATACAAATCTAACAATAAATGATATAGAGAAAATGAACCAAAATGCAATAAGAGGTGCTTTTATATCAGTACAAGAGAAAGCCAGTTTAATAGCTAAACTTTAAGAAATATAAAAGAGACAATAACAAAGTTTTATAAAAAAAGAATAACCCCCTAAAATATGAATAAAATTAAATAACATATTTTAGGGGGGCTTTTTATGTTTTGGGTAACAAATAAAGATAGATTAGTATCAGTTGGAATAGCATTAAGTACGGTATTGGTATTGTTTTTGCTAGCAGCAACGTTTAAAACTCAGAATATGGAAACAAGTATTCAAACATCTGCAAAAACTTCTAAAATGCTACCAATATATAATGTAGATACAGAAGAAAATAAGGTTGCTCTTACAATAAATTGTGCATGGAACGCAGATGATATAGATTTAATATTAGAAACTTTAACAAAAAACCAAGTAAAAGTGACATTTTTTATGGTTGGAGATTGGATAGAAAAATTTCCAGAAGCGGTAAAGAAAATATATGAAAGTGGAAATGAAATTGCAAATCACTCAGAATCACATCCACATGTAAATAATTTAAATTATGAAAAAAATGTAGAACAAATAACAAGATGCTCAGAACGAGTAAAACAAATAACAGGTAATCCAACTACCTTGTATAGAGGACCTTATGGAGAATATAACGATACAGTACTAAAAGCAGCAGAAGCATCAAATCATATTACAATACAATGGAACATAGACTCTTTGGACTATAAAGGTCTTACAGCAGAACAAATGTGGGAAAGAATAGGGCCTAAATTGCAAAAAGGAAGCATAATACTTATGCATAATGGAACAGAAAATACAGCATTAAGCTTAGACACATTAATAAAAAACATAAAAGGAAAAGGATATGAAATAGTTACAGTATCAGATTTAATTTATAAGGATAATTACACAATAGATAATAATGGAGCACAACATAAATTGTAATAAATTAAAAATACAAGCATAAGATTAATTAATAAAATTACAAAGGAGAGTGCTTGTATGTGGCAAACAATAAGTATTAAAGAAACATCTGAAAGATTAAAAACAAATACTGTTAATGGGCTTACAAAAGAAGAGGTAGAAGAAAGAATAAAAAAATATGGAGAAAACAAATTAACAGAAAAGAAAAAGGAAAGTATATTAGTAAAATTTCTAAAACAATTTAATGATTTTATGATAATTATACTAATAATTGCGGCTGTAATATCTGCTGTAATGTCAAAAGTAGAAGGTTCTAATGATTATTTAGATTCTATAATTATAATATTTATAGTTGTCTTAAATGCAATAATGGGAGTTGTACAAGAAGCAAAAGCGGAAAAATCGTTAGATGCTTTAAAAAAGATGTCAGCACCAACTGCAAAAGTAAAGAGAGATGGAATAATACAGAGTATACCTAGCATAAATGTAGTTCCAGGTGATTTAATAATAATAGAAACAGGTTCGTATATTCCTGCAGATGCAAGACTTGTAAAATCATATAATTTAAAAGTAGAAGAGTCGGCGTTAACAGGAGAGACAGTACCTGTTTTAAAAGACGAACGAGCAATACTAAGTGAAAAAGCACCAATAGGAGATCTTATAAATATGGTATTTGGTGCAACTATTGCTGTGGCTCGGGCATGCAGAAGCAATAGTAACACGGAACAGGAATGAATACAAAAGTAGGGAAAATAGCAAGTTTAATAATTTCTGATGAAGCACCAGAAACACCTTTACAAATAAAACTTCGGAGAAGTAGGAAAAAAACTAGGACTTGCTGCCCTTGCAATTTGCTTTTTAATATTTATAATAGGATTATTTAAGAAAATACCTGTAAATGAAATGTTTATGACTTCTATAGGACTTGCTGTAGCAGCAATACCAGAAGGATTACCAGCAATAGTAACAATAGTGTTATCAATAGGCGTTACAAAAATGGCAAAACGAAATAGTATTATAAGAAAACTGCCAGCAGTAGAAACCTTGGGAAGCAGTACAGTAATATGTTCAGATAAAACAGGAACCTTAACTCAAAATAAAATGAAAGTAGTAAAAGTAGAAGATATAACTACAAAAATTATAGAAGAAAATAAAAAGAACATATTAAAATTGGCATGTATGTGTACAGACTGTAGCATTAACGAAAAAATTGTAGAAGGAGAACCAACTGAAGTTGCAATAGTAAATGCTGCATTAGAGATAGGAGAGAATAAAAACGATATATATAAGGTAGAAAAAAGAATAAATGAAATACCATTTGATTCAGAAAGAAAGCTAATGACAACCATACATAAAGTTGGAAATAGGTATAGAATTATAACAAAAGGTGCACCAGATATATTAATAAAAAAATGCAAAAGGATATATAACAATGGAAAAATAGAAGATTTAACTAATAACAACAAAGCTACTATATTAAATAAAAATGACAAAATGGCAAAAGAAGCACTAAGAGTAATTGCTGTGTCATATTTAGATATGGATATTTTGCCAAGCAAAATAGATAGTAATTTAGAAAACAATTTGATATTTGTTGGATTAATTGGAATGTATGATCCACCAAGAGAAGGAGTAAAAGAAGCTGTACGTAAATGCGAACAAGCAGGGATAAAAACAGTAATGATTACAGGAGACCATATTATTACAGCAAAAGCAATAGCAAAAGAATTAGGAATTTTAAAACTTGGAGGAATAGCAATAACAGGAGAAGAATTAGACAGAATTTCACAAAAAGATTTAGAAAAAGAAATTATGAATTATTCTGTATTTGCAAGAGTTTCGCCAGAACATAAAGTAAGAATTGTAAAGGCATTTCAAAGTAAGCGGAAATGTTGTAGCAATGACAGGAGACCGGAGTAAATGATGCACCAGCCTTAAAAAATGCAGATATAGGGATATCAATGGGAAAAGGTCGGAACAGATGTCGCAAAAAATGCGTCTGATATGATACTTGCAGATGATAATTTTGTAACAATAGTTGAAGCTGTAAAAACTGGAAGACATATATATGCAAATATAAAAAAGGCAATTCATTTTTTAATTGCTACAAACATAGGAGAAATAGTAGCAATATTTTTTGGACTTTTATTAGGACTAGAAACTCCATTATTAGCAATTCAATTATTATGGATTAATCTAGTTACAGATTCGTTTCCAGCAATAGCACTTGGAATGGAACCAGCAGAAAAAGATATAATGAATAAAAAACCAAATGACAATAAAAAAAGCATTTTTGCAGATGGCTTATGGGAAAAAATATTTGTTGAAGGCCTTATGATAGGAATACTTACATTATTTGCTTTTAGTTTAGGAAACAAACTGTATGGGCTAGAAGTGGGAAGAACAATGGCATTTATATCACTTAGCATGTTAGAACTAATACATAGTTTTAACGTAAGAAGTGAAGAATCATTAATTAAAGCTGGGCTATTTAAAAATAAGTATTTAATTGGAGCATTTTTAATAGGAACAATATTACAAGTAGGAGTAATAATAATTCCTAAAATAGCAGGAATATTTGATGTGGTACCATTAAGTAGTAAACAATGGATATATACAGCTGTAATTTCAATATTACCATTGGTTATAGTAGAAATGCAAAAGAAAATAAATACTATAAAAATAGGAAAACCAATTTATAGAACAATAGAGAGGTAAATTGAAATTTAAATTCGTATTTTTCAAAAAAACTTGCAAAATATAAAGTTATTATGTATAATGTACTCGTATTATTGTAGAAATGTTACAATAATTACAATAATATTATTTATATGTTACAATTATGTTATTTCTATTGACATATTGAGAAAATAAAATAAAATATAGATAATTGAAAAAAAGAGGTATACTTATGCGTGTTATAAGTGGCACAGCAAGAGGCAAAAAATTAAATACATTATCCGGACTAAATACAAGACCAACATTAGATAGAGTTAAAGAAGCTGTGTTTAGTATAATTCAGTTTGAACTAGAAGATAAAGAAGTTTTAGACTTGTTTTCTGGAAGTGGTGCATTAGCAATTGAAGCATTAAGTAGAGGCGCTAAAAGTGCAGTACTATGCGATAATTCTCGTGAAGCTATAAGAATTATTAGACAAAATATAGAAGAAACAAAGCTAGAAAGCAAAGTAGAAATAATAAATAAAGATTATGTAGAAGCTTTAAAAAAATTAAGTAAACAAAATAGAAAATTTGATATAATATTTTTAGATCCACCATACAAATCTGATTTTGCAATAAAAGCAATTAAATATATTTTAGAAAATAGTATGATAACAGAAGATGGAACAATAATATTTGAAACAGATGATAAAAATAAGGAACAAGAAATTTTAAAATATAAAGAAATGAGAATTTGTGACATAAGAAAATATGGAAGTGTGTATGTCATATTTATTCGAAAGGGGTAAAATCATGGAAATTTTCACATTATTAGAAACATTAGAGGACATAATGGAAAGGAGTAAGAGCCTGCCATTCACAGAAAAAGGAATAGTAGACAAAGAAGAAGTACTAGAAATAATAAAGGAAATAAGACTAAAACTTCCAGATGAATTAAAGCAAGCTAAATGGGTAAAAGAAGAAAGAGCTCGTATTTTAGAAGAAGCTCAAAAAGAAGCAGATGGAATTGTAAAAGAGGCAGAAAACAGAATAATAGCAATGATAGATGAACATGAAATTACAAGAAAAGCTTATGAACAAAAAGCAGAAATAATTGAAACTGCAAATGAAATGTCAAGAGAAATATCAAAAGGAACAAAAGATTATGCAGATAGCATACTTGCAAATTTAGAATCTGCAATAAACAATGTTAGTGTAACTTTAAATGAAGCAATAAGAACAATAGAACAAAACAGAAAAGAGCTAAAATAAGAGATTAATTAGGAAGTCAGAAATTAAAATGGAAGTCAAAATTTTAAAATTTATAGATTTCCTATAATTTCTGGCTTTTTTAGACTCACAAACTATATGCGAATTGGTATTTGTCGGAGAGATTTCTGCGATGCATTGCGGGTCGCCGAGGACGTCGACCCATACAATGTTTGCAATATATTTTAATTTTGAATATAATTATAAATTCCAATTTATAGAGAATCCAATTAATAAAAGGAGAAAATATGTCAAAAGGAAGAAGAAGTAAAAAGAAAAATAGAAAAACTTTAGATTTACAAGTAGTTTCACTAATAATTATAAGTATTTTACTAGCAATATTAATATACACAAAAGCTGGATATATTGGAGAAACATTAAGTCCAATTCTAGGAGGAATAATGGGTTGGATAAAATATGTTATTCCAGTAGGAACTTTTGCAATTGCTATTTTTTTGGCATGCGATGAGGACAAAGATAACTTTATGAAAAAAATATTGCAATATGCAGTTTTTTTATTATGCATAACAACTATTATCACTGTAATTCAAATTTCACAAGGAAAACTTAATATGGAAAGTGGATTTGAAAAAGCTGTGGAACAGGCATACGAAAATGGAAGCAATAATATTGGTGGTGGAGCAGTAGGAGCAATTTGTGCAATAGGGTTAATAAGTTTGGTAGGAAAAATAGGAACAGTAATAATTGCAATAGGAATTGCAGTAATAGATTCAATTTTCTTATTTGGAATAAAACCTGCTGAACTATTAAAAGAATATGTTGAAAATAGAAATGAGAAAAAACAAGAAGCAAAAGCACAAAGACTAGAACAAAGAAAATTAAAAGCAGATAAAGAAATAATTTCAAGGGAAAAAGAAGATAAAAAGAAAAAATTAAAAATAATGCCAGAAGACAATGCGGTAACAGAAGACCAAATAAATATAAAAATTGCAAGTAATAATAATGAGGAACAAACATCATTATTTAAAAAACAAGAAGAGATTAAAGAAGATAAATCAAAAGAAATTTTAACATTAGAGCATGCATTAACTGTTGAGGATGAGAACTATGAATTCCCACCAGTAGAATTTTTAACACCAGGTAAAGCTACAACTAAAATGGGAAAGAAAGCTGTAACAGATACAGCAAATAAATTACAAAAGACATTATATAGCTTTGGAGTTTCAGCTAAAGTAGAAAACGTGTCTGTTGGACCAACAATAACAAGATACGAATTAAAACCAGCAGAAGGAGTTAGAGTTAGCAAAATAGCAAATTTAGCAGATGACATTGCCCTTAGCCTTGCTGCAGAAACAATAAGAATTGAAGCACCAATACCAGGAAAACAAGCAGTTGGAATAGAAATACCAAACAAAGAAAAAGAAGTAGTACATTTAAGAGATATTATAGATAGCAATGAATTTAAAAGTGCTAAATCAAAATTAGCCTTTGCATTAGGTAAAAATGCAGCAGGAGAAGCAATTGTTACAGATATAGCAAAAATGCCACACGTTTTAATTGCAGGAAGTACAGGATCTGGAAAGAGTGTTTGTATAAATACATTAATTACAAGCATAATATATAAATCAAAACCAAGTGAAGTAAAACTTGTAATGGTTGATCCAAAAGTTGTTGAGCTTTCTGTATACAATGGAATACCACACCTATTAATACCGGTTGTAACAGACCCTAAAAAGGCTGCAGGAGCTCTTGCTTGGGCTGTTCAAGAGATGGTAAATAGATATCATTTGTTTGCAGAGAAGAATGTTAGAGATATAGCAGGATATAATGAAGCTCTAGAAAAAGAAGGAGCAGAAGGAAAGTTGCCACAAATAGTAATAATAATAGATGAGCTTGCAGACTTAATGATGGTAGCTAAAAATGATGTAGAAGATGCGATATGTAGATTAGCACAAATGGCAAGAGCAGCAGGAATGCACTTAGTAATAGCAACACAAAGACCATCTGTTGACGTAATTACAGGTATTATTAAAGCTAATATAGCAAGTAGAATTTCGTTTGCAGTAACATCACAAGTAGATTCAAGAACTATTTTGGATTCTGCAGGAGCAGAAAAACTACTTGGAAAAGGAGATATGCTATTTTTCCCAACAGGAGTTTTAAAACCAATAAGAATACAAGGAGCATTTGTTTCTGATGGAGAAGTAGAGAAAATAGTAAGCTTCTTAAAAGAAAATGGTGGCCCTACATATAGTGAAGATGTACTTGAAAAAATAGAAAGAGCAAATACTACAGATAAAGAATTAGATGAACAAGATGATGATGAAACAGATCCATTCTTAATGGAAGCAATAGACACAGTAGTAGATTTAGGACAGGCTTCAGCATCATTTATACAAAGAAGATTTAAAGTAGGGTATGCAAGAGCAGGAAGAATTATAGATCAAATGGAGGCAAGAGGAATAATTTCTGGGTATGAGGGAAGTAAACCTAGACAGGTTTTAGTTTCAAAAGAGCAATGGCAAGAACTAAAAATGGCAAAACCTGTGGAAACAGAAACACAATCAGAAGAATAACTATTAACGAAAGAAGGGTGTAGATATCTTGGGAAGAGAAGAAATTTTTTCTAAATTAAATATAAAGGATTATAATAATGAACTAGAAAAAATATTAGAAAAAAAATCTTTTTCTGAAGGTACTAAAAATATCCTTCTTAATATTTTATATAAAATGGAAACATCTTATGATGACTATAACAAAGTAAAAGTGTATACAAATACTAAAAAAGATATGCTTGAAGAAATGCTAAAAATAATACAAGAAGATTGCAATGAAATAGAATTAGTAAAACCAAAATTAAATGAAGAAACAAAATTAGGAGACAAAAAATTTATTGTAGAAGATAATAAAATAATTTCATATCCTAATGAAAAAACAGTTTGCTATGGACTATATAATTTAGCAAAAAATAAGTTGGGAATAAAACCAAAATATAACTTTTTAAAAAGACCATTAGAAAAATTACTAAACAAAGGAAAAATAATAGATACAGAGGAGATAATAAGAGATTTTGATGGATGGTCTTGGAATGTTGTTGTAGATGAAATAGAGAACTATATATGTAATATTGTTTATCAAAATGTAAAAATATTAATTGGAAACGATTTTTTACAAGAACAAATAAATAGAAGCAAAGAACTAGATTTTATAGAAGAACTAGATTTAAGATTAAAATTAAATTATGGAGAAGAATTAGCTCAAAAAATTTTAAATAGTTTATATAAAATAAGTATTTTAGAAGAAATAAGAGCAGACAATAAAAAATTAAAAGACTTTATAAAAATTGAAAAAATAATGAATAAGGATTTAGAAAAAATAAGTAATAAGAAGCAATATTTACAAGATTTAGCAAACGAAAAGAAAAAAATAAATAGAGAAATTAAAAGAATAGATGAAATAATGAGCGATACTCAAGCTTTAAGAAAAGAGTTTATGGAAGGAAATTTGAGAAGAGAAAAGAAAATATTTAGCCTTAGTGACTATACAGATTTATTACAAGATAGAAGAGAAAAACTATTTGCAAAACTAAAGAAATGTAGCAAATTAATGGAACCATTTACTTATGTTCAGATGAAACTAAAATTAGACGAAAATGTTAAACTTTTTAAGGAATTAAACTTAAATGAATATAATGAAAACCAAATATTTATGGAAATGGTAAACTTCCAAAAAAATTTTTTTAAAGCTTTTAATAAAACATTAAAAAAAATTGAAACAAAGAAAGATGTTTTAGAAAAAATATTTGTATTTAGATATTATAAACTAATACCAATAAATAAAGAAGATTTAATAAAAGATATAGGTGAATTAAAAGCAGATATTAAAAAAGCAGAAAAATATTTAATAACAAAAGCTTGCAATTTAAGGGCAATAAATATATTATGTAAGAATGTTGAAAAAAATTATGAAATAATATCAAGCATACTTGATTATAGAATAATCGATTTAGAAGAAATCCTTTTAGAGATGAAAAAAAGTAATGACAAATTTGTTTTAAAAGTATATGATGATAATGCAATAGCAGGGACTTTACAATATGAAAGCAATGAAGAAATTAATATTAAATTAAATAAAAAAATCAAATTATTTATATAAAGGAGAGAATTTTATGAATATTACTTTTTTAGGAGCAACAAAAACTGTTACAGGTTCAAACTTTTTATTAGAAGGAGCAGGAAAAAGAATTTTAATTGACTGTGGACTTTATCAAGGAAAAGCTGCAGAAGAAAGAGAAAACTATGAAGATTTTGCATATAATGTAAGCGATATAGACTATTTATTACTTACACATGCACACATAGACCATTCTGGAAGAATTCCAAAATTATATGTAGAAGGCTATAGAAATCCAGTAATTGCAACAAAAGCAACATGTGATTTGTGTTCAATAATGCTTCCAGATAGTGGACATATACAAGAACAAGAAAATGAATGGCAAAATAGAAAAAGAAAAAGAAAAGGACTTCCAGAATTACCACCACTATATACAGCACAAGATGCAATAGATTGTTTAAAAATATTTAAACCAGTAAAATATGATGAAATAATAGAATTGTCACCAGAAATACATGTTAGATTTAATGATGCAGGACACATGCTTGGTTCTAGTATTATAGAAATATGGGTAAATGAAAACGGAGAGGAAAAGAAAGTAGTATTTTCAGGAGACCTAGGAAATAGTGACATGCCACTTTTGGATTCTCCAACAATGATAGAAACAGCAGATTACTTAGTTATGGAATCAACATATGGAGGAAGACTTCATATAAGAAACGACGAAAAAGCAGAATTATTCTTGAATATAGTAGCAGAAACATTAGATAAAGGTGGAAATGTTGTAATACCATCATTTGCAGTAGGAAGAACACAAGAAATTTTATATGAACTAAACAATTTAAAAGAACATAGAACAGATAAGGAATTCTTAGAAAAATATGATAAATTAATGAAAGCACCAGTATATGTAGATAGCCCACTTGCAATATCTGCAACACAAATATTTAGACAAAACACAGAATTATTTGATGAGGATGTAAGAAAACAAATAGAAAGCGGAGATAATCCATTAGAGTTCCCAGGATTACAATTTACACAAACAGCAGAAGAATCAAAAGCACTAAATGAAAATACAACACCATCAATAATAATATCAGCTAGTGGTATGTGCGAAGTAGGAAGAATAAAGCATCACTTAAAACATAATTTATGGAATCCAAACAGCACAATATTATTTGTTGGTTATCAAGCACCAGGAACACTAGGAGCAAAATTGGTTGCAGGAGAAAAGAAAGTAAAAATATTTGGAGAAGAAGTAGCTGTAAATGCTAGAATAGAGTACATAGAAGGATATTCAGGACACGCAGACCAAGAAGGACTTTTAAATTTTGTATATTCATTTATAACAAAACCAAAACATATATTCCTAGTACATGGAGAACCAGAAGGGCAAAAGGTATTAAAAGAAAAATTACTAGAAACAACAGATATACCAGTAACAATACCAGAATATGGAGAAGATTACAAGCTAGACGATAAAATATCAGTAGAATCAAAAGTTAATATGTATGATAAACATAGATATTTAAGATTAGAAGTAATAGATAGATTATCTACATTAAAAGAAGAATTAGAAGATATGAGCTCAATGATAAAAGATGACATATTCGATGAGGATAAAAAAGACGAAGAAATAATGGCAATAAACGAAAAGATAAAAGAATTAGAACAACAAATAGTAAAAACAATTTCGTAATTACAATAAACGTAGGGGCAGGACCTGTGTCTGCCCTGAATAATTTTGAAGGAGATACAAATGGAAAAATATTATAATGATGCAATTATAGGTAATAAAGAAATAACAGCCAGCTATACCAAAAAAGGAGAACTATTAAGGGTATTTTACCCAAACACAGATTACAGGCAATTTGTAGATTATTTTCATACAGGAGTAAAAATAAATGATTCAAATATGATTTATTTACATGACGACATAAACAACCAATATGAACAATATTTTACAGAAAACACAAACATACTAAATACAAATATATTAAATACATATTTTAAATTAAATATTTTACAAACAGATTTTGTATGTATAAATAAAAACGTAATTGTAAAAAAATATAAATTCAAAAACCAAAACAATATAGATTTAAATGTAAGCTTTATAATACATTCTGCTTTACTTACAAATGACAATAATCAAGTAAGTGGCTACTATGTTAATGACAGCCTAGTTCAATATATGCATGATTATACATTTTCTATTTGCTCAAATAATAAAGTAAAAGCTTCACAAATAAATAATAATGAAGCTAACATAGAAAACGGTGTAATTTGGGATAAAGATTATATAGGAATGTCAAATGATTCAAGTATTTGCTATGACTTAGGAACACTAAAACCAAATGAAGAAAAAGAATTAGACATATATATAACAATTTCTCATGGTTCATCAATAAAAGAAATAGAAACAAAAATTACAGAAGCAAAAAATATAGATGTAAAAAAGGAATTAGACAAAGCAAAAAAACATTGGGAAAAATATGTAAAAGAACATGATACAATAAAACTTCCAGAATCTAATACTAAATACATGAAAAAATTAGAAAAAATATATAAGAGAACAATATTACTTTATCCATTACTTACAAATGAGTTAACAGGAGGAATATCAGCAGCAGTAGAGATAGACGAAAACCGTACAAAATGTGGAAGATACTCTTATTGTTGGCCAAGAGATGCAATATTTATAACAAATTCATTAGATATATTAGGAATGACAAAAGAAACAGAAAAATACTACAAAACATTTTGCAAAATGACACAAAGCAAAAATGGAATGTGGGAGCAAAGATTTTATACAGATGGAAGTTTAGCTCCTTGCTGGGGATATCAAATAGACGAAACAGCAAGTGTAGTATATGGAATTTACAATCATTATGAGCATACAAAGAACGAAAAATTTTTAAAAGACACATTAAGAATGAGCGAAAGTGCTATAAAATTCTTAAAGAAATACGTACAAAATGTTTTAGATGAAAAAGAAGAAGAATATAAAAGCTATGATTTGTGGGAAGAAAACGAGGGAATACACACATATTCACTTGCAACAATCTTTTCAAGCTTTGATGCAATGATAAAAATATATGAAATAGTAAAACCAGAGTTCGAAAAAAATAGATTAAAAATAGAAAAAATTGAAAAAGAATTGCAAATATTAAGAAAATATTTAGTAGAAATCAAAAATTACATATTAAAAAATCTATATGATAACAATAAAAAAACATTTGTAAGAAATAAAGATCAAAAAATGGATATAAGCTTACTAGGACTGGTTACACCATTTAAAGTAATAGCACCAAAAGAAAAGAAAATGCTAAACACATTAGAAAGAATAGAACTAACATTAAGAACATATACAGGTGGCTATTTAAGATATGAAGGAGATAACTATGCAGGAGGAAATCCATGGGTAATAGCAAACTTATGGATGGCAGAATATTGCTTAGAAGCAGGAAATAAAAAGAAAGCAAGAGAATGTTTTGAGTTCGTTGTAAAAACAGCAACAGAACATGGATATTTGGCAGAACAAATAGACAATAGCACAATGCAAGCAAAATGGGTAATAGGATTAGGATGGTCACATGCGATGTTTATAGATGTATTGCAAAAACTATACAAATAAAACAAATAAAAATCAGTATCTTGGCAAAATGCACAATCTATTAATTTTGATTTGTTTAGAAATGTGATTAATATTTTAATTAAAGGAGAATTGTATGGCAAAACCAAGTACAGTATTTGTTTGTAGCAATTGTGGAAATGAATCTTCTAAATGGTTTGGAAGATGTCCAGCTTGCAATGAATGGAATACTTGTTATGAAGAAAAAATTAATTTAAAATCTAGTGGAAAATCAGCTAGCAAAAAAACAGCGACAACAGTAAAACTAGACGATGTAAAGAAACAAGATATTGTTAGAACAAAAACAGGGTTTGGTGAACTAGATAGAGTATTAGGAGGGGGACTTGTTAAAGGCTCCCTAACTTTACTTGGAGGAGAACCTGGTATTGGTAAGTCTACTTTAATTCTACAAATATGCGATAAAATTAAAGGCGAAGGACAAGTTTTATATGTATCTGGAGAGGAATCTGCTCAACAAATAAAAATAAGGGCAGATAGATTAGGAATAAAAAACAATGATATTGTATTTTTAGGAGAAACAGATATAGATGTAATAGAAGATGCAATATTAAAAACAAATCCAAAATTAGTTATAATAGATTCTATACAAACAATGTATTCAGATGAAATAACTTCAGGACCCGGTAGCGTTAGCCAAGTAAGAGAAATAACAGCAAGAATAATGAAAATGTGTAAACAAGAAGAAATTACAACAATAATAATTGGACATGTTACAAAAGATGGTAATATAGCTGGGCCAAGAGTTTTAGAGCATATGGTCGATACAGTTCTATATCTAGAAGGAGAAAGATATTTTGCTTATAGAATTTTAAGAGGAGTAAAAAACAGATTTGGTTCAACAAATGAAATTGGAATGTTTGAGATGAATGATATAGGTATGTGCGAAATTGACAATCCCTCATCTGTACTATTGTCAGAAAAGAATGAAAATGTAGCAGGCTCAATTGTTGTAGCAAGCATAGAAGGTACAAGACCAATACTTGTAGAATTACAAGCATTAACGGCTACGAGCGTATTTGGAATGCCAAGGAGAACTGCGAATGGTATAGATTATAATAGATTAACATTATTAATTGCAGTATTAGAAAAAAGAACAGGACTGCCACTTGGAAATCAAGATGTATATTTAAACATAGTTGGAGGAATAAAAATAAATGAACCAGCTTTAGATTTAGGCATAATTCTTGCAGTAAGTTCTAGTTTTAAAAATATACCAATACCAAATGATGTAATTGCAATAGGAGAGGTTGGACTAACAGGAGAAGTAAGAAGTGTAAATCAAATAGAAAAAAGAATAAAAGAAGCAGAAAAACTAGGATTTAAAAAATGTATAATTCCAGAAAGCAATAAAAAACTATTGAAAGATACATACAAATTAGATATAATAAGTGTGCAAAATATTTCGGAAGCGATGAGATGCTTAGAATTAAAGAGGTGATAGTTTGACAGAGAAAACAAAAAATGATGAAGAACTAATCAATATACTTAAGATTATAGCTCCAGGTACTTTATTTAGAGAAGGTCTAGACAACATATTAAAAGCAAAAACAGGTGCTTTAATTATAATAGGAGATACAAAAGAAGTCTTAGATTTAGTAGATGGAGGCTTTAGAATTGATGAGGAATATACTCCTGCTAGACTATATGAGCTTGCTAAAATGGATGGAGCAATAGTATTAAGCAAAGATTTAAAACGAATTCTTTTAGCAAATACACAAATAATACCATCACCAAAAATATTAACACAAGAAACAGGAACAAGACATAGAACAGCAGAACGTACAGCAAAGCAAACAGGGGAGCTTGTTGTGAGTATATCTCAAAGAAGAAATATAATAACAGTATTTAAAGGAGACTTTAGATATACAATAGAGGACAGTAGCAAAATAGTAACAAAAGCAAATCAAGCACTTCAAACTCTAGAAAATTATAAAAGAGTTTTTGATACAAAACTAAAAGTTTTAAATGAGTATGAATTTAATGATATTGTTACATTAGACAATGTAATTACATGTATACAGAGAGCTGAAATGGTAAACAGAGTTGCAGAACAAGTAAAACGCTCAATATATGAATTAGGAGCAGATGGAGTTTTAGTAAAAATGCAACTAGAAGAATTAGTAGAAGATTTACCACAAGAAGAGCTATTAATAATAAAAGATTACATAGCACCAACAAGAAGATTAGTAGCAGAAAAGATATTACAAAATATACAAGCATATTCACAAACTGAATTTGTACAAGCAGAGCTAATTGCTAAAATGCTAGGATATGACCAATTCGATAACTATGAAGAAGTTGCGGTATATCCAAGAGGATATAGAATTTTAAATAAAATACCAAGAATGCCAAATAGTATTGTTACAAATTTAGTAAAAACATTTAAATCTTTCCAACATATTTTACTTGCAGATGTAGACAAATTAGATGAAGTTGATGGAATAGGAGAAGTTAGAGCACGAACGATTAAGCAATCATTAAGAAGAATGCAAGAACAATTTGTATTTGATAATTTAATGATTTAATGAGGTGAAAAATTTGAAAAATAAAAAATCTCAAAAAGGTATTACAATAATAGCATTAGTTTTAACTATTATTATACTTTTAATATTAGCTTCTGTAGCGACATATACAGGAATTGAATCTTATGATAGAGCCGAACAAATAAAATTTGTATCACAAATGCAATTAATTCAAACAAAAGTAGATGAAGTAGTACAAAAGAATGACTTTGCATCACTTGGAGATGCTTTAAATGCTGAACAAAAAAATATAGTAAATAGTGCAGTAAATAGCGACGGAATATCATGGCCAACTACTGAAGAGTTTAACGACTATGTAAGATACTTTTCAAAAGAAAAGTTAAGGACACAATTAGAATTGGACAATATAGATGAAGACATAATCATAAATTTTAAAACTAGAGAAGTTATAAGCACAGTAGGGTTTGAATATGGAGGCACAACATATTATACTCAATATAAACTGCCAAAAGGGGAAAAGCTAACTCAATATGAAAAACCTAATACAACTCTATCTTTCGAGTATTCTAAAACCGCTCAGGACTTAACTTCAATATTAAAGATAGTAAAAGTAGAAAGAACAGAAAAGAATGGCAATACAGTGCAATTGAAATCAGATACATTAAAGTATGAACTATGGAAAAAAGAAAATGATAATTATGTTTATTTAAAACAAATAAATCCAAACGAAACTTTAATTTCTATTGCTGGTGAGTATAAAATAAAAGTTATAGATAATGTAGGAAATGAATACGAGGGAGAGTCGTTTGTAATAAGAATTACAAACCCACCACGAATAGAAAAAAACTGGAGTAAAATAGTTCAGATAAAAGGTATAAATTCAGCTGGACAAAAAATTGACACGTTTACAGAAGTAGATAGTAATACAATATGGTATGACTATTCTAGCAATATTAAATTTGCATATTCAAAAAACAGTGATAGTGATTATCTAGTTTGGATTCCACGATATGCAAAAAATAATTCAACAAATGAAATTAAGTTCATAAAAGGAAATTCGAATATATTTGAAGATAATACAAAGATGAATGATGATTGGACTGTGCCAGAAGAGTTTTCACAAAATGGAATTAAGCTTACTGGATTCTGGCTTAAAGTAACAGAACCAAATTCTGAAGATAAGAATATAGATGAATTTTTAAAAAACATAAATAAAGAAGACATAGTTTATGTTTATGAATAAAAGGGAGGAAACAAAATGAAAAACAAATTAACTTATAGCATAGCTGCATTAATAATTGTAATTATTATAGGAGGATTTTTAGGATACGGTTATTATAAAAAAGCAACATATAAACTACAAAGACCAGTGGTTTCTATGGAAGTAGAAGGATATGGTACAGTAAAAATGGAATTGTATCCAGACATGGCACCAAATACAGTAAAAAACTTTGTTAAATTAGTCAATGAAGGTTATTACAATGGACTAACATTTCACAGAATACAAGAAGACTTAATACAAGGTGGAGATAAACAGGGAGATGGTACAGGAAGTACAGAATATAGTATAAATGGAGAGTTCGCTAAAAATAATTATAAAGAAAATACTTTAAGCTTTGAAAGAGGAACAGTAGGATTAGCACGACAAGACTATTCATATTATGCATCTATGGATTCTAGCTTAACAGAAAAAGGATATAATTCAGGATATGCACAATTTTTTATAATGGCACAAGATCAAAAAGGATATGACGGTTATTACACAGCTTTTGGAAAAGTTATAGAAGGAATGGATGTTGTTGACAAACTAACAAAAATAGAAACACAAACAAAAACTGATGAACAAACAGGAGAAACATCAACAACTACTACACCAGTAAATGCACCTGTAATAAAAAATATGACAGTAGAAACATTTGGAGTAAACTATGGAGAACCAGAAACACACAAATCTTTTGACATAAATTCTTGGTTTATGAGTTTATACGGATTATCACAACAATAAATAGTAATTTGCTGAAATGATTGGAGGAATGGGTATGAAAAATAAAAATGTATTATTTGCAGTATTAGG
>ERZ773235.351-NODE-351-length-62854-cov-10.631204_pt1 | contig 62854 bp, 54 predicted proteins | sample MGYA00580522_ERZ773235 | MGnify/ENA primary metagenome ERZ773235 (study PRJEB29015, sample SAMEA2737797) | human gut metagenome | biome: human gut; feature: human-associated habitat; material: faeces | place: China | collected 2012 ...
AGTTCACCATCTCCGAGGGCCATCTGGTGCTGCGTCCCGACCAGCTGGAGGAGGAGTTCAAGCAGTGTCTGGATCTGGCCAAGTATTGTCTGGGCACCGTGGGCCTGCTGGATAAGTGCACGTTCCGTTTCTCCCAGTGGGATCCCGCCAACCCCAACAACAAGTATGAGGGCACCGCCGAGCAGTGGGAGCATGCCCAGTCCGCCATGGAGCGTATCCTGAAGGATCTGGACGTGGAGTACACCATCGGCATCGATGAGGCCGCTTTCTACGGTCCCAAGCTGGATATCCAGTACAAGAACGTGTACGGTAAAGAGGACACCCTTGTCACCATCCAGATCGATATGCTGTTGGCCGAGCGCTTCGGCATGTACTATATCGATGAGAACGGCAACAAGGCGCTGCCCTATATTATCCACCGCACTTCTCTGGGTTGCTATGAGCGTACGCTGGCCTATCTGATCGAGGAGTACGCCGGTGCACTGCCCACATGGATGATGCCCGAGCAGGTCCGCTTCCTGCCTATTACCGACCGCGCCGCTGACTACTGCGCCGACGCCGCCAGGGAGCTGCGCAGGCAGGGTTTCCGCGTGGAGGTGGACAGCCGCAACGAGAAGGTGGGCAAAAAGATCCGCGAGGCCACGCTGGAGAAGATCCCCTTCATGCTGGTAGTGGGCGACCGCGACATGGAGAACGGCACCATCTCCGTCCGTACCCGCAAGGGCGAGGATCTGGGCGCCATGACGCTGGCTGATTTCGGCGCCAAGCTGCATGAGATCGTGGACAGCAAGTCCCGCGACTGAGAAAAGGTAGCATACACTTTTTACGCATAATCATACGCATTCCCGCCAGACTTGCAGTCTGGCGGGAATGCGATTTTTTGCGCGAAATTGGGCGGTCTTTTGCTATGGTATACGCCAACTATGGAAAAAACCGTCAACAATGTGCGCCGGAAGAAAAAAGATAGGGACAGACGGGAAAAAGTCTTTTGGAGATAAAGCCAAAAAAGCCGATAAAAAAGTTCTGGAAACTGCCAATATTTGTGCAATATCACAACAAAAATGTAAATATGTTTCCCAGAAAAGAACATATGTCAACGCAATGATTGCGAGCCGTGGCTGTTATTGTATTGACAAATTGTGAACCCATCTGGTAAAATTAGAGTACCCCATAGCAACCGTTTTGCAAAAAAATGAAAATCAGGAGGTAAGTATGAAGAAGTTTTTGAGCCTGTTGCTCGCTCTTGCCATGGCGCTGACCCTGGTGGCCTGCGGCGGCGGCAGCAACACCCCCAACACCGATGCCAACACTGACGGCAGCGGTGACAGCACCGACACTCCCGCTACTTACAAGATCGGTATCGTGACCGGCTCCGTTTCTCAGTCTGAGGACGACCGCCGCGGCGCCGAGGCTTTCCAGGCGGAGTATGGCGAGGATATGGTCACGCTGGCCATCTATCCCGACAACTTCACCGAAGAGCTGGAGACCACCATCCAGAACATCGTGAACCTGTCCTCTGATCCCGATATGAAGGCCATCATCGTTAACCAGGCTGTGCCCGGCACCACTGAGGCTTTCCGCAAGATCAAAGAGACCCGCCCTGACATCATCTGCATCGCCGGCGAGTCCCACGAGGACCTGCCCGAGATCGGTTCCGCTGCTGACCTGGTCTGCAACAACGACTTTGTCTCCCGCGGTTATCTGATCATCCGCACCGCTCATGAGCTGGGCTGCGACACTTTCGTGCACATCTCCTTCCCTCGTCATCTGGCTTATGAGACCATGTCCCGCCGTCTGGCCATCATGAAGGCCGCCTGCGAAGAGTTCGGCATGACGCTGGTGGAAGAGACCGCTCCCGACCCGACCTCCGACGTTGGCGTGTCCGGCGCTCAGGCTTACATCCTGGAGAAGGTGCCCGAGTGGGTTCAGAAGTACGGCAAGAACGCTGCCTACTTCTGCACCAACGATGCCCACACCGAACCCCTGCTGAAGCAGCTGCTGGAGTACGGCGGTTACTTCATCGAGGCTGACCTGCCCTCTCCCCTGATGGGTTATCCCGGCGCTCTGGGTCTGGACCTGACTGAGGAAGCCGGCGATTTCGAGAAGATTCTGGCCAAGGTTGAGTCCGCCATCAACGAAAAGGGCGGCGCCGATCACTTCGGCACCTGGGCTTACTCCTATGGTTATACCCTGTCCGCCGGCCTTGCCCAGCACGCCAAGAACGTTCTGGACGGCACTGCTGAGCTGACCGATATGGACGATGTTGCTTCTGCTCTGCAGAAGTACTCCCCCAAGGCTGAGTGGAACGGCGCCGGCTACACCAACGCCACCACCGGCGTTAAGTCCGATAATGTGTTCCTGATCTATCAGGATACCTATATCATGGGCAATCCCGGCCACTTCATGGGCAACGCTCAGGTGGAGATCCCCGAGAAGTACTTCACCATCAGCTGACAAACCGCGTTTAAAAAACGCACAATGTATCGGCAGGGGGGAGGGATTCCTCCCCCCTGCTTACTTTTAGGTAGGGTATATTATGGAAAATAAGAATGCTCCCCTGTTGGAGATGCGCAACATCCAAAAGGACTTCTTCGGAAATCAGGTGTTGACGGACATCAACTTCACGCTGAAAGAGGGCGAAGTGCTGGGACTTGTGGGCGAAAACGGCGCCGGCAAGAGTACCCTGATGAAGATCCTTTTCGGCATGGACGTGATCCGCGAGACCGGCGGTTATAAAGGAGATGTCCTGATCAACGGTGAGAAGGCGACCTTCAATACGCCGTTTGATGCACTGAAAGCCGGCATCGGCATGGTGCATCAGGAATTTTCCCTGATTCCGGGCTTTAGTGCCACGGAGAACATTCTGCTCAACCGTGAGCCGAAGAAGAAAAATGTCATCTCAGAAGTGTTCGGCGACAGAATGGACACTCTCAACTATAAGGAAATGGATGAGCGTGCCCAGCACGCCATCGAAAAAATGGGCGTGGAGATCGATTCCAAGATGATCATCAGCAGCATGCCCGTGGGTCACAAACAGTTCACGGAGATTGCCCGCGAGCTGAGCAAAGAGAACCTGAAGCTGCTGATTCTGGACGAGCCTACCGCCGTGCTGACGGAGAAAGAGGCGGAAGCACTGCTGGATTCCATCCGCGGCATGGCTGCACAGGGCATTGCCGTGATCTTCATCACACACCGCCTTCATGAGATCCTGGCGGTGTGCGACAAGGTGGTGGTCATGCGCGATGGCTATGTGGTGAAGGACACCCCCGCCAAGGAGACCAACGTAAGCGACATCACCAAGTGGATGGTGGGCCGCAGCGTCAGCGACGCCGTGGTGAAGCAAGATATCCGGATTGACCCGGACGCCCGGACGATCATGTCCATCCGCAAGCTGTGGGTGGATATGCCCGGCGAGATCGTCCGCAACGTGAACCTTGACATCAAGGAGGGCGAGATCCTGGGCATCGGCGGTTTGGCCGGTCAGGGCAAGCTGGGCATCCCCAACGGTATCATGGGCCTGTATGAGGCAGGCGGCACTGTGGAATTTGACGGCAAGTCCATTGAATTGAACAGTCCCCGCAAGTGCCTGGACGCCTCGCTGGCCTTCGTGTCGGAGGATCGCCGCGGCGTGGGCTTGCTGCTGGACGAGTCGCTGGAGTGGAACGTGGCGTTCCCCGCCATGCAGATCCAGAATAAGTTCCTGAAAAAACGCATGTTTTTCACATGGCGTGACGAAAAGGCTATCCATGAGGTGACCCAGAAGTACATCGACGAGCTGCAGATCAAGTGCACCAGTTCCCTGCAAAAGGCGAAAGAGCTGTCCGGCGGCAACCAGCAGAAGATCTGCCTTGCCAAGGCCTTTGCGCTGGAACCCCGCTTCCTGTTCGTGTCCGAGCCGACCCGCGGTATCGACGTGGGCGCCAAGGCGCTGGTGCTGGAGGCGCTGAAAAAGTTCAACCGCGAGAGCGGCATCACCGTGGTGATGATCTCTTCCGAGCTGGAAGAGCTGCGCCAGACCTGCGACCGTATCGCCATCGTTTCCGGCGGCAAGATCGCCGGTATCCTGCCTGCTGACCACTCCTCCGAGGAATTCGGCATGCTGATGGTCAGTCAGGTGAAATAAGGAGGATAAGATGGGCAAAAATGTAACAACAAGTCTTGGCAACAAGACGAAATTTGCACAGCTGGTGGATAGCTTTGGCCTGCCCCGCATTATCATCACAGGCTTTCTGCTGCTGCTGTTCATTGCAGCGCCCATTGTGGGCGCGGACTTTACTACCCAACTGACCAACACCATCACCCGTTTCAGCTGGAACGCCGTGCTGGTGCTGGCCATGGTTCCCATGATCCATTCCGGCTGCGGATTGAACTTCGGCCTTCCGCTGGGTATCATCTCCGGCCTGCTGGGCGCGACGCTTTCCATCGAGCTGGGTTTTACCGGCTTTGCCAGCTTTGTCATGGCGATCCTGATCTCCACACCCTTTGCGCTGGTGCTGGGCGGCGGCTACGGCTGGCTGCTGAACAAGATCAAGGGCGGCGAGATGATGGTGGCCACCTATGTGGGTTTCTCTTCGGTGTCCTTTATGTGCATGATGTGGCTGCTGCTGCCTTATAAGAGTCCCACCATGGTTTGGGGTTTCGCCGGCAAGGGCCTGCGTACCGTTATCTCTCTGGAGGGTTTTTATGATAAGGCATTGGCCAATTTCCTCCAGATCGATCTCAACGAGGTGCTGGGTATCAATCTGGTGATCCCCACCGGCAGCCTGCTGTTCTTTGCGTTGCTGGCGTTCCTGATGTGGGCGTTTCTGCACACCAAGACCGGCACGGCCATGACCGCCGTGGGTTCCAACCCGGCGTTTGCCAAGGCGGCCGGCATCAATGTGGATAAGATCCGCCTGATCTCCGTGGTGATGTCCACATGGCTGGGTGCCGTGGGCATTCTGGTATATGAGCAGGGTTTCGGCTTTGTGCAGCTGTACATGGGCCCCTTCTGGATGGCAATGCCTGCCGTGGCGGCGATCCTTATCGGCGGCGCATCGGTTAATAAGGCGTCCATTGCCAACGTGATCATTGGTACATTCCTCTATCAGGGCATCGTTACCATGACGCCTACGGTGATGAACTCCGCATTCCACATGGACATGAGCGAGGTCATCCGTATCGTGGTTTCCAACGGTATGATCCTGTATGCTCTGACCAGAAAGACTGAAAGGGGGCGCTGAGTATGAACGGAAAACGGAATAATTTCAGCTTTACGGGTTTTATTCGCGACAACTCGGTGCCTGTACTGTTTGTCATCATCTGCCTGATCATGATCCCGCTGTCCGGCTTCTCTTTCAGCTACGTGCTCAATGAAGTCATGACGCGTCTGGGACGCAATGCCTTTATGATCCTGAGCCTGCTGATCCCCATCATGGCCGGCATGGGCCTGAACTTCGGCATGACGCTGGGCGCCATGGCGGGCCAGATCGGCCTGATTCTGGTGGCTGACTGGCAGATCTGGGGTATCCCGGGTCTTGTGCTGGCGGCAATCATCTCCATTCCCATCTCGGTACTGCTGGGTTTGATGTGCGGCAAGATCCTGAACCGGGCCAAGGGCCGCGAGATGATCACCAGCTATTTCATCGCATTTTTCATGAACGGCGTTTATCAGCTGATCGTGCTGTATATGATGGGCCCCATTATCCCCATCGCCCATAATTCCCTGAAGCTGCCCCGCGGCTACGGTATCCGCAACACCGTCAGCCTGCTGCCTATGCGCCAGAGCATCGATAACGCGCTGGCGGTTTATGTGGGCGGCGTGAAAATCCCCGTGCTGACGCTGATCGTGATCGCGCTGGCCTGCCTGTTCATTGTCTGGTTCCGCAAGACCAAGCTGGGACAGGATATGCGCGCGGTAGGTCAGGATATGGAGGTGGCCCGGGATGCCGGTATCAACGTGGAACGGACCCGCATCATCTCTATCGTTATGTCCACCGTGTTTGCCGGCTTCGGCATGATCATCTATTTGCAGAATATGGGCAACTTCCCCACCTATACCGCCCATACCAACGTGGGTATGTTCTGCATCGCGGCGCTGTTGGTGGGCGGCGCATCCGTGGAAAAGGCGTCCATCGGCAATGTGTTCCTGGGTGTGATTTTGTTCCATACCATGTTCGTGGTGGCGCCCTTTGCCGGCACGAAGATCACCGGCGACTCCATGATCGGCGAGTATTTCCGCGTGTTCATCTCCTACGCTGTCATTACCGTGGCGCTGGTCATGTATGAGACGAAGAAGCGCAAATCCCAGAGCCTGATGGGCCAGATACTGGTTCAGGCCCAGAAAGAGGAGGAGGGGAAAGCGGAATGAAAACGCGCAGACTTGTGATCCGTATTGCCGCCGTTCTGGTGTTGGTCGTGATCGGCGTTGTTATGGGCGTCATCGGCCGCGGCCATACCATCTATCTGGACAATAAGTCGCTGGACTATGAGGGACAAAGCTACAAGGCTCCCTATAAAATCACAGTGACCGCCGGCGGCGAGCAGGTGGCAAAGCTCTATGATAAGGAGCGCGGCTCCGCTACCTGCATGGGCGGAACCTTTACCGTTACCCTTGAGATCATGCAGACCAAGGGCGGCGCGGAGGAGGTTCAGACCTATAAGATCCCGGTTCCCTCGAATATGGACGGGGTGATCATCAACATCCCCGGCTATCTGGCGGGATTGCCTCAGGAGGCTTATCTGTCCGAATTTGTGGCGGCTCCCTCCGAGGAAACAGATGAGGATGTGAGCACTGATGATACGGCTCTCCCCGGCGAGGGCGATGATCTGATCCCTTCTGATATGTAATAGTGGTTTGATACAGCCCATGCTTATCCGCATGGGCTGTATCCGCCGGATCACACGAGATCCGAAAAAGAGTTTTAAGCGTCTGACAGGAGGTAATCTCTATGGCTGTTTTATCCGGGTTGAAGCCTGAAAAGGTATTTGAATATTTTGAAAAGCTGTGCTCCGTGCCTCATGGCAGCGGCAATACAAAGATCATCAGCGACATGTGCGTGGGGTTCGCCAAGGAGCTGGGGCTGCGTTACCGGCAGGAACCCTGCAACAATGTGATCATCTGGAAGGACGGATCCGCCGGCTATGAGAACGCAGCGCCTATTATTCTGCAGGGCCATATCGACATGGTTTGCGCCAAGACGGACGACTGCACCAAGGATATGGCGGTTGAGGGCCTTGATCTGAGGACCGACGGCGAATGGGTCTGGGCGGACAAGACCTCGCTGGGCGGCGACAACGGCATTGCCGTCGCTATGATTCTGGCGGTGCTGTCCGATGAAACGTTGCCGCATCCCCCTATCGAGGCGGTATTTACCGTGGACGAAGAGGTGGGCATGGATGGTGCGTTTGCACTGGATTGCTCCGATCTGAAAGGTAAAAAGCTGTTGAATCTGGACTCTGAGATCGAGGGGGTCTTTACGGTCTCCTGCGCCGGCGGTATGCGTTCCGACTGCTGCATAAGCGGCACGATAGAGCCGGTAAACGGCATGGCCGGTTATTCGGTCACGGTTTCCGGCTTGCAGGGCGGCCATTCCGGCGGCGACATCCATCTGGGCCGTGCCAGCGGCAATCAGGTGATGGGCCGCGTGCTGTTTGACGCCATGAAGAAGTTTCCGGGTTTGCGGCTGGCGGCGGTGCAGGGAGGCCAGTTTGACAACGTGATCTGCTCCCGCTGTGACGCGGCGGTGGCTGTCCCGGCCGGCATGAAGACAGCGTTTGAAGAATTCGTCCGCGCCTATGACGCGATCCTGAAAAACGAGTATGCCGGATGTGACGACGGCATTACGCTGTCATGTGGCGCGGCGGATGTGACCTCTGCCGTCAGCGCGGCGGATACGTCTGTCATGCTGCATGTGCTGGTGGCGCTGCCACAGGGCGTGCAAGCTATGAGCGTGGACTTTCCCGGCTTGGTGCAGACATCGCTGAACATGGGCGTGCTGCGCCTAAAAGAGGACGGCCTGCATGTGACGTTTTCCATCCGCTCCTGCATCGCGTCTCAGAAGGAGATGCTGGCGCAGCGGGTGCGCGCCATTGTGGAGTTTGCCGGCGGTACAGTGACCGAGCGCGGCAAATATCCCGGCTGGCAGTATGAGCGCCAGTCCAAGTTCCGCGACATGGTGCTGGAGGCCTATCATGATCTGACTGGCAAAGAGGGCGTGGTGGAAGCAACTCACGGAGGCTTGGAGTGCGGCTTACTGATCGAGAAGATTCCCGGTCTGGATGCCATCTCCATGGGACCGGAGCTGCACGATGTTCACTCTGTCCGGGAGCGGCTGAATGTTCCGTCAACCGAGCGGATGTACCAGCTGCTGTGCGAGGCGCTCAAGCGCAGCAAGTAAATAGAAGGAGAGAGCTTCGGCTCTCTCCTTTTTCTGCGCCGCTTTGCATGTTTTGCACCCTTTTGCTGCAAAATATGCAAGAACAGCACCGCGCCCGAAGGAAAGAATAGAGTGTAGAACGGATAAGTTGGGATAAAAAAAGGCGAAAACGGCAGGATTTTGGCATATAATAGACGTGTGGAATGTTGGGAACAAATAAGCAATACGGCGTGCGGAAAATGAAAATGAATTTTTCTCCTAAGGGACTTGCAAAAACGAACTGGCGAGAGTATAATACAGGCATTGGAGAAAATCCCGCCGCTGTGCGGCAATATTACAAAGAGGAGAATTACATCTGATGAAAAAGTTTCTTGCACTGATGCTGGCGCTTGTTATGGCGCTGAGCCTGGCCGCCTGCGGCGGCGGCAGCAGCAGCGGCGGCGATGCCGCTGTGGAGCGGACCGACACCACTACGGTGGCTGTGGGCGCTGTGATTTTGGCCCGCGACGATGTGGCCGAGGCTGATATCTATAATTTTGTGGCCGACATTTTTGACAATGCCGAGTCTCTGGTCAGCAGCCATGCCAAGTACAGCGAGCTGAGTCTGGAGTACGGCGCATCCATCACCTCCGTACCCTATCACCCCGGCGCTGCCAAGTATTTTGCTGAAAAAGGCTTCGAGGTTGCCTCTGTCAAGGAAGGTGCGGGCACCGGTGCTTCTCGCGATCTGCGCTTCGTCACCGGCGGCGAGTCCGGCACTTATTATGCTTTCGGTTCCGTCCTTGCTCAGCATGCCACGAATAACGCCGGCGTGAAAGTGGTCGGTCTGGTGGGTAACGGATCTCAGGGCAATGTGCAGGAACTGGTGGACGGCACCGCCGATCTGGCATTCTGCCAGTCTGACGTGATGGCCTATGCCTATAACGGCACGAACCTGTTCGAGACCAAGATGGAGGGCTTCTCCACCGTGGCCGCCCTGTATATGGAGCAGGTGCAGATCGTTACCACCAACCCCGAGATCAAGACCGTGGCTGATCTGGCTGGCAAGTCTGTGTCCATCGGCTCTCCCGGCTCCGGTGTGTACTTTAACGCCATCGACGTGCTGGGCGCCTACGGCTTGACCGAAAATGACATCAAGCCTACCTATCAGTCCTTCGGCGACAGCGCTGATGCCCTGAAGAATGGTCAGATCGATGCCGCCTTTATCGTGGCCGGTGCGCCTACCACCGCTGTGACCGATCTGGCTACCACCAAGGACACCTATTTGGTCAGTCTGGATGATGAGCATATCGACAAGCTGCTGGAGACCTCTGACTATTACAGCAAGACCGTGATCGCCAAGGATGTCTACTTCGGATAAGACATAACCTTAACAGAGCCTTGATATGATATGAGACTACGGCGGGGCAACCCGCCGTAGTCCTCGCTACATTATTCCAAAAAACGAGGAGAGAAGCAAGTATGAGTCTGCACAAGAAGAAGGTGGGTACCGCGCCCGCGGCCGTTGGCGGCGCCAATGATGCCGCCGATCTGGATGCGGTGATGCGCAAGTATGACCGCGAGTCCGCCACCCGTATCTGGGAGGGAACACCCAAGCTGATTGTCCGCATCATTATGGCGGCTTTTGCGGTGTTCTGCATCGTCATGACCCTGTTTTCCCGCGCCATGCCGGAAATCCGCCTGACGATTTTCATGGGGTGCATCCTCGTCATTGGATTTTTGACCTATCCTGCAAAAAAAGGCAGCGTCCATGTCAATTCCCTGCCGTGGTATGATATTGCGCTGATGGTGATCGGTGCAGGCTGCTTCTTCTATTTTGCCATCAATGCCATGACGCTGGTGCGTTTGTCCACCCGCATTGAGCCTGTGCATGTGGTGATCGGTGTGATCGGCGTGCTGATTTTGATGGAGCTGTGCCGCCGCTGCGTGGGTGTGCCCATTCTGTGCGTGGCCGGTGTGTTGATCATCTATGCGTTTGTCAATCAGCTCGGCTATGCCGGCGCGGTAAATGCCGCCACGCTGTATGACGCGCTCAAGACCATTATTTACAAGCTGTTTTATACCACCTCCGGCGTGATCGGAACGCCGATCAACGTCTGCTATACCTATATTGTCCTGTTTATTATTTTTGGTGCGTTTTTGGAGCGTACCGGTATTGCCAACTTCTTCATCAGCTTTGCCAACCGTATTGCCGGCTGGTCCAGCGGCGGCCCTGCCAAAGTGGCGGTGATCAGCTCTGCGCTGTGCGGCATGGTGTCCGGTTCTTCCGTGGGCAACACGGTGACAACAGGTTCTTTTACCATCCCCATGATGAAGAAGACCGGCTATAAGCCGGAGTTTGCCGGCGCCGTTGAGGCGGCGGCCTCTACCGGTGGGCAGATCATGCCCCCTATTATGGGCGCGGCTGCGTTCCTGATGGCGGAGTATATGAAAATCCCTTATGCGCAGGTGGCCGTCAAGGCGATCCTGCCTGCGATCCTGTATTTTACCGGTATTTTCATCGCCGTCCATCTGGAGGCCAAGAAGTTGGGCCTGAAAGGCATTCCTCGCGACCAACTGCCCAAGTGGAAGATTCTGGCGCGGGACTGCTATCTGATCATCCCACTGATCCTGCTGGTGTGGCTGGTTTCCTCCGGCAGCAAGACCATGTCTCACTCTGCCGCGTATTCCATTCTGGCGGCAATTGCGGTTGGTTTTATCAATTTCTTCCTGCAGAGCAAGCGGGGCGATGAGGATAACGCGCCTCAGGCAACTGGCAAGGCGCTGGGTACCGCCGGCAAGCGTTCTTTCTTCTCTGCGGTGGATTCGCTGGAGGCGGGCGCCCGCGGCGCTATCACTGTAGCGGTGGCCTGCGGTATGGCCGGTATCATCGCCGGCTGCATCACCGTGACGGGCCTTGCTTCCATTCTCATTAACGCTATTGTTCAGCTGGCGGGCAATGTGACCATTATTGGACTGGTGCTGACCATGCTGTGTTGCATCGTGCTGGGCATGGGCGTTCCTACGACTGCCAACTACTGCATTATGGCGTCCACCTGCGCGCCCATTCTGATTCAGCTGAATTTCCCGGTGGTGGCGGCCCACTTCTTTGTGTTCTACTTCGGCATTGTGGCGGATATCACGCCGCCTGTGGCCTTGGCGGCTTATGCTGGTTCGGCCATTGCCAAGTCCGACCCCATGAAAACAGGAATCAACGCTACAAAGCTGGCGATCGCGGCGTTTATCGTTCCCTATATCTTTGCCTACAGTCCGGCGCTGCTGTTTGAAAACATCTCCGGCTGGTGGGAGGTGGCGCAGATCTGCATCAGCGCACTGCTGGGCATTTTCGGAATCGCTGCGGCGCTGAACGGTCACCTGTTCAAAAAAATCTCTTGGCCATTGCGCCTTCTTTTGGTGGTTGGCGGCCTGGGAATGATGATCCCCGGCACGCTTACTGATGTAGCCGGCCTGGCGCTGGTGGGCGCGGTCATTGCCGTGCAGTATTTTGCCGCCAAACGGCAAAAAGCAACCGTTGCATAATCATTCTCCTTTCTGAACAGCAAGTCCGCTGCCTGCGTGGCAGCGGACTTGCTGTTTGTGCATGGGAAAAAAGTACAGACATGTAGAATTGTTAAAAATAACAAATGCAAAAATATGGGACTTACAAGAGAATTAGTAGGTAAAATATGGGATATTGTAAAATAATACAACAAAATATGGCAAAAATCTTCTGTTTATAAAAGAAATATTACAAAAAAATATTCTAATATGAGAAATAAGAGCAGCTTATTTCGAAAGAAGCGTACTATTTTGACAAAAATTTGCGTTGAAATTGCGAAACAGTCAATATTTTACGAGTATATGAGATGTTTGCCAATAATTTGTTTTTGTATAAAATGACGATGGTATTCATATTATTTTTTGTATAAGTTGAAAAAAAGTATGAAAACTTGACGCAAAAAGCGCACTTTTTTATAATATTCAGCGGAGCAAAAAGTAACGATTCCCCTGCAATGGGGGAAGGAAAGAGGAAAACACTTATGGAAAAATACCTGGTTCTGGCCACGTTTGTTGGCTCGATCATCGCACTGCTGTTTGCCTTTATCACGGGTAGACGCGTGCTGAGCTTTGACGAGGGAACTCCTCTGATGAGCAAGATCTCCCGTTCGATCCGCGAGGGTGCGAATGCTTATTTGCGTCGGCAGTATACGGTGGTGGGCATTTTCTTTGCCTGCATGATCGTGGTGCTGTGCATCATGGCAGCCTGCAAGCTGCTGACATGGTTTGTTCCCTTTGCTTTTCTGACCGGCGGATTCTTCTCCGGCCTCAGCGGTTTTGTGGGCATGCGGATTGCCACCAAGGCCAACTGCCGCACGGCCAATGCCTGCCGCGATGGCCTGAATAAGGGCCTGCGCGTGGCCTTTTCCGCCGGCTCGGTGATGGGCTTCACCGTGGTGGGTCTGGGTCTGCTGGACATTTCCGTCTGGTTTATGCTGCTGCGCTTTGTGTTCAAGCTGGAGGCGGCGGATATTACCAGCGCCATGCTGACCTTTGGCATGGGCGCCAGCTCCATGGCACTGTTTGCCCGTGTGGGCGGCGGTATTTTCACCAAGGCTGCCGATGTGGGTGCTGATCTGGTGGGCAAGGTAGAAGCCGGCATCCCCGAGGACGATCCCCGCAACCCCGCCGTTATCGCCGACAACGTGGGCGATAATGTAGGCGATGTGGCCGGTATGGGCGCCGACCTGTATGAATCCTATGTCGGTTCCATTATCTCGGCTTCCGCTCTGGGTGTGGCTGCGTTTTCCAATCAGGCGTTCAAGGCTATGGCCATCCCCATGGTCATGGCGGCGCTGGGCATCCTGTGCTCCATCATCGGCTCTTTCTTCGTTAAGACCGAGGAGAACGCTGACCAGCGCACGCTGCTGAAGGCGCTGTCCCGCGGCACCAATCTCTCCGCGATTCTGATTGCTATTATCTCCTTCTTCCTTGTGCGCGGCCTGCTGGGTGCGGAGCACTGGGGTCTGTATGTGGCCATTCTCTCCGGCCTGCTGGCCGGCGTGCTGATCGGCAAGGCTACCGAATACTATACCTCTGATACCTATAAACCCACGCAGGAGCTGAGCAGCAAGAGCCAGACCGGCGCCGCCACCATCATCATCGGCGGTCTGGGCCTTGGCATGCTGTCCACCGCTGTACCCATCATCATTGTGGCTATCTGCATTCTGCTGGCGTTCTTCCTGTCCGGCGGCGCGCAGAGTGCCGGCATGGGTCTGTACGGTATCGCGCTGGCTGCTGTCGGTATGCTGAGCACGCTGGGTATCACCCTGGCAACGGACGCTTACGGCCCTGTGGCCGACAATGCCGGCGGCATTGCTGAAATGGCCGGTCTAGAGCCTGAGGTTCGTCAACGCACGGATGCGCTGGACTCTCTGGGCAACACCACTGCCGCCACCGGCAAGGGTTTTGCCATTGGTTCCGCGGCGCTGACCGCTCTTGCTCTGATGGCTTCCTATATCGAGAAGATCAAGGAAGTAGGCGCATCTGATGTGACATTCAACGATTTCTCCCTGATGAACCCGCTGGTTCTGGTGGGCCTGTTTATTGGCGCTTGCCTGCCGTTCGTGTTTGCCGCCCTGACCATGAATTCCGTGGGCCGTGCCGCCCAGAGCGTGGTGATCGAGGTGCGCCGTCAGTTCAAGGAGATCACCGGACTGATGGAAGGCAAGGCCGATCCTGACTATGCCCGCTGCGTGGATCTGTGCACCAAGGCCAGCCTGAAGGAAATGGTTCTGCCCACCGTGATCGCCGTGGTCACACCTATTGTGGTGGGTATGATTCTGGGATACAAGGGTGTTGTGGGTCTGTTGGCCGGCGCTACGGTTACCGGTTTTCTGATGGCCATCTATATGGCCAACGCCGGCGGCGCATGGGATAACGCCAAAAAGTACATCGAGGCCGGCAACTTCGGCGGCAAGGGCAGCGAATGCCACAAGGCCGGCGTGGTGGGCGATACCGTGGGCGATCCTTTTAAGGATACCTCCGGCCCGGCCATCAACATCCTCATCAAGCTGCTGAGTATGGTCTCCATCGTGTTTGCCGGTTTGGTGGTCAATTTCTCCATTCTGTAAGGCGGACGCAGACAAGTAAATGAAAAGAGGAGCCGCGGTATTATGCCGCGGCTCCTCTTTTGTGCAGGTATAATGCGGCGCTGTTTGGCGTAGAATAGCGATGAAAATCATTCAGGAGCAGGGAGGCGCTTTCATGGCCGTAAACAGATGGCACAGATGGGAACTGGCGGGACTGTTTGTGACGTTGATATTGGGTAATCTGCTGCATTTTGCCTATGAGTGGAGCGGCGGCAGCAGCGTGGTGGCGGCGTTTGCCGCGGTTAACGAGTCCACATGGGAGCATATGAAGCTGCTGGTGGTTCCATGGGCAGTGTGGTCACTGGTGGAGGCTGTGGCGCTGCGGGGCAGCCGACGGCCTGTGCTGCCGGCACGGGCCGTGGGATTGCTGGCGGGGGTGGCGGCCATCCCTGTCGTATACTATACCTACACCGGCGCATTGGGCGTCAGCAGCATGATCGTGGATGTGCTGCTGTTTCAGGCGGCGGTGCTGCTGGGCGCGTGGATCTCATGGCGGGTCATGAAAAGTGGCAAGTGTATGAGCTTTACATTGTCGGTGTTTGGCCTGCTGATCCTGCTGGGTATATGGGCGCTGTTTGTATGGTGGACCTACGATCCGCCGCAGCTACCGCTGTTTACGGATCCTGTCACAGGGCAGACGGGTATCCCGCCGGCGGGAGAATTGTGAAAGAGACGGCGATTGCCGTCTCTTTTTCTTGACCGAGTATGCTGGTTGGGATATAATAGTACATAATTTCCATGGATCGGAGGCAATCGAGATGAAGCAGATCGTTCACAAGCCGGTGATACCGCTGTATGCGTCAGGTGCCACATGGCTGCTGTATGCCCTGCTGTTTCCCCTGTACAGGCTGCCCCATTTTCTGCTGGCGGCTTCCGCCGCGGCTGTGGTGGGCATTGTGGCCCGGATCTTTTGCCCCAGTACCGTGGAGGAGGTTCCGGAGAAACCGGAAACTACCGGCAACCCGGAGCTGGATAAGATGATATCCGATGGGCAGAAGGCGATTGCGGAGATGAAGCGGCTGGACAACAATATTGCCGATCCTACCATCTCGGCCCAGATCGTGCGTTTGCAGCAGCTTTCCGAAAAGATTTTTGCACAGGTAAAGCAAAATCCGGAAAAGCTGCCCCAGATCCGTAAATTTATGAATTACTATCTGCCCACCACGCTGAAGATCCTCAACGCCTATGACCGCATGGGTGAGCAGGGAGTGTCCGGCGAAAACATTACCTCTACCATGCATAAGGTAGAGAGCATGATGGATACCATCATCAAGGCATTTGAAAAGCAGCTGGACAATCTGTTCGGGGCAGAGGCTATGGATATTTCCACCGACATGGTGGTGCTGGAAAACATGATGGCCCGCGAGGGACTAACGGAAGATCCGCTCCGCAATGCGGCGCAGCCGCAGACAAAACCGACAGGAATCGAGCCGGATGACGGCGGAATTACACTGGAAATTTGATACAAATTGTAATATATAGTCGAAAAAATACAGAAAGGAATTAAAAATGATGACTGACAACAACATGCCCGAACTGACGCTGGCTTCCGATACTGCCGCCGCTGCGGAGATTCCCGCTCTGACCCTGACACCTGAGGCACCCGCTACCCCCGCCACTCCTGCCGCACCCGAGGTGAAGAAAGAAGTGGAGCCTGTGGTGCTGGATGATAGCATGCTGACGGAGCAGGAGCGTGCCGCGGTCAACGAGTTCTCCCGGAAGATTGATGTGCGGGATACCAATCAGGTGCTGCAGTACGGTGCTGCCGCCCAGAAGAGCGTGGCATCTTTTTCCGAGAGTGCGCTGGCCAATGTCCGCAACAAGGATATGGGCGAAATCGGCGAGGATCTGAGCCGCCTTGTGGTGGAGCTGAAAGGCTTCGGCGCACAGGAGGAGAAAAAGGGACTGGCGGGCCTGTTCAAAAAGACCGGCAACCGCATCGAGGCCATGAAGGCACAGTACAGCAAGGTGGAGTCCAACGTGGACAAGATCGCCCAGAATCTGGAGAATCATCAGATCACGCTGCTCAAGGACGTGGCCATGTTTGACCAGATGTATGAGCTGAACCTGAAGTACTATAAAGAGCTGACCATGTACATTCTGGCCGGGAAAAAGCGTCTGGCAGACGTGCGCGGCGATGAGTTGGAGGAGCTGCGCAAAAAGGCGGAGCAGTCCGGCCTTGCCGAGGATGCACAGGCCTATAACGACCTGGTCAGCATGTGCGACCGGTTTGAAAAGAAGATCCACGATCTGGAGCTGACCCGTATGGTGTCCATTCAGATGGGCCCTCAGACCCGTCTGCTGCAGAATAACGATACCCTGATGATCGAGAAGATCCAGTCCTCTCTGGTGAACACCATTCCCCTGTGGAAGAGCCAGATGGTGCTGGCACTGGGGATGGAGCACAGCCGTCAGGCCACCGCGGCCCAGAACGCTGTGACGGAGATGACCAATGAGCTGCTGAAGAAAAACGCCGACACTCTGAAGATGGGCACTATTGCCACTGCCAAGGAGGCAGAGCGCAGCGTGGTGGATATCGAGACGCTGCAGCACACCAATGAGCAGCTGATCTCCACGCTGGATGAGGTGGCTCGTATCCAGAAGGAGGGCGCCGTCAAGCGCAGGGAAGCCGAAGCCGAGCTGGGCCGCATTGAGGGCGAGCTGAAGCAGAAGCTGATGGAGCTGAGAGGGTAAACATATCGGATCGCTTTGCAGGGGACGATGCCCGCTTTATCCCGCACGCAATTTCTCTATAAACGATCTCCTTCGGAAAGGAGCAGTCTATGAAATTTTTCAAAAACCGTGCAGTAGCGTGGATTACGCTGCTTCTTGCTGTTGCCGGCAGCATCTGCATCGGACTGGCAAGAAAGGACAGCTTTCTTGCCAAGGAACCGACTGAGCTGCTGACGGTGCAGTATCGGCAGTGGATCTGCGATGAGGCACATTTGCTGGACGATGCCACGGTGCAGCTGATCGAACAGTATAATGCCGCATGGGATGAGAAGTACTACGCCGTGGTGGCGGTAGCCACTATTGACCATCTGACCGGATGGAAAGAGCAGGAGTATGCCGCAAATCTGGGCAAATCATGGGGCCTTGCGTCCAATGATATGATCCTGTTGCTGGTAAAAGATGGCGACTGGCAGGTATACTGCGGCGATGCCGTTGGCGCCAAAATGACGGATACCCAGCAGCAAAAGCTGCGCAATGCCATTGAGACCACCTACTATGACGGTGATTTTGATGGCGCCGTGACGGCGTTTTTCCGTCAGGCGGATATCCTTTACAGCCAGCTCCAATTGGGCGATAGTGGATATTCCTCCGATTATTACGGCACGGATGGCTGGCAGGCGAAATCTCCCTCCGCCGTAAAGACGGGCGGTGTATCCGTCGGCAGTGTTGTGCTGCTGATCGTTGTGATCCTCGCCGTATGGGTGCTGCTGGATCGGACACGGTATAACCGCTACCGCCGGCGGTATATGGGCGGCCCAACCATTGGCGTGATACCTGCGGTGCCCTACTATCCCATTTTCTGGGGGCGGCGCCGCGCGCCGCGTCCGCCGCGTGTACCCCAGCCGCCGCGGCACGGAGGCGGTCCCCGTCCCCCTGTGGGCGGCATGGGAGGCGGATATCGTCCTCCCATGAGCAATACTCGGCGTCCGCCTTCGGGCAATGGAAATTTCCGGCCGCCCCACAGCAGTTCCCGCCCCGGCAGTTTTAGCGGCGGAGGGTTCGGCGGCGGTTCCCGAGGAGGTTCCCGCGGCGGCTTCGGCGGCAGCTCCAGAGGCGGCTCACGTGGGGGCGGCTTTGGCGGAGGCGGTTTCGGCGGAGGACACCGATAATAAAAATAAAAAGGAGAGGGCCTGCGCCCTCTCCTTTTTATTCGTTCAGCAGCCGCTCCCAGCGCGGCGTTCCCCAAGAGGAGGTGTCGAAGCTGGCGCGGACAGCCTGACACATAAACTGCAGCTTCTGCACAATAGCAGGGCATTGCATCAGCGGCCCAGCATAGTCATCGTTGGCCATAATATACTCCATGATACGCGCGCGATCCTCTCCGCTGTTGGTGCGGGAATAGTCGTCCACGAAATAAACGTTCTCGCTGTCACTCTGGAAAAAGGTCCATCGCCATGAATCGGGGTCAGGGTGTTCCAGCTGATCCTGATAGCGGAATCCGGGCGGGTTATACTGCGCCCACTGTACAGGATCAAGGCATTCCGGATTCCTGTCCATGATCACATTTTCCGTGGCATGCCACAGCTCGTGGCAGATTACCCGATCAAAGCCGTCCAGACGTACATCGACGGCAATATTCTGCCAGCCGCCGTCCGTTTCGTAGGTGAGACCGACGGCGTTGACCGCGTTCTCGATATGAGCCACCGGCATAAAGCGCACACCGCCTTCGCCCATGCTGTTGCGCAGTTGGCGGAAGAAATCAGCCGGGTATAGGGCCAGTGTCTGGTCCAACGCTTCCAGCATGTGGGTGATGGCCTGCGGCTCGTTGTCCATGGAGGCCTTGTCCGTGGTGGTAATAACGGCATCACCCACAAGATTACAGGCGGATTTCGCCTGTGCAGACAGGAGGATCGTTACCCCATAGCGTTCCTCCAGCCGGTCGGCGTATTGCCTTGCAGCGTGCAGCTCCTCCGGCAGTGACGGCCCTTTCAGTTCACTCCAATAGCGCTGCGCAAGTCCGGTGTCCACGGAGAGAGGGGAGATTGCCTTCGGCGTAGTGTCGCTTTCGGTAAAGGTCAATTGAGCGGGGTCAACAGCAAAAAGGTGAAATGCACGCTGGTCATAGCTGAATCCAACCATAATCTGCTCAGACGGCAGCCAGTTCAGATCATACGGTGTGCCGTCCGGAACATCGGCTGACAGTGGATAGGACGCGATCGTTTCATCCAGCCGGAAGAGCTCCGCCCTTTGCCCCACAGATAATAAATAGGGAGAGCCGTTCACAGGGATGAGTTCGTTTTCCACTCCGCCAACGACATCGGCTCCCACCAGACGGCATATGCCGCCGTCGTCTGTGTACAGCAGGTCGGATACCATGGTGTCGTCATTGAACCGCATCAGCCGCAGCGTGCCGTCGCCGCCGAAGGCAGGCAGATAGAAAAAGTCCTCCTGCAGCATAGAATATATCCCCGTGTCGGGATCCAGAGCGGCGGTGCCGCTTTCATAGCCATACGGGGATAAGAGGCAGTGCAGTACCAACGTGTCGGAATCGGGGGAGATAGCGTCAAGGGAGGAAAAGCGCATATCCGCCTGCAGCGATACGCGCCCGGTTTCACCGCTGGTCATGTCCGTGCGGCACAGCACATTGTCCTGCAAAAAGTAGTAGCTGCTCCGGTCATGGGAAAAGATACCGCCCGGCTGCTGCTGTGAAAATGCATCCCCGGCAGAAAGGTCAGCGCCGATAAACTTCCATGTGTAATCGTTCCAGTTGAACAGCGCATAGGAACCATCGGCAAAGGGCCCGCCCTGTATCTCCCAGTAGCCGGGCAGATCGTAGGAAGCCGTTATTTTATCGGCGGCGATATCGATCACGCGAAGGCAGGTTGCATCTTTCTCATAGTCTGTCCAGCAAATCAGAAATTTTCCGCTTTCATGTGGCAGGATAGTAGGCGCGGAGGTAGTTTCTACACAGCTGAGAGTTTGAACCGGTTGGGACAGCAACGGCCTTTTGCTGCCGCAGCCGGGAATAACCAGCAGAAAAAGCAGCAGGATAAATAGTAATCTGCGGAATTTGGCGGTACGATGCATAAAATTCTCCTGATATTTGAAAAATGATTATTGAATTTGCGGCGTCCTGTTGTGTCCGCCATTATATTTCCTGCCGCGTGCTTTGTCAAGCCGCCTGTTTTGCTGAACAGGCGGCCGAGTACCGGCTTGCGGATCGCTGTACTGGGAAAAAGTGGCGGGGTATAGAACGGGCGGGGCAGCAGATACTACCAATGAAAAATCTGCTTATGGGAGGAAATTTATATATGAAAGCAACCGGTATCGTCCGGCGAATCGATGACCTTGGGCGGGTCGTGATCCCCAAGGAAATTCGCCGCACTATGCGTATCCGCGAGGGCGACCCGTTGGAGATCTACACCACAAAGGACGGCGAGGTGATTTTTAAGAAGTATTCCCTGCTGGGCGGTCTGGAGGATTTTGCCGTGCAGTTTTGTGATACGCTCAGCCGCAGCACGGAGTTTACTGCGGCTGTGACAGACCGTGACGCCGTGATCGCCGTGGCGGGTGTGGGAAAGCGGGAACTGCTGGGAAAGACCATTTCCGAAGAGCTGGAGCATATTATGGAGGAGCGGCAGATCTGGCTGTGGGACAGCAGCAAAGAGCCGGTGACCGCTTGCGGCAATGTCAGCGGCTTTACCGCCGCGGTAGCGGCACCGATCCTGTGCGAGGGAGATGTGCTGGGTCTGGTGCTGTTTCTTTCCGCGGACGGCAGGGCCGCCGGAGAGGCGGAATATAAGCTGGCCCAGACAGTGGCGGCGTTTTTGGGAAAGAATATGGAAAACTGAAAAAAAGAGCCGTGCCGCTATGCGGCACGGCTCTTCATATAAAAATGCCTTATCGGATGCCGGCAATGAAACAGGTGGGATCCACTTCACGCTGCCGTTTGGCCCATGCCAGCATATCATAGGTGTTGACAGCTCCGGTCACGATGCCCTTGTCCCATGTGTCGGCGGTGTGGGATCTCAGCCATGTATCAGGCGCTGCGGTACGCACATAGTAGGGATGCGCCTCACCGCTGCCATCTAATGCGGTGGGAACCGCCTTTTCCGCATAAAATGCCCGGCGGCCCTCTGCGATAGACAGACAGTCCTGCACCACATTGGCGGCGGTGGGCATTTGTCCGGCGCCCTGCCCGTAAAAGCTCTGGCGGCCAATCTGTTCGCCCTCATAGGTGATGAGATTGAAGTTGGCGGGCACGGCGGCCTCCAGCGCGCTGGCGGATACCAGCGTGGGCTCGATGTAGGCGCACACGCCGCTTTCGGCCTGTGCAGCCTCGGCCAGCAGCTTGCAGACAAAGCCGCGGCTCTGGAAGGTTCTGATGTCGCCATCGGTCACTGTGCGGATGCCGAACATGGGGATATCCTCCTCGTTCAGCAGGGCGTCAAAGGCGATATTGGCGGAGATCACCAGCTTGCGGCGGATGTCGTTGCCGTCGATGTCGGCGCTGGGATCCGCCTCGGCATACCCCAGCTCCTGCGCTTTTTTGAGAATGACGGGGAAAGAGACCGGCGACTTATGCATGGCGTCCATAATAAAGTTGGAGGTGCCATTCATAATGCCGCCCAGACGGCAGATATGGTCCAGCTTCTTGCAGCGGGCCAGATTGACCAGCCACGGAATACCGCCGCCCACCGCCGCGGTGCAAAGCAGGGCCTTTCCGCATACATCAGCCAGTGCGGTCAACTCCCGGTAATAGGCGGCGACCAGCGCCTTGTTGGCGGTGACCACATGCTTGCCGGCCTTCAGCGCAGCGGTAACATATTCATAGGCCGGGTGCAGGCCTCCCATGACCTCCGCCACCACATCGATGTTGGGGTCATGTAGAATATCGTCGAAATCGCGGGTGGCAATGCCGGCGATCTCCGGCTTGTCCGAACGGATCAGAACGCGGCAGACATGAAGATCCTCGCGGCTGCGGCACCATTCGTATACACCGCTGCCCACCACGCCGAAGCCCAGTAATGCAATATTCATAGGTATCCTCCTGATATTCTGAATTTTGACCAATTGTACACGATATGAGGGCAATTGTCAACGATAAAAATACCTTATGTGTGCCAGTGCGAATCGCAGATACACGCTTAATAGGCAGGATCCTTCAATTCCTGACGGATGCGGGCGAATGCGTCATCCTCTCCCAGCTCCTTTAACAGCCGAAGCCAATGTTCCAGCAGCGCCGCGGTGTCCGGATGCATGAAGCGGCTGGCGTCGGTACGCCGCAGATCCTTGCTGCGCTGATAGTATTCCCAAGGGGAGGCGTTGGAAAACTGCTCTTTCTGGTATACGCGGCAGGCGGCGATCCGATCACAGAACATTTCGGCCACATACTTTTTCGGCATTTTACATCCGCCGATATAAACGCTGCCGTCCTCGCGCAGGCAATAATCGATCCAATATTCGAAGTGGTGGCGATTCCGCCCCTTGTGATGCAGCCACGACAGGCTGACGCCGTTGGCGATACGCTCGGCGTCATTGGGACTGCGATAACCCTGATAGTATTTCACGCTGCGCCAGAATTCCGTGGGACTGTACTTGCTCAGGTCGTGTGTCAGTCCCTGCCGCACCAGTCCCAGCTTCCAGCAATAGTGCCGTACCCAACGGCGGTGCGTATTTACGGTGTGCAGGTGATCGAACAGGTGCATGGCGCAGCCTCCTACTTTTGGATAATGCTGTCAGTATAACATATTTTTTCCCCGCAGTACAGCGCCTGCGCCGGGGAAAACAGGGAGACGCGAACCGCCGCAGGGAGCGTGCCGCCCGCCGTCCGGGAAAGCGCGGACTTATATGCGGCTGTTCACCGGATAGTAGGGCTGTCGGGGAAAGTTGTCCATCCCCCGATACCATGCCTGTACATAGGGCTGAAGCCGCCGCATCTGGGCGGCATAATGCTGCTGGGCCTTGTCCGGCTCCCGGGCCACAAAATCGCGTATCTCCCGATACAGCGCGTCCACATCGATGGTGGTGCAGGCTTTGTTCCGGATGACCGGCCTGCCGTTGACGAACACATCAGTGACGAAGCGCCCCAGCGCACGGTGCATCAGGGTTTCCGTGGGATCCGCCGTTTCGGCCACACAGGGCTTTTTCTCGATCTCGGTCAGATCCAGCAGGATCAGGTCGGCCTTCATGCCCGGGGCGACAGCACCCAGCCGGCCGCCGAAGCCGATGGTTCTGGCGGCGTTCCGCGCTCCCATCTCAAAGACCTCGTTGGCTGTCAGCGCCTGATTATGCTCCAGATCAAAGCCGCTGACCCGGGATACGTAGTAGATCATCCGCAGCTCCATGAAGGGATCCTCGTCATCGTTGATTCCCTTTTCGTCGATCCCCAGCGCCACATTTACGCCGGCGCGCTGTAAATACCAGACCGGGGAGATGCCGTTGCGCATGGCAAAGTTGCAGCTGACGTGATGGGTGATGGAGGCACCGCGCCTGCGCAGGATCTCGATATCCTCTTCATCCAGATAGACGGCGTGTCCCAGCGTCAGATTATCGTCCACGATCCCCAGATCCTCCATCCGCCGCAGCAGCGATTTGCCGTAGGCCTTCAGCCCGAAGCCGCGCTGGATGGGGGTTTGCAGCGTGTGGATATGGATCGGCAGATGCCCGTGATCCTCTGCGGTTCGCTTGGTGCGCAGCAGCAGCTCCTCCGATGCGCCATGCGCCCAGCAGGGGCCCAGCAGGATCCTGCACATATCGGAATCAAAGGTCTGATACACCTCCTCGAACCAGTCGAAGAACATGTCCCGCGCCCGCTCCTTGTCAAAGAAAATGCGGGGCCGGATAAATGCCTGCAAGTCCGGCGGCAGCGTCCGATAGAAATCCGCATCGCCGTAAACCAGCTGGTTTTCGTCCCGGATCCCGGGGGAATAGGCCACGCGCATGCCGGTTTTCTGATAGGCTTTCAGATAGCGGGCGGAGGTTTCGGCCGCCTTTTCGTCGCAGGCAATCCCCATGACGTTCTGGTGCATGGTGGTGCAGCCGTTTTGCAGATGGCGCAGCGCGGCCAGAGGGGCATTCAGCTCCGGGGGCAGCACCACCGCGCCGGGCCACTCCCACTGGCTGTTTTCCAGATAGTCGAAGCCGGGGCCCCGCTGGACATAGGAAAGCCCGCTTCCGTGGGTGTGGGCGTCGATGAGTCCCGGCAGCACGGCATAGTCATCGCCGCCCAGCACGGTGGCCTCCGGGTATTTCCGGCACAATTCCGCCGCGCCGCCTACCTCACGGATCGTCTGGCCGTCAAAATACACGGCGCCGTCCCGCAGCAGCCCGGCATTGTCCGCGTCATAGCTGGTGTAGACATATTTCCCTTTTAAAATATATGGCATATTATGTCACCTCCGGATAGAATGGCCTGCTGCGTGCCGCAGGCGGGGAAAGTGGGGTGTGATCACCTGAATTTTACCATACCCGCTTTCCCGGCGCAAGCGGGAAAAGGCAGGGCAAGCCAGAAAAGGCAGGGCAAGCCAGCAAGCAAGCCGACATGGGATTTCTGTACGGAAAGCGCCGCCTTCTTAACGGCTTTTTAGTAGAGGGTGGGTGTATAATACGGCAAAAATCATCCCCCGAAAGGAGCTGCCCCATGGATATCTGGAAAGAATTGCAGGACGAGGGCGTGGATCACGCGCTGCTGGAGGAGATCCGCCGCTTTGCCGCCGCCCACCCGGTGCCGCCGGAAGCGGCGGCCAGGATCCCGAAACCCCGCTATTTCTATTATGGCCGCGAGGTCTGGGAGAGCGCCGCTGCCGCGCTGCTGTGCGGCCAGCACCTGCTGCTGGCCGGGCCGAAGGCCACCGGCAAAAATGTATTGGCGGAGGATTTGGCGGCGGTATTTGGCCGCCCCATGTGGGATGTGTCCATGTATGTCAATGTGGATGCCGCCGCCCTCATCGGCGCCGACACGCTGCAAAAGGGCGAGGTTGTGTTTCGTGAGGGGCCAATCTGCCGCTGTGCCCGCGCAGGCGGCTTCGGTGTACTGGATGAGGTGAACATGGCCAGAAACGAGGCCTTGGCGGTTCTGCATGCCACATTGGATCACCGGCGGGTGATCGATGTTCCGGGTTATGACCGCATTGATCTGGATGAAGCCGCCCGCTTTATCGGCACCATGAACTATGGCTATGCCGGCACGCGGGAACTGAACGAGGCGTTGGTATCCCGCTTTGCCGTGCTGGATATGCCGGTCATCTCCGATGAGAATTTACGCAAGCTGCTGCGCCGCAGCTTCCCGGCCCTGAAGGCGCAGTGGACGGAGCAATTTGCCCTGCTGTTTCAGGATTTGCGCGCCAAATGCGACAGCGGCGAGATCTCCAGCAAGGCGCTGGATCTGCGCGGCCTGTTGGCGGCCATCCAGTTGATGGAAAAGGGAATCTCCGCCGCCCAGGCGCTGCATCTGGGCATTGTGAACAAGGCCTTTGAGCCGTTTGAGCGCCAGCTGGTGGCGGATACCGTGCAGGCTCGCATTCCGCAGGAGCTGGGCAGCAGCGGACTTTTTGGAGCCTGAGCATGGATCGTCATGAACAGGAGAGCCGCCGCGCGCTCAATCAGATATGGAATGGCGCGAGTTGCTATCATATCGCCCCTGAGCTGGAAGCGCTGGATACGCAGGGCAATGCCCAGCTGTATTTCAACACGGTGCTGGGTCTTGCGTGGCGCTACTATGACGTGTCCTGCTTTCGCCCCATGCTGCATGCCTTTCAGCAGCAGCCGCGTGGACAATTGTATACCGATCTTTTCTGGATTGGGTTGGAGAGCGCTCTATACGAAAAAGAACTGCCGAAGCGGCCGGCCCTGTCGGCGCTGCGGCAGCGCTATGCCCGGCAGACGCTGGCACAGTGCCGCGCTGGCGCGGAGCGGGAGAGCCTGGAAAGCCTGCGCCGCGCGTGGGCGCAGCGGATCCTGAACCGGACGGCGGGCGAGGATCCGTGGCATGCCGCGGTGCTGGACGCACTGACCTTCTCACCGGACTGGGGAGAGCAAAAGCTGGTGCAGCAGACGGAAGAAGTGCTCTTTCACTATTTTCACCGTGCGCGCCGCAGCGTGACCGACAGGCAGTGGGCGGCGTGGGTTGGCCGTTCCCTGACAAAAGGCGGCGGTATCCGATTTGTGCGGCCCAATGCCCTGCGGGCGCTGGCCCACGATACGGAAAGCGGCGGCCTGAGCCGCCGCTTTTGAAGCGTATGGGATACAGAACTCAATGCCGCTGGTCATATCGATGGCAGGCCACAAAGTGCCCCGGTTCGATTTCCCGCATTTCCGGCTGGTACTGCTCGCACTGTGCCGTTGCATAGGGGCAGCGGTTGAAGAAAGCGCAGCCTTTCGGCAGATCCAGAATAGTGGGCATTTCCTTTTCGGGAATGGTGTAGCTGCCGATGCTGTTGCCGCTGATTTTGGGCGCCACGGCCAGCAGCAGCTCCGTATAGGGATGTGCCCCCTGCTGGAAGATCTGCTGGCGGCTGCCCATTTCCACGATGCGTCCCAGATACATCACGGCCAGCCGCGTGCACAGATGGCGCACCACCGACAGGTCATGGGCAATGAACAGATAGGACAGGTTCCGTTCGTCCTTCAGATCCATCATCAGGTTCAAAATCTGGGCCTGGATCGAAACATCCAGCGCGGAGACCGGTTCGTCCGCGATGATGAACTGTGGATCCACTGCTAACGCGCGGGCGATGCCAATACGCTGGCGCTGTCCGCCGGAAAACTGGTGGGGATAACGGGAAGCCTGTTCCCGCCGAATCCCGACACGCTCCAGCAGCGCATAGGCTTTCTCTTCCGCTTCCTGCCGGTTGGCGGCCAGACCGTGGAACAGGATAGGCTCCACCACGATGCTCAGCACATTCATCCGGGGATTCAGCGATGCATAGGGATCCTGAAAGATCATCTGCATCTGTTTGTGCAGATCAAAGCGTTCCTTGCGGCTCATGGCACCCAGCTCCCTGCCGTCAAAGATGATCTTGCCGGAGGTGGCCTGATTCAGGCCGATGATGGTGCGGGCCGTGGTGGATTTTCCGCAGCCGCTCTCGCCTACCAGACCAAAGGCCTCGCCCTTTTCAATAGAGAAGGAAACGGAGTTCACCGCCCGAACCACCCGTTTGCGCAGCGTCAGCTTTCCGTTTTTCAGCTTGATCTGATCCAGAAAGCTTTTGTCCAGTACAAATTGCTGTGTCAGGTTTTCCACTTTCAGCAGGGTGCTCATCAGCAATCCTCCTTTCTGCCTGCGGCATACAGGTGGCACGCCACACTGCGGCCATTTTCCAGGGTGACCGTTTCCGGTTCACAGGTATGGCAGATCTCCATGCACTTGGCGCAGCGGGGAGCAAATTTACACCCCTGCGGCAGATCATACATGTTGGGTACCATACCGGGAATCACGTCCAGACGCCCGTCGGGACGGGGTTTGCCGCTGCCTGGAATAGAGGCCAGCAGGCCCTCAGTATAGGGGTGCAGGGGATGGTCAATGACCTCCTTTGTGATGCCGGACTCCACAATGTGGCCGCAGTACATCACGTTGACCCGGTCTGCCATCTCGCTGACCACCGCCAGATCGTGGGTAATCAGCATCAGGGCGCACCCTTTTTCCTTGACAAGCCGCGCCATCAGCTGCAGAACCTGTGCCTGAATGGTCACATCCAGCGCGGTGGTCGGCTCATCTGCAATGATCAGCTTGGGAGAACCGGCCAGTGCGATGGCGATGACCACGCGCTGGCGCATGCCGCCGGAGAATTGGTGGGGATAGCACTTCAGCCTCTCCTCGGCGTTGGGGATTCCCACCTCTTTCAGCAGTTCGATGCACCGCTTTCTGCAGTCCTCTTTGCTCAGGCCGGGTTGGTGCAGCCGCAGAACCTCTGCGATCTGGTGCTCAATGGTATATACGGGATTCAGAGACGTCATGGGATCCTGAAAGACCATGGTGATCTTATTGCCGCGGATCTTGTTCATCTCTTTTTCATTTTTGACCAGCAGATCCTCGCCGTCAAAGAGCAGCGCATCTGCCGTGACCTCTCCGGGAGGATCGATCAGCCGGATGATGGAAAAGCCGGTAATACTTTTGCCGCCGCCGCTTTCGCCCACAACGCCCAGAATCTCGCCCTCCTTCATGGAAAAGCTGATATGATTCACGGCCTTGACATCGCCGTAAAAGGTGTGGAAGCAGGTGGCAAGGTTTTTTACTTCAAGAATATTCGCCATGATCTTCCCTCCTTACTTCAACTTGGGATTCAGCTCATCGCGCAGGAAGTCACCCAGCAGATTGACTGCAAACACGATCAGCACGATGTACAGGCCGGGGAATACGGAGACCCACCACAGGCCGCCGAACATGACCTTGAAGCCATCGCTGCACAGCATGCCCAGAGAGGGTTCCGTAACGGGAACGCCCAGTCCCAGAAAGCTTAGCGTGGCCTCAATGAGGATAAAGCTGCCCACCTGCATGGTTGCCAGCACGATCAGGGATGTGGTGACGTTGGGCAGGATATGCTTGAAAATGATCCGTCCGGAGTGATAGCCGATCACATGGGCGGCATCCACATATTCCATTTTGCGGATGGAGAGGGTCTCGCCGCGGACAGTGCGGGCGAATTTGACCCAGCCTACCAGCATCAGCGCGATCAGCACATTGCCGATGCCGCGGCCGAGAACACTCATCAGGAACATGGCGATCAGGATGCTGGGGAAAGACAGCTGAATGTCGGCAATGCGCATGATGAGATTGTCCACCCAGCCGCCGAAATAGCCGGCAATAATGCCCAGCACCACACCCAACACGCCGCTGAGGATGACGCCCAGCACGCCGATGAGCAGCGAAGTGCGGCTGCCGTAGATAATGGCGCTAAAAATATCGCGGCCCTGCTGGTCGGTTCCCAGAATAAAACGGCTGTTTTCCAACGGCTTGAGATAAGCGTTCTGCAGCTCCAGCGTGGACAGATCATAGGGCTTGTTGGTCAGCAGCAGCGGGCCAAAAACGGCCATTAGCAGAATGAGCAGCAGCACCACGCTGGAAATGATGGCGACGGGTGATTTTTTGAAATGGCTGTAAAACTGGGAGCTTTTAAGGCGTTCCCAGGTACCAGCGGGATTCTTTGCCATGATAAAGCTCCTTTCCTTAGTCCTTGGACAGGCTGACACGGGGATCGATTAGCGTGTACAGCACGTCAACGATAAAGTTGATCACGATAAACAGGGCCGAAACCAGCATTAGATAAGCGGAGATGATGGGACGGTCGTTGTTGCTGATGGCGTCCAGCACCATCTTGCCCATGCCGGGCCAGGCGAAAATAGTCTCGGTGATGGTGGTAAAGGCAATCAGGTCGCCAAATTGCAGGCCCAGAATGGTGACCACGGGGATCAGCGTATTTTTCAGCGCGTGGCCGAAGAGCACCTTGCGGTTGCTGACGCCCTTTGCACGGGCGAATTTTACATAGTCCTGACGCAGCTGCTCCTGTGTGCCGGCCCGCGTCAGACGCACAATGGAAGCGATATTGCCCAGCGCCAGCGTAACGGCTGGCAGAATAATGTGCCGCCAGCCGTCGGCTGTGGCCAGACTGGTTTTGATTCCCAGCAGCGTACCTACCTGACCGCGGCCCGAGATCGGCGTAAGGCCCAACCCCAAGCTGAAAACATAGATCAGGATCATACCGATCCAGAAGGAGGGCAATGATACGCCAAACAGCGATCCCACCATGGTAACCTTGCTGCTGAGCCGCTTGGGATAGGCGCCGGCGTACACGCCTAACGGTATGCCGATCAAAATCGTCAGCAGCATGGTGACCACCACAATCTCCAATGTTGCCGGCAGCTTTTGCAGAATCACAGAAAGCGCTGACTGCTTATAGAAATAGGAGTTACCGAAGTCGCCGTGAAGTGCGTTTTTGATAAAGATCCCGTACTGAACGGGAAGGGGCTTATCCAAACCCAATTCTTCCATGGCCTGCGCCACCTGTTCCTCGGAGGCGTTCTGGGGCAACAGCAGATATACGGGGTTTCCGATGAAATATGTCATGGCAAAGACCAGCATGGAAACGATCACCATGACGAGGATCATCTGGAAAAACCGTTGAACAATGGTTTTTAGCATGAGACACCTCATTTCCCTGACAGGAGGATAATAGAAAATTGGGCCGGCGGTTTTTAGGGAAAAGCCACCGGCCCAATTGCGGCAAAGACTTACTTCAAATTGGGATAGAATACCTCTCGCGTTTCGGGTTCAAGGAATTCCTCCACCTCGAATTTGTAACCCTCGGGACCAATGAACATCATCGTCTTGATTTTCAGGGACTCGCTGTAATGCGGCCCGAAATCAAATTGAAAGCCTGCATCGACCAGACGCTGATGCATCTCGTCGAAGTTGTTAATGACCAGGCTGGTCAGAACGCCATCGCGGGTGGTCGCCTTGCAGGCGCCCTGACTGCGGTCCACCGCCCCCAGATAGGAGGTGGGAGATGTGCGGTAGATCTTGCTCCAACCCTGATCGCATACCAGCGGCAGACCCAACACGTTGCCGAAAAAGTCGCAGGCGGCGTGCAGGTCATCAAAATAGATGAACTCAATGTGGCCGCGGATATCCAGTAAAGCCATACGTCTGCCTCCTTAAAACTCTTCCAGATCGGTATTTTTGGCCAGCATACGCTCGATAGCCTCGTCGGAATAGGACAGCAGATGGCCATAATCATAGGCTACCTTGCGCCGCATCTCCGGAGTATAGCGCCCCTCGGCCACCAGCTGATTTTTGCGCTCCAGTTGGGCAAAGTATTCATCGCGCCAGTGTTCATCCTTATAAAACAGGATGTTGAACTTGCCCTTGTTCATGGTGGCGGGAAACAGGTCGGTGATAAAGGCCACGTTTTCCTCGCAGCACTGGATACCGTCCTCTTCGCAGATCTTTTTGGCAAAGACCATATGCTCGTCACGCAGGGTGCGGTCGGCCGTGGGGTACCCCAGCGCCACATTCTTGCATCCGCAGGCGATCATTTCACAGAAAACGCCCATGCCGCCTACCACGCGGGAAAATTCATCAATCGTTCGCATCGCTTATTCCTCCCTTGTTCAGCCGTTGAAGGAGAAGTTCCATGCGTAGATATACTGGTCGGGACGGGCAGTATAACTCACACGGTTGTTCACGGCGTAGATGTCGTTGGTGAAGAAGGTGGTGAACATACCCACATCGTCATAGACGATCTGCCATACCTGCTGCATAATGGCGTCACGTTCGGCATAGTCGCTGGTGGCCAGCGCCTTGTCGATCAGGTCGTTGACCTCGGGGTTGTTGTAGTAACCGCGGTTGGCGCCGCCGTAGCCTTCCTTGACACGGCCCTCCAGCGTGGTGCCATAAACCAGATCGCGGGCCAGCAGGACGCTTTCACCGCTGGTGTCAGACCAGCCGGACTGCAGGAAGCCGGTCTTGTCCTCCTCGTCGTGGATACGGATGTAATCAAAGAAGACGGATCTGGACATGGCGTTGACATTGCACTTGATGCCGACCTTGTCCAGATAGGCGGCCACGGCCTGTGCCTGTGCGGCATCGTTGATGTAACGGTCGTTGGTGCAGTCCAGCGTGATCTCAAAGCGGTAGCCATCGGCCTGACGGGGATAACCGGCATCGTCCAGCAGCTTTTCGGCCTCAGTGGGATCATAGCCGTAATCCTTGATGCTGGCATTGTAGCCGTTGAACCCCTCGGGTACGCAGGTGGGGGCAATGGTGGCATAGCCGTTCTGCACCTTTTCGATCATCTCTTCCGTGTTGATGGCCAGACAGATGGCCAGACGCACATCGCGGACAGAGAGCGGGTTGGAGCCGTCGGGACTGGTGATGGGCTGCGCGGCATCCTTAGTGGGATTTTCCTCGGACTGTGCCAGATTATAGAACATGACGCCAATACTGGGAGAGGAGGTCACAGTCAGATAATCCTTGCTTTTCAGGGTGTCAGCATCGGTAACGGGGACGTTGGTGATCATGTCCACTTCCTGACCGATCAGGCTGGCGGTACGGGTGCCGTCATTGGGGATGGAGCGGAACACAACGGTTTCGGCTTCAGGCTTGTCACCCCAGTAGTTTTCGTTGCGGACAAGCGTGGTGTGGTCGTCGCGGACATATTCGGACAGGACGTAGCGGCCGGTACCCACCACCGTATTGTCCAGCTCCTCGTCGGACAGGGCCTCGGTGGTCTCCTTATCCAGGATCATGATGTTCTTGACCTCGGCAGGCAGGATCGCGTCGGCACTGTTGCAGACAAATTTCACATGCAGGTCGTCCACCTTTTCCACAGAGGCGATGGCGGCGGTAGAGTCGGACCAACCCTTGTTCAGTGCGATGCAGCGATTAAAAGAGTACACCACATCGTCGGCATTGAAGTCATTGCCGTTGGAGAATTTGACGCCCTCGCGCAGAGTAAAGTCCCAAGTAAGGCCACCGTCAGAGGTGGACCACTCGGTTGCCAGAGCGGGAACCTGCTGCAGGTCGTTGGTAACGGCCACCAGCGCGTCAAACACATGCATCTGGATGGAGTTTGCCACGATCTCGTTATACATCCAAGGGTTCCACGTATTGACATCGCCGGTCATGGCAATGGTGACAGACTTGTTGCCGTCATTGCCGGAATTGGTGTTAGTGTTGCCGCCTCCGCAGCCGGTAAGCACAACACTCAGCAGCATACATACTGCCAGAAGAAGACTAGCCAAGCGGGTTCTCTTACGCATAATCAATATGCTCCTTTCTCATTTTCAGCAGAGTGGTTAAAGGAATTAAAGCGGCCACTATACTTCCTGCCAAAGCAACGCGCTTTTTCCTTGGTTGAGGCGATTATACCAGACGAAAAAACAAAATGCAACAAAAAATAAGCAATTATCGACACTAAGGCTTGTCAATTACGACAATTTCGTTTATAATAAACAAAGGAAAGAATCGATAGTTGTTTGATTTGACCGCTTTTTTGATTCGGATTGTGAAAGGAGAAACTGTCATGCTGGATATTTTATTGACCAATGCGGTTATCATTACCGTGGATGCAGAGCATCATCTCTATGATCCCGGCTACTTGGGCATCAAAGGGGATACCATTGCCTGTCTCGGCCCGATGGAGGGGGCACAGCTGCCGCCGGCGCGGCGCACCATAGATATGGGGGGAAATCCCGTACTGCCCGGCCTGATCGATGGCCATGGCCATGCGGGCCACTGCATGACCAAGACGCTGGCGGAGCATCTTGGCGGTGATGACTGGGAGACGTTGGTGGAGAGCATTTACTATATGTACAGTGACCGGCGCTTTTGGTATGTGGAGGGAAAGCTGGCCGCGGCGGAGCGGCTGAAGTTCGGCGTGACCAGCGGCGTCTCCATGGTAGGCAATACGCCCCGTATCGACAGGCTCTGGCCTATAGCCGAAAGTCTGCGCGGCTCTGTGGAAGCGGGCATCCGCCAGTTTACCGGCATCGGCTGCGCCAACGGCCCGTGGCCCAAGACCGGCCGCACCTATTATCCCGATGGACATTATGACGAATATGAGGTCACGCCCTATATGGCCTATGAGACCACCGAGGAGGCCGTCAGAACATTGAACGGCAAACATCCGCGGCAGAACTGCATCGTGGCGCCCGGCCGCATGGGTTTTCGCGCGTGGGAGAGCGTGGAGGACAACATCAGCCACAACCGCGAGATGCTGCGCATTGCCCGGAAATACGGCCAACCCATCCATACCCATGCCTATGGAAAGGATGTGCAGTTCCTGTATGACCATACACCGGAGGTGTTTGACTGGAAGCTGTCGCTGACCCATTCCACCGGCTACAGCGAATCGGAGCTGGAGATTCTGGAGAAAACCGGGGCCTATGTATTCCACGGTCCGTCCACCCATTCCCACCTGCTGCGCTGGTGCCCGGTGATGGAGATGCTGGACCGCGGTATCCATGTGGCGGTGATCACAGATGGGACCGCGCCCGACCGCAGCTATGATTTGTGGCGCGACATGAAGAACTTGCAGCTGATGCAGCGTGCCAAACATCAGGATACCCGGCTGATCCCCTGCGGCAAGGCGCTGGAGATGGTGACCATCGAACCGGCCAGAGCGCTGGGCATTGACCATCTGGTTGGCTCGCTTGCGGTAGGGAAAAAGGCGGACGTGATCGCTATTGATGCGCAGCAGCCGCATCTGGCGCCCTTTGGCCCGATGCCTGTTCAGCGTTTGGTGTATCATGCCATGGGGCAGGACGTCAATCTGGTCATTGTCAATGGCGAGATCATGATGGAGGGCCGCACGCTGACGCAGATTGACGAGAAACAGCTGATTCAGGATACGAAAGATGTGTTGGCGGAGACACTGGAGCGTGCAGGACATCCGCAGGTATGCGACAATCCACATCTGTATGACCTGCGCCAGTAAGAGGAATTATGAATATGCAAAAGAGGACGCCCCGCGGGGGCGTCCTCTTTTGCTTTGCCGGCGCTGCATTTCTGTGCGGAAATCCGTCGATTCTTAACGTTTTCTTAGTCCCTGCCGGGTGTATAATACGGCAAAAATCATCCCCCGAAAGGAGCTGCCCCATGGATATCTGGAAAGAATTGCAGGACGAGGGCGTGGATCACGCGCTGCTGGAGGAGATCCGCCGCTTTGCCGCCGCCCACCCGGTGCCGCCGGAAGCGGCGGCCAGGATCCCGAAACCCCGCTATTTCTATTATGGCCGCGAGGTCTGGGAGAGCGCCGCTGCCGCGCTGCTGTGCGGCCAGCACCTGCTGCTGGCCGGGCCGAAGGCCACCGGCAAAAATGTATTGGCGGAGGATTTGGCGGCGGTATTTGGCCGCCCCATGTGGGATGTGTCCATGTATGTCAATGTGGATGCCGCCGCCCTCATCGGCGCCGACACGCTGCAAAAGGGCGAGGTTGTGTTTCGTGAGGGGCCAATCTGCCGCTGTGCCCGCGCAGGCGGCTTCGGTGTACTGGATGAGGTGAACATGGCCAGAAACGAGGCCTTGGCGGTTCTGCATGCCACATTGGATCACCGGCGGGTGATCGATGTTCCGGGTTATGACCGCATTGATCTGGATGAAGCCGCCCGCTTTATCGGCACCATGAACTATGGCTATGCCGGCACGCGGGAACTGAACGAGGCGTTGGTATCCCGCTTTGCCGTGCTGGATATGCCGGTCATCTCCGATGAGAATTTACGCAAGCTGCTGCGCCGCAGCTTCCCGGCCCTGAAGGCGCAGTGGACGGAGCAATTTGCCCTGCTGTTTCAGGATTTGCGCGCCAAATGCGACAGCGGCGAGATCTCCAGCAAGGCGCTGGATCTGCGCGGCCTGTTGGCGGCCATCCAGTTGATGGAAAAGGGAATCTCCGCCGCCCAGGCGCTGCATCTGGGCATTGTGAACAAGGCCTTTGAGCCGTTTGAGCGCCAGCTGGTGGCGGATACCGTGCAGGCTCGCATTCCGCAGGAGCTGGGCAGCAGCGGACTTTTTGGAGCCTGAGCATGGATCGTCATGAACAGGAGAGCCGCCGCGCGCTCAATCAGATATGGAATGGCGCGAGTTGCTATCATATCGCCCCTGAGCTGGAAGCGCTGGATACGCAGGGCAATGCCCAGCTGTATTTCAACACGGTGCTGGGTCTTGCGTGGCGCTACTATGACGTGTCCTGCTTTCGCCCCATGCTGCATGCCTTTCAGCAGCAGCCGCGTGGACAATTGTATACCGATCTTTTCTGGATTGGGTTGGAGAGCGCTCTATACGAAAAAGAACTGCCGAAGCGGCCGGCCCTGTCGGCGCTGCGGCAGCGCTATGCCCGGCAGACGCTGGCACAGTGCCGCGCTGGCGCGGAGCGGGAGAGCCTGGAAAGCCTGCGCCGCGCGTGGGCGCAGCGGATCCTGAACCGGACGGCGGGCGAGGATCCGTGGCATGCCGCGGTGCTGGACGCACTGACCTTCTCACCGGACTGGGGAGAGCAAAAGCTGGTGCAGCAGACGGAAGAAGTGCTCTTTCACTATTTTCACCGTGCGCGCCGCAGCGTGACCGACAGGCAGTGGGCGGCGTGGGTTGGCCGTTCCCTGACAAAAGGCGGCGGTATCCGATTTGTGCGGCCCAATGCCCTGCGGGCGCTGGCCCACGATACGGAAAGCGGCGGCACAGGCGCAGGGCGGGGCGGCGGTTTGCTGTCCTTCCTGCAGGGGCGGACGCCCGACGCGGTTCTGCGGCGCTATGTGGAGGATTGCTTTGGGATCTCGGCGCTTTCGCCGGGGGAACTGGCGGATGCGGAGCGGGAACTGTGCACCGGTGTGCACCGGAACTGCCGCCTGCATGTGACCCGCGGCATCCCGCCTCAGCGCCCGCCATGCCCGGAGGCGGCGTGGGATGCGGAAAATTTCCGCCGTCAGCGTCAAAAAAACCGCGGCTATTATCAGGCGCATCTGGCGCAAAACCGTATGACGATTGCTCAGCTGACGCAAAAATTGCAAAATACGCTGCTTTTGCAGCAGGAAGAAGATACTTCTGCGGCGCGGTCGGGACTGCTGCAAGGGGCGCTGGCGTGGCGTGCCGCCGCGCTGGAAGAGGAACGGATCTTTTTCCGCCGCCAGCCGGGATTACCCGGCGAGCTTTCGGTGGATATTCTGCTGGATGGCTCCGCCTCGCAAAACCGGCAGCAGGAAAGGCTGGCCGCGCAGGCCTATCTCATTGTGGAAAGTCTGAGCCGCTGCCATATCCCGGTGCGTGTTGCGGCTTTCTGCTCTGTTAGCGGGTGTACGGTGCTGCAGATCCTGCGGGAGTATGACCATCCTGAGGACAATGAACGGGTATTTGATTATGTGGCGGCCGGCTGGAACCGGGATGGCTTGGCGCTGCGGACTATGGGTTGGCTGATGCGCCGCGGCGTATGTGAAAACCGGCTGCTGATTATCCTGTCGGATGCCAGTCCCAACGATGATCAGCGGATCCCTATCGGGACGCTGCCCTTTGGCGGGTACAGCTACTGCGGCAAGCGGGGCGTGCAGGATACCGCCGATGAAGCAGCGGCGCTGCGGCGGCAGGGTATACGGCCTGTGTGCATTTTTACCGGCAGCAATCAGGAACTGGACAATGCCCGCAAAATTTATGGCCAAGCGGTGGAACGGATTCCCACCGTGGGTTGGTTTGCCGATGCGCTTACCCGCTTAATACGGGGGCAGCTGCGTGGATTATAGCGGATATATGACCGGGACCTTGCGCCGCAAAGCGGTGTAAATCACGCTGAAAAGGGGTGAAAGCCAAGCTTTCACCCCTTTTCCTGACACATATCTCAGTCGCCCACGCCTGTGTGAACGACCTTGCCCATGTTCCACAGCTGCGCCACGCGCTGGGCGGCATCCAGCCGCTCCTCCGGCGTGCGGTAGGCGGCGTGGGCAGTTTCCGCGCCGCAGTCCATACATGTTACCGAGACACACCAACCCTGCTCATCCTGCATGGCGCCTACGCCGCGGCAGATGGGGCAATCCTCCAACTCAATTTCAAAGATCGGATCCATTCCAGTTACTCCTGTTTTGCTTTGTATTTTGTGGGCACAGTGTATCACATTCTGCGCAAAATGGCAACCGGGAAAAGCAAAGGAATATGGATTTCTCCATACCCATAAAAAGGCGGGGGGCGGCATTTTGCCGTCCCCTCGCCTTTTACACGCAGTCTGCAGTCGATGCGGTCCTTACAGATTCTTCTCGTAAGACTCGATCATCTTCTTGACCATCTGGCCGCCGACAGAACCCGCCTCGCGGCTGGTCAGGTCGCCGTTGTAACCGTTCTTCAGGTTGACGCCCACCTCGGAAGCGGCCTCCATCTTAAACTTATCCATGGCGGCGCGAGCCTCGGGAACATTCAGCTTGTTGGTATTCTTGCTAGACATAATTCAAATCTCCTTTCATTTATTGGCCACATAAAAGCTGGCCGATTGGGTATTGCTATGCTAGATTTCCCTTCTGCTGATGCAATATGCATTTGTGCAATCTGGTAATTTCCGGATAAACAGATTTCTCTTGCTGTATACGAATGAGTCTCTCTAAAAGAAAAGTATCGACAGATACTATCAAAAGGTAAGACGTTTTATTAGTAAACTATTGACAACTCGGTGTGAATATGTCATAATGCAACACATGAACAAATTGTGAACGGAAACGGTTGCGCAATTTGGCAATATAACCAAATTTCTGGATTGATATTTGGAAAATTGCGAAAAAGAAAGGATGAAGCCATATGGCAGTAGAAAACAGCGTTGTGTTTTTCCCCTGCAAGGACATTCATGAGACATCAAAGTTTTATCAGGAAGTGGTGGGTCTGAAGCTGGTACAGGTGCAGAATTCCGGCTATGAGTGCCACATCTTTGATACCGGTTATGGCTATCTGGGTTTCTGCCAGTATCCCGACGGTCGCCCGATCCCGTCCGGCCCTGTGGGCATGTGCATCTCTTTGAATTGCCATGATGAGGCGGATGTGGATGCCCATTATGAGGTGGTCAAGGCACGCGGCGCCCAGATCGTGTGCCCGCCCAAAAAGCAGGATAATTTCCCGGTGTACGCCTGCTTTATCCGCGATCCCAATGATTACAAGGTGGAGTTCCAGCGGATCCTGCTGCCCGATCAAGAGCTGACCGGCGGCCGCAAATAATTCCCCGACACCAAGATTGCCGTCTCGTGCGGCAATAATATCTATAGTGTGTGTTAAATGAGTAAATAAAAAAGGAGAAAGAAAATGGAAAACAAACAAAATAAGAAGCCGTCATTTGCCCTTTCTATGGGCGTTCTGGTGGCGCTGGTGGCCATGATGATCGTTGGCTTCGGCATTATGCGCATCACGCTGCAGTCCCTGTTGTTCCTTGTCATTGTTGTGGTGGCGCTGATCTCTGTGTTTGCCGGGTATAAGTGGCAGCAGATTCAGGACGCCATGGTGGCCGGCCTGATGCGCGGCGTCATCGCCATGGTCATCATGTTCCTGATCGGTATGATCATCGGCTCATGGATCTCCGCCGGTACAGTTCCCGCGCTGATCTACTACGGACTGAAGATCCTGTCTCCCAAGATTTTCCTGCCGGCCGCATTCATCATCTGCTGCATTACCTCTCTGGCTACCGGTACTTCCTGGGGCAGCGCCGGCACTGTGGGTTTGGCGCTGATGGGTATCGGCACCTCTATGGGCATGCCCGCCCACATCATTGCCGGTGCGGTGGTTTCCGGCGCGTTCTTTGGCGACAAGCTCTCTCCGCTGTCCGATACCACCAACCTGGCTTCTGCCACGGCTGAGTGCGACATCTACAAGCACATGAAGGCCATGTTCTACGTGCAGGGTCCCGCTGCGCTGATTGCGGTCGTGCTCTACGCCATCGTGGGCGCAAAATATTCCAGTGGTGCTTTTGATCCCGCGACCATCAGCACCATTACCGACTCCCTTGCCGAGCTGTTCAACGTGGGCATTGTCGTGCTGATCCCCGTGGTGATCCTGCTGGGCCTGAGCATGATGAAGGTCCCCGCGCTGCCCTCCATGGCGGCCGGTACGCTGTCTGCCGTGGTTATTGCCGTGCTGGTGCAGGGCAAGGATTTCATCAGCGTGATGGGTACGCTGTACAGCGGCCACAAGATCGAGTCCGGCGTTGCCGCCATCGACAGCCTGCTCAACCGCGGCGGTATGGCCGGTATGATGAGCTCCATTTATACCATGATCATCGCCCTGATGCTGGGCGGAATCCTGTCTGAGCTGGGGTATATGCAGACCATCGTGGAAACATTGCTGGTCAAGATCAAGAATGTTGGCACGCTGATCACGGCTACCATTTTCTCCGGCATTTTCTTCCAGGCTACCACCTGCAATACCATGGTCTCCATCATTCTGGCCGGCAACGCCTTTAAGGGCGCCTTTGACGCCAAGGGTTTGGCTCGTCCCATGCTCTCCCGCTGCCTGGAGGAAGGCTCCACCCTGTCTGCCGGTCTGATTCCCTGGAACACCGCCGGCGTGTACATGGCGACCACGTTGGGCGTGGCGACCTTCGCCTACCTGCCGTTCTGCTTCTTCAACCTCATCAACATTGCCCTGTCCATCATCCTGTCCTATCTGGGCATCTTCGTGTTCAAGGCGAAAAAGGAAGAAGCCGCAGCTGAATAATCTTCTGTACAACGCCGTCAAGGCGCAGGACAATGTCCTGCGCCTTGACGTATTTTTGCAGGTATTTTCAGAAGAAATATCTCTCAAATAGGGCACACCCGGCTTAATGAGCTTAAAGGTAAGATGTTTTTTACTTTTGACAGGCAAAACTATTGACATCAGAAAAGAGTTGTGTCATAATACAGCATATCAACCAATTAGCCCAATAAAAAAAGAAAGTTTTGGTGCTTGTTGCACAATTTTTGTAGCCGCCTGTTGTGCAATAGGATAGCTTTCAATGAAAAAGGGTAAACCGGCGAAATGCCGCTTTATAAAATTGCTATCATCAATCGACAAAGAAGGGGAGTACAAGAACATGAAAAAGACACTTGCATGGATCCTTGCAGCCGTTATGGTGCTGAGTATGCTGACAGCATGTGGCGGTTCTGCCGGGGATGACAAGACCCCCCAGGGCGGGGACGGCGAGGGCAACGTAACCAAGATCAAGGTCGGTATCGGTACGGATGCCATGCCCAATTGCTATCTGGACAAGGATGGCAATCTGGCTGGCGAAAACTATGAAGTGATGTGCCTGGTGGACGAGCTGCTGCCCCAGTACGAATTTGTATATGAAACCGGCACGCAGGAAGCGATCCTCATTGGTCTGGATACCGGTACCTATCAGGTGGGCATCAACAACTTTTTCTACAATGATGACCGCGCCACTAAATATATCTTCCCGGAGTATCCCGTGGCGGCCGGCGTCCGCGGCCTGATCCTGCGCAATGAGTATAAGGATAAGGTCACGCAGGGCACCACCGAGGAGATGCTCAGCCAGGTGGCAAAGCTGGGCCTGCGCAACGTACCCTACAGCTCTGATGAGTCCGGCTACACCCTGTACAGCAACTTCAACGCCACCCATGAAGAGCAGCTGATTTTCGAGGTCTCCGAGCATGCTCCCATCGCCGTTGAGCTGCAGGATGTGATCAACGGTCGCTATGATATGATCTCCGACCTGCGCAGCAGCTATACCGCTGTCAAGGATGAGATCGATGTCAACGACGAGACCTTCTTCATAGAGTTCACGGATGCCGGCTTTGGCACCTGGGTGCTGTACGGCAAGGATCAGCAGGAGCTGGTGGACGCCATCGACGGTGCCATGGCCCAGCTGTATGAGGACGGTACCATGGCCGCTATTGCCATCAAGTACTACGGTGAGAATGTCTTCCAGTATATCGACGGTTTCAAGTATGCTTCCGTCCAGCCCAAGGCTGATTACCAATAATATTCCAATTCCATAGGGATCTGCGGTTCCACGGGATCCGTTTTTCTCCAGTCAGGCGTACGCCTGCGCGGCAGCTCCCACTGCCGTGCAGGCCGGCCGCCTGCCGGCTGCCCGGCTTATACGCAAGCTGATATATAGACGGCACAGCCGCGAACCGATTCACACAGCAGAGAGGACGTCATTATGCAAATATTTTCTCTGAAAGCCTTTTTGGAGAGCTTTCCGATCCTTCTCCCGTATCTGCCGTTTACGTTGGGGATCCTGGGATGCTCTCTTATTTTTTCCCTCTCGTTCGGTATGTTCTTTGCCTGGTGCAAGCTGCGCAAAAATAAAGTGGTGCGCGGTCTGGTGGGGTTCTATGTCCAGATCATTCAGGGTACGCCTTTCATCGTGCTGCTGTTCATCATGTATTTCGGCATTCCCAAGCTGTTCCAATATGCCTTTGGCGTGGATATTGCCGGCTGGAACAAGGCCATCTACATGGTGCTCACGCTGTCCATGTTTGGCTCGGCCCGTATGTCAGAGGCCATGCGTTCGGCCTATCTGGCCATCCCGAAGGGACAGATGGAGGCGGCGTACAGCTGCGGACTGAGCACATGGCAGGGTTTTATCCATGTAATGATGCCGCAGGCGCTGCGCATTGCGCTGCCCAATCTGGGAAACCTGATCGTCAGCAATCTGCTGGAAACCGCCGTCGGCTTTTCCGTGGGCGTGATCGATCTGGTGGGCAATGCCCGCAACTATAATACCCGCACCTATGGCGTACATATTCTTGAGGTCTATCTGGCCATTGCCATTATCTATTGGCTGTTGTCGCTGCTGCTGGCCAAGCTGATAGACAGCGGTGAAAAAGCGCTGGGCCGTCATCAGGGGATCGCCCCTGTGCGGAAAAGAGCGGCGTCCGGAAAGGAGCGGTGACGGATGTTCAACGGAAAATTTGCGTTGGAAGCAATGGGAACCATCATTACCAAGGGCGTTCCCGTCTCCCTGCTCATCGTATTTCTGACAGTGGTTATCTCCATGCCGCTGGCGTTTCTGGTGGGTCTGATGCGCTATAAGCGGGTCAAGGTCATTACGCCGGTGTTCACGGTGCTGATATCCTTCTTCCGCGGCGTACCGCTGATGGTGCTGATCTTCCTTTTCTATAACGCCCTGCCCAATACATTGACGGTGCTGGGTAAGCGCTACGGCTGGGGGATCGATTTCTATAACATCAACCAGATCTGGTTTGCCACCTTCATCTGCTGCACCTTTACCATCGCCATCATGTCCGAGATCTTCCGCTCGGCGCTGGCGGCGGTCAACAGCAATCAGCTGGAGGCGGCCCATTCGGTGGGCCTGAGCACATTTCAGGCCTATGCCCATATCATCATCCCGCAGGCGCTGGTCAGCGCCATCCCCAATCTGGGCAACAATATCATCAATCTTTTCAAAGGTACTGCGCTGGTGTTCTACATGGGCGTGCTGGATATCATGGGCACAGCCAAAACGCTGGCAGGTCTGAACTACAATTATCTGGAAGCCTATGTGGATGTGTTTGTCATTTATGTTGTGATCTGCTTCATCATGCAGAAGATCTTTGAGTATCTGGAAAAGCGGCTGAATGTCTATAACGCGGCCCACTGACTGATAAAGGAGCAAGTGATACTATGGAAAACAGGACCATGGTGGAAATAAAGAACCTGAAAAAGACGTTTCCCGGCTGGGATCACCCTGTGCTCAATGGGGTGGATATCACGGTAAAAAAGGGCGATGTGGTGGTGATTCTGGGGCCCTCCGGCTCCGGCAAGACCACGCTGCTGCGCTGCATCAATTTTCTGGGCAAGGCGGACGAGGGGCAGATGACCATCGGTGATATGAGCATCGATTTTAAAACAGCCAAAAAGAAGGATATTGCCGCCATCCGTGCCAAGAGCGGCTTTGTGTTCCAGAATTACTGCCTGTTCAACAACAAAACCGCGCTGGAAAACGTGATGCTGGGCCTGACCGTGTCCCGCAAGGTGCCAAAAGCCGAGGCCGAACGTATCGCCAAGGAAATGCTGGAAAAGGTGGGACTGGGTGATCGGTTTGATTACTATCCCAGCCAGCTTTCCGGCGGCCAGCAGCAGCGTGTGGGTATTGCCCGTGCCATTGCCCTGAACCCGGACGTGGTGCTGTTTGATGAGCCTACCTCCGCGCTGGATCCGGAGTTGATCGGCGAGGTGCTGGGCGTGATGAAGGGCCTTGCGCAGGACGGTATTACCATGATCGTGGTCACTCATGAGATGTCCTTCGCCCGGGATGTGGCCAACCATGTGATCTTTATGGAGGGCGGCGTCATCGTGGAGGAGGGCGCCCCGGAGCAGATCTTTGACCATCCGCAGAACGAGCGTACACGCCAGTTCCTCAGACGGATACTGCGCGAAAACGAGGAGAAACAGGAGCAGCTATGAAAATTACAAGTGTTGAGATTTTTCTGCTGGATGGCGGCCGGCCCACATGGCGTCCGGTAGTCTGCCGCGTCAACACGGATGAGGGTATCAGCGGCTATGGCGAGGCGGCGCTGGGTTTTGACAACGGGGCCTGGGGCGCTGTAGGCATGCTGCGGGAGATCGCTCCCATGGTCATCGGTATGGATGCCATGGCCCATGAGGTGGTCTGGGACCACACATTCCATGATTCCTTCTGGGGTCAGGGCGGCGGCATGGCGGTGATGAGCGCCGTCAGCGCCATCGATATGGCGCTGTGGGATATCAAGGGCAAGGCGCTGGGCATGTCCGTCAGCCGCCTGCTGGGCGGTCGGATGCACTCCCGGCTGCGCGCCTATGCCAGCCAGCTTCAGTTCGGCTGGGGTACTGCGGGCATGGTGTTTGACCGCGGCTTCCGTCCTGAGGATCTGGCCGCGCATGCCGCGGCCGCCGTCAGCGAAGGCTTTGACGCCGTCAAGATCAATTTCATTACCTACGGCGCCGACGGAAAGCGCCTGGGTTTCCTGCGCGGTCCCATTCCGCTGGAGCTTCAGCATATGATCGAGAAGCGCATCGCCGCAGTGCGGGATGCCGTCGGCCCGGATGTGGATCTGATGCTGGAAAACCATGGCCGCACGGACGCGGTTTCTGCCGTGCAGCTGGCGCATATTGCCGCGCCTTACCGCATCATGTTCATGGAGGAACCCAATACGCCCCTGCTGGTGCAGAACGGCGAAAAAATTCACCGCGAGAGTTCCATCCCCATCGCCAGCGGCGAGCGGATGTACGGCCGCATGAATTTCCTGTCTTTCTTCCGGCGCAATGCCATTCAGGTGGCGCAGCCGGATATCGGTATCGCCGGCGGCTTTACCGAGACGAAGAAGATCTGCGACCTTGCCTATACATTTGACGTAACGGTGCAGCCTCACTGCTGCGGCAGTCCCATCGCCATTGCCGCGGCCATGCAGTTGGAGGCCGCCATCCCCAATTTTGCCATTCATGAACACCATGTGACAAACCGCTCCATGGCCAACATTTCCCTGTGTAAATACGACTATCAGCCGGTCAGCGGCTGGTGCGATGTCCCGGATCTGCCGGGTTTGGGGCAGGAGCTTTCAGAGAAGGCCGAGCGGGAAGCGCTGGCCCATATCACCATCACGGAATCCTGCTGACGGCGGCATTCCGCCGGAAAGGAAAACAGTATGACTTACGATTTTACCACATTGCCGGATCGCTGGGACGATCACGCGGAAAAGTATGAAATGATGAAGCGGCGCTGCCCGGATGTGCCCCGCGGCACAGTGCCCTTTTCCGTGGCGGATATGGATTTTCTGCCGCCGCCGGAGCTGGCAGAGGGCCTGAGCGCCTATTTTACCGGCCATGTGCTGGGTTATACCCTGACGGCGGACAGCTACTACCAGGCGTTTACCGATTGGATGCGCCGCCGTCATGGTCTGGAGCTGGAGCGGGAGTGGCTGCTGGATGCGGACAGCGTAATCGGCGCTATGCACCAGATGATTCGCGCCTTTACCCAACCCGGCGACGAGATCATCGTCATGACCCCGGCGTATCCTCCGTTCCTCGCCGCGCCGGATCTGCTGAACCGCCGGCGGGTGGACTGCCCGCTCAAGATGGATGCGCAGCGCCGCTATCAGCTGGAACCGGATAGGCTGGAGGAGCTGTGCCGTTCCCCGCGGGCCAAGATCTTGCTGCTGAGCAATCCCCATAATCCCGTGGGCCGCGTATGGAGCCGCCGTGAGCTGGAGGACATTGCGGAGATCTGCCTGCGCCATCAGGTATTTATCATTTCCGATGAGATCCACGGCGATCTGATCATGCCCGGCTATACCTGTACCTCCATGGCCACGCTGCCGGAAAAGTATCTGGCCAACTGCGCCGTCAGCACCGCCTGTACCAAGACGTTCAATGTGGCGGCCATCAAGGGCGCTGTGATCATCATGCAGGATGCCGAGCGCCGCCGCCTGTACGCGGCGCAGGGTACGCTGCCGGGGCGGGATATTCTGTCCTATGTGGCCGCGGAGCTGCTCTACCGCAAGGGGGAGCCGTGGCTGGAGCAGCTGCTGGGCGTGCTGGACGGCAACCGCCGCCTGATGGAGGATTTTCTCCGCGCCAAGTTGCCCGAGGTGGGAATCACCCCGCTGGAGGGCACCTATCTCCAGTGGCTGGACTTCCGTTTCCTGAAGTTCTCGCCGCAGGAACAGGAGCGCTTCATGGGTGAAAAGGCCCACTGCTTCTTTACCGAGGGATATCGTTTCGGTGAGGATGGTGCCGGCTTTGAGCGCTGGAGTCTGGCCTGCCCCGCCGATGTGCTGCTGCGGGGGTTGGAGCGTATGGAACGTGCCGTTCGCGGCAGAGCCTGACGACCGGAAAAGTGAGGAAAGGACAATGATCCATGAATTTCCGCCCACGGCGGTGCAGATCCCGTTTTCCGCTGATCTGACGCTGCCGCCGCTGTACCGCGTGCATCAGTCGTTCCCGGATGATGCCCTGCCCTGCCCCGAGGAGGAGCTGGCCGCGCAGCTGCGCGCCTGCCTTTGTGCCTCCTCTCTGCGGGGGAAGCGTATCGCCATCACAGTGGGCAGCCGCGGCATTCCCCGTCTGCGCCGGATGGTGCAGGCCATGGGCGACGTGCTGAAGGCGTTGGGGGCCGAGCCGTTCGTGCTGCCCTGCATGGGCAGCCATGGCGGCGCCACGGCAGAGGGACAGCACTCTGTGCTGGCGGGCTATGGGATCACGGAGCAGAGCGTCGGCATGCCGGTGCGCGCCACCATGGATACCGTCTTATATGACAGGATCAGCGAACTGCCCCTGTATTGCGACCGTTATGCCGCCGAGGCCGACGGTATTGTGGTATTCAACAAGATCAAACCCCACACGGATTTCCATGGCCTCTATGAAAGCGGCCTTGCCAAAATGATGACCATCGGTTTGGGAAAGCACCGCGGGGCCACAGCGTTTCACTCGCTGGGGTTCGATCGCTTTCCGGAATTCCTGCCGCAGGCGCGGGAGCGGTTTGTGGCCCGTTTTCCGGTGCTGTGCGGCGTTGGCGTGCTGCAAAACGAGCGGGATGACATTTTTCATGTCGAGGTGATCACGCCTGCGGCGCTGGCCCAGCGCGAAACGGAGCTGCTGGCGCTGGCCCGCACCCGCCTGCCCCGTTTTCCTCTGCATGATGTGGATCTGCTGCTGCTGGATGAGGTGGGCAAGAATATCAGCGGCTCAGGCTATGATCCGAATATTTTTGCCCGCCGCGGAGACCCTGTCCACGACGCCCATACGGCCACACGCTATCGGCGGCTGTATATCCGCAGTCTGACCCGGGAGAGCGGCCACATGGGTACCGGCGTATTTCACGCCGATTTTGCCAGCCGCCGTCTGGTCAGTGATGTGGACTGGTCGGCCACATGGACCAACTGCGTCACCTGCCAGCTGTCCGCCGGCCGGGGCGTGCCCATCTATCTGGAATCGGACCGGGAGGCACTGCGGGCATGCCTGCAAACGCTTTCTCCTCTGCCGGCGGAGGAAATGGCGGTGCTCTGGGCGAAAAATACGCTGGATCTGACGGAGTTTCTGGTGTCCCGCTGCCTGTATGAGCAGCTGCGCGGTCTCCCGGGTCTTTGCCTTGATGAGGAACCCTATACGCCGTCTTATGACGAAGCCGGTTATTTAAACGCCGCTTTTGCGCAGTAAACCGTTGACAAACCTGCTGCGGCGGAGTACACTTTTTTCTATTGTGAACAGAGAAGTCAAGGGGGAGTAGCATGACGACAAGCGGCCTGAAGCAAATCAAAAAATCGACCATGTCGGAGCTGATCATCGACCAGATGCTGCAGATGATCGATCAGGGAATTTTTGTTCCCGGGCAAAAGCTGCCGTCAGAAAAGGAGCTGGCAGAGATCCTGTGCGTCAGCCGTCCCACCGTTCGCGAGGCCATGCGCTCGCTGATGACCATGGGTCTGGTGGAGATCCGCTGCGGCGACGGGACCTACCTCAATGATTCCGTCAAGCTCATCTCCGAGCATTTCAAAAACGCCAATCTGCTGAAGCATTTTTCCTATAACGAGTTGATCGACACACGGCTGATGCTGGAGTGTGAAACGGCCCGCTTGGCGGCGCTTACCGTTACGCAGGAGGATGTGCAGAATCTGGAACATGCCTATGCCGAGGTGGCGGCCACCATGGATGTACCGGATGTGGAGTTCCACCGTGTGGATGCGCGGTTCCACATGGCCATTGCCGAGTGCTCCAAAAACCGCTTTATGAAGGAGATCCTCAGCGCCCTGCAGGATCTTCTGGTGCTGATCAATGTTTCCGTGCCCTCCGGCCGGGAGATCCGCCAGCAGTCCTGCGCGTCCAGCCGCGCCATTGTGGATGCCATCGAAGCGGGGGACAGCGAGCTGGCCCGCCAGCTGATGCACCGGCATATTTCCGATACCGGCAGCAACATCCGCCGCCTGCACCGGCTGGATGACAGCGCCCAGCTTTGAAGTGAAAGAAAAACGTGCGAATGATGATTCATTCGCACGTTTTTGCCTCGTTCAGGGCGGCCGGACACGGCAGCAGAATTTTTTCGCTCAGGGGTGGTATTTTTCTGATTTGGTGATACAATACACTGTGACAAATGTCACAGTGTCAAGGAGGGTATCATGCAAGTCGTCAAAGCGTTTGTCAAAAGCCATCCCCACATGTGGTGGGGACTGTTCCTGCCGGCATATCTGGCCGCGTTTTTCATCATTGAGCACTTCATTACCGGCAACTATTGGGCCACCCAGCTGCCTGCGGATGCGCTGATCCCGTTCTGTCCCTATTTTATTTTCTTTTATATGAGCTGGAGTCCGCTGCTGGTGGCGTTGGGTTTATATCTCATTGTCCGGGATGCCGAGGGGTTCCGTCGGTATATCTGGATGCTGGCACTTTCTTTCTTCAGCGCCACGCTATTCTGCGTGCTGGTGCCCAACGGGCAGGATCTGCGCCCTGCGGAAATGCCGCAGCAGAATATTTTTACATGGGCTGTGCAGCTGACCTATGATCTGGATACCAATACCAATGTGTTCCCCAGCGTCCATGTGCTGGGTGTTGTGGCCGCGGTGGCGGCGGTGTGGAAAACGCCGGGACTGCACCGTGGGTTCTGGCGCCCGGCTGCGGCTTTGTACGGAGCGGTGATCATTGCCTCCACGCTGCTGGTCAAGCAGCACGCCCTGCTGGATGTGCTGGCTGCCATCCCGTGGGGACTGCTGTCCTACGGCATCGTTTATGGCGTAATCGGCCGCGTCCGTGACCGGCGTATGGCCGGCGCGGCGCAGAAAGGGAAGATGGAGCGATGACAGATTCGCCGCTGCTGGAGGGCGTCAGTCCTCAGGAATGTCAGGCCATGCGCGCCTGTCTCGGCGTATATGAGCAGTATTTTCGCCCGGGTGATATCGTCTACGATCTGGGCGGAGGACGCAACATGCTGGGTGTGCTGACCGATGGCGCCGCCGTCATCGAGCGGGTAGACGGCAAGGGGGAGCGCACCATATTGGAGCATTTGGAGCCGGGCGGTGTGTTTGGCGAGATGATGATGTTCCGCTCCGCCGTGGATAACAGCGTGGTGGTGCGCTGTGCCGCCCCCTGCTGTGTCAGCTTTCTGCGGTCCGAGGCGGTGCTGCGCCGCTGCGAGCATGCCTGCGAGTGCCACAGCCGGCTGGTGGAAAATCTCTTCCGTCTGGTAACGGATAAGGCCACCTCCCTGTCCGAGCGGGTGGAGGTGCTCAGCCGCCGTTCCATCCGTGAAAAGCTCCTGCGCTATTTTGAGCTGCAAGCGGCCAAAAATGCCGGCGGCACCTTTTCCCTGCCGTTTTCGCTCAGCGCGCTGGCGGATTATATTTCCACCGACCGCAGCGCCATGATGCGTGAGCTGAAGAAGATGCGACAGGAGATGCTGGTCACGGTTTCCGGCCGCCGTATTACCCTGCGCTGACAGGCAGGTTTTGGAAAAAAGTACGGAACTTATGCATTGACGGCGCTGGAACATCGTGATAAAATAAACAAAGCATACGCTGTGTTTTACCTGCGAAAAGGGCGCAGGAAAGGAAAAAACAGAAATGAGGGAGTAAGTATGTATCGCATCGTAAAAAAGGAAGCGCTGAAACCCACCGTGATCCTCTACGAGATCGAGGCACCCATGGTGGCCAAGAAGGCGCAGCCCGGTCAGTTCATCATTCTGCGTGTGGATGAGAATGGTGAGCGTATCCCCATTACGATCCATGACTATGACCGCGAAAAGGGCACCGTAACGATCATTGTCCAGACCGTCGGCGCCACCACCGAAAAGCTGAGCCACAAGCAGCAGGGCGACAGTCTGCATGACTTCGTCGGCCCTCTGGGCAAGCCTACCGAGACCGAGGGTAAGAAAAAGGTCTGCGTGGTAGGCGGCGGCGTCGGCTGTGCCATCGCCTATCCTGTGCTGAAGAAGTTCCATGACTGCGGAGCCGAGGTTCATGCCGTGGTCGGCTTCAAGAATAAGGACGTGGTGATCCTTGAGGATAAGTTCAAGGCGGTTTCCTCTGTGCTGAAGGTCTGTACGGATGACGGCTCCTACGGTCAGAAGGGCCTTGTTACCGAGGCGCTGAAGGAGCTGCTGGATGCCGGCAACCAGTATGATGAAATCTTTGCCATCGGCCCCATGGTCATGATGAAGTTTGTCTCCAAGACCACCGAGCCTTACGGCGTGCCCACCACCGTGTCCATGAGTCCCATCATGATCGATGGTACCGGCATGTGCGGCGGCTGCCGCCTGACCGTTGGCGGCGAGACCAAGTTTGCCTGCGTGGACGGCCCCGATTTCGACGGCCATCAGGTGGACTGGGATCTGGCTGTCAAGCGTAATCAGATGTATCACGACTTCGAGGTGCGCAAGCATGAGGAAGTCTGTAATCTGTACAAGCAGGAGGTAAAGTGATCATGGCGAATATGAGCTTGAAGAAGAACGAGATGCCCTCTCAGGACCCCAACGTTCGTAATAAAAACTTCCTCGAGGTAGCGTTGGGCTACACCGAGGAGCAGGCGCTGGACGAAGCCGCCCGCTGCCTCAACTGCAAGAATCATCCCTGCGTGGACGGCTGTCCCGTCAACGTGCGTATTCCCGAGTTCATCCAGAAGATCGTGGAAAAGGACTATGAGGGCGCCTATCAGGTAATCCACCAGACCAGCTCTCTGCCTGCCGTGTGCGGCCGCGTCTGCCCGCAGGAGTCCCAGTGCGAGATGCACTGCGTCCGGGGCAAGAAGGGTGACCCCGTGGGTATCGGCCGTCTGGAGCGTTTTGTGGCCGACTGGCACAACGCCCACAGCACCGAGTCTGCCGCCAAACCCCAGCCTAACGGCCATAAGGTGGCTGTGGTGGGTTCCGGCCCCGCGGGCCTGACCTGTGCCGGCGATCTGGCCAAGAAAGGCTATGAGGTCACCGTATTCGAGGCGCTGCATCTGGCCGGCGGCGTGCTGGTGTACGGTATTCCCGAGTTCCGCCTGCCCAAGGCCATTGTCCAGAAGGAAGTGGACGGCCTGAAGGCCATGGGCGTCAAGGTGGAGACCAATACCGTGGTGGGCCGCACCATCACCATTGACGAGCTGATGGAGGAAAACGGCTTCGAGGCCGTGTTCGTCGGTTCCGGCGCAGGCCTGCCCATGTTCATGCACATCCCCGGCGAGAACCTGAAGGGCGTTTACTCCGCCAACGAGTTCCTGACCCGTATCAACCTGATGAAGGCCTATCGCGAGGACAGCGATACCCCCATCATGGATCTCAAGGGCAAGAAGGTGGCCGTGGTAGGCGGCGGCAACGTGGCTATGGACGCCGCCCGCTGCTCCAAGCGTCTGGGCGCCGATGTATATGTGGTGTACCGCCGCGGTATGGAGGAGCTGCCTGCCCGTCATGAGGAAGTGGAGCACGCCATCGAAGAGGGCGTTGTCTTCAAGACTCTGAATAATCCCGTGCAGATCAACGGCGATGAGCAGGATTGCGTCAAGTCCATGACCTGCATCGAGATGGAGTTGGGCGAGCCTGATGCTTCCGGCCGCCGTCGTCCCGTGGAGAAGAAGGGCAGCGAGTTCGATCTGGATGTGGATGCCGTCATCATGTCTCTGGGCACCAGTCCCAACCCCCTGATCAAGAGCACTACCAAGGGTCTGGAGGTCAACAAGAAGGGCGGTATCATCGTCAATGAGGACGGCCTGACCTCCCGTCAGGGCGTGTACGCCGGCGGCGATGCCGTCACCGGCGCGGCCACCGTGATTCTGGCCATGGGCGCCGGCAAGCTGGGCGCCAAGTCCATTGACGAGTATCTGAGCAAGAAATAAACAGCGATACATAAAGTGCGGGCCCGTTCTCTGGAACGGGCCCGCACTTTATGCGATAAAGAAAGCGGCGAAATGTCTCGCCGCTTTCTTTATCGAAATCTAAATCCGCTCAAATGCTACCCGCGCTGAGCCGTCGGCAACATAGATCACGCCGCAGCGGGAAAAACCCTCCCGCAGGATGCAGCGCTGCATCACATGGTTGTCCGCGTGAGTATCGATCCGCAGATGGCCGGTGCGCGCCAGACACCATGTCACGCATTCGTGCAGCACACCCCGATGGGTGCCGTCGCTGCCGATACGGTGAATGGTGCCGTAAGGGGTGGTGACGTTTTGCCATGCTCCGTCAATATGGGCGTAGGTGGGATCATCCCCCATAATAAAGGCGAATACGCCGTAAATGCTGCCCTCATCCGCCGTCACATAAAGATTTTTCGCGGCGATATCCTGCCGCAGCAGCGGCTCGGAGGGATATCCGTTGATCCATTGGACCATATTGCCGCTTTTGCGCATAAACTGCCGGGCGGTATCATAAATTGCCAAAATACGGGGCAGATCCTGTTCCGCCGCAGGCCGTATCATGCCGCCACCTCAATTCTTCAGGCTCTGAAGCGGCGCGGGGATCCGGCCGCCCCGGGCAATGAAGTCGGCGCTCGACGCCTCATGCACCGGCATCACCGGCGCGCTGCCCAGCAGGCCGCCCATCTCCACCATATCGCCTACATCCGCCCCCTCCACAGGGATGATGCGCACGGCGGTGGTCTTGCTGTTTACCATGCCCACCGCCGCCTCGTCGGCGATGATGGCCGCAATCGTCTCGGCGCTGGTGCTGCCGGGCACGGCGATCATGTCCAGTCCCACGGAGCATACGCAGGTCATGGCCTCCAGCTTGTCGATGGTCAGCGTGCCGTCCAGCGCGGCGGCGATCATGCCCTCGTCCTCCGATACGGGAATAAACGCGCCGGACAGACCGCCCACATGGCCGGACGCCATGACGCCGCCCTTTTTCACCGCGTCGTTCAGCAGCGCCAGCGCCGCCGTGGTGCCGTGGGTACCGCACACGGCCAGTCCCATCTCCTCCAGAATGCGGGCCACACTGTCGCCCACCGCCGGCGTAGGCGCCAGCGACAGATCCACGATGCCAAAGGGCGTATCCAGCCGCTTTGATGCCTCAGCCGCCACCATCTGACCCATGCGGGTGATCTGGAACGCCGTCTTTTTGATGGTTTCCGCCACCACATCGAAGGGTTGCCCCTTGCAGGACTGCAAGGCGTGATACACCACGCCGGGGCCGGACACGCCCACATTGATGACGCTGTCCGCCTCCCCCACGCCGTGGAAAGCGCCAGCCATGAAGGGGTTGTCCTCCACGGCGTTGCAGAATACCACCAGCTTGGCGCAGCCGATGCCGTCTCTGTCCCGCGTCAGATGAGCCGTTTCCTTGATGATGCGGCCCATGCGGGCCACGGCGTCCATGTTGATGCCCGCCTTTGTGCTGCCAACGTTGACGCTGGAGCACACCAGCTCCGTTTGAGCCAGCGCCTGAGGGATGGACTGCAGCAGCAGCTCGTCACCCTTGGCAAAGCCTTTCTGCACCAGCGCGGAGTAGCCGCCGATGAAGTTGACGCCGCAGGTGTGAGCCGCCCTGTCCAGCGTCAGGGCAAAGGGCACATAGTCCTGGGTGTCGCAGCTGCCGGCTACCAGTGCGATGGGGGTAACGGAGATGCGTTTGTTGACGATGGGAATGCCGAACTCGCTTTCGATATCCTCGCCGGTGCGCACCAGCTTCTCCGCCCGGCGGCAGATTTTGTCATAAATTTTTTCGCAGCAGCGCGCCGCATCCTCGCTGGCGCAGTCCAGCAGGGAGATACCCATGGTAATGGTGCGGATGTCCAGATGCTGCTTGTCGATCATGTCGATGGTGTCAAAAATGTTTTGCAGATTCAGCATGGCTCATCCCTCTTACAGCTTGTGCATGGCGTCAAAGATATCCTCCCGCTGGATACGGATGGACAGTCCCCGTCCCTCGCCGTATTCCTTCAGGATGGTGCGCAGCTCGTCGAAGGGGGCCTTGCATGCGGCCAGATCCACCACCATCATCATGGTGAAATAGCCTTCCATGATGGTCTGGCTGATGTCCAGCACGTTGATCCGGCAGTCTGCCAGCGTGTTGCACACCCCGGCGATGATGCCCACCTGATCCTTGCCTACTACGGTTACAATTGCTTTCATATTGAGATCACTCCTTTGGTGTAAGTTGCAAAAAGCCTCGCAAAGTTCGCGGCGCGGACGCCACGAATCATTCAAATTATTTTTCCGGCGGCGTGTACGTCGGAAAAATTCTTCTCGGCCGCCAGTGTGTCCGAAGGACGCGCGTACCCCAAGGGCACTTGTTCCGCTTCGCTTCACTGCGCAGCCGGCCGCAAGCCCCTTTGGCAATGAAATCGTCAGATTTCATGCCAGCTTTCACTCCAATTCATCCAGCGTCAGCTTGAACGACGGCAGGAAGTGCTCCAGAAAATAGTCCACCTCCGGCAGCTCCATATCGTCCAGCGCATAGCGTGTCTGCTCCGCCGCCTGGCGGAACTCGTTGTTGCCTGCCTTTAGCTCCTCCAGACATTTGATGTATGCGCTGAGTTTGTCGGCGGCCTTTACCAGCTGGCCGATCTCCGGTGCGGCGGGTGACAGGGCGGCGCTGTAGGTGGGCCGCAGCTCCTCGGGCAGCATGCCCAGCAGCTTGTCCTCCGCCACCTGCTCCACCTGACGGTAGGCGTCCCGGATGGCGGGATTGTAGTATTTGATGGGGGTGGGCATGTCGCCGGTCAGGATCTCGCCTGCATCGTGATACAGTGCCGCCACCGCCACCTGCCCCTCGTCCACGCAGCCGTCAAAAAACCGGTTGCGTATCACGGCCAGCGCGTGGGCCAGCACCGCCGTCATATGGCTGTGCTCCTGAATATTTTCCGTGTAGCTGTTGCGCATCAGCGCCCAGCGGTTGATAAACCGCATGCGGCTGATGTAGGCAAAAAAGTGGTGCCGTTCTTCCTTCATCGGATCTCTCCCCATAACGTTTCGCCATTGCATGCGGTGATCGTCACCTCCCGTATCTGATTGTGCAGATTGTGTCCGTTCACAGCCACCTCCATATAGTTGGGCGCGTGGCCGATATAGTGGCCGTCCTTCTCCTGCTCAAACAGCACCGGATACGTCCGCCCGATGCAGCCTTCCAGATAGGCCCGGTGCATCCGCTGCGCCGCTTCCGCTGCCCGTGCCGCCCGTTCCTCCTTCACAGCCGCCGTCAGCTGGGGCATGGCCGCCGCCTTGGTGCCGGGACGAATGGAGTAGGGGAAGATGTGCATGGCGGCAAAGCCGCATGTTTCAATGAATGCCAGCGTTTGGGCAAATTCCTCCTCCGTCTCGCCGGGAAAGCCGGTGATCAGGTCGGTGGTAATGGCCACATGGTCGAAGTATTGCCGCAGCAGTGCCACCGACCGGGCATACCGCGCGGTGTCATACTTGCGGTTCATGCGCTTGAGGGTGGCGTCGCAGCCGGATTGCAGCGACAGGTGAAAATGGGGGCATAGGTTAGGGAGCTTCGCCGCCCGGCGGCAGAAATCCTCGGTGATGGTGCGCGGCTCCAGCGAGCCGAACCTCAGACGCATATCACCCGCCGCGTCGCTGACCGTTTCCAGCAGGTCGATGAGGCTGCTGCCGTCCTTCAGCTCCTGTCCCCAGCTGGAGATCTCAATGCCGGTCAGCACCAGCTCCCGGTACCCTTCGGAGCGCAGCTGCCGCGTTTGCGCCGCGGCGGTCTCCAGCGGCAGCGACCGTACCGGCCCGCGGGCGTAGGGGATGATGCAGTAGGTGCAGAAGTTGACGCATCCGTCCTCTACCTTCAGCATGGCGCGGGTGCGCTCGGCCATGCCGCCGGCAGGCAGCACCTCAAACTCGCGGCGGCGCAGGGCATCGTCCAGCAGCGTGAGAGGTTCTTTTTCCCGGGCGGCCTGTTCCAGAAGGTCGAGAAAGGCCATCCGGTCGCCGGTGCCGGCGATCAGATCCAATTCCAGACCCGCCGCCTCATCCGGATGGGTCTGAACATAGCAGCCGCAGGCGGCCACCACCGCGTGCTCGTTCAGCTTGCGGCAGCGGCGGATCATCTGCCGCGATTTTTTGTCGCTGACGGCGGTGACGGAACAGGTATTGACGATATAGGCATCCGCCGCCTCGTCAAAGGGTACCAGCGTGTGGCCCCGGCGGACGAGCTCCTGCTCCATGGCCTGTGTTTCATATTGGTTTACCTTGCAGCCAAGGGTGTAAATTGCAACGCGCATCTTGCACTTTCCTTTTTGATACAGTATAATTAAAAATTACGGACAAACAGCGTAAGAAAGCAGTCTCTAAAATAATACCCCATTATACTTGATTCCGGCCGGTATGACAAGACCCGGCTGCCGAAAAATAGAGAGGAAACCGCTATGATTTATCTGGATCACGCCGCAACGACGCCTGTTCCCACGGCTGTTGCCGATGAGATGTACCATGTGCTGACGCAGCAGTTCGGCAATCCCTCCTCCCAGTACCCTATGGGGCAGGAGGCGAAAAAGATGGTAGAGGGTTATCGCGCCGTGATCGCCGGAGCAGTAGGCTGCCAACCGGGCGAGCTGCACTTTACCTCCTGCGGCACGGAGAGCGACAACTGGGCCATACAGGCCGCCCTGTGGCAGAACCGGCATGTGGGCCGCCATATCATCACCACCACCGTGGAGCACAGCGCCGTGCTGGAAACGTGCCGTGCGCTGGAGCAGCAGGGGTATGAGGTGACGTATCTCAAGCCGGATAAGACCGGCCATATCACCGCCCGGCAGGTGGGCGACGCCCTGCGGGAGGATACGGCGGTGGTCAGCGTCATGCTGGTGAATAACGAGACCGGCTGCGTGTTCCCTCTGGTGGAGATCGCCGCCCTTTTGAAGGAGCGCCGCAGCCGCGCCCTGCTGCACACCGATGCGGTGCAGGGCTTCATGAAGGTCCCCTGTGATCCCAAGGCGCTGGGGGTAGATATGATGAGCATTTCCGCCCACAAGATCGGCGGCCCCAAGGGGATCGGCGCACTGTATGCGGGAGCGAATGTCCGCCATATCCGACCGCTTCTGCACGGCGGCGGACAGGAGGCGGGCACCCGCTCCGGAACCGAGGCCACAGCCCAGATCGCAGGCTTTGCCAAGGCAGTGGAGCTGCGCGCGGACGGCCTTGCGGACAAGCTGGCTCACATGGCAGAGGTCAAAAAGTACTGTAAAGAGAAGCTGCTGTCCATTGACGGCGTGGTGGCCGTGGGACAGGGCGAGGCGCCCCATATCCTGATGGTGTCTCTGGTGGGTTATCCCAGCGCCAACGTGGTGACGGAGCTGGGCGCGCAGGGCATCTGCCTGTCGGCGGGCAGCGCCTGCCACCGGGGCAAGCTGAGCCATGTGGTCACGGCACTGGGCCTTGACAGGCGCACCGCCGGCGGCGTGCTCCGCATCAGCTTCGGCCCCGATACCACCTTTGCCCACATCGACGCCCTGTATGAGGCGCTTTTGCAGCACAAAAATACACGATTTCCTATGCTGTGAGGTAAGAAATGATCCGAGAACTGAAACAACCCCGCGCCTTTTATGAGCGGCTCTTCCGCCTGACGGCACCCATCGCCCTGCAAAATCTCATCACCTTTTCACTGGGACTGATCGACACCTTTATGGTCAGCCAGCTGGGAAACCGTGAGATGGCCGCCGTTACCACGGCCAACGTGCCGGTGTTTCTGCTGATCTCCATTGTGTTCGGCGTCCAGTCCGGTGTGGGCATCCTCATCAGCCAGTACTGGGGCAAAAAGGACATGGAGAATATCAGCCGCGCCATGGGTGTGGCCGCTTATTTGGGTGTTGGCATTGCCGCCGTGCTGGGCGCGGCGTTTTTCCTGTGGCCGGTGGAGATCATGGATCTTCTCAGCAACAAGCATGAGCTGTCGGTGCTGGGCGCGCCGTATCTGCGCCTGATCGGCTTTTCCTATGTGTTCAACATGCTCTCGTCCATCTATGTCAGCGCCCAGCGCAGTGTGGAAAACGCCTCCTTCGGTATGAAGCTGTTTGGCATGTCCACCGTGATCAACACCGGCATGAACTATCTGCTGATCTTCGGCAAGATGGGCTTCCCCATGCTGGGGGTGGAGGGCGCGGCCATTGCCACGCTGCTCAGCCGCGTGGCGGAGTTTGCCGTCTGCCTGTTCTGCGCCCTGCGCAGCAGGACCATGCCCCTGTATCTGGCTGCCTTTTTCCGTCCCGGCTGGGAGATGTTCCGCCGCTTCGTGAAATACTCCTCCCCGGTGCTGTGCAATGAGCTTCTCTGGGGCCTTGGCAACAGTATGCTGACGGTGATTCTGGGTTACACCGTCAATTCGGTGGAATATCTGGCCGCCAACGCCGTTATGGGCAATTTGAACCGGCTGTTTCTGGTGGTGTGCTTCGGCCTTGGCGCCGCCACTGCCGTTATCGTGGGCAAGGCCATCGGCGAGGGACAGAGCCATGATGAGGTGATGAAGCTGAGCCGCACACTGCTGTGGGTCACCATTCTGGTGGGCGCGGTGTTGGCGGTGATCGCGCTGGCGCTGGTGCCGCTGCTGTTCCAGCCGGTGATCTTTCCGCTGTTCAAGCTGTATGACCAGACGGCCCGTATCGCCACTGCCATGGCGGTCACCGGCTTTGCCTCCATTCCGCTTCATGCCTATGCCATCTCCGCTGTCACCGGTGTGCTGCGTGCCGGCGGCGATGTGTTCTGTTCCGCCGCGCTGGATATCTGCCCCCAGTGGCTGGCGGCTCTGCCGCTGACGGCGCTGTTCGCGCTGGTGTTGAATGCCTCCTGTTGGTGGGTGGCCGCCGCCATTCAGGCGGAGAGCCTGATCAAGGTGCCGCTGTGCGCCCTCCGCATCCAAAAGGGCAAATGGATCCACGATGTCACGCTGCCGGAGGGGGAGGAGCCATGAGCCTGTTTTGCTGTCCCCTCTGCGGCGCGGCGCTGCGCCGCGATGAGCGCAGTTATCGCTGCGCTGCCGGGCACTGCTTTGACATTGCCAAAGAGGGGTATACCTATCTGCTGCCGGTGAACCGGCGGCATTCTAAGTCTCCCGGTGACGATAAGGCCATGGCGGCCGCCCGCAGCGCCTTTCTCGCCCGCGGATATTACGGCTTTTTGCAGCAGGCGCTGTGTGAGCTGGCGGTCAGCTGCACGGGGGAAAACCCGGCGGTGCTGGATGTAGGCTGCGGCGAGGGATACTATACCGCGGCGCTCTGTCAGGCTCTGGCCGCCGCGGGGAAGGAACCTCTCGTGGCCGGAATCGATATCTCCAAGGATATGGCGCGCCGCGCGGCAAAAAAGGTGCCGCAGGCGGAGATCGCCGTGGCCAGCGCCTATCATTTGCCGCTGGGGGATGCGTGTATCGAGCTGCTGCTGGACTGCTTTTCCCCGCTGGCCGTGGATGAATTCCGCCGCGTGCTGAAGCCGGGCGGACACTTTCTCTATGTGGTGCCGGCGGCGGAGCACCTGTGGGAGATGAAGCAGGTGCTGTATGACCGCCCATACCGCAACGAAACGGGGGAAACACTATATGACGGCTTTCGCTATGTCACGATCCGGCATGTGCGCAGTGAGATCACCCTGCCCGGTCAGGAGGACATTCAGGCCCTCTTCGGCATGACGCCCTACTGCTGGAAAACGCCCCGGGCGGGTAAAGACCGTCTGGCCGCACTGGATCACCTGACCACCACTGCGGCTTTTGACATTCATGTGTTTGAACGGTTGTAGGAGGCGTGAGATGAAGTGCTGCGTGCTGTTTGCCTCCCCACGGAGAGAGCGGAGCAATACCCGGGCGCTGCTGGCGGAATTTTTAGATGTGTGGCGCAGCGCCGGGCACGATGCCGTGTGCCATTCCCTGTATGAAGAGACCATCTCGCCCTGCGTGGCCTGCCGCGGCTGCCAGCGTGACTGGAGCGGCCCCAATTGTGTGATAGATGACGATATGACCGCCGTTTTTGAGGATATTCTGGCGTGCGATCTGCTGCTGTTGGCCAGTCCCATCTATCTGTGGAGCTGCACCGCACCCATGAAAGCGGCGCTGGACCGGTGCATCTATGCCCTGTGCAAGTATTACGGTGACGAAAAGGGCGCTGATTTGTGGCAGGAATCCCTGCGCCGCATTTGCAAGCATGCCCGTCTGCGCTGGCTGGGCCTGTATGGCGAGCGCCGCATGGGTTACAAAACCATCTTTATGGATCAGGATAAGGCGGCGCGTGCCCGAGATTTTGCCCGCCGGGTTATGACGTAGCTGCCGGCGGAGGAGTGAAATGGAAACCATGACCAGACGAAGAAAACGGAGAAAATGTCCTTTGCGGCTGTTGGCGGCGGTGCTGGTGCTGGCAGTCTTTGCTGTGGTGCTGGTCACGGTGCTTCGTTCGCTGCTGCCCGCGGCACAGCGCGAGGAGCCGGATCCCCATGCCGGGCAGGTTTATGTCAATGACGGCGCCAATATGGTGTGGCTGACGCCTCATGAGAATTTCACCGTCAATCCGCTGCGCCGCTGGCAGTTCATCACGCTGGACGGCCAACCCCACTACCTTGGCAGCGAATACACCGTCCGCCGGGGGATCGACCTGTCGGTTTTCCAGAAGAATGTGGATTGGCAGCGCGCGGCGGCAGACGGCGTGGAGTTTGCCATTGCCCGTCTGGGTTACCGGGGTTACGGCAAGGGCGCTCTGCAGCCGGATGAACAGGTGTTTTCCCATCTGGACGGCGCGCATGCCGCCGGGATCGATGTAGGCGTTTATTTTTTCTCCCAGGCGCTGACAGCGGAGGAGGGCAGGGAAGAGGCGGAATATGTGCTGGCGCAGCTGAATGGCCGCAAGCTGGAGATGCCCGTCTACTTCGACTGGGAACCCATTGCGTCGGCGGATTCCCGTACCAACGGCTATGACTATGCCAACCTGACCGACAGCGCCGTGGCCTTCTGCCAGACCATCGAGGCGGCGGGGTACCGGGCCGGCGTATACATCAACCGCCAGCAGGGGTACTACCACTATGACCTGAGCCGTCTGGCGGAATATTCCCTGTGGGTGGCGGATTACAACGCGTATCCCGATTTCTATTACCGCTTCGACATGTGGCAGTATACCGCCAACGGGCAGCTGGACGGCATCGATATTCAGGTGGATATGAATCTGCTGTTTGTTCCCCGGGAGAATTAAAATAAGCATGAAAAAATCCCTGTGCACTGCACAGGGATTTTTTGCGTGTATCAAGCGGAAAATGTTTTCAGTTCTTTTTGCCGTGCTGGGCCTTCATGCGGCGCTCGTGGTTCAGGATGGTCTTGCGGATACGCAGGTTCTTGGGCGTGACCTCCAGCAGCTCGTCGTCCGCCAGAAACTCCAGACACTGCTCCAGACTCATCTTCCGGGGCGGCACCAGGCGCAGGGCGTCGTCGCTGCCGGCGGCTCGGGTGTTGGTCAGCTGCTTTTTCTTGCAGACGTTCACCACAATGTCCTCCTGCTTGGGACTGATACCCACCACCATGCCCTCGTATACGTCCACATTGGCGCCGATGAACAGAATGCCGCGCTCCTGAGCGTTGAACAGGCCGTAGGTAATGGACTCGCCGGTCTCGCTGGCCACCAGCGAGCCGGTGTTGCGGCGGGTCAGCTCGCCCTTGAAGGGCGCATAGCTGTCAAACACGCTGGCCATAATGCCCTCGCCGCGGGTGTCGGTCAAGAATTCGTTGCGATAGCCGAACAGGCCGCGGCTGGGAACAAGAAATTCCACCTTCATGCGGTTGCCGATAGGCGTCATTTCCGTCAGGTCGGCCTTGCGGGCGCCCAGCTTTTCGATGACCGCGCCCACGCTCTCGCTGGGCACGTCCACCACCAGCCGCTCGATGGGCTCGCACTTCTTGCCGTCAATGGTCTGGTACAGCACGCGGGGAGGGGACACCTGAAACTCATAACCCTCGCGGCGCATGGTTTCGATCAGGATGGACAGGCTCATTTCACCGCGGCCCGCCACGTTGAAGGCGTCCATCACGCCGTCGATCTCGCTGACGCGGAGAGATACGTCCTTCAGTGTTTCGCGCCACAGGCGGTCGCGCAGCTGGCGGGAGGTGACGAATTTGCCTTCCCGTCCGGCAAAGGGACTGTCGTTGACGGAGAAGGTCATCTCCACCGTGGGGGCGGAGATCTTCACGAAAGGCAGCGGCTCGATGCAGTCGGGGGCGCAGATGGTATCGCCGATGGTGATGTCGCCGATGCCGCTCAGAGCGATGATGTTGCCGGCGGTGGCTTCGGTGATGGGCACCTTGCCAAGACCGGCGAACTCGTACATGCTGACGGCCTTTGCCTTTTTCGCCGGCGCGTCGGGATCGTGGTAGTTGCACACCGCGATCTCCTGATTCTGCTTCAGCACGC
>ERZ773235.353-NODE-353-length-62270-cov-7.954046_pt1 | contig 62270 bp, 39 predicted proteins | sample MGYA00580522_ERZ773235 | MGnify/ENA primary metagenome ERZ773235 (study PRJEB29015, sample SAMEA2737797) | human gut metagenome | biome: human gut; feature: human-associated habitat; material: faeces | place: China | collected 2012 ...
TAAAATGATGGTGCAAAGGTACGAATAAATGAGAAGTCTACAATGGTATAAACGCAGAGCCGCTTACAGTCAATGATACTTCCATGATACATCAATGAGACTTCTCGGCGCTAAAACCGAGAAGTCTCATTGATGCTAATTCTTTATATAACAAGTGCTTAAGCCATATTTTTCAAGCAAAAATGAGACTATGAGACTTTTTTCGCTAAAAAACTTTTTTCACGTATGTGGTCGATGCCTATCTATAGTGATTGCCAAAAGTAAGGCTTCATTTCACATACTTTCATTTAGTTTAGCCCCATACATAGAGGTTTTCGCCCTAAACTAAAAAAATCACAAAGAAAATACATTTTCCTCCTGAATATATTCCCTATTCTCAAAGAAAAATATTATCTTTGTAGCTGTTTAAAGATTAACAAGTAAACATGAATACAGAGCAACAAAAGATAGAATACAAGAGTCTGCAAAAGATTCGAACTGGAGAGAAAGGATTCAAGGAACTCTCTACTACTTGTGTAGCTTTAGCCAATGCGCAAGGAGGACAGATTATGATTGGCGTGGAAGACAAGACAAAGAAGCCTGCTCCCAATCAAGTTATATCGCAAGAAGAGGCAAATTGTGCCGTTACAAGATTGCGTGGACTTTGTTTCAATGTTGGTCTTGCAGTAGGCGACGTATGTGCAGACGAAACTGGCAGCCAGTACTTTGCCATCACAGTATTCCCTTCACTCCATTCATATGCCACCACTTCTGATGGCAAGATGTATATCCGTGTCGCTGACAAATGTGAGCCGGTTCGTAGTGAGGATATCCAACGTGTTGGAGAAGAGAAAGGAGCTTTCCAATGGGAACTTGTACCAACACAGTTTGAGTTGGAAGATGAGAATAAGACGAATCTCTCAAAATTCGCTAATGATATACGCCAATCTGATAGAGTGAAGCAGCATATCAAGCAGCTCGACGATATGGAAATTGGCGAACAATACCACCTTCTTGACGGCAACAAGATGACCAATCTTGGTGTCTTATGGATTGGTACAGCCAAACAGCGTAGCCGCATTTGCTATCCTATCACTGTGCAATATATCGTATATGATGATTTGGAGAACAAAACCAACAAATTGGAATGGCGTGACAACACACGTAATCCGAAAGAACTTTTGGAAGATATTATGGATAAGGCTGTAGAGTTGACCTATAGCTATGAGATGCCTAATGGACTCTTCCGTAAGACAGTACGCTATTATAACGAGAACTTAATCAGAGAGTTGCTTGTTAACAGTTTGGCTCATAGCTCAAGAACCATCTCTAACGACATCACAATCAAGGTATATCCAGGTTATATCAGCATCTCCAATCCTGGTGGTCTCCCTTTGGGTGTAACCAAAGACAATATTCTTCATACCAAGCACAGACGTAATCCGAATATGATTGAGATACTGACTGCACTTGGATTGATGGAAGGCGAGGGCTCTGGATATGACTTGATTTATGAGTTGGATGCCGTTGAAGCGAAGAAACAACCTGAGATAGAATCAACATTCAACACTGTCACAGTATATCAAAGTGCAGAGATTACGGATAAAGAAGTTGTTCGCCTGATGGATTATGTTGACCATAATTATCAGCTTTCTCAAAAGAATAAGATAGCTTTCGGCATCATAGCCAGAGAGAAACGCATTGCCGCAACTGATTTATCTAAAATTCTCCAGCTATCTGCAGAAGAACGATTGAGAAGCTATATCGATAACTTAGACAAAAGCAATCTGATAACGAAAGGTGGCGTCAAGAAAGGATCATTTTTCCAAATCAATACAACTTTGCTGAAAAATGCAAAATCTAACATTGTTACTAGTTTGAAGACTATAGAACCACATGTTCTTAAGGCACTAATTATGGAAGATCTCCGTGTCCATCCTTTGAGTAAAATATCTGATATAGCAGAGCGCATTCCTGATATAGATATGAAAGAGATTCGAAAGATGCTCTATTCTATGGTTGGGAAGGAGATAGAAAAAGAGGGCACTCGATTTGATAGTAAATATTACATAAAGTAATGGCATAAAAAAAAAGGTCTGAAAAAGAAAAAACTATTAAAAATCATATATTAAGCTGATAATCAGTGGTTTCTTTTTTTTAGCATTCTTTTTCCTACTCCTATATTTCATAAAAGAGATTTTAAGTCTCCGTATAATTATAGATAAAAAATAAATATATTTTTGGAATTAAAATTCCCTTCAAGGTATTGGGTACACAGTTGAATACATAATAAATCCCGAAATCGCTTGGCGGTTTCGGGATTTTTGCTTATCTTTGCCAACGTTAATGGTAAATAGTTGATAATATGGCAACGAAGTTATATCCAATAGGCATGCAGACCTTCTCTGAGATTCGAGAGGAGGACTTTCTTTATGTAGATAAGACGGAGTACATCTATCGTATGACTCATACGAGTGGAAAGTATTTCTTCTTGGCGCGTCCACGTCGTTTCGGAAAGTCACTCCTCGTCTCTACTATGCAGAGCTATTTCGAGGGAAAGAAGGAACTCTTTAAGGGGCTTGCCATCGAAAAGCTAGAAAAAGATTGGACGGAATATCCTGTGCTTCATTTTAGTTTGGCAGGTGGAAAGCACATGGAGAAAGATCAATTGGTGCGCTATCTCTTATATATATTAAAGGTAAATGAAGAAAAATTTTGCATCGTCAATGATTCTCCTGACCCGAATATCCGTATGCTTAATTTAATAAAAACGGTATATGAGCAGACTGGGCAGAAGGTCGTTGTGCTCATCGATGAATACGATGCTCCTTTGCTTGATGTGGTGCACGAGGATACCAGCTTGGGCGTCTTAAGGGAGGTGATGCGCAATTTCTATAGTCCCCTAAAGGATAGCGACCGTATGTTGCGTTTCGTCTTCTTGACAGGCATCACCAAGTTCTCGCAACTTAGTATATTCAGTGAACTCAATAATATCACAAATGTGAGTATGGATACAGAATATGCTGGCATTTGCGGCATTACCAAGGAGGAACTTGTGACAGAAATGCATGAAGATATTCAGCAGATGGCAGATGTGTTGGGCTTGTCGTATGATAAAACTTTGGAAAAGTTGAAGGAAAATTATGATGGCTATCATTTCGCCTGGCCTTCTTCTGACATATTCAATCCATACAGCTTGCTCACTTGCTTTTCAAAGCGAAAGGTTGATTCCTATTGGTTTGGCTCAGGCACTCCTACTTATCTCCTTAATATGATGCGGAAATATGACTTTACACCGATTGACCTGGGTGAACAGATGGATGCATCAAAGGATGATTTCGATGCAGCCACTGAGACGATGACTACTATCATGCCTTTGCTTTATCAGAGTGGTTATATCACAATCAAGAATTATGATCCGGAAACGGAACTCTATACCTTGGCTCTGCCAAACAAAGAAGTGAGGATAGGTTTGTATCGCAGTATGTTGCCGCATTATTTGGCGGCAAAGTCTGCAATGTGCAATACGACCGTGGCCAAGATGTCGGTTCTTATCAATAAGAGTAACATGGATGGTGCTCTTCAGCTATTGAAAACGTTCTGGGAGACGGTACCTTATTGCGATAATACCGATTATGAGGGGCATTATCAGCAGACAATGTATATCATCTTTGCCCTGCTTACGAATTTCCGAATATTGGTGGAACAGCATACTTTCCGGGGAAGAACAGACATTACGATGGAAACAAAGGATACCATCTATGTGATAGAACTGAAATTTAATAAGTCGGCACAAGAGGCTCTTGACCAAATCAACAACAAGCATTATGCTGATGCTTTTGTCCTAAGAGGCAAAACCGTGGAAAAGATTGGTATGAACTTTATGATTGATGAAGATAAGACTATCGTATTGGATTGGTGGAAGTTTGGGGAGTAAGATAAACTTAATAAAGTTTTTGAAACATTCTATAAAGTCATTATGATTGTTTTTTCGTAATTTTGCAGCATTAAACGAAAAAACAATCATAATGATGAATACAACGAAAATCTTGGCTTTCAGAAAGCCGTTACTGATAAGCGCATGCCTGCTTGCCATGCAGGGAGCTGCCTATGCGCAGAATCCTATCGTGCAAACCCAGTTAACTACCGACCCAGCACCTCTGGTTGTCGGAGACCGTCTCTATGTATATACCGGTCATGACGAAGATAAGGCTGACTTCTTCTGGATGAACGAATGGCGTGTCTATTCTACCAAAGATATGGTGAACTGGACAGACCATGGTTCTCCGCTCGACCTCAGTTCTTTTTCCTGGGCAGACGACCGTGCCTGGGCAGCACAGACCATCGAACGTAATGGTAAGTATTACTGGTATATCTGTGCGCACTCTAAACTGTCGGGCGGAATGGCTATCGGCGTAGCTGTGGCAGATTCTCCTACCGGTCCGTTCAAGGATGCGCTGGGCAAACCGCTTTTCGATAATGGAAGTTGGGACAATATCGACCCTACCGTCTGGATGGACGAGGATGGTCAGGCTTATCTTTATTGGGGTAATCCGCATCTTTACTATGCCAAACTGAATAAAGATATGATCAGCTTCAAGGGTGGTATAGATGCTAAGGCAGCTGTTGATGAAAAGCGTGAAGTGGGCAGAATCGTGATGACTGAGGAGGGATTCGGTTCGCCTGACGTGGAGAAGCGTGATTCTACCCGAAAATATAAAGATTGCTACACCGAGGGACCTTGGTTCATGAAGCGTGGCAAGAACTATTATATGCTTTATGCTGCAGGTGGAGTGCCTGAGCACATTGCTTATTCCATGAGCAAGAAGCCTTTCGGACCATGGAAGTATATGGGCGAAATCATGCCATTGGAAGATACGGGTTCCTTTACTAACCATTGCGGTGTGACCGACTTCAAGGGCAAATCTTATTTCTTTTATCATACGGGTAAACTGGGAGGCGGATTCGGACGCAGTGTGGCTGTGGAAGAATTCAAATATAATGCCGACGGCACATTCCCAATTATCCACCATACTCAGGAAGGAGTGGCTCCTATCGCAACCCTCAATCCTTACAAGCGTCAGGAGGCTGAAACCATCGCTTTCTCTAAGGGAGTGAAGTCGGAGCAGACCGATGATACGGGTGTTTATATCTCTGAAATTCATACAGGTGATTATATCAAGGTACGTGAGGTGGATTTCGGAAATGAGAGTCCGGATGCATTTGCCATCTCTGCTGCGTGCTCATCGCTTGGAGGTTCGCTGGAGGTTCATCTCGATAAGGAAGATGGCGAACTGATAGCTAAACTTGATGTTACCAAGACGGGTGGCTGGGAAAAGTGGAAGACTTTCTCGGCACAAATGCTGAAGAAAGTGACAGGAAAGCATGATATATACTTCGTGTTCAAGGGATTGAAGGGAAGCAAACTCTTCAATTTCGACTGGTGGAAGTTTGAGAAGAATTTCGTGAACCCGGTTGTTTGGGCGGATGTGCCGGATGTGGATGTGATCCGTGTGGGGGATAGTTTTTATATGGTGAGCACTACCATGCATCTGATGCCAGGAGCGCCAATCATGAAATCGAAGGATCTGGTGAACTGGGAAACCGTGAACTATATCTTCCCTAAACTTACCGATTCACCTAAGTATGACATGAAGGAGGGTACGGTGTATGGTCGTGGTCAGTGGGCAACATCTCTGCAGTATCATCGTGGCAAGTTCTATGCGCTCTTTGCTCCGAATGATAATCCCGGTGGAGAGACTTATATCTGTACAGCCGATGATATCGAAGGCAAATGGACTATCCACAGCCGTTTGCAGCATTTCCATGATGCCGCTCTCTTCTTCGATGACGACGATAAAGCATACGTGGTTTATGGAACGGGAGAGATGGTGCAGCTGAATGCCGACCTGACGGAAGTGGTGCCGGGCAGCCATCGTAAACTCTTTGAGCGTGATGCTGATGAAACGGGCTTGCTCGAAGGCTCCCGCATGATTAAGCACAACGGCAAGTATTATCTCCTGATGATTTCGTGGACCAAGGGACATCCTCGTCGTGAGGTTTGTTATCGTGCTGATAAAATAACGGGTCCTTACGAAAAGAAGGTGATTCTGGAAACGGAGTTTGCCGGATTCAACGGCGTGGGACAAGGTACGATTGTAGATGATAAGGATGGCAACTGGTATGGCATCGTATTCCAAGACCGTGGTGGTGTGGGCAGAGTGCTCACGCTGGAGCCATGTACCTGGAAGGACGGATGGCCTATGCTGACCGATGAGAAGGGCAATATTCCTGCCAAGATGCAGAAGCCTGTGCTGGGCTACGATGGCAAGGGACTCGTGTATAGCGACGATTTCTCGAAGGATAAACTGGAATTGCAGTGGCAGTGGAACCACAATCCTGTGGATAATGCCTGGTCACTCACAGAGCGCAAGGGCTGGCTCCGCCTGAAGACATCCCGCATCGTTCCTAATATCTTTCTGGCTCCAAATACCATCAGTACCCGTACCGAGGGACCTGCCTGCGAGGGAATCATCAAGATGGATGTGAGCAAGATGAAAGATGGCGATGTGGCTGGTCTGTCAGCCTTCCAGGGTGATGCGGCCCTGCTTTCTATCGTAAAGAAAGGTAAGAAACTCTTTGTGGTGGGAACCAAGGAGAGTGTAGCTTTGACTGAAAAGGAAAAGGCAGTGACTGATGTGAAGCGTGAGGAGGTGTATCGCCAGCCTTTGAATCTGAAGCAGGATAAGGCAACGAAATCGAGCATCATCTATCTGAAGATGAGCTGCGATTTCCGTCTTCATCAGGATCTCGCCACCTTATTATATAGTATAGATGGAAAGACCTGGATTCCTGCCATCAAGGATTTCAAGATGCAGTATGATTATCGCCGTTTCTTTATGGGAACCCGTATTGCCATCTATAACTATGCAACAAAGGCTACCGGAGGATATATAGATGTAGATTCTTTTGAGTATTCTAACAGAAAATAGGTTTAAAGTTTGAGATATTTTTAATTTTGACGGCACAAAGTGATGGAAAATCAAAAAAATTCCATATCTTTGTGCCGTTTTTAATTACTAATCAATGCTGATTTTATGAACAGAAATAAGATGATTTTGGGGGCTTGGGTCTTGGGACTATTGTTTCCGGTAGAGATGATGGCTAAGGCAAGTTGCACAGACAATAGTACTCGACTTTGGTATAATGCCCCTGCCCAGCAGTGGCTGGAGGCTCTGCCTATCGGAAACTCTCATCTGGGAGGTATGGTGTATGGCGGAACCACGGATGAGAATATCCAGTTGAATGAGGAGACTTTCTGGAGTGGCGGTCCTCATAACAACAATAGTAAGAAATCCCTGGAGAATCTGCCAAAGGTGAGGGAACTCATCTTCAATGGCAGGGAAGAGGAGGCGGCTGCTCTTATCAACCAAACCTTCATCCCCGGTCCTCATGGTATGCGTTTCCTACCGATGGCAAATCTGCATGTCAAGATGCAGAATCAGGGAAAGGCGGAGTTTTTTGTGCGCGAATTAGACTTAAAGAGGGCGATTACCACCACCTCTTTTGTTCTTGATAAGGTGAGATATACTCGTACAACTTTTGCTTCGTTGGCAGATGGAGTCATTGTTTGCCATATCAAGGCCAGCAAGAAAGGTGCCTTAAACTTCGATGTAACCCTAGACTCGCCTTTTAAACATCAGGTTCAGAAGACGCCTCATGGTATTGTGCTGAGAGTTAAAGGACAAGACCAGGAGGGTATCAAGGCTGCTCTTACCGCCGAATGCGTAGCTGATGTGAAAACGGATGGCACTGAGGCTACCATCATCGTGAGCGCAGCTACCAACTTTGTGAATTATCACGATGTATCAGGCAATGCCGCTCAGCGTAATGCCGACTATATAAATAAGGTGAAACTGATGAGCTATGCCCAGTTGGAAAAACGGCATGTGGAGGCCTATCAGAAACAGTTTGGTACTTCTTCCTTGACTCTGCCAACTGACGCCAATGCTTCGCTGCCTACCAACCAACGTCTGGAGAAATTTGCTGGCAGCAAGGATATGGCAATGGTGGCGCTGATGTATAACTATGGTCGCTATCTCCTGATTTCCTCTTCTCAGCCTGGAGGACAGGCGGCTAATCTGCAGGGTGTTTGGAATGATAACAAGAATGCACCTTGGGATAGTAAATATACCATCAATATCAATACGGAGATGAATTATTGGCCTGCAGAGGTTGCCAATCTCGGTAATACCACTGGTCCTTTGTTTTCCTTGATTAAGGATTTAAGTGTGACGGGAGCCAAGACGGCTAGAGAAATGTATGGCTGCCGTGGCTGGATGGCACATCATAATACTGATATTTGGCGCATAGCAGGTCCGGTGGATGGTGCGCAGTGGGGCATGTTCCCGAATGGCGGAGCCTGGCTCACCACTCATCTCTGGCAGCATTATCTCTATACAGGCGACAAGGCTTTCCTCAAGCAGTGGTATCCGGTGATAAAGGGTGCTGCTGAGTTCTATCTCGACTATATGCAGAAGTTGCCGGGCACCGAATGGAAGGTAACCGTGCCGTCGGTGAGTCCGGAACAGGGACCTAAGGGTAAGAGAACTGCCGTAACGGCAGGTTGCACGATGGATAACCAGATAGCCTTCGATGCCTTGAGCAGTGCTGTGAAGGCTTCTGAAATATTGGGTGTTGATGAGGCTGAACGCAAGGCGATGCAGCAGCTGGTTTCGCAGATTCCGCCAATGCAGATAGGAAAGTACGGACAGTTGCAGGAGTGGCTTGTGGATGCGGATGATCCGAAGAATGAGCATCGCCATATTTCGCATCTCTATGGATTGTATCCATCCAATCAGATTTCTCCTTTTTCTCATCCAGAACTGTTCCATGCCGCAGCCACCACTCTGAAGCATCGTGGTGACCAGGCTACGGGCTGGAGTCTGGGTTGGAAGACGAACTTCTGGGCACGCATGCTCGATGGCAATCATGCTTTCAGAATCATCAGCAATATGCTTCGCCTGTTGCCATCTGATGCGCAGGCAAAGGAGTATCCTGATGGCAGAACCTATCCGAATCTCTTCGATGCCCATCCACCATTCCAGATAGACGGCAACTTCGGAGTAACAGCCGGTATCGCAGAGATGCTTCTGCAGAGCCATGATGGAGCCGTGCATCTCTTGCCAGCCTTGCCTGATGCCTGGAAAGAAGGAAGCGTAAAGGGACTTCGTGCCCGTGGCGGTTTTGTGGTGGATATGGACTGGAAGAATGGCAGACTGATGAAGGCGAAGATTCGCTCCACCATCGGAGGTGTGTTGCGTCTCCGCTCCTACGTTCCGCTGAAGGCGAAGAATCTGAAGAAGGCTGAAGGCGATTGTCCGAATGCCTTGCTGGCACCTGCTGTGGTAAAAACCGTGATGGAGCAGCATAGAATGGAAGAAGGCGTTAAGGCGAATATCCCAGTGGTGTATGAATATGATTTGGAAACAGAGCCAGGAAAGACGTATCAACTTTCAGGTTTAAAATAGGTGTTTCAAGTCTTATAATCGTATTTTATATAGGTAAATATCAAAAAAAGCCGTAAAAGTATCGTTTTGTCCACCGATAAGTGGATAAAAAGTGGTACTTTTGCGGCTATATTATTAACTATAAAATTTTAGACCTGAGAATTACAATGAAGAAAGTATTAATTGCAACCTGCTGCATCGCTCTGCTGAGCGGTTCCTTGAGTGTTTCGGCACAGACTTTGGCTGGCAAGTCTTGGTCGGCTGATAATGGTAATGGTACCTTTACAAACCCTTTGTTTTATGATGAGTTTTCTGACCCTGATATTATCAGAGTAGGGGAGGATTACTATCTGGCGGGTACCACGATGCACAGTGTTCCGGGACTGGTGGTTCTCCATTCCAAGGATCTGGTGAATTGGGAATTTTCTTCCTACTGTTTCGACCGATTCGATGATTCAGATGATTTTAATCTCCGCAATGACAAGGAGGCTTACGGACAGGGTATCTGGGCACCTGCCATCCGCTATCACAACGGCAAGTTCTATATCTTCTCCAATATCAACGGGCATGGATTGCAGGTTTATATCTCGGACAGTGCCAAGGGACCTTGGACGCATCATAAAGTTAATGGCGATATCTACGACCTCTCTGTGCTCTTCGATGAGGATGGCAAGATTTATGCCGTGCACAAGTATGGAAACGTGACCGTTACGGAGTTGAAGCCCGATTTGAGTGGTCCGGTTGAGGGCAGCGGCAAGGTGGTGATTCCGGAAGGCAATGCGATGGGTGAGGGACATCATGTTTATAAAATCAATGGTATGTACTACATCCTCTCTGCCGATTATTCGCCGATGGGGCGTATGCAGTGCGCCCGAAGCAAGAGTATCTGGGGACCTTACGAAACCTGCGTAATCAGCGAGAGAGAATCGTATGGTTATGCTGCGGGATGGAGCGTAGGTAACATGGGCATCGGTCGTCCTTTGCCGGAAGATGGCTTCAAATTCCAAAACAACCAACCGAATGGCTTGAACCTGGGCTGTGCTACGATTCATCAGGGTGGCATCGTGCAGGCTCCTGACGGGAAATGGTGGGGCGTTTCGATGCAAGACTTCAATGCCGTGGGCAGAACCGTATGCCTGTCGCCTATCACTTGGGTTGACGGCTGGCCTTATTTCGGATTGGAGAAGAACCTGGGACGTTCGCCTCGTACCTGGTTCAAACCGAATGATGCGGTGAAGACACCACAGGCTCCATACGATAGATGTGATGATTTCTCGGGAAAGACATTCAAGCCGGTTTGGCAGTGGAATCATAATCCGAACGACAAGATGTGGTCGCTGAACAAGGAGCGAAAAGGATGGCTCAGATTGCATTCTATGCCTGCCAAGCAGCTGCTCTGGGCAAAAAATTCGTTGACGCAACGTGCCATCGGTCCTGTATCTTATACATCTGTCAAGCTGGATGCATCCCGACTGAAGATGGGGGATGAGGCTGGACTCGGTGCTATGAATACGCCATACGCTTCATTGGGCGTGATGAAGACGGAAAAGGGATTAAGCCTGAGATGCTACGACCAGAATACCAACAAGGAGGTGCTGAAACCGATTGCCAAGAACAAGGTGGTATGGTTGCGCCTTTGGGGTGATTATGATAAGAGTCTGCTGCAATATTCCTACTCTCTTGATGGAAAGACTTGGGAGAATATCGGAGAGCAAATGCTTTCTCCTTATCAGTTGAAGACCTTCCAGGGTGTGCGTGTAGCGCTGTATGCCTTTAACAAGGCGGGAGTGAACGGCGGCGTGGCTGATTTTGATGACTTCAAGGTGGAGGAACCGATGGCTGACAGAACAGCTAATCTGCCTATAGGAAAGACTATCCGACTCTTTAATCTTGCTGATGGTAACCTGATGAATGCTACCGGTCATGGTCTCATGCACAGCTCCTCGAACATAAAGGAGATGAGCAATGGCGTGAAATTCATCATCGAAGACCGTGGACAGGGCAAGATTGCACTGAAAACTGCAGATGGACGATATGTATATATCGCAGGTGCTGGCTTGTCGGGCGATGTGCGTCTTACTTCTGATGCCTCTCATGCTGAGGAGTTTGTATGGCAGGATATGCTTTACAACCGCTGTATGCTTCTATCACTGAAGACCCAGCGGTATATAGGCAAGCATCCTACCGACGGAAGTCCTTATTCTGCTGATTTCCAGGGCGCTGATGCCGGTATGAAGAATGGCTGTGTCTTCTCTTGGGAAGTGGTAGAGTAGGCTACTCGAAATAGAACGTCAATGCAATTATCTTACTATGAGCTCCTTTAGCTGCCAAGGCATAAGGGAGCTCATTCTTGTTTTTGATGTGCTCGGGATGTTTCTTGTCGAAGGAATCTGTCAATCCATACATAAACTTGAGTTCCGGACGGAGCTTGAAAAATGGCATGTAGAAATCGCAGCCTACGCCCAGTTCGAGAAATATTTCCGATTTCTTGAGCTTGATGTAGTCTGACTTGCTGCTGTTGAGGTTCATCATCGGATTGATGCCCGCCATCACGTAAGGTCGGTGATTATTGAACCGCTCGGCTGCGAAAATCAGGTCCATAGCGGAAGAAATGTAGGCAGTCTTCATCTCCTGATGCTGTACGATGGCGTTTCCTGCACCATCTTTCTCCAAGAGGTTATAAAAGGTGAGGTGGCGAGTACCGAAGTACATGGCAGGGGCTACACGGAACTGGAAGCTTCTGTTAAGACGGAATTCTCCTAGTACGCCAACGGTGAATCCCATATCCCAACGGTCTTGATCTACAGTGACATGAGAAGGCTGCTCGATACCGTTGGCATCGATGTATTGGGTGATTCCGGTATTCTGAAACTCAATATCCTGCGCATGTGTTCCAATGAGTACACCGAAATGGAAAGGGCGCAGATCTGTATATGGGCGATTTTCTACCGTCCTAAGCTGTGCCATGCTGCAGATACCAGTATAGAAGGCTATTAGAGCCATCAATAGGATTCTCTTCATATATGCTATTTGTTCTTCGTTATTATTAATAAACGGCAAGGAGGGCTTCTTATTGTACTAATTTATTTCGATAATGTATAAATTGAGTAAAATCAAGAAAAAAGTCATACCTATTTGTAGGTATCTCGAAAATAATTGTTATCTTTGCACCATCAAAAGTAGGTAATGTACCTATTACTAGATGAGCATTTATACAGAGACATTATTAACATTTTAAATATTTAGAATTATGGCATACGTAATTGGTGACGATTGTATCGCTTGCGGTACATGTATTGACGAGTGTCCATCAGGTGCAATCTCTGAGGGCGAGAAGTATTCAATCAACCCAGATCTCTGCACAGAGTGCGGTACTTGTGCTGATGTTTGTCCTAATGAGGCAATCAGTCTTCCATAATTTATTATGGAAAGATACTTTTAGTTACAATAAAACATTGAGAGCGGTTTCTTTGGAATCGCTCTTTTCGTTTATGGTCTGATTTGTAAGATGGCTATGGTGGGGGTTGTTATATGTGAAAAGGAAGGCTTTTTCACAAAAAGTAGGCTTTCTTACAAAAGAAGAAGGGGTGAAAGCCATATCACATAGCTATCACCCCTTTAATTATGTTCTTATTTCGTAATTTTACTGTGCCTGCTGCTCCTCGTCAAGACCTAAAGCCTTCTTGGCGAGAGAGTTGTTTGGATCAAGCTTGATCAGCTTCTCGAAGTATGGCTGAGCTGTTGTCAGGTCCTTCTTAGAACCCCAGTAGATGTAACCGGCGTTCTTGTAAGCCTGCATCAGGTAGCCCTTCTCATCCTCATCATACTGCTTGCTCTCAAGTTCCTTGATAACCAATTCATAGTTAGCAAGAGCCTTGTCGTCCAACTCGTTCTGGAATGCGATGTTGGCAGCCTGGAGGTTAGCGTATGCCTTCAGCTGTGGATACTTCTCAGCGAAGCTGTTATATACGTTGATAGCCTTATCAACGTTAGCCTCCTTCTGATCGCCACCCTTCTGAGCCTTTGCATTGTAGATCTCTGCCATCTTTACATAGTCTGATGGTGACACGTTAGGGTTCTTATCCATATATGTCTGAGCGAACTCGATAGCCTTATCCTCATTGCCCATACCCTTGTATGCCTCAGAGATGTACTGATATGGCTTGAAGTCTTCCTTGTTTACCTCCAGAGCCTTGTTGTACTGCTCCAAAGCCTGGTCGAACTGCTTGTTGCCAGCGAGTGCCTGACCATAGTAAGAGTAGATACTGGAGTTCTTCTTGATATCGTTGTTAGTCATGATGCTGTTTGCATACTGGAGAGCCTCAGTAAAGTTCTGAGTATCAACAGATGCACGCAAAGCCAGAATCAAGAAAGCTGTATCCTTAGGATACTTCTGCATACCTTTCTTGCAAAGGTTGAGAGTTTCATCCTTCTTGTTTAATACGTATGTAGTGAAGCAGTACTCGTAGAAGATGTACTCTTCCATAGTATTCAAGTTAGCCTTAGAGAAGTTCTCATAAGCCTTGTCGTAGCTACCGATAGAGTAGTAGTTGTGACCAGTTTCTGCCTCAATAGGGTAGTTAGGATCTACTGTTCTCAACTTGTTCAAAGCCTCTGCAGAAGCCTGTGGGTCAATCTTGCGGTAAACGTTAGCATAGCTGATGTAACCCTGAGGATTCTTAGGGTCCATAGTCATACAATTCTTATACCAAGAAGCAGCCTCACCACCATTGTCCTGCATAGCGTAGATATCGCCCTTGAGGATATAAGCATCACCACAGGTCTTATACTTAGCGATGACTGCATCAGCTACAGCCAGGGCATTGGTGTAGTCCTTGTTGATGACGAGGGCATTACCCAAAGCAACGAGTGCCTTAGGATCCTTCTTGTACTCCTTCTGATACTCCTTGAGAACCTTGGCAAAAGCCTTGGCATCTACGTTACCAGCCTTCAAAGTTGCTTCTATTGGCTTCAGAGCATCCTTGTAGTTAACGTCCTGAGCCATTGCAGGAGCCGCCAAACCCATGACGAGCAAACCTGCTACTAAATATTTAACTGCTTTCATAATTCTACTTTCTATCTAAACTTTTAACGTTTAACATTAACTGTCTTAATCGTAATATCACCTCTGTAAGGAAGTAAGCCTGTCTTGAAGAGGATAAGCTGTCCCTTAGGATTGGAAATGTAGTTGGCAAAGCTCCAAGGCAAAGCCTTATGAGGGTCAACCACGATAGCGTATATAGTTCTTACGAATGGATATCTTCCATCCAACAGGTATGCCTGGTAAGGTTTCCAGCTGTTCATTGGGGTAGCTTTCTCCTTGATGGATACCTGCATTACATGAATATTCTTCTTAAAGGTTGTGTTGGTGGAATCGCGTCGATCGTTCAACCAATTTGATCCGATAACACCGATAGAACCTGGATTCTGGTCAACGAAGTCGATGACCTGCTTGCTTGTTTTGGCAGCCATGATCTTCGCACCCATCTTTTCGCCGTGGAGAACGGAATCTACCACGAAGTTGGTGGTTGCAGAGCGGGTGTTGTCAAAGATGACCTCGATATCACCTCTCTTTGATCCAGGAACAATATCACTCCATTTGGTCGCCTTTCCGGTAAGGACACGCTTAATGTCATTCACTGTGATGCAAGTATCACTGTTATTCTTGTTGACAATGAATGCCAGACCATCGTATCCGATAGGGAAAACGGAAGGAATCACATTGCTCTTCGATTTCAAGTATGCAATCTCACTATCCTTCAGATTACGGGTAGTAAAGAGGAGTGCTGTCTTGAAATCCTTGATCATCTGAAGTCCAGTGACTTCATCTGTGTATTTTGGTTTGAGCTTGGCCTTTGGGTACTCGAACTCAAACTGACTTCTTTCTTCGTCAATGATAGGACTCAAACTCTCATCAGCCACAAACTCAATTGTGCCTGAAGTAGGAGTATCAGTTCTACCATCTTTGGCTTTCTTCTCGCCACAAGACGAGAAGAAAGCCATTGATAGTACTGTTAATCCTATATAAATATAAGATATTCTTTTCATTCTATTACTGCAATCTAAATACAACTGGTACAGTATACTTAACACGTACAGTAGAACCATTCTGCTTACCTGGAGACCATCTAGGCATGCTCTTAACGACACGCTGTGCCTCACGGTCAAGTGAAGGGTCAACAGAACGAGCTACCTTCACATCAGAGATAGAACCATCACGCTCTACCACGAATGAAACGATAACACGACCCTGTACGCCGTTCTCCTGTGCTACGACAGGATACTTGATGTTGCTAGCCAGATACTGCATCAAAGCGCCTTGTCCACCAGGGAATGAAGGCATCTCCTCTACAACATCGAAGACCTTAGTTGCAACCTCAGGTTTTGGAGCTGGTGGTGGAGGTGGAGCTGCTACCGCAATCTCACTTCTCACTGCTTCCACTGTACGGTCCTTCACACCTTCCTTGTTTTCAGTACCGACAGCAACCTTTTCGTCCAGTTTATCCATCTGCTTAACCTGGTTTTCCTCTTTTACGAGTTCATCCTTCTTGATGACAGGTGCAGTAAACTTCTGAGTTTCGCGAGCCACAGGTATCTCCTTCTTAGGTTCAATCTTTGGCTTCACTGGCTCCTTCTTCTTTTCTTCCTTCTTAGCCTGCTGCTGGAGTTGAGCCAACTCCATAGCTTCCATATATGCCTGCTGTTCTTCAGCTTGTTTCTGTTCGATAACTTTCCAAGCCAAGAATCCACCCACGAGAGCTGCAGCAATGACCAAGATCAGAAGAGACTTGATGTTTCGACCGGAAGTACCCTTACGGAGCTGGTATGCACCATACTCCTTGTTCTTTCCGGCGAAAACCATTTCGACCCATTTAGGATCGTAAAGATCTATTTTTGCCATTTCTTTCTTGTTTAAAATTGTTTGTTACTCATCTTACATCTTAACGTGTCTAGACTCGAGAAGCTTCTCATCGTCTGCGTTAATCTTATCGATGACGTAAGTACCAATGTTTGAAATCTGCATTTCGTCGAGAGCGTCAACCATATTCTTGTAAGAAGCGTTGTCGGTTGGCTTGATGACGATGGTCAGAGTAGGAATCTTACCATCCTTCAAGTTACCAGCCTTCAAATCGCTGAGCTTCTTCTGATAGATGCTATCAGGATACTGCTTAGGATTCTTCTGACGATCCATGTTCAACTCCTTAACAGCGAGCGAAATTCTTTCTACAGGACGTGTACCGTTCTCTGTAGCGTGCTCTCTCAAGACCTTACGGATACCCTGGCTACCCCATGTTGTCTCCTTGATCCATGTAGGATCGTTGTAGTTAGGGATACCAGCACCATAATAAATCTTGTTATCAGCTGCTACGTAGAGGGTAATAGTCTCAGAAGCTTTCGCCTCGTTCTTCTGGTCATCTTGAGTATTCTCGTCATTACTTGGCATAGTCAGCTCCATAGTCTGAGGTTTGCTCAAAGATGTACACAGCATGAAGAACGTGATAAGAAGCATGAGCATATCCACCATAGGCGTAAAGTCTACGCGGACATTCATTTTCTTTTGTTTGCTTTCTTTCTTTGCCATTTATTCGTCCCCCTGTTGTTTTAACTGTGTAATCATATAGTAATGACTCTCATCCATGTCCTGGAGTTCGTTCATCACTCTCTTCACTGTCTTGTAAGGTGTAGAAGCATCTGCCTTGAGGGCAATCTTGATGTCTTCGTTAGCGTTACGAGCAGCGTCAACCCACTGCTGGAACTCGCTCATGCCACCCTTGATACTGTCGAGAGGAATACCCTTAGTCTGGAGATACTGTGGACGCTTTGCAGCGTTCATAGACAGATAAGTGCTCATGTCACTCATAGAAACACCGAATGTACCCTCGCTCTTGAATGTCTCAATCTGCTTAGGGCTCAAAGACACGCCGAAGTTGCTTGTCATTGTGCTCAGTGCTGCTCCCAACTGATCGGTATTATCAATACTCATAAATACTTGGCCCTCGCCGGTTGGTTTTCCGGCCTTGTCCTTTTCAGGACTTACCAAGATGGTCAAGACACCGTTCTCTGGCACCTTAATCTCAGACACAGAACCTGGTGTGTTTACCTTCACTGGCTCATTCTTTACGAATGTAGAGGTGAGCATGAAGAAGGTAAGCAGCAGGGTCATAACGTCTGACATAGGCGTCATATCAATCCAGATGTCACTCTTCTTAATTTTTACTTTACCCATAGCGATAAAATTTTAAAGGGTTAGCAAAAATTAAGCCTCTTCTGCGTGGTTAGCTTCGTATGTCTGAGCAATTGAGTAACCTACCTCGTCGAGTGCGTATGTCAACTTATCAACCTTGTTTGTAAATGTGTTGTAAGATACTACAGCACACCAAGATGTCAAAATACCGAATGCGGTGTTGATCAACGCCTCAGAAATACCTACAGAAAGTGCTGCTGAGTCAGCGCCACCACCTTCACCCATGGCCTGGAATGACTTGATCATACCGGTTACAGTACCGAGAAGACCTGTCAATGTACCGAGAGTTACGATTGTAGCGATGATAGGCAAGTTCATTGTCAAAGTTGGCATCTCCAACTGAGTTGCCTCCTCGTGAGCCTGCTGGATCTTAGCTACCTTCTGAGCCTTCTTCAAAGATGCGTTAGCACCAGACTCCATAGACTTGTAAGCGTTCAAAGAAGCCAATACTACGTTAGCAACTGTACCGCGCTGCTTGTTGCAGAGCTGCTCAGCCTTAGCGAAATCGTTAGCGTTCAATGCAGACTTGATGTTTGCTACGAACTTAGGAAGAGCACCTGTACCTGTAGCTGTCTTAAGAGCCAACCAACGCTCGATAGTCATAGCCAACACTGTGAGCAACAATGTGTGGATAACTGGTACGATTACACCACCCTTGTAAATTGTACCCCAAATGTCTGCTGGGTGATCCTGGATACCTGGATCCTGGAAGTGCATGTCGTTACCGAACCATGTGAAGAACAATGTGAATGCGATGATAGCACATACCACGATGATCCAGAATGCGCCTCTTACTCCCTGAAAGCCCTCAGACTTCTTAGCTGGGGCTGCTTGTTTTGTAGTTGCCATAATTTTTACTTTTTTAAATTATTAGTTAATAAATTATTAATATTTCTTTTTTATTTCTCGCTCTATTGTAGTTGTTTTGTATGCCTAGTTTGTGTTGTCTTGAATAAACACGCTTAGGTTATCCAAATTCCCTTGGCAAAGATAATAAATATTGAGAAACTATCGTCCTAATTAAGAAGTTTTAACGAGATATTGGCTCATTTTTTTGCCAATATCTCGCTTTTTTCTTACAAAGTTGACCTTTTTAGGACTCTTTTCTCCTATTTTTATTTCAATTTGCTCAGAGCTTCCTTGATGCGGCGGATTGCCTCTACGATGTTTTCATCGCTTGTGGCATAGCTCATGCGGAAGCAGTCTGGATCACCGAAGGCATCTCCATCTACTGTTGCTACGTGAGCCTCCTCCAGGAGGTACATTGCGAAATCTGTAGAGTTGTTGATGGTCTTCTCACCATTGCTCTTGCCGAAGTAGCTGTTGCACTTAGGGAAGAGATAAAAGGCACCCTGTGGCATATTGACCTCAAGTCCTGGTACCTCCTTGGCGAGCTTCACGATGAGGTTGCGGCGACGCTCGAAAGCTATGCGCATCTCCTCTACTGCACCCTGGTCGAGTGTGTAGGCTGCCTCAGCAGCCTTCTGGCTTACTGAGCAGGTACCGCTGGTATATTGCCCCTGCAACTTGTTGCAACCCTTGATGATCCACTCTGGACCTGCGAGGAAACCAATTCTCCATCCTGTCATGGCGTATGCCTTGGATACACCATTGGCGATGATCACCTGCTCCTTCATGCCTGGCTCCTGTGCAATGCTGTGGTGCTTGCCAATATAGTTGATGTGCTCGTAGATCTCGTCTGCCAAAACGAATACCTCTGGATGCTTCTTCAGAACCTCTGCCAGTGCAGCCAACTCCTCCTTGGAATATACACTTCCGGTAGGGTTGCTTGGTGAACAGAGAATGAGCATCTTGGTCTTCTCGGTGATTGCGTTCTCAAGCTGCTCGGCTGTCATCTTGAAGTCCTGGTCGAAACCTGCGTTTACGATGACTGGAGTACCGCCTGCCAACTTCACCATCTGTGGGTAGCTTACCCAGTATGGTGCAGGGATGATTACCTCGTCGCCAGGGTTTACGAGTGCCAGTACAGCGTTGCATACGCACTGCTTGCCACCGGTGCCCACGATTACCTCGTTGACTGTGTAGTCAAGTCCGTTTTCTTTTTTCAATTTGGCAACAATAGCTTTTCGCAAGTCAGGATAACCAGGAACTGGTGAGTAACGTGAGAAGTTCTCATCAATAGCCTTCTTCGCAGCCTCCTTGATATTGTCTGGCGTGTTGAAGTCTGGTTCACCTACACTCATGTTAATTACATCGATACCCTGAGCTTTCATTTCACTACTCTTCTGTGACATCGCCAGCGTTGCTGATGGTGCCAATCTGTTAAGACGATCAGATAATTGTGCCATAATTCTATTTTATTGTTAATTAATCGAGTGCAAAATTAAGCATTTTATTTCTTTTTCGGAAGAAAATTATTCATTATTTCGCAGTTTGATGCAAAATAATAACATAATTTACATTATCCGAGGTGCAAAGTGTGCCCCATGCGGTCTCTCTTGGTCTTGAGATAGCGCTCATTGTACTCATTTGGTACTACTTCTATAGGAACATTCTCTGTGATTTCGAGTCCGTAAGCCTCCAGACCAACACGCTTTACAGGGTTGTTGGTGAGCAGGCGCATCTTGTGTACGCCGAGGTGGCGGAGCATCTGTGCCCCACATCCGTAGTCGCGCTCGTCTGGCTTGAAACCGAGGTGTACGTTGGCATCTACGGTATCGTATCCTTCTTCCTGCAACTTGTAGGCTGCTATCTTGTTCATCAATCCGATGCCTCGGCCTTCCTGCTGCATATAGATGACTACACCCTTGCCTGCTTTCTCGATCATCTGCATCGCCTTGTGCAGCTGCTGTCCGCAGTCGCATCGCTTGCTTCCGAGAATGTCGCCTGTGGCGCAAGATGAATGTACGCGGACCATGATGGGCTCATCTTCCTTCCATTCGCCCTTGATGAGTGCCATGTGCTCAAGTCCGTTGCTTGCCTGGCGGAAAGGAATCAGACGGAAGTGTCCGTCTTCTGTAGGCATATCTACCTCTTCGCCCACCTCGATGAGCGATTCTTTCTTGAGTCGGTACTCAATCATATCCTTGATAGAGATAATCTTGAGGTTCCATTCCTTTGCCATCTCCATCAACTGTGGTAGGCGTGCCATGGTTCCATCTTCGTTCATAATCTCCATAAGGGCGCCTGCTGGATAGAGTCCTGCCATTCTGCAGAGGTCGATGGCAGCCTCGGTATGTCCGCTTCTTCTCAATACACCGTTGTCCTGGGCATAGAGAGGATTGATGTGACCTGGGCGGCCGAATGTCTGTGGGGTAGATGCCGGATCGGCGAGTGCCTTGATTGTCTCTGCACGGTCGTGGGCTGATACTCCTGTTGAGCAACCCTCCAGCTTATCCACAGTAATAGTGAATGGGGTGCCGAGCATAGATGTGTTGTCTGATACCTGGTGAGGCAAGTCGAGTTCCTCGCATCGGCTCAGGGTGATAGGGGCACAGAGCACACCTCTTGCGTTCTTGAGCATGAAGTTTACCTTCTCTGCGTCGATTTTCTCAGCGGCGATGATGAGGTCGCCCTCGTTTTCGCGATCTTCGTCATCTACAACGATGACAAACTTACCTTCCTGGAAGTCCTTTACTGCATCTTCGATGCTATTGAGTTTAATATCTGCCATTTGTTTGATACTTTTTATAGTTACATTTCCTTTATCTGACTGATGATGTTTGCGTTACTCTGCCTGATGGTGTTCAGGTCTCGGTAGAGTCGGATTCTGAATCGCCACATTCTCAGGTAGAGTACGATGCCCACAGGTACGATGATGGCTGCAAGGATGTTGAGCCACTGACGTTCGAATGGGCGGGTATGAGCCTTCATCGCAAGAATAGGGTAGAGGTTGAGGTTGTGAAGGATGACCTTGTTCTTGGTATTGGTCAGATCCTCTATCACGTTTTCAAGCTCATTGCTAATGCGCTCAATCTCGTTGTCGGGCTGGTATTTGAAGAACACATTGATGAAGTTTGGAAGCTTCTTCAGCTTGTGTACCTTATTATATATATAGATGTCGCTGTTGAGCTTTTCCAGTCGCTGTGCATCTTCTGCATATTTCGGCTCTTCGATGATGACCTCCTTGCCGAAGACGTGGCGTTTGATACGGAGACCGAGCAGTTTCATGAAGAACATCTTATACATCTCCATATTGAACACCGTAGAGTCGTTGGTAGCCTTGTAGGTGACGAATATGGCGATTGGTGCCAGTACGGCTGGAGCCAGTCCTTGACCGAACCAGATGGTCCAGGTTCCAAGTCTTGACATTCGGTAGCCTGTATTGTCGAGGATGTAGAAGATAATGAACACGAATACGGAGATGATGACCGGGAATCCCAATCCACCCTTTCTGATGATGGCACCTAGTGGGGCTCCGATGAAGAAGAAGATCAGGCAGGAGAGTGCCAGCGTGAACTTCTTGATTGCTTCTATCTTGTGTTGCCTGATGATATAGTCGGCATCACTCGTAACCATTGCCTTGAAGTTAAGGTCGGTGAGCTCCTGCTGTGCTGTCATCTGTGCATCATTGAGTGCCCGGAGTTTCTTGTCGTTCGAGAGCTTATTATATAAGGTGTCAAAATTCTCCGTTTGTCCCTTCTTGATTTCTTTCAGCGAATCTGCCTTGTTTACCTGCGTCGTGCGGTAGAATCGGGCATTTGCCTCCGAAAGATAGTTCTTTCCTATGGAATCATACAGTCCGTTGATGGAGTCGATGGAGTGGAAGATCTCCGACAGACCTTTTCCCTTGGCATTGTTGGCAAGCGACGAGGCATCGGTAAGGTTGAAGTCGGCATCAAAGTCGAGCACGATCTTCTTGGAAACGAAGGTTTCTCTTCTGTATGGAACGGCAGCGCTGTTGCCGAATTCACTGCTCTTCATATTCTCAAACCATTCTCCGCTGTAAAGACTCAGCACGAGGTGCTTCTTCTCGGCTGTACTTTGCAGCATTCCCGAGTCGGCAAGGATGATGGCGGCATCTTCGTAGCTGTCTGTCATGCGATAGATCATGATGCCGTAGAGCTTTCCTGTATTCAGGTCCTTCTTCTGCACGTAGAGATTGCAGTTTGGGATTCCGTCGTAGAAGATGCCTTCCGGGATTTCCAGTTCCGGACTCTTCTGCTTCATGGAGATGAGGAGCTGAGCCAGCTTTTGGTTGGAGTGTGGACCAACATTGTTCTGGAAGTAGAAGGAACCGAACATGATGATGACGGTGATGACGATAAGCGAGCGGAAAGCCTGCATCAGAGAGATGCCGGCAGCCTTGATGGCAGTGAGCTCTGAACTTTCGCCGAGATTACCGAAAGTCATCAGTGAGGAGAGGAGGATGGCAAGCGGCAAAGCCTGCGGTACGAGCATCAGGCCCATGTACCAGAAGAACTGCGCCATCACGTCCATCGAGATTCCCTTTCCGATGAGATCGTCGATATATCGCCACAGGAACTGCATCATCAGCACAAACTGGCAGATGAAGAAGGTTCCCATGAAGAGAAGTCCAAATTGCTTGGCTATAAATATGTCTAATTTCTTAATTCTAAGCATTTCTTTTTTTCTAGTAAGCTGTTTTCTCATCATTTCGAGGTGAACAGCTATCGTTTCAGCCTGCAAAGTTACACAAAAAAATTAGAAATCCTTTCTTTTTCGCTTTTTTTATATATATAATAGGTGTAAATAGGTCGGAATTTGAGCAAAAAAAAGAAAAAACAAACTTTTTTCGAAAAATTCTCCGAAAAAATTTGGTGGAATCAAATAATTGTTGTACCTTTGCACCCGCAAATCAGAAATGACTTGTAAGGATGGCGGGATAGCTCAGCTGGTTAGAGCGTCGGATTCATAATCCGGAGGTCGAGGGATCGTGGCCCCCTCCCGCTACATTGAGACACTAACTTTTTAGTTAGTGTCTTTTTTGTGCGCCAAACTTTTCCACATTTTTCCACAAAAGTCTTGATAAAGTTTTCCACAGGGGTGTTGATAACTGTGGAAAAGAAATATAAGTGCTTGATAATCAGTTTAGCCTTGTTCGGATAACGATTGTTGATAACCAAATCTCCTAAAAGTTCTTCACATTTTTTATTCATACTTTTCTTGCATTTTTCAAAAATATGTTGTAATTTTGCCCTCAACTAAAAATTTGGGTCTTTATGAAGCAGCAACAAGTTTATAATTTGAAAGAGTTTGCCGCTCGACACCATCTTGAAAGTATCTTTGGGGCTTATGCCGCACATATTTATATAGACGATCTATGCGAAAAGGATTTTATAGAGATGGCTCAAGAGCGCACCCTGTTCACGAAACTCGTGTTGGTGACCTGGGGAAACATCAATATGGGGGTACTTCAGCAAAGTACTGAAGCCAATGATTCCGACAGGACGCTTTCGGCAGGTGAATTGCTGGTCGTCTCGCCCAAGCATGTCATTGCTTTTTCCGAGATGTCGGCGGATTTTGAGGCTGAGTGCATCCTGGTGGATGAGGAGATTACTGCCGATGTAGTGTATCAGTTATCGGATGACAAGCAGAAATCTGCCATCGATATCTTTCACATGATTCGTGATATCGTGCGTCATCAGCACATCTACAAGGTAGAGATGATCCAGTCGATGGTGAATGTCCTGAAGCTTCTGGTTTCGGAACTTCCTTACGAGAATGTATCGGTGACTCGCGATTTGCGCCACAAGAAGGAAGTTTATGAGATTTTCCTTCATCTCCTGTATCGCCATTTCAAAACCGAGCGACAGATCAGGTTCTATGCCGACAAGTTGAATGTCTCGGCACCTTATCTTTCTAGGATGATCAAGGATATTTCGGGAACCACCGTGAATGATCACATCACCTCCCTGCTCTATAAGGAAATCTGTAATCTCCTGAAGCAATCTGACATGACGATGGGAGAAATTGCAGATCATCTGCATTTCAGTGATCAGAGTGCTATGACGAATTTCTTTAAGATGAGGGCGGGAATGACGCCGCTGGCGTATCGGAACCAAGACTGATGTTGAAGGCTTTTGTCCTTATATGGCATATAAGCTTTATGTATAACAAATAACCTGTAAGCTATATTCCCTTGATAGGAATACGCTTACAGGTTTTTTGTTTGTCAGCTAATCAGCTGACTGGTTATGGAAAAATTTATTTCAGGGTAAATTTGTGTGACTGCAACATCTCCTTAGGATCGAGTGCCTTGTCAAGCTCTTCCTTGCTCAGAATGCCCTGTTCGATGACGATGTCATAAACGGAACGACCTGTGGTGTGAGCTTCCTTAGCAACCTTAGTACTTTTCTTGTAGCCGATGATAGGATTGAGGGCAGTAACGATACCGATACTGTTCTTTACCATCTCGTAGCAGCGCTCCTTGTTGACGGTGATGCCGAGAATACACTCAGAAGTCAAAGTCTCAATAGCGTTCTTCATCCATGTCAAGCTCTCGAAGAGGCTCTCGGTGATGATAGGTTCCATTACGTTTAACTCCAACTGACCAGCCTCTGCTGCGAAGCTAACAGTAGCATCGTTACCGATTACCTTGAAGCAAACCTGGTTGGTTACCTCAGGGATAACAGGATTCACCTTACCTGGCATGATAGAAGAACCTGGTGCCTTTGCAGGGAGATTGATTTCGTTCAGACCGCAGCGAGGACCAGAAGCCATCAGGCGGAGGTCGTTACAAATCTTAGACAGCTTGATAGCCAAGCGCTTCAGAGCAGAAGAGTAGCTTACGTAAGCACCGGTATCAGGGGTAGCCTCTACCAGGTCGGTAGCTGTTTCGAAGTTTTCGCCAGTCAACTTGCTGAGGTTGGCAGCACAAAGCTTAGCAAAGCCAGGAACAGCGTTCAAACCTGTACCGATAGCTGTACCACCCATATTGATCTCGTGCAAGAGTTTCACGTTACGCTCCAGGTTGAGAATTTCCTCTTCCAGGTTGTTGGCGTATGCATTGAATTCCTGACCGAAAGACATTGGAACTGCATCCTGCAACTGAGTACGGCCCATCTTGATAACGTCTGCATATTCGTCTGCCTTGTAGCGGAATGCGCTGATCAAACCAGTCAAAGCACCCACCAGGTGTGTATTCATACGAATCAAAGCCAAACGGATAGAGGTTGGATAAACGTCGTTGGTGCTCTGTCCACAGTTGCAATGGTCGTTAGGAGAGCAGAACTGATAGTCACCCTTCTCGTGACCCATGATTTCGAGTGCACGGTTAGCGATTACCTCGTTGGCATTCATGTTAACAGAAGTACCAGCACCACCCTGTACCATGTCGATAGGGAAGTTCTCATGCCATTTGCCTTCGATGATTTCGCGGCAAGCCTGAGAGATAGAACCCGAAATTTCATCGTTGATCACACCGAGGGTATGGTTGGTCTCGATAGCTGCCAACTTCACGTAAGCGATAGCGATGATGAAATCAGGGTAAGCTTTCATAGTCTTACGGGAAATGTGATAGTTGTTGATACCGCGCTGTGTCTGTACACCGTAAAGTGCTTCAGCAGGAACTTTGAGTTCACCTAAAAGGTCTGACTCTACTCTAAAATTTTTAACTTCAGCCATAATATAGTTAGTTTTGTTGTTTATACTAATGTTATCTATTCTCTAGTTATTGTATTATTTTTATTGATTCTCTGTTTTCGGAAGAAGGAGTTGTTTCCTTTATCCGCTGCAAAGATACGATGATTACTGTAGATTCTCTTTATAAAAAATGAACCTTAATTTGTAAAAAACGCACCAAATGCGCTAAAATCCAAAAAAAAATAGTAAATTTGCACCGAAACTCTTGTAGAGGCAACTCTTTTAGAGCCTATCAATCTATAAATTTAAACAATATAATATATATATGAAACGATATTTATACCTTATTATATATATAGGTTTGGTACTTTCGTTGGTGGCATGCAAGCAGCAGCCTAAGAAGTTTGTCATCGGTGTATCCCAATGCTCCGAGGATATCTGGCGCGACAAGCTCAATGATGAGCTGAAGATGGGAGAGTATCTCAATGATTCGATTATCGTGAAGCTTGCTTCCTCGAATGATGACAATGTGTTGCAGAACAAGCAGGTTAATCAGTTCGTGGATGAGGGCGTGGATTTGCTGGTCATCTCTCCTAATCAGTTGAGTGCGATTTCTAAAGCGGTTGAGCGTGCCTATGAAAAGGGAATCCCGGTGATTCTGTATGATCGTATCTCCAATACCGATAAATATACTGCATTCATCGGCTGCGACAACTATCATATCGGTAAGTCGATGGGTACCTTTATAGCTCAAAAGCTTCAGGGTAAGGGGTGCATTGTAGAAATCTGTGGATTGGATGGATCTTCTCCTGCCATGGAGCGCCATCTTGGTTTTATGGATGCCATCAAACCATATCCGGGTATCCGGGTGATTGCTTCTGAAGGAGGCAACTGGAAGGAGGAAGGAGGCATTCAGGCAATGAAGCGCATCCTGAAGAAGACACAGGATTTTGATTATGTCTTTGCTCACAACGATCGTCTGGCATGGGGCGCCTACGAGGCTGCCAAGCAGATGGGGCTGCAGCATCGTTATAAATTTACGGGTGTTGATGGAATGGCTACCAAGGGTGGTGGCCTAGAGCTGGTGCGAGATGGCATCTTCGAGGCTTCCTATCTTTATCCTACCAAGGGTGATGAGGTGATTGCCTTGGCTATGAAAATCCTCAAGCATCAGCCTTTTGAGCGGAAAAACTATCTCAGTACATCTATCATTACCCAGGAAAATGCGGAACTTACGTTGATGGAAGCCAGGGACGCTGAACGACAGGCTCATAATCTGAAGGCTTTGCATAAACAGGTGGATCGGTATCTTTCTGACTATAATTCCCAGAAAGTGATGTTGATAGGCTTGTGCCTGTTCTTGCTGGTTTGTATTGTCGCTGCTGCTATGATTTTCCGCAGTTATGTGGTGAAGGCTAAACTGAATGAGGAATTGGCGAGAACCAATGGAGAGTTGAAAAGAGTGAATGGGGAATTGGAAAGCAAGAACGCGGAGTTGAAACGACTGAATGAGGAGGTGTTGGAACTCACCCATTCCCGCCTGGTGTTCTTTACGAATATCAGTCATGAGCTCCGTACTCCATTGACATTGATTGCCGATCCTGTGGAGATGCTTCTGGAGGACAGTTGCATCAAGGGAAAGTGTCGTGAACTCTTAAAGATGGTGAAGCGTAATGCGGTAGCTCTTCAGCAACTGGTGAGCAGCATCCTCGATTTCCGAAAGATTCAGAACGGAAAGATGGAGTTGACGCTCTATCGCTTCGACCTGGTGAAAGTTTTGAAAATGTGGGTAGGCGATTTCCAGCTTACTGCTGAGCGTAAGCAAATCAAGCTTCATTTGGATATAACTGATTCGGTCGGTTCTCAGGAGGTGGTTGCAGATAAGGAGAAGATAGCTCGTGTTGTCTTCAATCTTCTGAGCAATGCCTTGAAATATACACCTGCCGGTGGCGATATTTTCGTATCTCTGAAAGATGAGGATGGAAAGTTCCGCCTGGATGTAAGAGATACCGGTAAGGGAATCTCGCAGGAAGAGGCTGGCAAGATTTTCGAGCGTTTCTTCCAGGCTAAGGGAGCAGCAAGCGGTACGGGCATCGGCTTGGCTTTGGTAAAGTCGTTTGTTGAATTGCATCATGGCGAGGCTCATGTAGAAAGTGAATTGGGTAAGGGATCCGACTTTTTCGTGGTGATTCCTCGTGAGCAGGAGGATAAGTCGCTAGTTATCCACACTGATGTGGATAATGTGGATAACTCTGTAAGTTTCTCTTTGTCAGATGATAAAACGTTGGTAGATGAGGCTAATCTGCAATATATCGATGATGGAGAGAGAAAAAGTGGAAAAGTACAGCAGTTGCTGAGCGATAACACGAATAAGCCAACCGTCTTGGTAATTGACGACAATAATGATATCCGTCAGTACGAACATACCCTTCTGCAGGATGATTATATTGTCTTGGAAGCTGCCGATGGTAAGGAAGGTCTGGATGTTGCCAAGAAGGAAGTTCCTGACCTGGTGGTCTGTGATGTGATGATGCCGGTGATGGATGGTCTGGAGTTTACGCAGAATCTGAAGACCCATACTGCAACCTCTCATATCCCTGTCATTATGCTTACGGCGAAGAATCTGGAAGAGCATCGTGCCGAGGGTTATGAGCATGGTGCCGATTCCTACATCACCAAGCCGTTCCACAGCAAGGTACTCCTGGCACGTATTGAGAATCTGTTGAAGCAGCGCAAGCTTCTGAAGCATCTTTTCCAGGGCACTTTGGAGGCAGAGCTGGAAATTGCCGATTCTCATCTGGAAGATCGCGATAAGCAGTTCCTGAAACAGCTTCACGCCATCATTCAGAAGAATCTCTCGGATAGCGAGTTTGGTGTCGAGGATATCGGTAAGCAGATTGGCTTGAGCCGCGTCCAGCTTTATCGTAAGGTGAAGGCGATGACGGGTTCTTCTGTCGTAGATTTGCTTCGCAAGGCTCGCTTGGCGAAAGCAAAACGTTTGCTGGAGTCCCGCAGTATGAGTGTTTCCGAGGTTGCCTATGATGTGGGCTTCTCTGCTCCTTCTTATTTCACCAAGTGTTTTAAGGATGAGTATGGTATGTTGCCGGGAGAAGTGGGAAATATATAATACTACATCAAACAATTCCCTGTTACCTACCGTGGGTAAACCTGTCTTTGATGAAGCCAAGCGTGCCAGCTGGTTCTCTCACAAGGCAGAGAAGGCTACACCTTATTATTATAGTGTCTATCTGGCTGACTATGATGTAACGGCTGAGTTGTGCCCCACGGAGCGTGCAGCCTTGATGGCTTTCACTTTCCCGAAGTCAGATCAGGCCAATGTCGTGTTTGATGCCTTCGACAAGGGAAGTTACATCCAGGTGATTCCCGCCTGAGTGGGCAGGTCCGGGACATCGTGGTTGTATGGTGGGCAATAATTCCGCTTCTGTGGTTGCCGATGCTTATCTTTCCGGTTTGCGCGGCTATGATATGGAAACGCTTTGGCAGGCTGTGGTGCATGGTACCCAGGCTGTTCATCCTCAGGTAACTCTACAGGACGTTTGGGATATGAGTATTACGATAAGTTGGGTTATGTGCCATACGATGTGAAGATTAATGAGAGTGTAGCCCGTACTTTGGAATATGCTTACGATGACTGGTGCATCTGTCAGTTGGGTAAAGCTTTGGATTCGCCAGGTGATGGACAAGCTCTATACGCCAGCTCCAGATGGCTATTGTGGTGATGAGGATAATGGTCAGACTTCAGCCTGGTATGTCTTCTCGGCGATGGGTGTCGGAGGGCAAGGGATGCTATGTGGATGAAATGTTGCTGAATGGCAAATCTTACCAGCATAACTATCTTGATATGCGTTCTTTGATGCAGGGAACACAGATTACCTATTGTCTTTCTGAGCAACCAAACTTGCAGCGAGGTACTGAAGAAGATGATGCTCCTTACTCATTTTCAAGGAAATAATTGATAGCGATTCAAAAAATCGTTCGGGAAAGATGCAAAAATCGTTCATTTTCGATGAAAAGAGTGCAAAGTACTTTTTTTTTCTAGTTTTTGAACGATAATTATCCATGACTTTCGCTAAATCTTCATACTTTTGCACCAGAAATTTGAAGTTAATAAATTGTTTCAAGTATTTGAGGTAGTAATATTTGCAAGTTTTTAAGTTTAGGTTTTAATGGTTTAAAAGTTTAAGGTTTAGTAAGTATATAGGTTTTAGTTATTTAGGTTTATAGGATTGTTTTTCAGAGGTAATTAGTTTCTTTTAGGTTAAAGGTTGTTTTGGGAAAATATTAGTTAGTTGTTTAAGATAGGTTTATAGTTATTTTGGGAAAATGAATAGTTAGTTTTGGGAAAAAACAGTAAAAATGAAAAAGCAGCTGCAGGAATATGCCTGACAGCTGCTTTTCACTTTCTATTCGGGGGATCTCCCTTCCTTCTTCTCATCTCTTTTCTCATTCTTTCCATTCCTCAAACTCGAGTTCCAATTCCCGGTACTCTGGTTTCAGTGTACTGTTTTCCTTGTCTTCCTTCCGGGCTTCTTCTGAGGTGGCATTGCTTACGGATAGGCCCAACAGACGGATGGGACGGCTCGAAGAGTAATCCACCAGTTGAAGCAGTCGCTTGGCAAGGGGAAGGATATCGTCCTTTTTCGTCAGAATCTTCTCTTGAGAGATGCTGCGGGTAATCTGGGTGAAATCCGAGAACTTCACCTTCAGCGTTAAGGTCCTTCCTTCGAAACCGCTTTTGGCGATTCTCTCCAGCAGTTCAAGAACCGTATGGTAGAGTTCGATAATCACTGCCGACTTGGCATAGATATCCTCCAGGAAAGTCTGTTCGCATCCCACAGATTTGCGTTCCCGATAGGTGATGACGGGGCGTTCGTCTATACCTCTTGCAAAATGGTAGAAGATATGTCCGGCTTTCCCGAATACTTCTACAAGATGTTCTTCGGATACTTTCCGTAGGTCGGCACCATTGTAGATGCCCATGAAGTGCATCTTCTGTAGGGTCTTCTTGCCTACGCCCCAGAAATCCTCTACAGGGAGCTGGGCGATGAAATCGAGAGCCTTATCGGGATGGATGGTGCAGATACCGTCTGGCTTCCGGTAATCGGATGCCACCTTGGCGAGAAACTTGCAGTAGCTGATACCTGCCGAGGCTGTGAGACCTGTTGCCTCCTTGATACGGACCTTGATTTCCTTGGCGATATCCACCGCCATATCTATCCCTTTCTTGTTGTGAGTGACATCCAGAAAGGCTTCATCAATGGAGATGGGTTCAATGAGATCGGTGTATTCCTGGAATATCTGATGTATCTGATGAGATATTTCTGCATAATAAGAATGCCGGCACGGCACGATGATGAGATCTGGACAGCGCTGCTTGGCTTGAGCGATGGATTGCGCCGAGTGAACGCCCCATTTTCGAGCTTCATAGCTGGCTGTAGAAACCACACCGCGAGGTCCGTCGAAGCCCACCGCTACCGGTTTGCCCCGAAGTTCCGGATTGTCTCTCTGCTCTACAGCTGCAAAGAAGGCATCCATGTCGATATGTATGATCTTTCGCTCTTCCATTGTCTGATATATTATGCTCTTATTATTAAAAGTTTGTTTTATGTATCTGCAAAATTACGAATTATTTCTTTTTTATGCAAATCTTTTTTAGTATAAACGGAAATATATAGTTTTATAGGAGGATTTTTCAACCGTACAGGTCGAATTTGTTTTTAAGACTAGGAGAAAGTTCCGTTCAAAATCGTTGAACCGACATTCAACGTCGCTGAACGTACATTCAACGTCGTTGAACGGAGATTCAACGTCGCAGAACGAAGTTTTTTACTAACTCTAGAAACATTTTCCTTTAAAGGTAGAAAGTAATTCCTTTAAGAGAAGAATTATTTCTTTTTATGCAAATCTTTTCTTCTTATTAATATTCGTTCATCTGTTGGCAATTATGTTTCATTGAACGATTTTTTGTATCTTATGAAATGATTTTTAAACCTGTTGTTTATTCCTTTATATAATTTTGCACCAGAAATCAAAACAATAATGCTAACAAAATTAAACGAATAAGGTTATGAACAACTTTTTCAATGGAAAGAGCGCAGCTATGATGCTTGCACTTTCATTAGTAAATGTTACAGCAGCTTTTGCACAGGATGATAATTCAAGTGCTAAGGAAGAGGGTAATCGTAATGTGATGCTCAATGCAGCCAGTGCGAATGGTCCTCGTGAGATTCAGATAGGATTGCCTTCTGCCGATGTCAACGTTTTGGAGAATGGTTTGCCTGTTACTTACGCAACCAATCCTCATTCTGTCAATACCATCTGGCGTGGTGATGCAAGTTTGAGCCATCAGGGATTGCTCAAGATTGCAGAGACAGCTATCACTACCGGTAATATCGGTTATGCCGTGAACTCTTTCACTCAGAAGGGTCAGAAAGGTTTCAATGGTACTCTGAATTATAAGAGCAATCACTTCGGATTGCAGGAATTCTCTTTGAATATGAATGGTGATTTGGGTAAGGACTGGTACTACAGCTTCAATATGTATCAGGATTTCGACCCGGGAACCTTCAAGATTAAGTCTACTCCTTATCAGGATCGTACTCAGATTTACAAGGCGCTCCTCACCAAGAAGTATAACGGCAACCGTGGTGAATTTACCGCTATGTATAAGTATGCCAACAGTCATAATGTCTATAACTATGCCACCCAGAGTGCGCCATTCATCTATGTAGGCGATGGAAGCGTAAAGGAGTATGGCGATTTCAAGCTCGGAACCACCTCTTATCTTCCTATTGATAACGAGATGACTTATCGCAATATGCGTACCGGAAAACTGGAGCAGACCTCTCTCTACGATGCCTGTCTGAACAAGGCAAGTGAGGTGACCTTGATGAACAACTACCGCTTTGACAACGGTTTGAACTGGAAGGCAACCCTAAAGTACGACCATTCTCGCGGTGCGATGGTTTATCAGACTCCGATGTCTATCATCGATTTGAAGAGCGATGCCAATAAGGGCGTATATAATTATATGTATCGTGATATTGATGGACAAACCAAGTCTTACGATGGTCAGTATGTGCAGACCCGTATGTCTTGCCTCAATTCCGGAACCATCGATGAGGCTCTCTTCACCACCGAACTCAGCAAGAAATTCAGAACTTCCACCTTCCGCCTTGGCGTGAACGAGTGGTTCTACCATATTGATTATTGCTCAAATACAACCATGTATGATCAGAGCGTTCCATCTGATGGCAGTTATGCGTTGCGTGTCTGGGATGCTAACCAGCGCAACAGCTATTTCTACGATTTCAACAAGAACGCCTCTGAGTATTACAAGGGAAGCGAAAACAAACTGGCTCTCTACTTCACCCACGATTGGGATGTCACCAACAAGTTGAATCTCTACTATGGTGCCCGTCTGGAGTGGCAGAAGCTGAAGGGTGAAAACGCAGCAGTGAAGAATGCGCAGGGTGATTTTGTTGGTCGTTTCACAGATTACCATCTCGGTGCTACGGCAGCAGATGGTACTAAGATTGCACCAGCAGACTTGAGTTACAACTGGTTGAACTACGATTTCTCTGTAGCAGCAACCTATAAGTTGACCGATAACTTCGGCTTCACGGGCGATTTCACTTACATTGTGCAGCATCCTAAGTTCGAGGCCTTTGCTCCAGCTACATTGCCAAATACAGGTAAGATTTCTGTGCCACTCGGTCGTGCAGGTATCTACTACAACAACTCTTGGCTGAGTTTGACATCGTTGTTCTCTTACATCTCAAAGACCAACAACAACTCAACTCTGAACCTGCAGCATGGCAGTGAGATCAAGGCAGCTCCTTTGACTTACGATATCCAGACATGGGGATGGACAACCGACGCTGTGGCTCATCCATTCAAGGGATTCGATTTCCACTTCCTCTTCACTTATCAGAAACCAACTTACAAGAAGTATGAAACCAGCATCACCTTCAGCGATGGCTATGTTGGCAACATCAATGCCACTGGTAATATCGTTGCCGAGATTCCTGAGATTCTCATCGAGTTGGATCCAAGTTACATGATTACAAAGGATATCAAACTTTGGACCAGTTTCCGCTACTTCAGTAAGACCTATGCCAACATCAATGAGGCATATTACTTCAACGGTCACTGGGAGACCTTCGGAGGTTTGAATTGGCAGGCAACCAAGCGTCTGGCTCTCGGCTGCACCGTAGTCAACTTCCTCAACCAGACTGGTGCCAAGGGTAGTATTGCAGGTGCCGAGCTGATTACCAAGGAAGAGGCTAAGGGAATCAAGAACCAGATAATGACGGGTAGCTATCTCCGTCCATTCACGGTAGAATTCACAGCTTCGCTGAAGTTCTAATTAGTTCAAACATAATAAGATAAGGCAGTATTATATAATAATGTATAGTGCTGCCTTTTTCTTGTTTTTGGTTTGGAAATGATTGGAAAAATATGGCTTTTGGTTTGGAAATGCACAAGAAATTATTGGCTTTTGGTTTGGAAATGAATAAAAAATATGCGATTTTTGGTTTGGAAATAAAAATAAAGTTGTTAAGTCCTTGCTTTCAGGTTATCGTGATGATGTGGAGAAATATGCCAGTAAGCCCAAGGAACAGGATGCCATCAGATATATCTTAAATTACGGATGGGCTGCTGCTGGTCATCGCATCCAGTTTGCCAAGTTTACAAGTTCTTCTTTCATGGCAGCTGATGTAGGGAATGCGTTCAGAACTTTGGAGAAAACGCTGTTGTTGGAATTGGTATATCCTCAGATGTCAGCCTCCTTCCCGATATTTCCCGATTTGAAGAAAAGTCCAAAGTTGTTGTGGCTTGATACTGGCTTGGTGAACTATGTGGCAGGTATGCAGGAGGAGCTGTTGTTTAGTAAGGATACCAATGAACTGTGGAATGGTGACATTGCCGAGCATATTGTAGGGCAGGAGTTGCTGGGTTCGTCTTTTACTTTTGGAGAGAAGCGTATGTTTTGGGTGCGTGATGCCGGAAATTCACAAGCAGAAGTAGATTTCTTGATGCGTTATAAGTCCCATCTTCTCCCGATAGAGGTAAAGACTGGTGATAATGCCAAGTTACGTTCCTTGTATCTCTTTATGGATGAGTCGAAGGAAAAGATAGCTTTGCGTCTTTGGAATGGTCCGATGAATTCGGATGTTGTCACCACGCAGAATGGCAAGTCTTTCACCTTATATAATATCCCCTTCTATTATGCAGGGTATTTGCAGGAGTTCTTGGATTCTTTGTTTGTATGAGATAGAAAATGAAGTTGTACTTCATAAACCAGCAAAGTAGTACTTCGATGGAGGATGAAGTACTACTTCGTTGGTCTGTGAAGCTATATTAGATGTTTATTCTGATTTTGGACCAGGAAGATTTTTAGTCTCTTCTATTTTAGAAAATTTGTACTCCAATAGTTTTCACTGGGTTTGGTGTCGAGAATATGGATGTTAATGAATAGAATCCCGATGCTAAGTCCTTTTATGAGCGAATGGGCCTCAAGGTGTTCAAACGCAAAGAGTTGGATATTACAAATGCCCTAAAACTCGGATTAATATATTACTTATTTAGGAATTTTATGGTAGAACTACCTTCCTTTTTTATCAATATTTGTCCTTTTGCATCATCGATATTTACTTTTCTTCCTTGTAAATTATAATATTCAGGAATTGCCTCTTTGACATCTTTTTTTACTGTTTCGACAGGGGAAGCTGTTGTGTTAAAATCTATGCAAATTGCATTATGCGCTCCTTGTGCATCTATGCCGCAAGGTATCATGATTCTGTTCCAAGTAGCATCATACACGATGTGATCAAAATCTATTTTGAACCAATCCATTTTCGTGACATAACTTATTGTTGGGCAAAGTTGAGAGAAATTAGTTCCAAAATCACTCTCTGTCTGTAATTCAATCCAAATATTTTCGCTAAATGAAAAAATTAAGAATTTATTATCTTTTTGATAAATATAGTTTACTCTTATTGGTCTTGCTACAGTTTCACAGCTGCATGGTATTTTTGTACCATTGTTTATCAACCATTCCCAACCATTATCATCGTCCCAATATTTCCATGAGATTTCAATGTCGTTAGATGAATAAAAATCTTGTGCCATTCCTGGCATGCTCAATAATAAGCAAAATAAAACTGATAAAAAATTCTTCATAATCAAACAAGTTTTTTCACCCACTCCTCTTTGTGAAATTCATATATAACATTATCTCTCTATATATAGAAATGGCGTAGGAGTTCTGTACCGACCATCCTTTGTGTATTGAGGTATTAGGGGACCTTAGAATCCAAAGGATATAAGTGCAGAAGCCTACGCCAAGTGAGGTATATATGGATAGCACAATATGCACCCTCTCTTGACGAAAGGGCGCATTTGTGCCATGTATATACACGCAAGGTGTAAGCGCCCACCTTGTTCCTTTCTGAGATTCTTTTGGAAGTCCCTAATTTCCAATACATCAGAAGAAAAACGCAGTAAACGCCATTTCCATAAAATAGAGCCAAACGGCAGATTTGCGCCAACAACTCATTGTTGGCAATCCACAGAATGACGTGTGCAAAAGTAACAAAAAGAATCCGTATCTCCAAACTTTTACGTGATTATTTCTCTTGTGGCAATGGATTAGTTGCAAGTTAATGCCATTGTTAGTTAGAAAGAAGTAAGCTTTTATTAATCATACTTAATAAAATTGGTAAAAAGTGTGTTTTTATTAGTTATGATGAATAAAAGCGGAGAAGTTTTAGTGTTTGTCTTCCTAAAAACGTCCGTAAAAGAAAAGTTTTAGGAATCAATTCCTAAAACTTTCTAAATAATCGTACTTTTAGTATGTAGATTCCTAAAAAATATGTATATTTGCAGCGTGATATGTAAAAATACGAAAATGAAGAGAATAGAACGACATAACTATCTGCAAAAGCTGATAGCTTTCAAGGATAAAAAGCTTATCAAGGTGATAACAGGCATCCGCCGTTGTGGTAAATCGACCATTATGGAGATTTATCGTGACTGGCTGATAGCTCATGGAGTAACGCAAGAGCAAATCATCTATCTCAATTTTGAGGACTATGACTATTTTGAATTGCGAGACCCAAGAAAACTGTATTCTTATGTCAAACCTTTGATACAGCAAGATAAGATGACTTACATCTTTTTTGACGAGATACAGCATGTCACGGATTTTCCGGATATCATCAATAGTCTTAATTTGAAGCCAACAGTTGATTTATATGTGACGGGTTCGAATGCCTACATGCTTTCTAGCGAGATAGCTACACTCTTGTCTGGCAGGTATGTAGAGATTGCGATGCTTCCGTTGTCTTTCAAGGAGTATGCGGAAGGTATCGGTGGTACGGAACAACTTCCACAGACATATATAGAATATGTGAGCAAGAGCAGTTTTCCATATACATTGGAGTTGGATACGGCGAATGAGATTAGCGATTACTTGAATGCTGTTTACAATACGATAGTGGTAAAGGACATCATGAGTCGAAATAAACTTTCCGATGTAATGATGTTGGAGAGCGTGATACGTTTCACGGCAGATAATATCGGCAATATTCTCTCGACGAAACGTATTGCAGACTTGATGTCGGCTGATGGGCGAAAGATTGACCAAAAGACAGTGGAGAAATACCTATCAACCCTTTGCGAGTCTTTCTTCTTGTATGAAGTGAAGCGATATAACATCAAGGGTAAGCAACTCCTCAAAACTTTGGGAAAATACTATCTGGTGGATATAGGTTTGCGACGTATGTTGCTTGGCTCTCGCTCTTTTGATGCAGGGCGCATTTTGGAAAATATCGTTTTTCTGGAACTCTTGCGTCGGCAGAAGAAAGTATATATAGGCAAGATGGATAACTTGGAGGTTGATTTTGTTGCTATTGACGAGGATGACATCACCTATTATCAGGTAGCTGCAACGGTAAGGGATGAGAAGACTTTGAAGCGTGAACTCGCTTCGCTTCAGCAAATCAAGGACCAATATCCCAAGTATATCTTGACGCTCGATGAAGACCCGACGGCAGATTATGATGGTATCAAGCGAATCAATGCGTTGAAATGGCTGATGGGAGAAGTATAGTCTTGTTGCCTCCAAGGAGATGTGAGAAAAAGAATCGTTCATGCACTGCAAAAGATGTTGCATGAACGTTTTCTTGTATCAGATGAAACGAAATTGATATGATAATTCCTGTTTTATCCTTACCTTTGCAGCAGAATTTAAACAATAGCACTAACAATTTAAAAAAGAAAAGATCATGAAATCCAATTCAATGATTACAAAGGCTGCCTGCCTCATGTTGATGGCATCAGCTACCACTTCTGCTTTTGCACAGAAGATGAATATCGAACACAAGGGTGATACTACTATCATCAAGGTGGAGAATCCTACCAAGTATCTTCTTCTCCCTATCCAGGAAGAGAAGGATGAGGCCCAGGTTTTGCTCGATACAGGTTCTAAGGATGATACCTGGATGGACGTTCGCCTGGCTCAGAATGGTTCTGATTACTATGTGCCTTTCGCTTTGGGAAAGGGTAAGACTGCTACAGTCAAGATTCTTGGTCTGAAGAAGGATGCTTTGGCACTCAACTTGCTCAAGCTCAGTGATACATTCGACACCACCAACACCGATTACTATCGCCCATCTTATCACTTCACTCCGCTCTATGGTTGGATGAACGACCCTAACGGTATGGTATATAAGGATGGAGAGTATCATCTCTATTTCCAGTATAACCCATACGGAAGTAAGTGGGGCAACATGCATTGGGGACATGCCGTAAGCAAGGACCTGGTTCACTGGGAGCACCTCGACCCAGCCATCGCTCGCGACCCTGTAGGTCATATCTTCTCTGGCAGTTCGGTTGTGGATAAGAAGAATACGGCAGGTTTCGGCAAGAATGCCATCATCGCCATCTATACCAACCACAGTGTAAACCACGGTGAGGTGCAGTGCATCGCCTACAGCAACGACAATGGTCGCACCTTTACCAAGTACGAGGGCAACCCTGTGTTGACTCCATTCGATGGCTTGAAGGACTTCCGCGACCCTAAGGTGTTCTGGTATGAGAAGGGAAAATGCTGGTATATGATAGTTTCTGCTGATAAGGAGACCCGCTTCTACAAGTCAAAGAATCTCAAGAAATGGGATTACGTGAGTGCCTTCGGTAAGGGCTTGGGACAGCAGCCATGTCAGTATGAGTGCCCAGACTTCTTCCAGTTGCCTGTAAATGGTGATAAGAAGAAGATGAAGTGGGTGATGACCATGAATATCAATCCAGGTTGCTGGTTTGGTGGCAGTGCAACCGAGTATTTCGTAGGTGATTTCGATGGCAAGAAGTTTACTTGTCCTGATGCAGACGAAGTAAAGTGGCTCGATTGGGGTAAGGATCACTATGCTACCGTTACCTTCTCAAACACAGGCGACCGAGTTCTGGGCATCACCTGGATGAGCAATTGGCAGTATGCCAACCTTACTCCGTTCAAGCAGAACCGTGGTGCCAATGGTTTGCCTCGTGAGTTGAAGCTTTACGAGAAGAATGGCAAGTATTATGTTTCTGAGAATGTAGCTCCTGAAGTATATGCTTTGAGAAAGGAAACCAAGGATTTGGCTGATGCTTCTGTTGCCGATGATAAGGATCTGAAGGGTGTTGCTGCCAATATGAATGGTGCTTTCGAAATCGAGGCCGATGTAACTCCAGATGCCAACGGCATTGCCGGTATCGAGATTTCAAACAACAAGCGTGAGCGTACCATAATCTACTTCGATATGAAGCAGGGCAAGGTAGTAATGGATAGAACTGAGAGTGGTTTGACCGATTTCGGCAAGCAGGCAGTTCCTCACGATATCGAGTTGGCTTGGGACAAGCAGCGTGCAGCTGAAGGCAAGGAACCTGCCCGCATCGCCAACTCCATCAACTACAAGAACGATTTCGCTTTGGCTACCTGGGCTCCGTTGAGTCTTTGCGAGGATGGCAAGAAGACTTATCATGTTGATATCTTCGTAGATAAGTCATCTGTTGAGCTCTTCGTAGATGGCGGTCGCATCGCCATGACCAACCTCGTCTTCCCTGTAGCTCCATACGAGAATGTGAAGCTTTATACCCAGGATGGCAAGGCTGAGTTCAAGAACCTGAAAATTCATAAGCTTGGATTGTAATCACGTAAAATCGTGTGTTTCGGATAAAATATAATAAAAGCTGCAGTTTGTAAACGCAAACTGTGGCTTTTTCGTTTTTTTATGCTATCTTTGCACACAGATAGTGTTTTTAAAGATAGATCATGATGGAACAGCAAGTTAAACTAGTACCTTATGGGGTGGCAGATTTTGCTACGGTAATAGAGCAGAATCTATATTATGTGGATAAGACGATGTTTATCCCGGAACTGGAGAAGCAGCCTCGCAATCTCTTCTTCATCCGCCCTCGTCGTTTTGGTAAGAGCATATTTTTGAGTATGCTCTATTCTTACTATGACTGTGCGCAGAGCAATAAGTTCCAGAGTCTTTTTGGAAATCTGTGGATAGGTCAGCATCCTACTCCTTTGCAGGGAAAGTATCAGGTGCTGTTCCTCGATTTCTCCCAGATTACGGGTAATATTGATAAGCTTGAGACTAAGTTTAATTCTTATCTCAGCATCAACCTTGATGCTTTTGTCCGTCAATACTCAGAATATTATCAGGCAGAGATGGAAGAAATCCTTGCGCAGGAAGATTTCGAGGAAAAGATGGAACTGATATTCAAGGCTGCCAAGGCGCACCAGTATCATCTGTATCTCATCATCGATGAGTATGACAACTTCACGAATGTCATACTCAACGAACGTGGTGAGAATGTGTATCATGCGATTACCCATGCCGACGGCTTTTATCGTGATGTCTTCAAAAAGTTCAAGGGTAATTTTGAGCGTATCTTCATGATGGGTGTGAGCCCTGTAACCCTGGATGATGTGACGAGTGGATTCAATATAGGTTGGAACATTTCTATCAAGCCGGAGTTTGATGAGATGCTGGGCTTCTCTACCACCGATGTGGTGGAGATGTTTACCTATTATAAGGAACATGGTAGTATTCCTGCTGATAGTGATATTGATGCCATCGTCAATGATATGAAGCCATGGTATGACAATTATTGCTTTGCAGAAGAAGCATTGAAGAAGAAAACTCGTATGTTTAATTGTGATATGGTTCTTTATTACCTTCGCAATTACATGGATTACGGATGTTCTCCTCGTCAGATGATAGACCCGAATACCCGTACCGATTACGGCAAGATGAAGAAACTGTTGCAGTTTGACAAGCTGGATGGAGAGCGTAAGGGCATTATCCGCAAGATAGCAGAAGAGGAGCAGATTGTTACCCAGCTTTATGAGTCGTTTTCTGCGTATCAGATTCCAAAGGCAGAGATATTCCCAAGTCTTCTGTTCTATTATGGCATGTTGACCATCAAGGGAACTCGTGGCTCCAAGCTCATTCTGGGCATTCCGAACAATAATGTCCGCAAGCAGTATTATGGTTATCTGGAAGAGGAGTATCAGGCAAAGGCTTATGTGGATGTCAACCAGCTCACCGATTACTATTATGACATGGCATACGATGGTAAGTGGGAAGAAGGATTGCGCTTCATGGCAGATGCCTATGCCAAGGTTTCATCGGTGCGTGATGGCATTGAGGCTGAGCGAAACCTGCAGGGATTCTTCATGGCTTATCTGAATCTGAATGATTATTATATCACGGCTCCAGAGTTGGAGTTGAATCATGGCTATTGTGATTTCTTCCTTTTGCCAGACCTTACCCATTATGCCAGTCAGCATAGCTACATTCTGGAGTTGAAGGTCCTTTCGAAGAAAGATTTCTCTGCGATAGTTGAAGGTGAGGTCACGGAAGATGGCAAGCCTATGACCAAGGCCGAGAAACAGTGGTGTGAGGCTGTAGAACAGATTCATCGATATGCTGAGGCTCCAAGGGTTGAGGCTTTGCGCCAAGGCACAAAACTCCATCTCATCATCATGCAGTTTGAGGGGTGGGAACTTAAACGGATGGAAGAAGTATGAAATTAATGAAAAGACTCTATATTATATTAATAGTATTACTTAGTGGTATGCTTCTTCTTCTGGATTCATGCACCCAGAAGAAGATGGTGATTGGTGTGTCGCAATGTTGCAGCGGAGTTTGGCGCGAGAAGGTGAATAATGAGATGCGACTGGCGCAGTATCAATATAAGAATGTGGATTTGCTGTTTGCCACGGCAGAGGATGACGGGAAGCGCCAGGCTCGCCAGATAGACAGTATGATAGCTAGGAAGGTAGATCTGATCGTTGTTGCTCCAGATAACGTGAATGATGTAACACCTGCCATCGAGCGAGCTTATCGTGCGCATATCCCGGTTATCCTCTTCGACAGAAAGGTAAAGATACCACATTATACAGCTTCCATCGGTGGCGATAATGTAGAAGCGGGTAGGGAAGTAGCCCGCTTTCTTGCCAGTAAACTGGATGGAAAAGGTACCGTTGTTGAGATTACGGGCTTGAAGGATACTTCCCCTGTCATTGAGCGCCATCGTGGTTTCCACGAGGTGATGAAGAATTATCCGGGAATCAAGGTGGTTACTCTGGACAGTAACTGGAAGATGGAGCGGGCCCAGGAGTTGTTTAAGCAATATCTGGATAAAGGCGGACATGCGGATGGCGTGTTCGGACATAGCGACCTGGGAGCCATAGGTGCCTTTCTGGAAGCAGAGAGACGAGGCATTGATAAGCAGATGCTGATAGTGGGCATTGATGGATTGCCTGGAGAATGGGAAGGAGTGGATAGAGTGAAGAGAGGACAGTTTGCTGCTTCTTATGTCTATCCCACCCAGGGCGAAAAGATTATGGAATTGGCGATGAATATCCTTCAGGGTAAACCCTATAAGAAGGATAATGTGATGAAATCATTCCTTGCTACCCCGGAGAATTGCGATGCCATTGCCCTACAATATCAGGATTTGGAAGCCAAGATGAAGAATCTGGATCAGATTTCTGTCAGTCTTGATTCTTATTCAGAGGTTTCCCGTATCCAGAAATGGATGCTTGTGGTCGCTTTTATTGTAGTTCTGATTCTGCTCTTTATCATCTACTATATATATAAGGTATATAGAAAGAAGCTGCAGAAACTGAAAGCCGTGGCTCGTGGATTCATAGAGAACAAGGAGGGCTGGGCTGCTGAACTGAATCACCTGGATGAGAGTGATCGTTACTTCATGGACCGTTTCAAGAAGAAGATTCTTGAGAATATGGGCAATGCTGATATGAAAATGGATGATTTGGGAGCCGAGATGCAGTTGAGTAAAGTACAGCTCTATCGCAAGGTGAAGGCTATGACAGGAAAAACGCCTGCCGAGCTCCTGAAAGAGATGCGCCTGCAGAGAGCCTATACGCTCCTGATGCAGACTGATAAGACTATAGCTGAAGTCTCGGCAGAAGTAGGCTTTGCATTACCGGGCTATTTCTCTTCCTGTTTCAAGAAACAATATGGCGTTCTTCCTACCGATTTCAGAAATGAACAGTTATCTAAAAGAAAATAGTTTTCTAACTCCTTTAAAATAAGTACTTTAAAATCTTAGCAAAAGATAAGAAAATCGTTTCATGTAACATAATTATTGTTGCAGGAACGATTTTTTTTATTTATATAACAGTCTTTTCCCTAATTTTGCGGCAGAATCAAACAATGACAATTTTTGAAACTTAAAATGTTATAATAGTATGAACAATCTTTCAAGATTACTAATGAGCTCTGCGCTCTGTGCTGTTTGCACCGTAGCTAGTGCACAGCAGGTAAATGTAAATGGCATCGTAAAGGATGCTGCCGGTGAGACAGTCATTGGTGCATCTGTTATGGTGAAAGGCACAAAGACTGGTACTGTTACCGACTTTGATGGTAACTTCCATGTAGAATGTGCTCCTGGTTCTACACTTGTTATATCTTATATTGGATATAAGACGCAAGAAGTAAAGGCTTCAGATAATATGGAGGTAACACTTCAGGAAGATGCCAACGACTTGCAGGAAGTGGTTGTAACAGGTTATACCACTCAGAAGAAGGCAGACTTGACCGGTTCTGTGGCTGTGGTTTCAACCAAGAACCTGAAGACAAGTTCAGAGACTGACCCGATGCGTGCTTTGCAGGGTCGTGTTCCTGGTATGACTGTTACTACCGATGGTTCTCCTATTGGTTCTGGAACCGTGCGTATTCGTGGTATCGGTTCTTTCAACTCTTCTCAGGATCCTCTTTATATCATAGATGGTGTACCTACCAATATGGCATTGAATACCCTCAATACAAATGATATAGAGAGTATGCAGGTTTTGAAGGATGCCGCTTCGGCTTCTATCTATGGTTCACGTGCATCGAATGGTGTTATCATCATCACCACCAAAAAAGGTAAGAAGGGTAGTAAGGTTGCCGTTGACTTCTCTGCCAACCTAACTGCACAGTTCTATTCCAACCAGTCGAAGATGAAGCTGATGAACTCCAGCCAGTATGCTACTGCGATGGCTCAGGCAGCCCTGAACGATGGACTCGATCCTGTGGCTTATGCTGCCAACTACGGCATCAACTTGAATGCTGCCTCTGGTACTCCAATCACCGTTTGGAATCCTGCTACCAACCAGTATCAAAACTATACTATCAATGGTCGATATGATGGCTACATCAATGCCAAGAAGACCATGCGATTCTCCGATACCGACTGGCTCGATGAAATCTCTCGCACAGGTTTCTCGCAGAACTACGACCTCTCTGTATCTCATGCCAATGACAAGCATAGCGCTATGTTCTCCTTGGGATACAAGAACAATGAGGGTGTCTTGAAATATACCAATTTCGAGAATATCTCAGCTCGTTTGAACACCTCTTGGAATTTAAACAAGATTGTCACCGTAGGTGAGAATGTAACATTGACTTATACCTCTCAGGTAGATTGCCATCCGATGGAGAATGCCTTGAAGATGCCTTCCATCGTTCCGGTTTACGAAGAAGATGGCAAGACTTTCGCAGGTCCTGTGGGTAGTATGGCCGACCGTCAGAACCCTTGTCGTGAGCAGTATCAGAACCGCAACAACCACCTCGACTACTGGCGCATCTTCGGTAATGCCTTCGTAGAATTGAAACCTGTCAAGGGATTGACCCTGCGCTCTAACTTCGGTTTGGATTTCAAAACATCGTTTATCAATGCGATGACGAATACTTATCACTCTGATATTGTCAACAACGATATCGCTAAGACTACGCTCTCAAATAACAATGAGACTAACTGGACATGGTCTAACACCGCCCAGTATGTTACCCAGATAGGCAAGCACAACATCGATGTACTCGGTGGTATGGAATTTTCCAAGCAGTCGGTTATCGATTTCTCTGCCTATTCAGAAGGCTATGCGCTGGAAGATAAAGATTATATGTGGCCAAATGCTGCAACAGGAACGATGCGTAACTCGGGTGCGAAGGTAGGCTATCGCCTGGCTTCTTTCTTTGGAAAGGTGAACTACAACTGGGATGATCTCCTCCTGGCTTCCTTTACTATCCGTCATGATGGTTCATCACGTTTCGGTAAGGCTCATCGCTGGGGTACTTTCCCTGCTGCATCACTCGGCTTCCGATTCTCCAATCTTCTGAAGAAGGATTGGTTGGATGATGCCAAGTTGCGACTCTCTTGGGGTCAGACGGGTAACCAGGCTATCGATAACAATGCACAGTTTGGTCTTTATGTAGTGGATTACGGATTAGACCGTGTAACCTCTACTGCTTACGATCTCTTCCTGCAAGGTTCTGGTACCTTCCCTTCTGGTTATCGTGCCACACAGTTGGCTAACCCTAACTTGAAATGGGAGGCTGCTACCCAGTACAACGTAGGTTTGGATTACACCCTGTTTGGCAACACTCTCTATGGTACAGTGGATGCCTATATTAAGAATGTAAAGGATATGTTGATTAATCCTGCTTATCTGGGTGCAACTGGTGAAGGTGGAAATTCATGGCAGAATGGTCCTTCGCTCCGCAACTGGGGTATGGAGTTCACCGTGGGCTATCGCAAGACTTTGGCTAACGGACTTGGCATCGACGTGAACGGCAATCTGGATTTTTTCCGCAACAAGGTTACTTATTTGCCAGCATCAACAACAGGTGCTTACGCTCACACATCTAAGGAAAACCTGGTGCAGAGTGGCAAGTCATATGGTTCCATCGTAGGTTATGTAGCCGATGGAATTTTCCAGAATCAGGAAGAAGTAGATAAGTCTGGACAGCCAAACGCACGTGTCGGTGGATTGAAATACAAGGACTTAGATGGTAAAAATGGAATTACTTCAGATGACCAGACTTGGATTTTCGACCCTGTGCCAGCCTTCTCTTATGGTTTGAATATTGCTCTCAACTACAAGGGCTTTGATTTCAGTATGTTCTGGCAGGGTGTCTATGACCAGGATGTGTATAACAACCAAAAGTTCCAAACCGACTTCTGGGCTATTACTGATGGCGGTTCTAACAAGGGTACCCGTTTGCTCGATGCTTGGAATACCAACAATACCGGTTCTTCTATCCCACGCTTGAGCACCATGAATACAGCCGATGAGGGTCGTGCTTCCTCTTACTTTGTGGAGAATGGATCTTACTTGAAGTTGCGTACCTTGCAGGTGGGTTACACCATCCCAAGCAGCATCCTCTCTAAGTTGAAGATGACCAGTGCCCGTGTCTATCTCTCAGGTCAGAATCTTTTGACCATCAAGAGCAATAGCCTGACCTGTTCAGACCCAGAGAATCCAAACTGGAACTATCCACTTTCAACATCCGTATCATTCGGACTTCAGGTAGGTTTCTAAAATGTTTCATATTTTTAAAGAGAATTCTAAGATGAAAAAGTTATATACAATGGTGCTTGCAGCAGCACTGGTAGGAACATTCACCAGTTGTGATGATTTCCTGGATTACACCCCAACAGCTGTGGTTGATGAAGACAAGGCTTTCAGCGAGCCAGACAAGATGGTAAACAGTGCCTATGCGATGTTGGGCGACTGTTGGTATTCTTACCCATTCAACCTTTGGCCATATGGTGACCTTTCTTCAGACGATTGCTTGAAGGGTGGCGGTGGTACCGGTGACACCGGTTATCACGATGTGGAGATCTGGAGTACCTTAACCTCTACTAAGGGCGAACTCGACGAGTTATGGTATCGTCTCTATTGTGCCGTTTCCCGTTGCAACCGTGCCTTGGTTTCTTTGCAACAGAATGGTGAGAGCACACTGGGTGCTGAGGTAACCAAGCAGCGTGAGGCTGAGGTTCGCTTTCTCCGTGCTCATTTCTATTTCAAGTTACTTACCATGTATCGTCAGATTCCTTGGATAGACGAGAAGGTTTATGAGGATAAAACCACAGAGAGCACATCAAACACTCAGTTTACTTACGAGGAATTGTGGCAGAAGGTGATAGCTGACTTCCAGACTGCATACGATGTACTTCCTGCTAAGCAGAAGGATGGCGGTCGTGTCAACAAGATTGCTGCCGCAGGTTATCTGGCTAAGTGTTATCTTACCATTGCCTGGGGTGATGGCTATGAGGCAACCGATGGTGTTGACCATATTAATAAGGAGTATATGCAGAAGGTTATCGACTATACTGATGTGGTGAAGAATTCAGACTATGGTTACATGGCAGACTTCGGCGACATCTTCCTGCCTGACTATAAGAACAGCAAGGAGTCAGTTTTTGCTGTCCAGACTTCCGACTATAGCGAGGACCATACCACTTTCGGACGTGCCAACTGGTCTAATATGCTGAATGGCTGTTGGGGTATTTGGTCTTGCGGATGGGATTTCCACAAGCCTTCACAGAACCTGGTGAATGCCTTCAAGACCAAGAACGGACTTCCTGAGTTTGATGACTACAACAAGACTTGTGATTATCCGGTAAATGGTGAGCCTAATAGTCAGAAATGGGATCCACGTTTGTTCCATACTGTAGGAATGCCTACCTTCCCATATAAATATGAGGCAGAATACACGATGACTAAGGCCAACTCTCGTACGCCAAACGTTTACGGTTACTATACCTCTCTGAAGGAAGTACCACAGCGTTCTAAGGGTGAAACCTTCAATGGCTCTTGGCAGGCGTTTGCGATGAACGACTATGTGCTCCGTTATAGCGACATTATGCTGATGCGCGCTGAGGCTTTGATAGAGTTAGGCAATTTGGCAGAGGCTCGTACCATCATTAATGATATCCGTCAGAGAGCCAAGAATTCAGTGGATAAGCATATTGAATATGCCAAGGATCAATGTGATATAGCCCTCTATCCGGAGTCTTATTTCCAGGATAAGGAGACGGCAAGAAAGTGCCTTCGCTGGGAGCGTCGTCTGGAAATGGCTATGGAGAACGGCCGTTTCTTCGACTTGCGCCGCTGGGGCATTGCTTCTGAGACACTGAACAAGTATTTTGCATCAGAGCAGACCGATAAGTATGGAGAGCAGACATACGCTCAATACCTGAAGGATGCCAAGTTTACTCCAGGCAAGAACGAGTTCTATCCTGTTCCATATAACCAGCTGTATTACATTCCTGGTCTTTATAAGCAGAACAAGGGATACGAGTAATTGCTCATCAACAATAAAAAGAAACAATCTAAAGATATGAAGAAGATTTTTGTTTCAGCGCTTGTCGCTCTTTGCGGTTTCACCGCCAGTTATGCCCAGGAGGCTTCCTTCTTGAGCAATAACCATTGCCTTTATCGCATTAGCGTAGAGAATCAGGGCAAAAAGTATCTCTTGCTTCCTGTACAGGAGAATGCTGAGATGGCTAATGTCAAGGTGATTGCCAACAACAAGCAGGTGAAAGCCTTCAATGTGAAGTTGGCTAAAGACCATGTAGATTATCTGGTTCCACTCGATTTGCAGGAGTTTGCAGGCGAGAAAGGGCTGGCTCTTGATATCCATGTCAATGGCGATTATAAGAAGGAAGGACTGAACGCCCTCACCTGCTGGAAGCAGATGAAGTTCTCTGATTCTTTCGATATGAAGAACCGCGAACAGTATCGTCCCGTTTTCCATCACACTCCAGCTTATGGATGGATGAACGACCCTAACGGTATGTTCTATAAGGATGGCGTATGGAATCTCTATTTCCAGTATAATCCTTACGGATCACAGTGGGAGAATATGACCTGGGGACATTCTACTTCCACCGATTTGGTTCACTGGAAGTTCCAGGGAACGCCTATCCAGCCAGATGCAGTAGGTACTATCTTCAGTGGTTCTGCCGTGGTTGACAAGAACAATACTTCAGGTTTCGGAAAGGATGCTGTGGTTGCACTTTATACCAGTGCAGCAGAAAACCAGACCCAGAGCATGGCTTACAGTACAGATAACGGCAAGACCTTTACAAAATACGAGGGAAATCCTATTATCACCAGTACTGTGCCTGATTTCCGTGACCCTCACGTGTTCTGGAACGAGGACATCAAGAAGTGGAATATGATTCTGGCTGCCGGTCAGCACATGGAAATCTATACTTCAGATAACTTGAATGACTGGAAATACGAAAGCTCTTTCGGTGAGAAGTATGGCAACCACGGTGGCGTTTGGGAATGCCCGGACCTGATGAAGATGAAGGTTCGTGGCACCGGTAAGGAAAAATGGATGCTCATCTGCAACATCAACCCAGGCGGTCCGTTCGGTGGCTCGGCAACCCAGTATTTCGTTGGTGATTTCGACGGACATAAGTTCACTTGCGAGAGCAAGCCGGAGGTAACCAAGTGGATGGATTACGGAAAGGATCATTACGCTACGGTTACTTTTGATAACGCACCAGAAGGTCGCCACGTGGCTATTGCCTGGATGAGCAACTGGCAGTATGCCAACCAGGTTCCAACCCAGCAGTACCGTTCAGGCAATTCAATACCTCGCGACTTAGGTCTTTTCGAATATAAGGGCGAAACCTATTGCTCCGTTGTTCCATCTCCAGAGATGACAGCAGCAAGAAGCAAGAAGGCTGGCAAGAAACTCTCAGAATCTTGCGAGATGGTAGTGAGCCTGAAGGGAAATGCCACCATCACCCTGAGCAACGACAAGGGCGAGAAGGTAGTGATGAACTACGATGCCAAGTCAGAGACCTTCTCCATGGATAGAACCAAGAGTGGCAAGATGGATTTCAGCAAGGATTTTGCTGCAGTCACCAAGGCTCCAACCTACGGCAAGATCAGCCAGCTGCGCATCTTCATCGACAAGAGCAGCATCGAGGCTCTTGATGCCGATGGCAAGATGGCAATGACCAATCTCGTGTTCCCAAGCAAGCCTTACAACAAGGTTAGCGTACAGGGAAAGGGTAAGTATCAGATTTACGACATCAAGTAACCTCATCTGTTAAGAACTGAATCTATAAGATAATTGTTTCTAAGAGTGTTACTGATGTAACAATGTAACAAAAATGGTAGTCGATGAACGATATTTTATAATATAATGTATCGTTTATCGCTACCTTTGCACCAGCAAAAAAAGAAACAATAACGCTAACAATATGAATAAATCATCAAAATTAACAATCATCCCGGTGATGCTCTGTTTCTTCGCCATGGGATTTGTAGATTTGGTAGGTATCGCCTCCAATTACGTGAAAGAAGATCTCAACCTCAATGATTCGACAGCCAATCTGTTTCCTTCATTGGTATTCTTCTGGTTTTTGATATTCTCGGTTCCAACAGGAATCCTGATGAATAAGATAGGTAGAAAGAAGACTGTACTTCTATCTTTGCTCGTTACCGTCATTTCACTCCTTTTGCCCATTTTCGGCGAAAACTTTGAGCTGATGCTCGTATCATTCTCATTGCTCGGCATCGGAAATGCCCTGATGCAGACCTCCCTGAACCCTCTGGTTTCAGTGGTGACATCAGGTCAGAACCTGGCATCCACATTGACCTTCGGTCAGTTTGTCAAGGCGATAGCTTCCTTCCTGGCACCATACATTGCCATGTGGGGCGCCATGGCAAGCATTCCAACCTTCGGTCTGGGCTGGCGCATTCTCTTCCCAATCTATATGATTATCGGTATTGCTGCCACCTTCTTCCTGGCTGGCACACCTATTACCGAAGAGAAGCAGGATGGAGGAGCTTCGGGCTTCATGGATTGCCTGAAATTGCTTGGTAAGCCAATCGTGCTGCTTTCCTTCATCGGTATCATGTGTCATGTGGGTATTGATGTGGGTACCAATACTACAGCTCCAAAGATTTTGATGGAGCGCTTGGGCTGGAGCTTGAATGATGCTGCCTTCGCTACATCGCTCTATTTCATCTTCCGTACTATCGGATGCTTTACCGGTACAGCCTTCCTTCGCATGATGAGAACTCGTACCTTCTTTATCATCAGTGTGGTGATGATGGCATTGAGTATGGTAGGCATGTGGGTTGGAACAAGCCATCATGTGCTCTACATCGCTATCGCCCTTGTGGGATACGGCAACTCTAACGTCTTCTCCATGATTTTCTCTCAGGCGCTGCTTGCTTTGCCTGACAAGAAGAACGAGGTGAGCGGATTGATGATCATGGGTCTTTTCGGTGGCACCATCTTCCCTTTGTTCATGGGATTCGCCAGCGATACCTTCGGTCAGGTAGGTGCTGTGGCTGTCATGGCTGTAGGTGTTGCTTATCTCTTCACTTATATCCGCAAGTTATAATAATCTTCATTCGCAATCGTTTATACTAAATATAATAAGGTGTAATTATGGAAACAAAGAATTTAAATACAAAATATTGTGTAGGTTTAGGTGAGATTCTTTTTGACGTTCTCCCTAGTGGTTCCCAACTCGGCGGTGCTCCTGCCAACTTCGCTTACCACGCTGGTCAGCATGGTTTGCATTCTGTAGCTGTCAGTGCTGTGGGCAAGGATGTATTGGGCGATACTGCTCTTCGCCTGCTCGATGAGAAGAAGCTCAAGTATGTGATGCCTGAGGTAGATTTCCCTACTGGTACCGTTCTGGTGCAGCTCGACAAGGAGGGGGTTCCTACATACGATATCAAGCAGGGCGTGGCTTGGGACAATATCCCTTTCACTGATGATATCAAGGAAATTGCTGCCAATGCCGGTGCTGTTTGCTGGGGCTCTTTGGCTCAGCGCAGTGAGGTTAGCCGCAAGACCATCTATCAGTTCCTTGATCATACTCCAGAAGATTGCTTGAAGATTTTCGACATCAATCTCCGTCAGAACTTCTATACTCCTGAGGTGATTACCGAGAGCTTGAAGCGCTGCAATGTTTTGAAGATCAACGATGAGGAGTTGATTACCATCGGTCGCCTCTTTGGTTATCCTGGTTTGGACATCGAGAACAAGTGCTGGTTGATTCTCGGCAAGTACAATCTCGATATGCTCGTATTGACCTGCGGTGTGAACGGCAGCTATGTCTTCGCTCCGGGTGTGAAGTCATTCCAGGAGACTCCAAAGGTTGAGGTGGCTGATACCGTAGGTGCAGGCGATAGCTTCACCGGTACTTTTTGCGCCAGCATCCTGAAGGGAAAGAGCATCCAGGAGGCACATGAGCTTGCTGTTAAGGTGAGTGCATACGTTTGTACCCAAAATGGTGCTATGCCTCATATTCCTGAGAAATATACAATGTAAGACTCCCCATTAGGTCAGTAAGTATTAGTTTTGAATTGTTGGTTTTTAGTGAATAGTTGACTATTTTTTTTAGGAAAACATGGGATTATGAAAAAGCAGTTTATCAGTGAAGAATAATTTAAAGGTAAAAAAGTAAAAGGACCTTTAAAAGAAATACAGATAAAGAAAAAAGCTCAAGGCCAATAGCCCTGAGCTTTTTTATATCATGATTTCTGTATCATTTACTTCTGGCATTCCTTGCAAGGAGTCCAAGGCTTCAACTGCTTGAAGAAGTCGTTGCCCTTGTCATCTACGAGGATGAATGCAGGGAAGTCCTCTACGGTAATCTTCCAGATAGCCTCCATACCGAGCTCTGGGTACTCTACGCACTCGATGCTCTTGATAGAACTCTGAGAGAGAACGGCAGCTACACCACCGATAGTACCGAGGTAGAAACCACCGTGCTTCTTGCAAGCCTCTGTAACAACATCACCACGGTTACCCTTGGCAATCATTACCAGGCTGGCGCCGTGATCCTGGAACTCATCTACGTATGGGTCCATACGGTTAGCTGTGGTAGGTCCCATAGAGCCACATGGATAGCCCTCTGGAGTCTTGGCTGGTCCTGCATAGAGGATAGGGTGGTTCTTGAAGTACTCTGGCATCTCCTCACCGGCATCCAAGCGAGCCTTGAGCTTGGCATGAGCGATGTCACGAGCCACGATGATGGTACCCTTCAGGTTTACACGGGTGCTTACAGGATACTTGCTCAACTCGGCACGTACTGCATCGATACCCTTGTCGAGGTCAATCTCGATACCCTTGGTACCCTCACCTGGGTTGCGGAGCTCCTCAGGAATCAGCTCTGTTGGGTTCTCATCCATCTTCTCCAACCAGATACCGTCCTTGTTGATCTTAGCCTTGATGTTACGGTCGGCAGAACAGCTTACACCCATACCGATAGGGCAGCTGGCACCGTGGCGAGGCAGACGGATCACGCGGATATCGTGAGCCAGATACTTACCGCCGAACTGTGCACCCAGACCAATTTTGTGAGCCTCTTCAAGGAGCTTGTTCTCCAAGTCGATGTCGCGGAAAGCACGACCAGTCTCATCACCTGTAGTAGGCAACTCATCATAGTACTTGATAGAAGCCAGCTTCACGGTAAGGAGGTTCTTCTCAGCAGAAGTACCACCGATAACGAATGCGATGTGGTAAGGAGGACATGCTGCTGTACCCAGACTCTTCATCTTCTCTACGAGGAATGGGAGCAGTGTGCCCTCGTTCTGGATAGTAGCCTTGGTCATTGGGTAGAAGTAGGTCTTGTTGGCAGAGCCACCACCCTTAGCTACCATCACGAAGCGGTACTCGTCGCCCTCTGTAGCCTCGATATCAATCTGAGCAGGCAGGTTGCAACGGGTGTTCACCTCATCATACATGTTGAGAGGAGCGTTCTGAGAGTAACGCAGATTGTCCTGTGTAAAGGTGTTATATACACCCAGGCTCAGAGCCTCTTCGTCCTCGAAGTCGGTCCATACACGCTGACCCTTCTCACCGTGGATGATAGCAGTACCTGTATCCTGGCAGAATGGGAGGATGCCCTTAACGGCAGTCTCTGCATTGCGGAGGAACTGGAGAGCTACGTACTTGTCGTTCTCTGAAGCCTCTGGGTCGCTGAGAATCTTAGCTACCTGGAGGTTGTGCTCACGACGGAGCTTGAACTCTACATCGTGGAAACCCTGCTGTGCGAGCAAAGTCAAAGCTTCTTTGGAAACCTTGAGGATAGTCTTACCCTCAAACTCTGCTGTGCTTACGCCTTCCTTAGAGATAAGGCGATACTCTGTCTTGTCCTCTCCAAGCTGAAACATTGGAGCGTACTTGAAATCAGGAATGTTTGCCATAACTACGTTTTTGTATATTTATAAGTTATTTATAATGTTTATGTATATTTCTTGATGTATATTCTATCTTTGATGGATATTCTTTCATTGAAGAAGCGGCTGAGGATCCTTAGTTCTCATATTCCACCTCCTTGTCGAGGTTGTTCACGAAGTTTCTGAATACCTCTTCCTCCACATCTCCCATCGCATACTCCTTCTCCGCATCCTTCTTGATTTCAGCAATCCAGGAGCGGCGTGCACGGATATAGTCTTCGTGAATGCGATTGGCATCTTCCAGCGTAATCTCAGAGATTCCGTAGTAATCGCAGATCACGCTGTAGGTCCATGCCCACTGATATTCACGATAGTTGTTGTTGATTTCCTCGAAGCGTTCCAGCAGCTGCTGGATGGTCTCGATGTTGCCTTCTCTCATATCCTTCACGATGCGCTCTTCCTCGCTTACCGGAAGCAGGAGTCCTGAGAGGTCATCCCAGTCGCCCACGCCTGTCTGGGTAGATGGAGGGGTGATGGCAGGATCCCTTTTCAGCACTCGCTTCAGCACGGCACCCATATAGATTCTCAGGGCGATGTCGTAGTATTTGATGCCCTTGTGGAGCGATGTGGCAGGGATGATGTATTCGTGATAGAGATACTGCGATACATTGTCGCCCGTTACCTCGCGGAGACTCTCCAGGATCTTCTTGCCCTTCAGGATTTCGCCCACGGAGAAAGGAGAGAGCCAGTCGAAGTTCACGATGCTCTTGCGGTTTTCAGGAGCACGGAGATCTCGTTTCGGCCACTTCTTGATGTCGCGGTACAGACCCACGGTGGTGATGTTCCTGCCTGGGATGAGGAACATCTTGTCGCCATCGGCTATCAGATAGGCGAATGGCAGGTTGCGGGTGTTAGGGTGGTGCATCAACTTGCCGAAGCATACTGAGAACGAACCCAGGGTGGCTGGCATCAGCAGGTAGGCACCACTGGCTGTCTTCGAACCACGCTCCAGGGTTCCCCAGTGCATAGGTCCCATCTTGTAGGCATGGTTGCTGAAGTTGGTGGCTGAACCGGCATTATAGAATGAGAACATTCCGCCGATAAGCAGACTGCTCTTGTGATGCGATGCTGTGAATGGACCACAGAAGGCGGCGCACGCTTCACCGTTGCTCATATAGCTGTTGGCAAAGAATACGGAGGCTGAGGCTGTGAAACCGTTGCTCAGCTGGCAGGCTTCGCCTACGAAGCAGTCCTGTATCTTCACGCTGTTGATGACGCTGGAGCCCTCGGCGATGATGGAGTTCTCGATGATGACTCCCGTACCGATATATACGTTTCCGTGAACCGAACCGAGCAGCGTACAGTCGCTGAGTCGTGAGGCACCGTTCACCTCGCAGAGGTCGTTGATTACGCAGTTGGTAATCTCCTTGGTGTTCACAATCTTCACGTTGCTGCCTATCTGTCCTCTTTCCGGCGCCTTGTTTTCGATGTCGGTCTTGATGAGCTGTCGGATGTTCTCCTTCAGTTCCTTGTCGGAGAAATGCTTCACCATGAAGGCAGCCAGCTGACTGTTGAGGTCGGAGAAGAGAATCACGTTTCCTTCGCCCACCTCGTTGAGCACGCTCACCAGATTACCCTCGCCGAAGGTTGCGCCCTCGGTGGTTTCCATCGTAGAGATGTTGGAGATGTAGCAGTCATCACCAATGGTGTAGTTGTTGATGAAGTTGCCCACGTTCTCGATGAGACAGTCGTCTCCGATGGTCACATTTCTCAGGGTGGCATTGTTGATGCCGGAATGCTTTACGAAGCCTTGGCTCACCTCTACATTCTTGTTGAAGGAGCCGATGTTTACCTCGCCATAGAGCATCACGCGATGCATGTAGTTGGGCTTGAAGTCTTCTGATACATTCACCGAAGTCCAGTCTTCAGCCCAGCAGTCGTTGCTCTTGAGTACCTCGATTTCCTCGGAGGTCAGAGGTCTGTAGTCATTCATTGTTTATATGTTTTTAGGGAATTATTCGTAATCCTGGTACAGGAAGTCGTTGTATGGATACTTCTGTACGTGCAGTTCTCTTACCTTTTTATATAGCACCTCTCGGAACTCGTCGATGTTCTCCTTGTTCTTTGCCGAGATGAAGAGACAGTCGTCGTTGAGCTTTGCCATCCAGGTTTTCTTGAGATCTTCCAGCGGGATGTTCTCCTTCTCCATCGGAGTGAGGTCGTCTTCCTCCTTCTCCACCCAGGAGTAGTTGTCTATCTTGTTGAAGATGATCATCGAAGGTTTGTCGGAGCATCCTATCTCCTCCAGGGTCTTTTCCACTACCTGGATCTGCTCCTCGAAGTCTGGGTGAGAGATATCCACCACGTGGAGCAGGAGGTCTGCCTCACGGGTCTCATCCAGGGTGCTCTTGAAGGAATCCACCAGGTCGGTAGGCAGCTTGCGGATGAATCCTACGGTATCGGCAAGGAGGAATGGCAGGTTATCTACCACCACCTTTCTCACGGTGGTATCGAGGGTAGCAAAGAGTTTGTTCTCTGCAAACACCTCGCTCTTGCTGAGCAGGTTCATGATGGTGGATTTTCCCACGTTGGTATAGCCCACGAGAGCCACGCGGATCATTCTTCCGCGGTTCTTGCGCTGGGTAGTCTTCTGCTTGTCTATTTCTGCGAGTCGCTCCTTGAGCAGGCTCATTCTGCCGAGGATGATACGGCGGTCCATCTCGAGCTGGGTCTCACCCGGTCCACGCAGACCTACCGATCCCTTTCCGCCACCGGAACCTGAACCACCACCCTGGCGCTCCAGGTGAGTCCAGAGTCGCTGCAGTCTTGGCAGCATGTATCGGTATTGTGCCAGCTCTACCTGCGTCTTGGCAGCAGCAGTCTGGGCACGCATGGCGAAGATGTCGAGAATGAGCGAAGTACGGTCGAGAATCTTCACCTGCAATTCCTGCTCGATATTTCGGATTTGCTTGGCAGAGAGTTCATCGTCGAAGATCACCATACCTACTTCTCTGTCTTCTTCTTCCTCGTCCTTGATGTATTGCTTGATTTCCTCCAGCTTACCCTTTCCCACGTAGGTGGTCTGGTTAGGCGACACCACCTTCTGCGTGAATCGCTTCACGGTGACGGCGCCTGCAGTATCTGCAAGAAATTCCAACTCGTCGAGATATTCCTTGGTCTTGGCTTCGTCCTGTGTCTTGGTAATAAGCCCCACCAGCACAGCGGTTTCCGCCTTGACTTCTGATATTACAAATTCTTTCATTCTTTACGTACGTATTATTATAGGTGCAAAGATAATAAAAAAAATGCTCTTATTATATATATAAGGTGAAAATTATGTTTTTTTTATGAAAGGGACCGCAAGGTTACGGGGCGGAAATCGGTATTTGCGAACGCTGGAATCGGCATGTCTGAATGCTGAAACCTGAAAACTCAGGCGCTGAAATCTGAAAACGTTTACGTCTTTTTTCGGCAAAAAGATGCGTTAAATTTTGATTCATATCAATATTTTGCGTACTTTTGCAACCAGAAAAGAAAACTGATTTTCAAAGATACAAATCATAACTACATAAAAACACAAACTGCTGAAACATTCAAAAACTCAAAAGCCTCGACGTGATGTCGGGGCTTTTTGGCATTAAATCCCTTTAAATTAGCGAAAAATATCTATTTTTAAATGATTATTTCTCCTCTTTCTTCAAGATTTTGCTTATCTTTGCAGGCATTGAAATAAATCAAACCTAAGAAGAAAACAATATGAAGCAAAAAATGAGTATCGCTGGTATTTTGTTGCTTGCTGCTTTGGGTATGCAGGCTAACAACTATACAGTGAAGTCGCCAGACGGTAAATTGGTGGTGAATGTTGCTTGTGAGGGAGGTAAGGCTTCCTACACGGTAGATTACAATGGCAGGCAGATGCTGGGAACTTCGGCGCTCGGACTGGTTGCCAATTACGGTGATTTTTCAAAGAATCTCACCATGGGCATCCTGAAGGGTGGGGAAGTGAAGCCGCTTGCCTACAAGATGACCCGCATCAAGAAGAGTGACATCCAGAAGGATGTGGTGGATGCTACCATCGGTTTCCTCAACAGTAAGAAGGATTCCATGACCCTCCATCTTCATGTAAGCAACAACGACATCGCCTACAAGTATGAGATGAGCCGTCCTGAGAAGGATAATCCTAAGTCGGTGATTATATATAATGAGGTGAGCGGATTCAATTTCCCGGAGAAGACCACTACCTTCCTCTGTCCTCAGATTACACCGATGACCGGTTGGGAGCGCACCAAGCCATCTTATGAGGAGGAATATACTCCTGATGCTCCGATGAACGTGAAGTCGCAGTTCGGTGTGGGCTATACTTTTCCTTGTCTCTTCAAGGTAGGAAACGATGGATGGGTACTGGTCAGCGAAACCGGTGTGTCGAGTGCTTATCCTGGCTGCCGTCTTTCAGATTATGAGCCGGGCAAGGGCTATACCATCGCCTTTCCTCAGAAGGGTGAGAACAATGGCATCGGTTCTGAATTTGCCGGCATCCCATTGCCGGGCGAGACTCCTTGGCGGACCATTACCGTAGGTTCTTCGCTGGCTCCTGTCGTAGAAACTACCATCCCTTACGATGTGGTGGAGCCTTTGTATGAGGCATCCCAGACTTACAAGCCGTCGCGCTATACCTGGAGCTGGCTCATCTGGCAGGATGCTTCCGTTAACTATGATGACCAGGTGAAAATGGTGGATGTGGCTGCCGCCCAGGGTTATGAGGCTGTATTGGTTGATGCCTGGTGGGACAAGCAGATTGGCAGAAAGCGCATCGAAGAGTTGAGTAAGTATGCACAGAGCAAGAAGGTAAGCCTGATGCTCTGGTACAATTCCAACGGTTTCGAGAATGATGCTCCTCAGACTCCTCGTCAGATCATGAACAATTCCATCGCCCGCAAGAAGGAGATGGCTTGGATGAAGAAGATTGGTGTAGTAGGCATCAAGGTGGATTTCTTTGGTGGCGACAAGCAGGAGACGATGAAGCTTTACGAGGATATCCTCAGCGATGCCAACGATTATGGCTTGGAGGTCATCTTCCATGGCTGCACCCTTCCTCGTGGTTGGGAGCGTATGTATCCTAACTATGTTTCCAGCGAGGCAGCCTTGGCTTCAGAGAATGTATATTTCACGGATTATCATGCCAAGAAGGAGGCTTTCGAGATGACGATGCATCCGTTCTCAAGAAATGCCGTAGCCAGTTTTGACTGGGGTGGTGTGATGATGAACAAGTATTTCTCCAAGGACAACAAGAGCCGCCACCAGCGTTATACCAGCGATGTATTTGAGATGGCTACAGCCATCACCAATCAGAGCAGCGTAAACTGCATCTGTCTCTATCCTAACAATTTGCAGGATGTACCACAGTGGGAGTTGGATTGGCTCAAGAATGTTCCTACAGCCTGGGAGGATACCAAGTTTATTGCCGGTTATCCTACCAAGTATGCGGTGGTGGCTCGCAAGTCGAGTGTAGAGAATAGTTCAGGTGCAGCACTTACAGCCGGCAGATGGTTTGTAGGCGGACTGAATGCTACAGACAAGCCTCTTGCCCTGACCTTGGATTTGCCGATGTTTGCGGGTAAGACCGTTACTTATATCACCGACCAGCCAAAGAAGAAGGGCGAGAAGTTCTTCACTTCTGTCAAGAAGACTTTGAAGGTTGGCAAGGATGGCAAGGCAAAGGTTGTGATTCAGCCTAATGGCGGTATCATCATCGAATAATCTTCATGTTTTAGGCATTGATTGCCTACGTGAAAAAGTTTTTTGGGCGAAAAAAGTATCAAAGTCTCATTTTTACTTGAAAAATGTGGTTTAAATACTTGATATATAATAAGATAATAGAAATGAGACTTCTCGGATTTTGAGCCGAGAAGTCTCATAGAAGTATCATGGAAGTCTCATAAAACTATCTGTACGATGCGGAAATCAGTTGTTGATTCTGTTTCAAGCTTTTTCTTCGAATAGATCGTCCAATCCCACTTCGCTCTGAATCATGCCTTCCTGGGCATTCTTCTTTAATCCTGCAGCTGTAACGAAAGTTAGATGCAGTGCCTTGCTGGTATTTGATGCTTGGCGGAAGATTTCTCTTCTGTCCAGCAGTTTTTGCAGATAAGCAGGGGTGATGTCGTATGCCTTGAGAGAATACTTCATTTCGCAGAGATTGATAATCTGATCTCTGCGGTCTAATATGAGGTCAATCTGTGCACCTTCAATTCCTTTTTCCTTGTTGGCTTTCTGCTGCCAGGAATATACATTCGTCTGTACTCCCAGAATGCCTAGTTTTTTCTTAATCTGTGAGATATGGTGAAGGCAAAGCTGTTCAAAGGCATAACCGCTCCAGGCACGATGGGATGGTGAGTCTATCATGTTGCTCCAAAGATGTTCGTCGGTCTCCTCTTTACCTCTGATATAATGTAAATAAAACAAAGTGTAGAGATCGGTTAACTGATACATGGCACCGTTCGACTTGTTTCCGAAGGAGTTGTATTTTCTGATGAAGTCGCAGCTGATGAGGTCATTAAATGCTTCAGACAGTTTTCCGCCCGATGTGAGATGTAACGCCTTCATCACATCTTCTCTCGTCATACCCATCTTTTTCTTGGCAAGAAGTTCCACAATTCTGCGGTAAAGTATGGAATCCTTGAAGAGTGAGCGGAACAGGAACTCGTATTCATTGGATAGTTCTGCGCCTTCTGCGAAAAAAAGCATGTCAATATTTTGAGGCAAGCTATATTGCTTGTCTATCATGTTGAGGTAAAACGGCGTGCCTCCCATAATCATGTAGCATTCCGCTATCTGATGGCGGGTCCATACGATACCTTTAGATTGTAAGAAAAGTTCGGTCTCGTTAAGGTCAAAGGGGGCGAGGTAAATCTTTCTGGTTACCCGATTATGCAAGCCGCCTTTGTCGCCCAGAAGTTTATTGGTCATCCAGGTAGTAGCAGAACCACAGACGATGAACTTGATATTAGACTGGTCTGAAGCCCATCCATTCCAAAACAGGTCTAGGGCACGGATGAAATTAGACTTCGGTGTATCCAGCCATGGCAGTTCGTCAATGAAGATGATGATTTGCTCTCTTTCTTCCAATAAAGTAGAGAGATAGGCACGCAGTTGAGAGAAAGCCTCGAACCAGGTTTTGGGTCTTGCCTGTTTCTTTCCGGAATACAATGCCAACTGCTCGCTGAAGTAAGCGAGCATCTCGTTCTTGGAGCATTGGTACACCCCCGTCATATAGAAACTAAACTTCTCGCCCAAGAGTTGTTTGACGAGATATGTTTTGCCGATTCGTCTTCTGCCATAGATGGCGATGAATTCTGGCTTGTTGGAATTGAGGCAATTCTCTATCAGCTCAATTTCCCGTTTTCTTCCAATGATATTTTGCTGCATATCTTTTTTAATTTTCCTTAATTCCGCAACACTATAGTTTAACATTATTTATAAGTGCCTGAGCAACAAA